>Ga0073899_10000046_pt1 | contig 107899 bp, 88 predicted proteins | sample KloWWTmetaKNB5Ph_FD_88975 | JGI IMG/M metagenome (GOLD analysis project Ga0073899, IMG submission 88975) | Active sludge microbial communities from Klosterneuburg, Austria, studying microevolution and ecology of nitrifiers - Klosterneuburg... | ecosystem: Engineered > WWTP > Aerobic digester >... | reverse complement strand
TCGTGATGACTCCATTCGAGTGAGAAGTAGAGAGCTTTCTCGAAGGATCACACGGTGGCCGCGCTTACGTCGTGAACGACGAGCCAGACCACCGCGCGCTACACCACTATGCGGGACTCAACTGTATCCATTCATGTATCAGCGCCAGTTCGATGATCCTGACGGGTACCACTACTCGCCCTTCTGGATGAAGCCTGAGGTTGAGCCTGTCTCCTGAACCACTTCGCGTCAGCGCGGCCGGATCGTGTGGGCTGCTGTATCCTGCGTTCCCGATGTGAGAAACATCGCTGTGCACTGCCGCTATCGTCGGCAGTATGCCGTTGCACCCCCGTTTTGCCATGCCGAAGCCGGTCCGGATCACCGGCCGGACATCGAGCATCACCAACTCGTTCGTGAACGGGATCATCCCCGTGATCTGGCCGACGGACGCGCAGATCGATGAGGCACTGCGGGTGCTCGGCATGGACGAGGTCGTCTGCGCATATTGCGGTGGCGAGGCGACGGAGTGGGATCACTTTCGTCCCCTGGTGGTGAACAAGGAGCCCACCGGGTACATCTCCGAGATCCACAATCTGGTGCCCGCGTGCGGCAAATGCAACCAGAGCAAGGGCAATCGGGAGTGGCGCGAGTGGCTCTACAGCTCCGCACGGCTCTCGCCGCGCACGCGCGGTGTCGCCGGGCTCGAAGCGCGCGCGGCGCGTCTTGCCGACTTCGAACGGTGGGGAACGGCGACTCGGATCGATTTCGCCTCGCTCGTGGGAAGCGAGCTGTGGGAGCGGCACTGGCGTAACCACGCAGCGATTGTGGAGCTCATGCGCGAGGCAGAGCAGACGGCCGACGCGATTCGCCTCCGCATCGCCGCGCCCGATCGGGTGGCCGTCGACGGCCGAGCGACGCTCGCATCGAAAGAACCCTCGATGCTCCGCACCGTCGCCCCCGACCGCGCGTAGCATGCACTTGTGAGCGCTCGAATCGGTGTTCCGGCCGCGGAGACGCCGATGCGCCAGGCCATCGCGCGCCTGTCGCCCGGATACTTCGCGGTGGTCATGGCCACCGGCATCGTCTCGATCGGGCTGCGGGATGCCGGTTTTGCGTTCGCTTCGCGCACCCTGATGTGGATCTCGATCGTCGCCTACGTGCTGCTGTTCGCGCTCTTCATCGCGCGGTTCACCCGATTCCGGCACGAGGCGATCGCCGATCTGCGCAACCCGGCGGTCGCGTTCGCGTACTTCACGGTTGTCGCGGGCACCGACGTGCTCGGTGTGCGGCTCGCGCAGGAGGGTCTGCCGGTACCGGCGACGGTGTTGTTCTGCGTCGGCACCGCGCTGTGGTTCGTGTTCGGGTACGTGTTGCCCTGGCAGGTGCTGATGACGCGCGACGGTCATCCGATTCTGGCGCGCACCAATGGCACGTGGTTCGTGTGGGCGGTGGCCAGTCAGTCGCTCGCGATCGTGATGACGCAGTGGGCACCCCTGCTTGGGTTCGAGGCGGCGCGCTGGGTAGGCGTGCTCGCGGTGCTCGCGTGGGCGGTCGGTGTGATCCTCTACGCCGTGATCGGCGTGCTCGTACTGCTGCGCGTCGTGCAGTTCGGCATCACCCCTGCCGAGTTCGACCCGTCGTACTGGGTGTCGATGGGCGCACTCGCCATCGCCGTGGTGGCCGGGGCGGGGATCGTCGGCATGGAGCCGACACCGATGGTCGACGCGGTTCGGCCGCTGATGGCCGCGACCGTCGCCATCTTCTGGACGTTCTGCGCATGGCTGGTGCCGCTGCTCGTCGGAGCCGGAATCTGGCGGCACATCATTCACCGCGTGCCGCTGCGCTACGAGGCCGCGCTGTGGTCGATGGTGTTCCCGCTCGGGATGTTCGCCGTGGCATCCATCGCCATGGGGCGCATCGATGCGCTGCCGATCGTCGAACAGATCGGCCAGATCGCGCTCGTCGTCGCGGTCGTCGCGTGGGCGATCGTCTTCGTGGGGATGCTGCAGCGCGTGGGCGCCGTGATGTGGCGCACGCTCCGCTTCAGGGCGTAACCGGGCCCACGCTGCGCTCCGCCGGGGACCCCGCGCCGGCGCCTTTCAGCTCGATGAAGATCACGTGGGTCGGGGTGCTGCCGATGTTCTCGCCGGCATGACGCTGCGCGGGCAACCACATTGCGTGGGCGGCGCTCAGCGTCACATCCCGGCTGCCAGCCGGAGTGTGCAGCCGACGGTCGAAGTCGGAGAGCGTCACCATCACGCTGTTCGGGTGGCTGTGCGGTGTCGTGCGCGTGCCGGGGGTGTCGGTGTAGTCGAGGACGCGGACGTGCTCGTTCTCGAACAGCACGCGGTAGTGCTCAGGGTTGCTTGCAACCGGATCATCGCTGTTCATGGCGCTGACGATACGCTCGCGCCGGGCGCACCGCACCGGGGGTGCGCGCCCGGCGGCGCCCCGGGTTTCGCAACGCGGCGTGCATGCGTATCTTCTCCACTGTGATGTCTTTGCCGCCGCAGACGCTCGAATGGCTCCTCGACGCTGATCCCGCCATCCGATGGCAGGTCGAGCGGGATGTGCTCGGCGCGCCGGAGGCGACCTGGCGAGCGACGCGCGCGCGGGTGGCGACCGAGGGGATCGGCGCCACGATCCTCGCGAGGCAGGATGCGGACGGGCAGTGGGCCGGCGGCGCATACTTTCCGTCACCCGAGTTCGTGGGCGAGGGCGTGATCGAGCGTCAGGCCGGTGCGCAGCCGTGGATCGCCACGACGTGGGCGCTGAAAGATCTGCGGGAGTTCGGGTTGGATGCCACGGTGCTGGCCGGCACTGCGCACAAACTCGCTGCGAACAGCCGTTGGGAATACGAGGACCGGCCATACTGGGGCGGCGAGGTCGACGTGTGCATCAATGCGTTCACGCTCGCCACCGGCGCGTGGCTCGGTGCCGACGTCTCGGCGCTGGCGGCGTGGTTTCCGGCACACCGCCTGGCCGACGGCGGCTGGAACTGCGAAGCCGAGGAGGGGCGCTCGGTGCGGTCCTCTTTCCACTCCACGCTGAACGCCGTCGTCGGGTTGCTCGCGTACGAGCGGCTCACGGGCGACGCGAGCGTGCGTGCGGCGAGGCATGCGGGGGAGGAGTACCTGCTCGAACGCCGCTTGCTGCGCCGTCGCTCCACGGGCGAGCTGGTTGGCCCATGGGTCACGGAGTACATCGCCCCGAACCGCTGGCAGTACAGCGCGCTCGCCGCACTCGATCACTTTCGTGCGGTCTCCCGGCTGGAGGGCGCAGCCCCCGATCCGCGGCTTGCCGAGGCGATCGAGCTGGTGCGCGCGGCGCGGCGCGCCGACGGCACCTGGGTGCAGGGCAGCGTGCACGGCGGGGCGGTGTGGGCCGAGATTGATGCACCGGCGGGCGAGGCATCCCGTTGGCTCACCCTGATCGCCACGCGCGTGCTCGCGTGGTGGGATGCCGCGAGCCTGCGCTGAGCTGCGCCGAGCTGCGCTGAGCTGAGCTGAGCTGCGCAGCCGGGCGAGGATGGCCAGGCGGTGTCACACGATTCGAGGTGTGATGCGCTCGCGAATACCATAGCGCGAGTGTCAAAGCTCAAAACGATTGTGATCATTGCCGGCCTTCTCACCCTCGTGACCGGTTGCGCAGGCGGTACGCCGGCTCCCGGAGACGGTTCGGATGGGGCTTCTGGAACGGCATCGACCGCCCCGCAGTCGGGCGGCGCGGCCGACGACGCGGTCGCCGGGGATGCGCGCTTCTCGATCGACCACATCACGAGCTGCGGCCAGGTGGAACCCATGGTCGCGTCATATGTCGAGGGCCTCGCGCTCTACGACGACATGGTGGACGAGTGGGGCGTCTATTGCCGATGGGACATGGCCGAGGGCGAGACCGACTTCGCGAACGCTCGCTCCGTGTCGGTGACGCTCACGCCGCTCGAAGCGGATGAACCGCAGCCGGACCCGAGCGGGGTCGTCCGCATGGGCGGCGAGGTCATCGACGATGCCTGGCTGGCCGCGCGCGGTGGCGTGGCCTCCTCGGTGGGTGTAACGACGAGCGTTGCCGGCGCGCTCTCGACGACGGTCTGGGTACCGGGGGTCGAGGCGATGATCGGTGGAGGTCGTTGGGGTGACATGCCTGCGCTTGACGGACCCGCGGCGATCGAGGTCGTCAAGGGGCTGGTGCGCGAAGCGCGCTGAGCGATCGACGCCGGGCCGCGCGCTCCCACCGGGCCGCGCGCTCCCACTGGGCCCAAGACCGCCGATCGGCGAGGATGGTGACGTGTCCGTCATCCTGCTCACCGGCATCCAAGCCGCCGGCAAATCGACCGTCGCCCAGGCGCTCGCCGAAAGCATGCCCGAAAGCGTGCACGTGCGCGGCGACCTGTTTCGCCGGATGATCGTCAACGGGCGTGTGGAGATGGGGCCGGCGGTGCCGGATCCGAGGGCGCTCGAGCAGCTGCGGCTGCGGTACGAGCTTGCCGCCGCGACCGCCGATCGCTACGCGCAGGCCGGGTTCACCGTCGTGCTGCAAGACATCATCCTCGGCGATGCGCTGCGCGAGATGGTCGAGCGCATCACGAGCCGGCCGCTGTCGGTCGTGGTGCTGGCGCCGTCGGCCGCCGCGGTGGCTGCGCGCGATGCCGAGCGGGCAGCGCGGCGCGGCAAGATCGCCTACAAGCCGGGCGATGAGGGGATCGCGGCGCTCGATCGCGCGCTGCGATACGCGACGCCGCGCCTGGGCTACTGGCTCGATACTTCGGCGCTCAGCGTCGCCCAGACCGTCGCCGATATTCGCGCCAATCTCGACGGCGCGGCCCGCATCCCGTAGCGCGGTGCTACGCGGTCGCGCCCTGCCCTGCCGCGCGCCGGATGTGCTCGGCGATCGTGCGCTCGGTCTCGGGCGTGAGCGAGAGCAGCGCGAACGACGTCGTCCACATCTGCCCGTCGTCGAGCTGCGCCGCCTCCTCGAAGCCGAGCGTCGCGTAGCGGCCGTCGAATTTCGAGGCCGCCTTGAAGAACACGACGACCTTTCCGTCGCCGTTCGTGTAGGCGGGAAAGCCGTACCACGTCTTGGGCATCAGCTGTGGCGCGACCTCGCGCACGATCCGGTCGATGCCCTCCGCGAGCGCCCGATCGTCGCCGGGCATCGCCTCGATCGCCTCGCGCACCGCTTGCTCGCCGGCGGCGCGAGATTTGCCCGCCTTCTCCTGCGCGCGCAACTCGGCCGCGCGTTGCTTGACCGCCTCGCGCTCCGCGTTCGACAATCCGGTGCTGCGCTTCTCGGTCATGCGTGCTCCTTCGCTCGGGCGGGTGTGTGATGTGCATCGCGTGACTGGCGGGCGGGCGATGGATGCGACATCCCGCGCAGTGCGCGCAACCTCACGATACGACCCGCTCGCGCGGTGCGCGAGGCCCCTGCCGATGCGGTGCACGGCCCGGTCGTGCCGCTCTGCTCGACCCATCGTGGGCCGGGCCCCAGTCCGAGCCATGCGGCGCCGGCGTCTAAAATGGGCGGAGCCCGCCGAGAGGACACCCCATGAACGACACCCAAATCTTCGAACCCGAGGGTCGCGCCATTCCGTACGCCGTCGAGGGCGAGGGCCCAGCGCTCGTGCTCATCGCCGGGCAGGGGCTCGACATCGCCACCCTCGCTGTGCTCGGGCACTCCGTGGCGCAGGAGGACTTCCGCGTGGTGCGCATCGGTTCGCGACGCCCCGTGGATGCCGCATCCGGCGCACCCGCAGTGTCGATGAACGATCTGGCCAGCGACGTCGTCGACGTGATGAACCACCTCGGCATCACGGATGCGTGGGTGGGTGGGCACGCCTTCGGCGGCACCGTCGCTCGCACCGTGTCGCTCGCGTATGGCGACCGCGTCAACGGCGTGCTGCTGCTTGCGGTGGAGGCGGAACCGAGCGTGGGCTCGGCGGATTTCACCGGCATCCCGCAGCGCTTCCTCGACCCGGCGGTCGAGCCGATGCAGATCGCCGCGCGCAACGCGGCGCACCTTTTGCCGGTGGCCGACGGCGTGCCGGTGCTCGTGCTGCAGGGCACCGAAGACACGGTGACCCCCGCCGCCAACGGTGAGGCGCTGAAGGCGGCGGCGCCCGACCGAGTCAGCGTCGTGGCGATCGAGGGCGGCACCCACATGTTCCCCGCGACCCACATCGGGGCGACGTCGCTCGCCATCGAGGACTACCTCGACTGGGATTGATCGACCGGCGTGATCGACGGCGTGTGATCGACCGGCGTGACCGACTGCGTCTGAACGACCGGACGTGATTGCTGCGACGGATCCGCGCCGGCGCCGTCAGTTCGCGTCGAGCGAGCGTTGCAGCAAGGCGCGGAGCGCGCCACGGTCGACGCCCTCGAGACGCGTGAGGTAGAGGCATCCCTTGCTCGCCTTGTGCGGGCCGAGCCGGGCGACGAGCTCGGGCCAGCGCTCGGCGAACGCCGGCACGAGGTACAGGGTGTGCTTGGTGGGTCCGGGGGCGAACGCGAGCAGCGGAGCGCGACCGCTGTGGCCGCTCGCGTAGCGATATTCGTATTCGCCGAAGCCGAGGATTTTTCCCGCCCACACCACGGGCGCCTCGCCGGTGAGCTCGCCAAGCAGTGCGACGAGCTCGTCGGCCTCCGCGCGCCGTGGCCCGGTGGCCCGATCGAGCACGGCGTCGACCGGCAAATCCGAGGGCGACATCGCGGGTTGCTTGGGCTGCTTCTGCGCCGGTTGTGCTGCGTGCATGGCGGGGCTCCTCGGGAGTGGACGCGGTGGTTCGTACCCTACGCGGCGGCGCACATGCCGCGCGACGAGCTCGGGTGGGTGCCGGGCTGTGGACAGTTTCCGACCCCGCCGCGACCTCACGACTACGGTGTTCGCATGCGTGCGATACGACGGATCACGGTGGTGGTCTCCCTCGCGCTCGCCGCGGCGGCGATGGGTGGATGCACCGGCCCCGCGTCGCCGCCGCCACCGGAGCCCGCGCCCCTCTTCGCAAGCGACGAGGAGGCGTTCGCGGCGGCGGAGGCAACGTATCGGGCGTATGTCGCGGCTTCGAATCGGATCGATGTCGGTGACCCCAAGTCGTTCGAGCCGGTGTTTGACCTCACCGGCGGGAGCTTGAACGCGGCCGATCGAAAGACCCTCGCTGGGATGTACGCAGATGGCTACCGAACAGGCGGTCAAATGGTGATCGATAAGGTCGTGCCGCGCGAGGTCTCGCTGCTTCGGGGTGAGGTGAGTCTTGACGTGTGTCTGTACGTCGGAGACGCGTACTTGTACGACGTCAATGGAGTGTCTGTGGTGGATGCGGCGCGGAACCCATTTCAGGCGCTGACCGTCTCCTTCTCGCCCGGTCTCCCTGGTGAGACTGTGTTGCGTGCAATACAGATTGAGCCGAGCGAGGAGCTTGTCGAATGCGGTTGAGGGTTTTCGTCATGCTCTTGTCGTTGGCCTCGACGGCCGCGGTTGGTGCTGGCATCGCGATGTCGGGTGGATGCACAGGACAGTTTTGGGGCGGAGCGTGCACGGTCGAAAACACCGGCACCCAGGTCGATGTCACCGGCACCACGACCACGCCGGGCACCACCGGGTCCGGCGCGGGCAGGGCGCCGGGTGCCGACGCCGGACGCCCGGCGCCGACCCCAACCCTCACGCCCAATCCCTGCGCAAGCCCCTTGTGCCGCGAGAGCTACACGGTCGGGGAGGCGAGCGAGGTCTACCCCGAGGTCTCGGTGGCCGATCTCGCATCCTTCCGCCCGGGGGGAGCGAGCGCGCAGAACGAGCCGGCCGGGGTGGCGGTGCTCGGCATGCCGAGCAACTTCGTGGCCGCGGCATCCACGCAGGAATTGGCGGGTGAGGTGCTGGGCTTTCCGGTGACCGTGCGCTTCGTGCCGGTCGGCTACACGTTTGACTTCGGCGACGGCGAGCGCACGAGCACCACGAGCGGCGGGCGCACCTGGGCGGCGCTCGGGCAGGCCGAGTTCACGCCCACGGCGACGAGTCACGTGTTCCCTGAGCGGAGCACGGCCCGCGTCACCGTGACGCCGAGCTACCGCGCATCCGTGCTGTTCGACGGCACCTTCAGGCGCGAGGTGCCCGGCACCGTACAGGGCCCCGCGAGCACCCTGCAGGTGCGTGTCGTGGCGGTTCGCACCGCGCTCGTGGAGGCCACCTGCGCCGAGCGGGCAAGCGCACCCACCTGCTGAACGGGCGCCGCGACGGCCGCGCGGCATGTTCGTGCAGCGAGCGGGGCTACCGGTGGTGCGGACGCCGCGATAGCGTGCACGCATGGATGCCGCGGTCGTGGCCTGGAAGGACTTCTTCGTCGCGATGGCGGGCGCGACTGCAGCGCTCAGCGGATTGCTGATCGTCGCGATGTCGGTGAACATCCGCCGGGTGCTCGCATCACCCTCGCTGCCGCCCCGCGCCGCGGCAGCGATCAGCGCCGTCGCCGCGGCGCTCGTCGTATCGTGCCTGGTGCTCGTGCCCGGGCAGCCGCGATGGGTGTTCGGCATCGAGGTGTTGGTTGTGGCGGCAGTGCTCTGGCTCATCTGGTCGCGGGTCCCCGCCGAGGTACGCGCCGACCCGCAGCCCAACCGCCCCGCCGCCGCGCGATATGGCGTGCCCGCCATCGCGCCGGCGCTGTTCACCATCGGGGGAGCGCTGCTGATCGCGGGCGCACCGGCGGGATTTGCACTGCTGGCCGCGGCGAGTCTCGTCGCGATCGTCGCGGGCCTGCTGTTTGCGTGGGTGGCGCTCGTCGAGATCCTGCGCTGACGCGCGCGCGATCGTCGCCGTCACCCGGCCGCGGGACGGCAATCGCGGTCGGGAGCGATGCTCGCACCCTGTTACGCTCGAAGCTGACGTACGTGACTCGGCCGGGGGGTGTTCGGAGCGTATGAGCTTTGTTGCTCTGGTGCGCCGAAAGCGCAACGCGCTGATCGGCGCGTCGATTCTGACCGTGAGCACCGTCGCGATCGCGACGATGGCCATCGTCTACGACGGCTACCCCACGGTTGAAGCCGACCTCAACGACGGCGGGGTGTGGCTCACGAAGAGCTCGAGCCTGCTCGTCGGCCACTTCAATCACGAATCCGCTGTGCTCGATGGCGGCCTGCGCACCAAGGGTGACGATTACGACATCCTGCAGGCCGGCCGCACCGTCCTCGTCGTCGACGACGGCAACGCGACGGTCACGGCCATCGACCCGGCACAGGTCAAGATGCTGGGCAGCGCGAACATCCCGGCCGGCGCCTCCGTCGCACTCGGCGCCGACACCGTTGCGGTGCTCGAGCCCACGGACGGCGCACTCTGGGTCTCAGACATCGCCTCGATCGAATCCTTCAACGCCGCCGCGATCGACCCCGTCACCACGCTCGGCAAGGGCGCCGTGGTGACCGTTGGCACCAACGGCACCGTGCACGCGGCCTCCGCGGAGCAGCGGGAACTCGTGGAGATCACACTCGACGAGCAGGGCGAGCCGCTCGACCCCACCCGCACCGGCCTCGACGTGGCCGCGGGTGCGGCCCTGGCGATCAGCGCGATCGGCGACCGCGCGGTGGTGCTCGATCACGACACGCAGCGCGTCATCGTCCGTGGCGGCGGCACCACGCAGCTCGCGGATGCCGCGGGTGCGCGCCTGCAGCAGCCCTCGGACGCCGCCGAAAACGTCGCGCTCGCGACAGCCGACGCGCTCGTGCAGATCCCGCTCGGCGGGGGAGCGCCGACGCTCACGCCCTCGGGCGGCAAGAGCGGCACCCCGACCGCCCCGGTGCAGCTCACCGGCTGCACGTATTCGGCGTGGGCGGGGGCGAACCGCTTCGTGCGCGACTGCCTCATCGACGCCCAGGATGCGGCCACCGACATCGACCGCGCCGATGAGAGCGCCGAGTTCGTCTTCCGCGTCAACCGCAAGGTCGTCGTGCTCAACGACACGTTCGGTGGCACGGCGTGGATGGCCAGCGAGAACATGCAGCGGGTCGACAACTGGAACGACATCACCCCGCCGGAGGGGGATGAGGAAGACCAGGAGAACACCGCCGAGGAGTTCACCGAGACGACGCTGCCCGAGCGGACCGAGCTGAACACCACGCCGGTCGCGGTCGACGACGAGTTCGGTGTGCGCGCCGGCCGCACCACGATCATCTCGGTGATCGACAACGACTCCGACCCCGACGGCGACGTGCTCACCGCGACGCTGCCCTCGGGCAGCCCCTCGCTCGGCGTCGTCGAGCCCATCTACGGTGGCACCGCGCTCCAGATCACGGTCGACGAGAACGCCAGCGGCCAGGATGCCTTCATCTACCGCGTCGACGACGGCCGCGGGGGCTCGGACGAGGCGACGGTTCGCATCAGCGTCAGTGCCGAGGGCACGAACCAGCCGCCCGTGCAGAAGCGCGCGGCGGCCGTCACCGTCGAGCAGGGTGGTGCGGTCTCGTACAACGTGCTGCCGGACTGGCTCGACCCCGACGGCGACGACCTGTTTCTGAAGGCGGCCGCCGTGCCCGACGGCGATGAGGTCGAGTTCACCGCTGACGGGCAGATCACCTTCCGCGCCACCAGTCAGGTGCAGGGGCGCAAAGAGATCACGATCATCGTCTCGGACGGCACGGCCGACGCCGAGGGCATCCTCCGCGTCGATGTGCGCCCGATCGGCTCGACCAAGCCCGTCACCAACGCCGATCACGTGGAGACCCGCGTGGGCCAGACCGTGACGGTCTCGCCGTTGACCAACGATGTCAGCCCGAGCGGCGTGCCGCTGCGCCTCGCGCGTCTCGACGAGGTCGTCGGCGCGAAGATCACCCCCGACTTCAATACCGGCACGTTCTCATTCCACGCCGACACGCACGGCACCTACTATGTGCAGTACCTCGTGACCGACGGCCCCAACACCGTCGTCGGCGTTGTGCGCGTGGACGTGCACGAAGCGCTCGCCGAAGACCTCCCGCCCATCGCGGTGCGCGACATCGCCATGCTCCCGGGCGGAAGCGAAGTGCTCGTCGATGTGCTGGCCAACGACTCCGATCCGGCCGGCGGCATCCTGGTGGTGCAGTCGGTCTCGGTGCCGCAGAGCGCGGGCGTGTCGGTTGCGGTCCTGAACCACGAGGTGCCCCGCATCTCTGACCAGGGCGGCCTGACCGGGCCGGTGACGATCGGGTACCGGATCTCGAACGGCAGCAAGACGGCCGAAGGCGAGGTCACCGTCATCCCGGTGCCCGCGCCCAACAAGCTCAAGCCGCCGGTGGCGAGCGACGACTCCGTGGTCGTGCGTGCCGGCGATATCGTGACGATCCCGGTGCTCGCCAACGACTATCACCCCAACGGGGATCTGATCACCGTCTCGCCGACGCTCATCGACCCCATCATCGACCCCGCCGACGGCGACATCTTCGTCGCCGAGAACACGCTGCGCTTCCGTGCGGGTGACACACCGAAGACGGTGTACGCCACCTACGAGGTCGTCGACTCCCAGGGACAGAAGGACGCAGGCTACGTCACGATCCAGATTCTCGGTGTCGACGAGGCAAACAATGCCGCGCCGCGACCGCGCGATCTGACCGCGCGCGTGCTCAGCGGCGCGACCGTGCGCATCCCCATCACCCTCGATGGCATCGACACCGATGGTGACTCCGTCGAGCTGATCGGCGCCGCCTCGGCGCCCGCGCTCGGCCGTATCGTCGAGGTCGGGCAGAACTGGTTGGTGTACGAGGCATACGAGGACTCCACCGGTGTCGACTCGTTCACCTACCTGGTCCGTGACCGCCTGGGCAAGGAGGGCATCGCGCCCATCCGCGTCGGCATCGCGCCGATCGAGTCGAGCAATCAGCGACCCTACGCCGTCAACGACACCGTGATCCTGCGCCCGGACCGCTCGGCGGCGGTTGCGGTGCTCGCCAACGACTCCGACCCCGACGGCGATCGCATCGACCTCGACGCCAAGGGGCTCGAGGTGCCCGACGGGATCGCCGCCGAGGTCAAGGGCAACCAGATCATCGTCTCCACCCCGGAGGAACCGGGCGAGTTCACGATTCCGTACCGGATCAAGGATGCGCGCGGTGCGACCGCGATGGGCGCGCTGCTCGTGCTGGTGCAGAAGGACGTCCCGCTGCAGCCGCCGCTTGCCCGCGACGACCGTGTCACCGCGCCGCAGGTCGGCGAGGAATCGACGGTCGACGTGCTCGTGCTCGAGAACGACGTCGACCCCGACGGCGTCGCGGCCGAACTGCAGGTCTCGCTCGTCGGCACCACCACGGCGAAGGTGCTGCCCGAGGGGATCGTCCGCGTCACCGTGGCCGAGGAATCCCAGATCATCACGTACACGGTCACCGATGTCGATGGCCTCACGGCAAGCGCCTTCGTGCTCGTTCCGGGGTCGAAAGACCTGCGGCCGGTGCTGAAATCGACGGGCGAGGTCGTCGTGAAAAGCGGTGAGACGATCGAGCTGCGGCTCGCCGACTACGTCACCGTCGCCGGGGGCCGCAAGGCCATCATCACCGAGGCGGCCAAGGCCACGGCCAACCACTCGAACGGCGCCTCCCTCGTGAAGGACCAGTCCGCGCTCGTCTATACCTCGGCTGAGGGATACTTCGGCAAGGACGCGATCACCTTCGAGGTCACCGACGGCACGGGCCCGGACGACCCGGAGGGGCGCAAGGCCGTCCTCACGATCCCCGTCACGGTGCTGCCGCCCGATAACCAGTCGCCGACCTTCGCCGACAGCACGGTCGACGTGGCGCCCGGCGAGGCCGCCACAGAACTCGACCTGCGCGCCTCCACGAGCGATCCCGACGACGGCGACGTCAAACGGATGACGTATCGCCTCGTGGGCGGGGCGCCGAGCGGATTCGACGTGTCGATCGACGGCGGGACGCTGCGCGCCTCGGCCGGGGCATCCACCCCCAAGGGAAGTGTGGCAACCGTCACCGTCGAGCTGAGCGACGGCGAATCGCAACCCGTGCGCGGCACGGTTGACGTGCGCGTGTCTGCGTCGATCCGGCCGCTGGCCGCGGCGAATGACGACGTGATCGCCGAGGCGCATCAGGGCAAGGACGCCACGGTGCCCGTGCTCGCGAACGACTACAACCCGTTCCCCGACACACCGCTGCAGATCCTGCTCGCGGAGGTCGAGGCGGGGGAGGGCAAGGCCAAGGTCGTGGGCGACAAGGTCGTCGTGACGCCGGGACCCGACTACTTCGGCACCATGGTGGTGCGCTACCGCGTCGCTGACGCAACCGCCGACAACGACCGCGAGGTCGACGGGCGGATCCGCCTCACCGTGCAGGGGCGCCCCGACACCCCCGGCATCCCGACCGTGACGAGCGTACAGGACCGCCTCGTCGTGATGTCGTGGACCCCGCCGTCGAACAACGGCGCCGAGATCACCCACTACGAGGTGTCGTCGCTCACGCCCGCGGGCTATGAGAAGACCTGCGCGTCGACGACGTGCACCCTGGATGGACTGACGAACAACGTCGAGTACACGTTCCAGGTGGTCGCGGTGAACCGCGTCGGCTCCTCCGACCCGTCGCTGCCCTCGGCCGTGGCGCGCCCCGATGCGCGCCCCGACACCCCGCAGCCGCCGACCCTCGCCTTCGGCGACGCGTCGCTCGACGTCAACTGGATCACGCCGCCGACGCCCGGCTCGCCCGTGGAATCGTTCACCCTCGAGATCTCGCCCGCGCCGCCGGGCGGTTCCATCCAGAAGACCGGCGTCACCGGCAACAGCTACCGCTGGAGCGGTCTGGAGAACGGTGTGGCCTACCAGGTGCGCGTCAGGGCGCACAACCGAGCCCCCGAGCCCTCGAGCTGGAGCAGCTACTCGTCGACGATGATCCCGGCAGCGCCGCCGGAGGCTCCCGGCGCGCCCTCGACCGCCCGCCTCGACCCGGTCGGCGCGCAGGCACAGATGCAGGTCACCTGGAACGAGCCGTTCGCCAACGGCGACGCGGTCTCGAAGTACACGCTGTACGTGATGCAGGGTGGCAGCATCGTGCGCACGATCGACAACATCCCCGGAACCACGCGCGCCCAGGCGGTGGTGATCGACGCCTCGACCACCGATTACACCTTCACCGTCACCGCGACGAACAAGGCCGGCACCGGCTCCACCAGCCCACCGTCGGCGCCGCGCCGCGCCTTCATCAAGCCCGGCACCCCCGCGACGATCTCGGCCACCGAGGGCAACAACACCGTGGGGGTCACCTTCGGTGCGGCGGCCGGTAACGGCGCGAACGCCGCTGAGCTGCGCTACGAGTACAGCGTCAACGGCGGCGGCTGGCGCTCCGACTGGGTCGCGCTGAACGGCACCAGCGGCACGATCGGCAACGGCCAGGTCAACAACAACTACAGCTACACGATCCGCGTGCGCGCGTACACCGAGATGGACGGCGTGCGCTACAACGGCGAGCCGTCGCCCGCCTCGAACTCGGTCGCTCCCTACGGCCCGATCGCGCAGCCGAGCGTGACCGCCACGCAATCCGGTACGACCGTCAAGTTCTCGTGGAGCGCGCCCCCGCGCAATGGCCGCGATCTCACCGTGCGCTACAGCATCAACGGCGGCGCGCTCCAATCGGCCGGGCTCACCGGCACGGCCCAGGCGGGCAACGGCTACAGCCAGAGCTACACCATCCGCGTCGTGGTGACGGATGCCGCGGGTCAGAGCAGCGAACGCAGTGCCAGCGCGAGCACGGTGGCGCCGCCCCCGGCGACCGCCGTCGGTGCCAAGGGCGATGGGGGCTACTGGCCGGGCTACTGCACCGTCGCAGCCTGCGCCTACGGGGCCGTGACCGTGGCGAACTTCCCCGCCGGCAACTACACGGTCACGTGCAAAGCGACCGGCCCCAACGGCGGAACCTGGGGCACGTCGACGGTGTGGCTGCCTGAGCACGGCAAGGTGCAGCTACCGTGCTACTTCGGCGACCCGGGCCAGCAGTTCTGGGTCACGATCTCGGGCTGGGGCGACTCGCAGCGGATCACCTGGTAGGAGCGTCGCACCCCACGCCGGCGCGCACACGATGTACGAACAAGAACGAAAGAGAACTTCGCTGACATGACGATGACCCAAGAGCAGGCCACCTGGTTCGCCGACACCTTCGGCCGGCTGGTCGACAATGTCGGGCAGGCCGTCCTCGGCAAGCCCGAGGTCATCCGCCTGGTGCTCGCGAGCCTGCTCGCCGAGGGCCACGTGCTCCTCGAGGACGCCCCGGGCACCGGCAAGACCAGCCTCGCCAAGGCGCTCGCCGCGACCGTGCAGGGCACGAACTCGCGCATCCAGTTCACGCCGGACCTGCTGCCCTCTGATGTCACCGGTGTGACGATCTACGACCAGGCGACGCACAAGTTCGAGTTTCACCGCGGACCCGTGTTCGCGTCGATCGTGCTTGCCGACGAGATCAACCGTGCGAGCCCGAAGACCCAGTCCGCGCTGCTGGAGGTCATGGAAGAGTCGCGCGTCACGATCGATGGAACCCCACACGAGGTCGGCCGCCCCTTCATGGTGATCGCCACGCAGAACCCGATCGAACAGGCCGGCACGTACAAGCTCCCCGAGGCGCAGCTGGACCGCTTCCTGCTCAAGACCTCGATCGGCTATCCCGATCTGGAATCGGCCGAGCGGATTCTCGCCGGCTCGGCCGAGCGCAACCCCGCCGCGCGCCTGAGCCCGGTCATCACGGGGCAAGCCGTGGCCGACATGGCCGACCTCGCAGCGACCGTGCACACGGACGCCGCGGTGTTGCGCTTCGTCGCCGAGCTCGGCCAGAACACCCGTGCCAGCGCCGACGTGCGCCTGGGCGTCTCGGTGCGCGGCAGCCTCTCCATGATGCGCATCGCCAAGGTATGGGCCGCCTCGCAGGGACGCCGCTTCGTGACCCCTGACGACATCGTCGAGCTCGCGCAGCCGGTCTGGGCACACCGCATCGTGCTCGACCCCGAGGCAGAGTTCGCGGGCACCACGCCCGAGGCCGTGATCGCCCGCGTGCTCGAAGACACCGCCGCGCCCCAGCAGCGACTCTCTGCGTAGCATGTCGGCTGTCCTCACGCTCACCCGGCTTCCCGCCGTCGCGTGGCTGCTCGATACGGCGTGGCCGGCGACCGCGCCGGCACGCGCGGCCATCGGCCGTGTGCTCTCGGTGTTGCGCCCGCTCGGCTGGGCCGTCGTCGCCGGCACGCTGCTGGCATGGCTGTTCAGCACCACGCTCGGCTGGGCGGAGCTGCGCACCATCGCGTGGTGCGGTACCGCGCTGATCGTGATCTGCGCATTCTTTCTCATCGGCCGCACCGAGTACCGGGCGAAGCTCGAGATGGCGCAGCGCCGCATCGTTGTCGGCGAGCGTGCCTTCGGCCGCATCTCGCTCGCGAATCCGAGCAAGCGTGCGATCCTGCCGGCCCGCGTGCTCCTGCCGGTGGGTGCCGGCAGCGCGTCGTTCGCGGTGCCGCGCCTCGGCGCCGATGCGATGCACGAAGACCTGTTCACCGTGCCGACCGCCCGCCGCGCGATCCTCACCGTCGGCCCGCTCAGCGCGCTGCGCGGCGACCCGCTCGGCCTGTTCGAGCGGGTGCACACGTGGACCGACCCCGTCGATCTGTACGTGCACCCCCGCACCGTGATCCTCGATGGCGCCACCGCGGGCTACATGCGCGACATCGAGGGGCTGCCCACACGCGACCTCTCGAGCGACGATGTCTCGTTCCACGCTATGCGCGAGTACGTGCCGGGCGACGATATGCGACACATCCACTGGCGCTCGACCGCGCGCACCGGCACGGTCATGGTGCGCCAGTTCGAAGAGACTCGCCGCTCACACACGGTGATCGCGCTCACGCGGAATGCGGCCGAATTCGCGACCGAGGACGAGTTCGAGTTGGCCGTCTCGGTCGCCGGCTCGCTCGGTCTCCAGGCGCTGCGCGATGCGCGCAACCTGACGGTCATGGTGCAGGAGCGCACGATCACCGCGGGCACCGCGAAACAGTTTCTCGACACGCTCAGCGGGCTCGAGCACAGCCGCCCGCGGCAGGGCGGCGTTGTCGAGCTGGCCGGCGAGGTCGGCCGCTCCGCGAAGACCGCGAGCGTTGTCGTGCTCGTGTGCGGTTCGAACGTGAGCGCCCAGCGGCTGCGAGACGCGACGCGCCTGCTCCCGTTTGGTGCCCGAAACATCGCCGTTGTCTGTGAGCCCGGCGCGACGCCCACGCTGCGCATGCTGGGCGATGCCAGCGTCTTGACGATCGGCGAACTCGGCGAGCTGCGCGGCGCCCTGCGGCGGGTGCTCTCGTGAGTGCCGCCGCGCCCGCGACGGGCGTCTCCTCGGCAGCCGCGCGCTTCTCCCTGCGCTGGGCGTTCGACCTCGCGGCCGTTGCCGCGCTCCTCATGGTGGGCGTCTCGGCCTGGGCCCCGTCGTTCATCGGCGCGGGCGCCTGGGTCGCCGGGGCCGGCGGCGTGCTCCTGGGGCTGGCCATCGCCGCCCTCGGCGCCCGCTTCCGGCTGGGCATGCTGAGCGTGGCCGGCGCGAGCGTGCTGGCGTACTTCGTGTTCGGCGGCGCGCTGGCGCTGCGGCAGCTCTCGCTGTTCGGTGTCATCCCGAGCCTCGATGCGCTGCGCGAACTTGCGCTCGGCGTGGTGTTCTCCTGGAAGCAGCTGCTCACCTCGCAGGTCCCGTTGCCCGGCGAGGACCCGCTCGTCATCTTGCCCTTCCTCACCGCCCTCATCGCCTCGGTCCTGGCCGGCAGCTTCGCGCTTCGCCTCGCCCGCGGCTACGCATGGGCGGTGCTGCCCGCCCTCGTCCTGCTCGTGGTCGCCATCGCGTTCGGCGTGCCGCGCGCGAGCTTTGCGATCGCGCAGGGAATCGTCTTCACCGGTGTCGCTGTGGCCTGGCTGGCGTATCGCGGCGCGCTTCAGCGCAGCTCGGCGCGCGGCAGTGCGGTCGCGCAGGCGCAGGGCGAGCACACGCTCGCCCGCAGCGCGACGGTACGCCGGCTCGGCTTCGCGGCCGCGGTCCTGGTCGTGGCCCTTGCCGCCGGCGGCGCGAGCAGCGCGGTGACGAGCATCGCCTCGCCACGCTACGTGCTGCGCGACGTGGTGATCCCGCCGTTCGATGTGCGGGAGTATCCGAGCCCCCTGCAGGCGTTTCGCGGTTACGTCCGCGACGCCAAGGACCGGGTGCTGTTCACGGTCGACGGGCTGCCCGAGGGCGCGCGCGTCCGGCTCGCGACGATGGATGCCTACGACGGCGTCGTCTACAACGTCTCGGGTAACGGCGCGGGCGGCTCCGGCTCGTTCCTGCGTGTGGGCGAGCGCATCGCCCCGGCCGGTGCGGCCGAGGTCGCAGGCGAGAGCGCCACGATGACGTTCACGATGGGTGAGCTCGGCGGGGTCTGGGTTCCCGGCGTGGGATACCCCACCCGGATGCGCTTCGACGGCGAGCGTGGCGAGGAGCTCGCGCGTTCGCTGCACTACAACCCGGGCTCTGGCGTCGCCGTGGCAACGCGCGGGCTGCGCGAGGGTGACAGCTACGAGATCGATACGGTGGTGCCCACGCCCCCGAACGACACGGCGCTGGCGGACGCCCCCTTCGGCAGCGTGAAGATGCCCAAGCAGCAGGGGATTCCGCAGACCGCGGCATCTTCGGCCGGAGACTTCACCGCTGAGGCCGAGTCGGCGATCGGGCAGGCCCGCGCCCTCGAGAGCGCGCTGGCGACCGGCGGCTTCTTCAGCCACGGGCTCGAGGGCGAGCCCCGCTCGCGTGCCGGGCACGGGGCGGAGCGCCTCGACGCGCTGCTCGGCGCCGAGCAGATGGTCGGCGACGACGAGCAGTACGCGACCGCGATGGCCGTGATGGCCTCGCAGCTGGGCATGCCCGCGCGCGTGGTGATGGGCTTCTACCCGGACGCAACCTCCACCGGCGAGCGCTTCACCGCCACGGGCGACACGCTGCACGTCTGGGTCGAGGTCGCGTTCGACGAGCTCGGCTGGGTGGTGTTCGACCCGACGCCGCCCGAAGACCAGGTGCCTACGGACGAGGACACGAAGCCGCGCACCGACCCCAAACCGCAGGTGATCCAGCCGCCGCCGCCCCCGCAGGAGCCGGTGCAGCTGCCGCCGGAGATTCCCGCCGACGACGGCGAGAGTGAAGACGATGCGCTTGACACCGCGTGGCTCGGCACGGTGCTGTGGGTGGTCGGCGGCAGCCTTGCGACCCTGCTGGTGCTCGCGGCCCCGTTCCTCGCCATCCTGCTGCTCAAGCTCGGCCGGCGAAAGCGTCGCCGTGCCAGGGAGCGCACGGCGGATCAGATCAGCGGCGGCTGGGACGAGTTTGTCGACCGCGCCGTCGACCTCGGTGCGCCCGTGCCACCGCGCGGCACGCGCCGCGCCGGTGCGCTCGCGGTGCGCGAGCACTTCGCGGCTGCAGACCCGGCGCGCACCGACGCCGGTGCACAGGCCGCAGCGACCGCCGCTCCCGAGGCAGAGGCCGAGCACGGCGCCGGCGGCACGGCACTCGTGCTCGCCGACCGGGCCGACGCCCAGGTCTTCGGCCCGGGCGAGCCGAGCGCCGGCGATGTCGAGGAGTTCTGGCGGGATGTCGATGCGAGTGCGAGCGCACTCGCCTCGGGTCAGAGCACGTGGCGCATGCTGCGCGCGCGGGTCAGCCTGCGCTCGCTGCGCCGGAAGGAGCGAAAGTGAGCGCTGTGCACGGGATGCCTGAGACCCGCCCGCCCCACGGGTCGGGAGGCCCCGCGACCCCGGGAGTCCCCGGAGCGCCCGGAGGCGCTGCGGGCCCCGGATTGCCTGGTGGAACCGAACATGGCGGGGGACTCGCGCCACTCGCGCCACCCGCATCGCTCGGCCGCCGTGTTGCCGCCTACGTGATCGACGCCGTGATCGCGACGCTCGTCGCCTCGGTGGCGATCATCGGCGCGATCATGCTGTGGCTCTCGCTGCTGGGCGCGCTGATGAGCGGTGCGAGCGGGGCGAACGCTGCTTCGGTGTCGCCCGGCGCCTCGCTGCCCGCCCTCATCCTGGTGATCGCCGGCGCACTGCTGAGCACCGCCTGGTCGATCGTCTGGGTGGCGATGCAGGGCGGGCGCGGCTCGATCGGCATGCGCCTGATGAAGATTCGCCTCGTGCGCCTGGAGCTCGGTACGTCGCTCGGCTTCTGGCGCGCCCTCGGGCGCGCCATCGTGTTCAGCCTGCTGGCGGGCGTCGTCGTCGGTTATGTCACGCCCCTGTTCGACCGCACTGGCCGTCGTCAGGGCTGGCACGATCTCATGGTGGGCGCGATCATGGTCGACGCTCCCGCGTTCGACGAAGCGGTCGCGCAGGCCGCGGCGCTCGCGGCCGCACCGCCGCCGGCTCCGGCTCCGGTCGTGATCGAGGAGATCGACCGCGATCGCCCCTTCGGGCTGCCCGGGGCGCGGCCCACCGTGCCCCCGGTCCCCGGCGCACGCGGCCTCGGCGCCGGCGTCGCGCCCGCCGGAGCGGCGCTCCCGGCCGCGCCGCTGATCGGCGATGTGCCCGCGCACCTCGCGCCCCGCACGGGCGCGCCGGAACCCGCGCGCGTGCCTGCGGGCGCGCCGGCATCTGCACCAACGCCGGCACCCGCGGTGGCCCCCGATTTCGCCCCCGCGGCGCAGCCACCGCTCGCCGCCACGCAGCTCGAGCTGCGCTGGGATGACGGCACCGTCGTGACGATCCCGCACGGGGCGGTCATCGGTCGCGACCCCGTGGCATCCACCGACGCCGTTCGCGTCTCGTCGAAGCTTGCCGGCGCGCGCTCGATCGCGGTGCCCGATGATTCGTACTCGCTGTCGAAGACGCACTTCGGCGCCGGTATCGACGCCGACGGCGCGTGGATCGTTGATCTGCACTCGACAAACGGCATGATCCTGCACCGTGCGGGCGTCGCAGCGTATCCGCTCACGCCGGGCGCGCTCACGGCGATCCTCGCGGGCGACGTCGTCGTGATCGGCGACCGTCGGGTGACGATTTCGCTGGTGCTCCGATGACGGACGCGCAGCAGGCCTCCGCCCCGATCGTCGTATCGGCGGGCTCGGCGACCGACGTCGGGCTGCGGCGCCGGATCAATGAGGACTCGATGCTCGCCCGGCATCCCATGTTTCTCGTGGCCGACGGCATGGGCGGGCATGAGGCGGGTGAAGTGGCAAGCGCCGCGGCGCTCGCCGTGTTCGAACCGCTGGTGGGTCTGCCGAGCGTGCGCGTCGAAGACGTGGTGGGCGCGATCGATCTCGCGCGCCAGAACGTCGACGCGCTCGCCGGGGGTGCGGGCGGGGGAGCCGGCACCACGCTCACCGGGGTCGTCGTCTCGCAGCACGGCGGTGATGGGTACTGGCTCGTCGTGAATCTCGGCGATTTGCGCACCTACCGGCTCGCCGGTGGCGCGCTCGAGCAGATCAGCGTCGACCACTCGGTCGTGCAGGAGCTCGTGGATGCGGGCGAGATGACCGCCGAAGAGGCGGCCACGGCGGCCGGCCGTAACGTCATCACCCGCGCCCTGGGCGCGGGCAGCGACGAAGACGCCGACTTCTGGCTGCTCCCCGCAGCGCAGGGCGACCGCATGCTGGTGTGCTCGGACGGGCTTTCCGGCGAGGTGGATGCCGCGACGATCCACGAGATTCTCGCGAGCGTGCTCGACCCGCAGGCGGCCGCTGAACGGCTCGTGCTGCAGGCGCTCGCGAACGGCGGACGCGACAACGTCACGGCCGTGGTGGTCGACGCGATCGCCGTGGCCCAGCACGACCCGATGGATACACTGCCGAGAGCGGGCGAGCGTGACGCGGGTGCCGCGTTCGACGACGAGCTTGACGCAGACACCGTGCCGCGCAAGACCCCACGATCCAAGCCTGAGCGAGGAGAGCGACCATGAGCGAGTACACCCCGGGGACGTGGTTCGCGGCCGTGACGCCAGGCGGCGCCGTCGTGCTGCCGTCGACGGCGGGGGTCGAGCACGCCCGCGCCGCCTGGGCCGCCCTCCGCGCGGGCGGTGGGCTCGGCACCGTCCTCGAAACGTTGACCGGCGCGTTCGGCACGAGCCTCGCCGCGCTTCCGCCCTTCGCCGTCATCACGCACGCGGGCGGCGAGCTGCGCATCGCGGTGCGCGGCCCGCTCACGGTGCACGCCGCGGGCGTGAGCGTGCACGGGGCCGGCGTCACCACCTGGAACGAGCAGCTCGTGCGGGGCGGCGGTGCCGTGACGATCGAGACGTCGGCTGGCGCGCCCGACGGCGCGGGCGCGCTCCCGTTTGCCGACGGCATCGTCTTGGTCTCGCGCCTCGTCGTGGATGCGGTGGACGCTGTGGATGCCGTGGACATCGTCGATGCGCAGCTCGTGGTCGCTCCGATCGCGCACGTCGCGCAGGCTCCCGTATCTGCACCGGATCCCGGATCCGCACCGGTGGCGGAGGGGGAGTCCCAGCCCGCGCCCGCGGCGGAGCCCGAGCAGGAGATGGCGCCTGAGGTAGCGCCGGAGCCGGAGGCCGAGCCGGAGCCCGAGCCAGCGCCTGAGGCAGTACCCGAGCCCGGGCCGGAGCCGACGCCGGAGCCGGAGCCGGAGCCCGCCGCCGAGCCGCAGCCCGCCGCGGAGCCCGAGCCCGAGCCGGTGCCCAACGCGGATCCCAAACCGGAGCCGAAGCCGCTACCCGAGCCCTCACCTGTACCTGTCCCTGAGCCGGCACCCGAGCCCGTCGCGAATCCGGAGCCGGTCGGGGCCGAAGCGCTCGGACCCGACGACGAAGCGTGGGGTGCCACGGTGGTGAAGGCGGCCACCGACCCGGCGTTCCGACGCCCGAGCGCCCCGGGGTCGCTGGCGGCGAATCTTGCCGGATTCCCGCCGCCGACCGGCGCGCCCGTCGCGACCGCCCCCGGCTTGATCTCGGCCGTGCCCGGCGGCCGCGGTCATCGCCCGGGCGACCACGACGGCCAGACCATCTCCGTGGCGCAGTCGCGCGCGATGCGCGCGGCCGGCCAGCTGCCGCCGTCGCCGGACGCCGCGGCAGCGGAGCCGGCCCCCGCGCCACCGGCATCCACCGCACGCATCGTGCTCTCGACGGGCCGCACCGTGCAGCTCGATCGAACCGTCGTGATCGGGCGCCGTCCGAGCTCGAACCGGACGACGGGTGGCATGCTGCCGCACCTGATCACGGTCGACAGCCCCGAGCAAGACATCTCGCGCAGCCACGTCGAGATCCGTCAGGAGGGGGACGCGGTGGTGGTGCTGGATCTGCACACCACGAACGGCACCATGCTGCGCCGTGCCGGCAGCGAGCCGACGCAGCTGCATCCCGGCGAAGCGACCGTGGTCGTCTCGGGCGATGTGCTCGAGCTGGGTGATGGCGTGAGCGTGAGCTTCGAGGGCATCGCGTGAGCGCGCGCGCGGCTTCGACCCCACCCGAGATCGCCGGGTTCACGCCGGTGGAGCTGCTCGGCACCGGTGGCTTTGCCGATGTGTTCCTCTATGAGCAGCATGTGCCGCGCCGCCGAGTGGCGGTCAAGGTGCTCCTGGCCGAGGGGCTCGCCGCCGGCTCCGCCGAGGGATTCGCCGCCGAGGCCGACATCATGGCGCAGCTGTCGACGCACCCGTCGATCGTCACGATCTACCAGGCGGGGGTGGCGGCCGACGGGCGCCCGTTCCTCGTCATGGAATACTGCCCGCGGCCCAATCTGCAGGTGCGCTACCGGGCGGAGCGATTCTCTGTCGCCGAGGCGCTCCGCGTGGGTGTGCAGGTCTCGGCGGCGGTCGAGACCGCCCACCGCGCCGGGATCCTGCACCGCGACATCAAACCCGCGAATATTCTGGTCACGGAATACAACCGCCCGGCCCTCGCCGATTTCGGCATCGCGGCCACGACGACCTCGGATGCGCAGAGCGAGGGGATGTCGATTCCTTGGTCGCCGCCCGAGTCGTTCGCCGAGCCGCCGCGTGGCGATGTGACCAGCGATGTCTGGGCGCTGGGTGCGACTGTGTACACGCTGCTGGCCGGGCGTTCACCGTTCGAGCAGCCTGGCGCCTCCAACAGCGGTGCCGACCTGATTGCGCGCATCGAAGCGGCCGCGCTCGCGCCGACCGGTCGTGCCGACGTGCCGGAGACTCTCGAGCGTGTGCTCGCCCGCGCGATGTCGAAGAATCCGGCCGCGCGCTATGCGAGTGCGATCGACCTGGCCCGCGCACTGCAACGCGTGCAGATTGAGCTGCGCCAATCGCTGACGCCGATCGACGTGGTCGATGACGGCGGGCCGGCAGCGCCCGCCCCGGCCGTCGACGACGAAGACGATGAGTCGACCCGAATCCGCAGCGTCGTCTCGATTGACCCGGGGAACGCGCCGGCCCCCGCCGTGACGAGCGTGCCCCGCGCCGCCGCCGACACCGCGGCGCCCGGCCTCGAGCACACGGTGATTCGCAGCAGCAGTTCGCTGCCGCGCTGGGGCACCGCACAGCCGGCGCCGGCCGTCAGCGGCGCGCCGGCCGACGATGACGCGACGCGCATGCGCGCCCCCGTGACGGTGTCGCCGGACGCCGGGACGGCCGCCGGATCGAGTGGCACCGGGCGAGGCCCAGCCGGGACCCCGCAGGGGTCTGCCGCCGCCGCCGCAGCCGCCACCCCCGGCGACGGTGGGCCGAGGCGGGGACGCCGCGGTGCCGTGATCGGATGGAGCATCGGCGGGTCGCTGGCGGCGCTCGCGCTGATCGCCGGTGGCGTGATCGCTGTGACCTCCGGCGCCCTGAGCCCCGGCGAGCGTGAGCCGGAAGCCGGCGAGACGCCGGACTCCGTCCCGGTCGACGTGTTGATCCCCGGGAGCGGTGTGCCGAGGGTCACCGAGCTCGCTGCCACGGCCACGGAAGAAGGCATCCGCTTCACCTGGGCCAACCCCGATCCGCTGCCCGGCGATGCCTATCTCTGGGGGCGTGTTCGGCCTGGCGAAGACACCGAGTATTCGGTGACCGATCAGGCCGAAGTCGTCATCGCCCCGGAGGGCGCCGGGCCGAGCTGCATCGAGGTGATCCTGCGCCGCGACGACGGCCGTTCGGCTGCCGACGGCGTGACGGCCTGCGGGCCGTAGCCCACGCGCGCCGCGTCGCCTGTCGCGGCTATGCGGCCGGCGCGGCGGGTTCCGCGGGTTCCGCGGGAGCGCCGATGTCGTCGGCGGGCTTGCGCACGAGGAATGCGCCGACGATCGTGAGCAGCGAGAGCACAGCGCCGATCATGAACGCGCCGCGAACGCCGGCCGCCTGCGCGGCGACGGGCGCGACGCCATCGGCCAGCGCGTCATTCGCGATCGCCGACATGAGGGTCACGAACAGCGCGATGCCGGCGGCCCCGGCCACCTGCTGCACGGTGCCGACGATGGCGCTGCCATACGAGTAGAAGCGCGGCTCGAGCGATCCCAGCGACGCGGTGAACAGCGGGGTGAACGAGAGCGCAAGACCCAGCGAGAGCACCACCTGCAGCGCCATGACGAGATACGGCGAGGTGGTCTCGGTGAGGGTGGTGAAGCTCCACAGCACCGCGCTCGAGATGATCGCGCCCGGCACGAGCAGCACACGCGGGCCGCGGGCGTCATAGATCCGGCCGACGATCGGGCCGAGCAGACCCATCACGAGGGCTCCCGGCAGCACGATCAGGCCCGACTCGAGCGCCGAGAGACCCAGCACATGCTGCAGGTAGAGCGGGGTCAGGATGATCGAGCCGAAAAACGCCGCGGTCAGCACGGTCATCTGCGCCATCGACAGCGTGAAGTTACGGGAGCGGAACACGCGCAGATCAAGCAGAGCCCGGTCCTCGCGCTGCAGGCGCAGCTGGCGCAGGATGAAGATCGCGAGCGACAGCGCACCGACCGCGAGCGCAACCCACATGGTGGTGGTGGCCATGACCTGCGCGGCGAGCTCGGCGGGGGAGGTGCCGTGTCCGCCCGCGCCGATCTGGCTGAGCCCGAACACGAGCCCACCGAAGCCGAGCGCCGACAGGAGCACGGAGAGCAGGTCAACCCGCGCGGGACGCGGCTCGCTGACATTCAGCATCCATTTCATGCCGACCAGGAGCATCACGACCGCGATCGGGAGCACCACGATGAACATCCAGCGCCAGTTCAGCGTGTTCAGGATGAGCCCCGAGAGCGAGGGGCCGATCGCGGGCGCGAGCGACATCACGATCGACACGCGGCCCATCATCCGGCCGCGCGCATGCGGCGCGACCAGGGTCATGATCGTCGTCATGAGCAACGGCATCATGATCGCGGTGCCGGACGCCTGGATCACGCGCGCCACCAGCAACACCTCGAAGCCGGGGGCGACCGCGGCGGTGAGCGTGCCGAGCGAGAAGAGCGACATCGCCGAGATGAAGATCGCGCGCGTGGTGAAACGCTGGAGCAGGAACCCGGTGATCGGGATGACGACGGACATGGTCAGCATGAAGCCGGTGGTGAGCCACTGTGCGGCCACCGCGGTGATGTGCAGGTCGTCCATCAGGTGCGGGATGGCGACGCCCATGATCGTCTCGTTCAGGATCACGACGAACGCCGCACCGAGCAGCAGCCAGATCACCCGGGTGTCGCGGGCGGTGTATTCGGGCGCGGTGTTGCCCCCGCCGGCGCCCGCGCGAGCGCCGTCGCCGGGGATGCTGATGGTGTTCGTGGAAGGACGGGCGGAGTCGGGCAACGGGGGTCCTGTCGGTGTATCGAGGGGTGAGGTGTGGGGTGTGGGGTGTGGGGTGTCGGCTCCGGGCGATCGGCGTGAGCAGAGCGATCGGCGTGGTCGCACCGCTCGGAGTGGTCAGACGAGCAACGCCGGATCACGCACGAAGAGCACAACCGCGGGAGCCGGCCCGCTATTCCACCATGACGCAGGTGCACAGGGGCTGTGCACTCGGGATGCCTCGGCCGGGGATCACGGCGGAGGAACGCACGCGCACGCGCGCGTGCAAACAACAGTGCGTGCCGCCACGGCGGCACGCACGCGCGCAGAAGTCAGTGGCGCTTAGTCGTCGCTCTCGGGAACGAAGGGCTCGTTCCACTTGACCGAGCCGATGGCCTCGGTGGGCTTCGGGTGGGGGAGCGCGCCCCCGAGCAGCTTCTCCTCGGGCGCCTGAATCTCTTCCTCGGTCAGCTCGTGGAGCTTCTTGAGCTCGACGTCTTCGGGAAAGGCGGAGTTCGGAGTGCTGGACATGCCCCCACGATACCGGGTCTTGCACGATGACTTGGCACGCGGCGGGTGGGAACATGCGTGTATGACAACGGCGAAGCACTGGTTCTCGGATGTGAAGTGGCGTCTGCTGCTTTCACTGCTGTTCGGCATCGCCACGGGGATCGCGCTCGGGCAATGGCTCGGCATCGCGGCCGGGCTGATCTCGGGCTGGAGCGTGGCGGCGCTGATCGAGGTGGTCGGGGTGCTCGTGTACCTCTGGCCGATGGATGGCGCGCGCACGCGCGAGCACGCGACCGGCGAGTACCCGGGGCGGCAGATCTCGCGCGCGGTCTCCATGATCGGCAGCATTGCGAGCCTCGGCGCCGTCGGCGTCGTGCTGTGGCAGTCGCGATCTGCGCACGATGTGCAGGTGCTCATCCTCGGCGGCATCGGGGTGTTCGGCGTCGCGGCATCCTGGCTGCTGATCCAGACGAACTACATGCTCCGCTACGCCGGCGTGTTCTATGGCGATCCGGTCGGTGGCATCGATTTTCACAGCGGCGCCGACTACGCCCCGATGTACACCGACTTCATCTACTTCTCCGTCGGCCTCGGTATGACCTTCCAGGTCGCCGACACCGATGTCACAAGCAACGAGGTGCGACGCATCGCGATCGGGCAGACCGTGCTCGGCTGGGTGTTCTCGACCGTCATCATCGCCACCGTGATCAACCTCGTGGTGGGCATGGCGACGCTCGCGTGAGTGGCGGTGGCCGTGGCTAGGCTGTGGCCATGAGCATGGGGCGAGCGGGCGTGGGCAGGGGGCGGGCGGTGGATGCCGCGACCCAGCGTGCACTGAACGCCCAGGCGCCCGAGATCGCGCACCTCGGTCCGCGCATCGTGCGGCTGTTTCACCCGTACCGCGGCAGGATCGCGTGGATGGTGGTGCTCGTGGTCGTGGGCGCGAGCGTCGCGGTGGTTCCGGCGCTGATCATCCAGCGCATCTTCGACGACGCACTGTTCCCGAAGGGCGCGCCACCGAACCTCGTGCTGCTGGCGCAACTGGTCGGATTCATGATCGCGCTGTACATCGCCAACGCCGCGCTCTCGGTCGTGCAGACCTGGCTGACCTCCAGCGTGGGCAACAGCGTGACGGGCGACCTGCGCGTCGAACTGTTCGAGCACCTGCAGCGGATGGATCTGAGCTTTTTCACCCGGACGAAGACCGGGGTGATCCAGTCCCGCCTGCAAAACGATGTCGGCGGGGTCGCCGGGGTGCTCACCAACACCATCACCAGCATCCTCGGCAATATCGTCACGGTGATCGCCTCGCTCACCGCGATGCTCATCATCGACTGGCGGCTGACCATCATCGCCGTGATCGTGATGCCCGGGCTCGTGGTGGTGCAGCGGCGCGTCGGGCAGGTGCGTGCCCGCATCGCCGGGCAGACGCAGGCTTCGCTGTCCGAGCTGACCGCCATCACGCACGAGACGCTGAGCGTCTCGGGGATCCTGCTTTCGAAGGCATTCAATCGGCAGCGCGCCGAGATCGACCGCTACCGCGACGAGAACCAGAACCAGGTGCGGCTCCAGGTGCGCCAGGCGATGAGCGGCCAGCGCTTCTTCGGGGTGGTGCAGGTGATCATGTCGAGCGTGCCCGCCATCATCTACCTGGTCGCGGGGTTGCTGATCACCGGCGGCGGCGAGCTGATCACCGCCGGGACGATCGTGGCGTTCACCACGGTGCAGGCGCGCCTGCTCGGCCCACTCATGGGGCTGATGCGCGTCGCGCTTGATCTGCAGACCTCCAAGGCGCTGTTCGCCCGCATCTTCGAGTACCTCGACCTGGTGCCCTCGATCGCCGACGCCCCGGATGCGATCACGGTGGCGCAGGCACCCGGCCCGCGCGGCGGGCTGCGCTTCGACGACGTCGTCTTTCGCTATCCGGATGCCCCGGCGCAATCGCGCCCCACGCTCGATCGCGTCTCGTTCACCGTCGAGCCGGGCCAGCACGTCGCCTTCGTGGGGCCGAGCGGTGCCGGCAAGACGACGATCCTCTACCTCGCGCCCCGGCTCTACGAGGTATCCGGCGGCCGCGTGCTGTTTGCCGGCGCGGATGTGCGCGAGCTGACCCAGGCATCCATCATCGACAATGTCGGGATCGTCAGCCAAGAGACCTACCTGTTTCATGCCACCATCGGCGAGAACCTGCGCTACGCCAAGCCGGACGCGAGCGATGCCGAACTGGTCGCGGCGTGCAAGGCGGCGCACATCCACGAGGTGATCATGAGCTTCGAGCACGGCTACGACACCGTGGTCGGGGAGCGCGGCTATCGGCTCTCGGGCGGCGAGAAGCAGCGCATCGCCATCGCGCGGGTGCTCCTGAAAGACCCGCCGATGCTGTTGCTCGACGAGGCCACCAGCGCCCTCGACACGGTCTCAGAGCGCATCGTGCAGGAGGCGCTGGATGCCGCGGCCGCCGGCCGCACGACGCTGTCGATCGCCCACCGGCTCTCGACCGTCATCGGGGCGGACGTGATCCACGTCGTCTCGGAGGGGCAGATCGTCGAATCCGGGACGCACGCGTCACTGCTTGCGCACGGCGGGCTGTACGCCGCGCTCGCGCAGCAGCAGATGGACGCGACGCGCGGGCTGCAGGTCGACGGGGCGGGCTAGCGCGGCGTCAGCGTGCTCACCGCGGCGTCAGTGTGCTCACCGCGGCCGCGACGGCCAGGGCGACGTCATCGAGCGGCTGCGCGAGGTCGTGGGGGAGCGTGAAGCGCACCGAGGTCTGGGCGATCTCCTTGGCGATTCCGAGGGCCACCAGCACATGCGAGGCCTCGTCGCTGCCGGCCGCGCAGGCTGAGCCGCTGGAGGAGACGATGCCCCGTCGCTCCAGCTCGAGCAGCACGGCCTCGCCGCTCGTGCCCGCGAACGTGAAACTCGCCGTCGCCGGCAGCCGGTGGATGGGGTGCCCGGTGAGCGCTGCGCTCGGCACGCGCGCGAGGACCATGGCGATGAATCGGTCGCGCAGCGCGGTCAGCCGCGCGGCCGCCTCAGGCCGCTCGGCCTCCGCGAGGCGCAGGGCGGTCGCCAGCGCCACCGCGCCGGCAACGTTCTCGGTGCCCGAACGGCGCTCGCGCTCCTGCCCGCCGCCGTGCAGGAGTGGCTCGAGCGGCACCCGCCCGCGCACCGCGAGCACGCCGGTGCCCTTGGGGGCGCCGAATTTGTGACCGGCGATCGAGAGCGCATCGGCGCCGAGGGTGGCGGCGTCGAGTGGCAGCCAGCCGGCCGCCTGCACCGCGTCGGTGTGAAACGGGATGCCGCGGGCCCGGGCCAGCGCGGCGAGGGCGGCGATATCCTGCACGGTGCCGATCTCGTTGTTCGCGTAGCCGATGCTCACGAGCGCCGTGTCATCGCGCAGCGCCGCGGCCGCGGCATCCACATCGACGAGCCCTGTGTGATCGACGGGCAGGAGGGTGAGCGCGACGCCGTGCACGCGCTCGAGGAAGCGGGCGGACTCGAGGATCGCCTCGTGCTCGATGGGGGTGGTGACGAGGTGGCGTTTGCCGCTGCGCAGCAGTGCGGCGATGGTGATGCCCTTGATGGCGAGGTTGTCGGCCTCCGTGCCGCCGGAGGTGAAGATCACATCGCTCGCACGCATGCCGAGCACACTCGCGACCTCGGCGCGCGCCGCGGCGAGGGCGGCCGCCGCGCGTTCGCCCACCTCGTGGTGGCTCGAGGGGTTGCCGAACTCGCCGGTGAGGTACGGCCACATGGCCTCGAGCGCCTCGCGGCGGACGGGGGTGGTGGCGGCGTTGTCGAGGTACATGGTCGTGGTGCGAGCCCGGGGGTGCCCGCTAGGCGATGCGGATGTCGAGTCCGAGATCGAGGGCCCGCGCCGAGTGGGTGAGCGCGCCCACCGAGATCACATCGACCCCGGTCTCGGCGATTGCCCGGATCGTGTCGAGGGCGACGCCGCCGCTGGCTTCGACGATGGCGCGGTCGCCGACCTGCTCGACGCCCGTGCGCAGATCCTCGAGCGAGAAGTTGTCGAGCATGATGGTGCCGATGCGCGCGGCGAGCACCGGCTCGATCTGATCCAGACGGTCGACCTCGACCTCGACGTGCGTGGTGTGCGGCAGCTGCGCGATGGCACCGCGCAGGGCATCGGTGACCGAGAGGCCACCGCGGGTGAGCACGGCGAGGTGGTTGTCTTTGGCCATCACCGCGTCTGAGAGCGAGAAGCGGTGGTTGCGCCCGCCCCCGCTGCGCACGGCGTGGCGCTCGAAGGCGCGCAGCCCGGGGGTGGTCTTGCGGGTGTCGGCGATGCGCGCCTTCGTGTGCGCGACCTCGGCGACGTAGCGCGCGGTGAGGGTCGCGATGCCGCTCATGCGCTGCACGAAGTTCAGGCCGATGCGCTCGGCGGTCAGCAGCGCGCGCGCCGGGCCACGCACGGTCGCGAGGGTCGCACCCTGCTCGAACGCGTCGCCGTCGGCCACGAGCAGCTCGACCTCGAGGGTGGGGTCGCAGAGGCGGAACGCGGCCGTGAAGACCGCGCCGCCGCTGAACACGCCCGGCTCGCGGGCCTCCAGGGTGGCCTCGGCCACGGCGTCGGCCGGGATCAGGCTTTCGCTCGTGAGGTCGCCCCAGGGCGCATCTTCGTCGAGCGCGGCGCGCACGACTCGGTCGATGGTGGCGGTGGTCAGCATGCTGCGTTCTCCAGGGTTCGCGACGCGGGTGTCGCGCCGGGCCGGGGCTGATCGGAGCGCCAGTGCGCCCCGAGGGAATCGGTGCGCGCGAGCGCGGCGTCAACGAGCGCGGTGGCGACGAGCAGGAGGTTCTCGTCTTCCAGCTCGCGCTCGCTGCGCGGCTGACGGGGCTGCGCGGCCCAGGCTGCGAGGGTGGATGCCGCGTGCTCGAGCCCGCGCGCATCGCGCACCACTCCGGCGTCGGCCCACATGAGCCGCTGGAGCGCGGCGCGGCTGAAGGGCGGGGCGTCCGGGCTCGGCGAGGGGGTCGCGGGGTGCGCGGGGGGCGTTGCTCCCATGCCCCCGGTGGCGCCCGCGGTCAGTCGCGGAGCCCAGGCGCCGGAGGCGTGGTCGGGGCCGATGCATGCCGCCGCGCGGGTGCCGAAGACGGCACCCTCGAGCAGCGAGTTGGAGGCGAGGCGGTTGGCGCCGTGCACGCCCGTGCGCGCGACCTCGCCGACCGCGTACAGGCCCGGCACGCTCGTGCGCCCGTGCAGATCGGTGACGACCCCGCCCATCGCGAAGTGCGCGGCCGGGGTGACGGGCACGGTGCCCCAATCCATGCCGCGGGCGGTGAGCGCCGCGGTGATCGACGGGAAGCGGCGGGCGAGAAACTCGTGACCCAGGCCTGAGGCATCCAGGAGCACGGGCGCATCGCCCTGAGCCGTCATCTCTGCGGCGATCGCGCGCGCCACCACGTCGCGGGGGGCGAGTTCTCCGTCGGGGTGCGCGCGGAAGGCGAAGCGTTCGCCGCGTGCGTTTCGGAGCGTCGCTCCCTCGCCGCGAACGGCCTCGGAGACGAGGAACGGTTCGTCGTGGGCGAGGACGGTGGGGTGGAACTGGTAGAACTCGAGGTCGGCGACGATCGCGCCCGCGCGGATGGCGGCGGCGACCCCGTCGCCGGTCGCAACCCGCGGGTTGGTGCTGTGCGCGAAGAGCTCTCCCGCGCCGCCGGTGGCCAGCACCACGGCATCGGCCGGCAGCGTGCGGCTTGCTGCGTCGTCGATGCGCAGCGCGACGCCGGCGACGCGGCCGGAGCGCAGCACGAGGTCGGTGAGAAACGCGTGCTCGAGCACGCTCACGCCCGCGCGACGCAGCTTCGCGGCGAGCGCCTGCTCGATGGCGAAGCCGGTGGCGTCACCGCCGGCGTGCAGCACGCGCGGGTACGAGTGCGCCGCCTCCAGGCCCTTGGACAGCTCGCCGTCCGCGCCGCGGTCGAAGGCCACGCCCGCCGCGATCAGCTCGCGGATGCGCGCGGGACCCTCGCCGCACAGCACGCGCACGGCCGCTTCGTCGGCCAGGCCGCCGCCGGCGGTCAGGGTGTCGCGCACATGATCCTCGACGCGGTCATCGGCGAACATCACGCCGGCGATGCCGCCCTGCGCGAAGCGCGTGTTGGCCTGTTCGAGCACGTCTTTGGTCACGAGGGTGACCTCGTGACCCGCATCCACAGCGCGCAGCGCGGTCGTCAGCCCGGCGATGCCGCTGCCGACGACCACGACGCGCGCCGCGGCCTCCTGACGGGGGTGCGTCATGAGGCGACGGTTCCGCCACCGCCCGCGGCCGGCGGACGAGCGGCCAGCATGCGCTCGAGGGCGAGGCGCGCGGGATCGGCGTCGTGCTCGGGCACGGTGATGCGATTGACGACGCGCGCCGCGTCGGGCCCGGCCGATTCGGGGTCGGCGAGCGATTCGAGCACCCAGGCGAGGTAGCCGGGGTGGATGCGGTACATGGTCGAGCACGGGCACACGACGTCGTCGAGGCAGAAGATCGTGTGCTCGGGGTACTGGGCGGCGAGGCGCTGCACGAGGTTGATCTCGGTGCCGATCGCGAACGTCGAGCCGGCGGGTGCCGCTGCGATCGCCTTGCTGATGTAGTCGGTCGAGCCGTACTCGTCGGCGGCGTCGACTACCGGCATCGGGCATTCGGGGTGCACGATCACGCGCACGCCCGGGTACTCGGCGCGGGCGCGCTCGATCTGCTCGACGGTGAAGCGCTTGTGCACCGAGCAGAAGCCGTGCCACAGGATCACGCGGCTGTCGTCGAGGGTCTGGGCCTCGTTGCCGCCGAGCGGGCGGTTCGGGTTCCACATCGGCATCTGCGAGAGCGGCACACCCATGGCCTTGGCGGTGTTGCGCCCGAGGTGCTGGTCGGGGAAGAACAGCACGCGCTGCCCGCGCTCGAATGCCCACTCGAGCACCGTCTCGGCGTTCGAGGAGGTGCACACGATGCCGCCGTTGCGCCCGCAGAATGCCTTGAGCGCGGCGGAGGAGTTCATGTAGGTCACCGGAATCACGGGCACGCGACCATCGGGGCCGGGCTGATCGAGGGGCCCGAACTGCGCCTCAAGCTCCTCCCAGCACTCCTCGACCTGATCGATGTTGGCCATGTCGGCCATCGAGCATCCGGCGGCGAGGTTCGGGAGGATCACTGCCTGCTCGGGCTGCGAGAGCAGATCGGCGGTCTCGGCCATGAAGTGCACACCGCAGAACACGATCGCGTCGGCATTCGGGTGCGACTTGGCCGCGTTTGCCAGCTGGAACGAGTCGCCCACGTAGTCGGCGTACTGCACGACCTCGGCGCGCTGGTAGAAGTGGCCGAGAATCACAAGCCGGTCGCCCATCTGCGCCTTCACGGCGCGGATGCGGCGGTCGAGCTCCTCGGGGGAGGCATTCCGGTACTCGGCGGGCAGCGAGCCCTGGCGGGGTGCGCCGGCGGGGATCACGTCCCCCATCGACGATCCGGGCCCGTAGCCCGGGCGCGAGTCGAAATCCCACGGCGGTGCCGCGAGGTCGGTGTTGCACGTCGAGTCGTTCGACTTGCCGGTCGTGATCAGTCGGATGCGCTGATCGACGGATGCGGGGTTGGGCTCAAGAAGCGTCATGATTCGCTCGATTCGGTGAGGCGTGCGGGTGTCGCGGGCTTGGTGATCTCGCGGGCGAGGGGGCCCCGATCCGCGAGCTCGACTTCGTGGTTGTAGTGGTACAGCCGCGCCGGGCGGTGGTTGCCGGTGCGGTAGCGCTCGGTGGGCACGACGGCGCCCGAGCCTTCCACCTGACGGCGGAAGTTGGCCGGATCGAGGCGGCGTTCGAGGATCGACTCGTACACCTCTCGAAGCTCGGCCAGGGTGAACTCGTCGCCGACGAGACCGTGCGCGATGCGGCTGTAGCCGACCTTGGTACGCAGGCGCCAGAGCGCGTAGTCGACGATCTGGTTGTGATCGAATGCGAGGGCGGGGAGGGCGGTCGCGTCGAACCAGGCGACGTTCTCGCCCACGAGCGCGGCGGCGGCCTCGTCGCGGCGCAGGAGCGCCCAGTAGATGATCGAGACGACGCGGCTGGGCGAGCGTTGCACGTCGCCGAACGCGTACAGCTGCTCGAGAAAGCTCGGGGCGAGGCCGGTGGTCTCGGCGAGGGTGCGGGATGCTGCGGCATCCAAGCCTTCAGCGGTCCCGAGCCATCCTCCCGGCAGGGCCCATTGGCCCTGGTGCGGGTCGCGCGTGCGGCGCACCAGGGGGATGGCGAGGCGGTCGCGCTGGCCGGGGGAGTCAGCCGGGCGAAGGGTGAAGATCACGGTCGAGACGGCGACGCGGATCTGGTCCTCGGGGCCGGGGGCCTGGGGCGTGGCGCGGGGTGCGGGCATCGACGCCGGGGCCGGGGCTGGGGCCGCGATGCGGGTGTCGGGAGCGGGCATGCCGATGCGCGGCGGGCTGCCTGCCTGCCGTGTGCGCTGCGGGATCTCGGTTTGAGTCATCCTGACCATTACTCCATGGATGATCTTAGTGTCGAGATGACTCGAACCGCAAGCGCATCCGGTCGGGCGGTGTCGCCCGGCCGACGCGACGGGGTTCGTGCCCGCACGCGGGTCGCCCGGGGCCGCGCGGGGCCGCGCATTGACGCGCCGGAGCGCGCGTGTCGGCGTGTGGTACCCGCTAGGCTTGGCGTGCACGAACGAACGTCACAATTGAAGACGGCCACACGATTCCCGCGGGAGAGCCTCGGCAGGCGCACAGCGCCAGACCGGGCACCGAAGGAGCAAGCCTCCCCGCCAATCTCTCAGGTATGCGCACCGCGCGAATCCGGCCACTCTGAAAAGCGATCTGCCGCGCCCAGGCGCCCCGCAGCTCCGCCGACGGTGAAAGCACGCGCAGGCTGCACGTGCGAAACTCTCAGGCCCATGACAGAGGGGGAGTTCCCGACGACACCCGTCGTCGGCACCGTGCCGAGCGTCGCTCCGACCTCGGCTGATCGGAGAACTCATGACCACTGCATCCCCTGCCGGCGCTTCCGCGACTCCCGGGCCTGCGCCCCGCGACGCCACGGGCGAGCCGCGCTTCACGCCGCTGCGCGGCATCCACGAGGCGCTGGGGGCGACGTTCACCGACTTCGGTGGGTGGCAGATGCCGGTGCGGTACGCCTCAGACCTCGCCGAGCACCGCGCGGTGCGCGAGGCCGCCGGCATCTTCGACATCTCGCACATGGCCGAGTTTCTGGTCACCGGCGACGGCGCCGGCGTCTTTCTCGACTACGCGCTCGCCGGGACGCTCTCGACCCTCGCGGTGGGCCGCGCGAAGTACTCGCTGCTGCTGGCCGACGACGGTGGCATCATCGACGACGTCATTGTCTACTGCCTCGGGCCCGAGTGGTACCTCGTGATCGCCAACGCGGGAAACCGCGCCGCCGTGGCCGAGGCCTTCGCCGAGCGGGTCGCGCGCGCGCCCGTCGCCGCTGCGTTCGGCGGTGAGCCGCCCGCGGGGGTGCAGGTCTTCGGCGGGATCGTCGGCGGCGGCCTCGCCCGGGTCGAAGACGTCAGCGATGCGTGCGCCCTGATCGCGGTGCAGGGTCCTCGTGCGCGCGAGATCGTCGCCGCAACAGCGGGGGTGGATGCCGGGGCCCTGGACGGGCTTGCATACTATGCCGCCGCGCAGGGCACCTTCGCCGGCGACCCCCTGCTGCTCGCACGCACGGGCTACACCGGCGAAGATGGCTACGAGCTGCTCGTCCCGAACGCGCGTGCCGCCGAGCTCTGGCAGGCGCTCACCGCCGCCGGTGCACCGCTGGGCATGCTGCCGGCCGGGCTCGCCTCGCGCGACACCCTTCGCCTCGAGGCGGGGATGCCCCTCTACGGCCACGAGCTCTCGCGCGAGGTGCTGCCGGCCCAGGCCGGGCTCGGCCGGGTCGTCGCGCAGGGCGAGGGCGAGTTCGTCGGCCGCGAGGCGCTGCTGGCCTCGGCATCCGACGCGTCGCGCCCCGTGCTCGTCGGCCTTGTCGCCGAGGGCCGCTGCGCCGGGCGCGCCGGCTACGCCGTGTTCGACGGCGACACGCAGGTGGGGGAGGTCACGAGCGGGGCGCTGAGCCCGACCCTCGGGCATCCCATCGCCATGGCGTTCGTGCCGCCTGCGCTCGCGGATGCCGGCACCGTTTTGTCCATCGACGTTCGCGGCACGCGTGTGCCCGCCACCGTCACCGCACTGCCCTTTTACCGGAGGAAGAAATGACCGATCTCAACACGCTGCACTTCACCCCTGAGCACGAGTGGATCTCGATCGACGGTGACGTCGCGACCATCGGCATCACCGATTACGCCGCCGAGCAGCTGGGCGACGTGGTGTTCGTCGAGCTGCCTGACATCGACGCCGGCGTGACCGCCGGGCAGGTTGTCGGCGAGATCGAGTCGACCAAGTCGGTCGGCGAGCTGTTCGCCCCGATGGACGGCGACATCGTCGGCGTGAACGAGGCCGTGGTCGATGACCCGAGCCTCGTCAACAGCGCACCCTTTGCGGGCGGCTGGCTGATCAAGGTGCGCGTGGCGACGGCCGAGCTGCCCGCGGGCCTGCTCGACCGCGCCGCCTACGTCGCGCTGACCGGCGGCGCCCAGTGACCGGCGCCCCCACCGAGACCGCTGCGGGCGGCGCTCCCGCTCCCGCCCCCACCCCGGCCATCACCGGCGCGCACGACGCGTTCACGCGCCGCCACATCGGCACCGACGCCCCGGCGCAGCAGCGCATGCTCGCGGCGCTCGGCTACGACAGCGTCGAGTCGCTCGTCGAGACTGCCGTGCCGGCGTCGATTCACGTGCAGCCGCGCGCGAGCAGCAGCATCCCGCCGGCGGCGACCGAGCGCGAGGCGATCGCCGAGCTGCGCGCGCTCGCCGCGCAGAACACCCCGCACCGCCCGATGATCGGCCTCGGTTACGCCGACACGATCACCCCCGCGGTGATCCAGCGCAACGTGCTCGAGAACCCGTCCTGGTACACCGCCTACACGCCGTACCAGCCCGAGATCTCGCAGGGGCGCCTCGAGGCGCTGATCAACTTCCAGACGATGGTTGCCGAGCTCACGGGGCTCGACACCGCGGGCGCCTCGATGCTCGACGAGGGCACCGCCGTCGTCGAGGGGATGCTGCTTGCCCGGCGCGCCTCCAAGTCGCGCAGCGCCGTGTTCCTGGTCGACACCGATGCCCTGCCGCAGACCCGCGCGCTGCTGGCGCACCGCGCCGAGGCGCTGGGTATCGAGTTGCGCGACACCGACTTCACAGCCCCCGCGCTCGCGGACGACGACCTCGATGTGTTCGGCGCGCTCATCCAGTACCCGGGCGCCTCCGGCCGGGTCTGGGATCCGAGCGCGGTGATCGCCGCGGTCAAGCAGCGCGGCGGGCTCGTCGTCGTCGCCGCCGACCTGCTCGCGCTCACCCTGTTGACCTCGCCCGGCGAGCTCGGCGCCGACATCGCGGCGGGCACCACGCAGCGCTTCGGCGTGCCCCTCGGCTTCGGCGGACCGCACGCGGGCTACCTCGCCGTGCGCGGCGGCCTTGAGCGCCAGCTGCCCGGCCGTCTCGTCGGCGTCTCGCAGGACGCCGTCGGCGCGCCCGCCTACCGGCTCGCGCTGCAGACGCGCGAACAGCACATTCGCCGCGAGAGGGCGACCTCGAACATCTGCACCGCACAGGTGCTGCTGGCAGTCATGGCGTCCATGTATGCGGTGTACCACGGCCCCGCGGGGCTCCGCGCCGTCGCCGAGGGCGTCTCCACGAAGGCGCACGCCCTGGCGGACGCGCTCCGCGCGGGCGGGCTGACGCTCGCGCACGAGAGCCTCTTCGACACCCTTCGCGTGGTCACCGACGGCGCCGCGGCGCAGGTGGTGGAGCGGGCGCGGGAGCGAGGTATCCAACTGCTGCAGGTGGATGCCTCGACCGTCGGCGTCGCGGTCGATGAGACGACCACCGTCGCCGAACTCGCCGACGTGGCGTGGGCGTTCGGGGTGGCGGCGTTGCCGGGCGCGGCCTTCGTGCCGCCGGGTGCGCGCACGCTCTCGCTCGCGGGCGCGGCGCCGATCGCGGCGGTGCCGGATGCGCTCGTGCGCACGAGCGACTACCTGACGCACGAGGTGTTCCGCACCCACCACAACGAGACGGCGATGATGCGCTACCTGAAGCTGCTCGCCGATCGCGACTACGCGCTCGATCGTGGCATGATCCCGCTGGGCTCGTGCACGATGAAGCTCAACGCCGCGACCGAGATGCAGGCGATCACGTGGCCCGAGTTCGCCGGGCTGCACCCGTTCGCTCCGCAGCAGGACGCCCTCGGCTCGCTCGCGCTGATCGAGCAGCTCGAGACGTGGCTCGCCGAGGTCACCGGCTACGACGCGGTCTCGCTGCAGCCCAACGCCGGATCGCAGGGTGAGCTCGCCGGGCTCCTGGCGATCCGGGCGTACCACCGCGAGCGCGGCGAGCTCGGCCGCACGGTGTGCCTCATCCCCTCGTCGGCGCACGGCACAAACGCGGCGTCCGCCGTGCTCGCGGGGATGCAGGTCGTCGTCGTCGCGTGCGACGAGGCCGGTAACGTCGACCTCGGCGATCTGCGCGCGAAGATCGCGGCGCACGCCGAGACGCTCTCGGCGCTCATGATCACATACCCCTCGACACACGGCGTGTACGAGCACGAGGTGCTCGAGATCACGCAGGCCGTGCACGACGCGGGCGGGCAGGTGTACGTCGACGGTGCCAACCTCAACGCGCTGCTCGGCTTCGCCCGCTTCGGCGATCTGGGCGGCGACGTCTCGCACCTGAATCTGCACAAGACGTTCGCGATTCCGCACGGCGGCGGCGGTCCCGGCGTTGGGCCGGTCGCGGCCAAGGCACACCTGGCGAAGTTTCTGCCGGGGCATCCGTTCATGCAGCGCCTCGACCACGGCGGGTTCGTGCACGAGGGCGGCCCGATCTCGGCGGCGCCGTACGGCAGCGCGGGCATCCTGCCGATCTCGTGGGCGTACATGCGGATGATGGGCGCCGACGGGCTGCGCGAGGCGACCGGTGCGGCGGTGCTGGCCGCGAACTACATCGCGGCCAGGCTCCGGGAACACTTTCCGGTGCTCTACACGGGCGAGGGCGGGTTGGTCGCGCACGAGTGCATCCTTGATCTGCGACCGCTTCGGGATGCCACGGGCATCACCGTCGACGACGTTGCCAAGCGTTTGGTGGACTATGGCTTCCATGCGCCGACCATGTCGTTCCCGGTCGCGGGGACGCTGATGGTCGAACCGACCGAGAGCGAGGACATCGCCGAGATCGACCGCTTCATCGACGCCATGATCGCCATCAAGGCCGAGGCCGACGCCGTGGCCGCCGGCGTGTGGCCAGCCGATGACAACCCGCTCGTGGGCGCCCCGCACACCGCGGAGGCCGTGGTCGTGGGGGAGTGGAACCATGCCTACTCGCGCGAGATCGCGGTGTACCCGGTGTCGGGGCAGGTGCGCACGAAGTACTGGCCGCCGGTGCGCCGGATCGACAACGCCTACGGTGACCGCAATCTGATGTGCGCGTGTCCGCCTGCGGAGGCGTTTGCGTAGCTCGCTGCGCTTGTGCGGTTCGCCGGGGGTGTGATGCGCGCGATGCGCCACACCCCCGGTGTCGTTCGGTGTGCGCGTGCGCTGTGGTGTGCGGCACCGTGCGTGCGTCGGCGTGTGCGTGTTCATTGGGACGGAATCGGAACGGGCTCGGCCGATGCGAACGAACGAGGGTGCGCGCCGAGCGTCGCGAGCATGGCGTGCTGTGGGCGGCGGGGTTGTCTGACGCCGGCGCGGTGCAAGCGCTCGCCGAGAGGTGTTCCCCGCATCACGGCGGACCAATCCCAGCGGGCGACGGCAGCCCCGCTCCGGCGCAGACGATCCTCACGGACTTTTTCGGCAACGAGTCGTGCTTTGGTGAGTTCGGGGTCACCGGTGAGGTACTTGCCGTAGCCATCTGACTCGCCGATGATCCGGCCGCCCTCCCACGCGAAATCGACGCGGTAGCGGAATCCCTCGCAACGAACTTCAAGCTGGAGATCCGGCGCTGCAAATCCCAACCAGCTGATGACGGCACGGCTGACGCTCTCACCCGCTGATTCGCTCCGCGGGTCCGCGTGGGCGTGGAGCCAGCGCAACATCGCACGGCCGCGCGCCGCGCGCTGTGCCGCGGCGAGCTGTGCCAAGCGCTCGATCCCGCAGGATTGCGCGGCGCGGTCGATAACCGCGAGCCCGAAGGCAGGCGGGAGTACCCGGCCGAGGTCGACCGCGGTGTGTGCGATATCCGTGACCAGCAGCGTGCCGCACGCCTCAATTGCCCGGTCCGTCCGGCTGGCGTGGACGGCGACGTCGCCGAAGCGCCTCGACGTCGTGCGGTCAGGGTCGAACACGTGAATGTCGCGCGGTTCGCCGAAGATCGGAAGCCCATGCGCGACCGCCGCGGACTCATGCGAGAACACGGTTCCGGGGCTGACCTGTGCGAATGCGTGCACGCGGGTCGCGTATCGCTCCCAAGGCTTCAGCGCGCGCCATGCCTCGTGCGCGGCGTAGACGCCCGGCCGCACGCGCACGAAGTCGGGGTTTCTCGACACGCGCCGCTGCGCGCCGACCATGTCGCGCGCCAGGAACAGTGCGACCGGCGATTGCGGCGTGGTGGTGAGGGGAGGCATGACGCCATGCTCGTCGCGCATGCTGGGGCTGCGGTCGAACGACGCCGAGATGTGCAGCGACACCCGGTTCGGGATGCCTGTGCAGGACGACTCAGGCTCCGGCCTCGGCCCCGTGCGGTGAGACACCACGATCGGGCCGAGGCATCGTGCGGGGCCTGGTGTTTGGACCGGATCGTGGTGTTTCGACGGCCGCGGCCGGGGCGGGATGCCGCGGGTCGGCGCCGGGGGCGGGGCCGGACGCCCGTGCAGGACGACCCCGGCCCCGACCTCGTGCGGTGAGACACCACGATCGGGCCGAGGCATCGTGCGGGGCCTGGTGTTTGGGCCGGATCTTGGTGTTTCGACGGCCGCGGCCGGGGCGGGATGCCGCGGGTCGGCGCCGCGTGTCGGCGCCGCGGGCCGTGCCGCCGGGCCACGCCCCGGCCGCAACCCCGCGGGCGGCTACGCCCCCGCCGCCCCGAAGATCGCCGGCCACAGCGCGACCGCCAGCGGGTAGCCGACGAACGCCACCACATCGAGCAGCGTGTGCGCGATCACGAGCGGCATGACCCGGCCCCACCGCTGGTAGCACCAGCCGAACACGAGCCCCATGACGATATTGCCGAACACCGCGCCCAGCCCCTGGTACGAGTGGTACGCGCCGCGCAGCAGGGCGACCGAGACGATGATCGACCAGGTTCCCCAGCCCAGCCGGCGGAGCCGGTCGAACAGGTAGCCAAGCAAGACGACCTCCTCGTAGAGGGCGGCGCGGATCGCGCTCAGCACGAGCAGGGGGATCGTCCACCACGCGGCATCCACGGGGGAGGCGACGACGTTCACCGTGAAGCCGAGCGCGCGTCCGAGCACATACAGGGCGAGGCCGGGCACCCCGATCACGGCGAGCAGCACCGCGCCGCGCCCGAGGTCGCTGCCGAAGCGGGTGAAGTCGAGACCGATCCGGCGCAGCGCGCCTGCACCGGTCGTCCAGAGCAGGTACATGACAAACGCGACCACGGCCAGATCGAAGAAGATATCGAGCAGCCGGTAGATCGCGTCCCAGATCGCGGCCGCGTCACGTGCGGGATTCAGCTGGGCGCTCTGCTGGCCGAGGGGGACGTCTGAGAGCGCGCGGCGCAGGAGCGCCAGCGCAGAATAGATTGCAGATTGCCCAAGCGAGAGCGCCAGGACGATGCAGATCTCCCAGATCAGACGCGCGCGTGACGGTGAAATGTCAGACTTCGAACAACGAGCGGCGGCATTCGGGTCGGTCACGTTGTCAGGATGCCACAGCCTGCTCAATTGAGTTAAGGCTGTGTAACGTTTGTGCGTTCTTTTTGCCGTCTGTTGTGAACATGTTTATCGTTTTGGTATCCGTGTCCGCGCTTTTATCATGCGCGGACACCTCACCCCTTGCACAGGAGGAAATGTGTCAAACCCCGCATGGCGCAAGCGCGCCTTGGTGGTTGCTTCTGGCGTGGCCGTGGGCGCACTTGCGCTCGCCGGCTGCACGCCCAGTGCTCCCGCCCCGGATGAGTCGAGCGCAGACGCGTCGGTCATCGTCGCAGAGGTCAACGAGCTCACCAGCTTCAACCCGAACACCAGCCAGGCAAACCTCGACATCAACTCGAAGATCGCCTACCTGACCAAGTCGGCCTTCTTCTACATCGATGACGAGATGGGCCTCGTCCCCGACGAGTCGTTCGGCACCATGGAGAAGATCAGCGATGATCCTCTCACCGTCGAGTACACCCTCAACGAGGGCCTCGAGTGGTCGGACGGCGACGCAATCGACGCCGACGACATGCTCTTTGCATGGGCCGCTGTGTCGGGCTACTTCGACGACTACACGCTCGACGAGGACACCGGCAAGATCGTCTCGGGCACGCAGTACTTCGACGTTGCCGGCAGCACCGCCGGTGTCAACACGACCGAGGTTCCCGTTGTCAGCGACGACAAGCTCAAGGTCACCCTCACGTACGGCACGGCGTTCGTCGACTGGAACCTGCTGAACCTCATCGACCAGCCGGTGCACGTCATGGCTGAGAAGGCCGGCGTCACGGTCGAGGAGCTCATCACCGCGATCACGACCACCCCGAAGGGTGACCCGGCGGCTCCCGTCACGCCGAACCCGACCATCAAGGCCGTGGCTGACTTCTGGAACACGGGCTTCGACGTGACGTCGCTCCCCGCCGACGAGTCGCTCTACCTTGCAAGCGGTCCGTTCATCGTCGACGCGTGGGCGCCCACCCAGTCGGTGACGCTGAAGCTGAACGAGAACTACAAGGGCGACATGAACCCCTCGTACAACGAGATGGTCATCCGCTTCATCGCTGACTCGAACGCACAGGTCACCGCGCTCCAGAACGGCGAGGTTGACGTGATCAACCCGCAGGCCAGCGAGGCCACCCTCGAGACCCTCGAGGGCCTGACGGGCATCGAGGTGCTCCAGGGCGCGCAGCTCGCCTACGACCACGTCGACCTGAAGTTCGACGGTGTCTTCGCCGACGCCAACGTTCGTGAGGCATTCCTCAAGACGATCCCGCGCGAGCGCATCCTCGCCTCGCTGATCACGCCGATCAACCCCGACGCCGAGGTGCTCAACTCGCAGATCTTCGTCACGTCGGAGGGTGCGGTGTACCAGGAGTCGGCCGCGCAGAACACGTCGGACCGCTTCGCTGCGGTCGACATCGAGGGTGCCAAGGCGCTCCTCAACGGCGCAACGCCGACGGTTCGCGTGCTCTACAGCAGCACGAACACCAACCGCATCGCAGCGTTCGAGGCCATCCAGGCTTCGGCCGCCGAGGCCGGCTTCGTGATCGAGAACGTCGGTCGCGAGGACTGGGGTGCGCAGCTGGGCAGCGACATCTACGACGCTGCGATCTTCGGCTGGATCTCGCCCGGTGTCGGCAACGCCGCACTCCCGCAGATCTTCGCCGCGGGCGGCGGCGGTAACTACAACGGTTACAGCAACGCCCGCGTGACCGAGCTCGCGAACCAGTCGCAGTTCGAGACCGACGAGGATGCCCTCAACAAGATCAAGTTCGAGATTGACCGCCTGGTCTTCGAAGACGGCTATGGTCTGCCCCTGTTCCAGAGCCCGGGCCTCATCGCCCACACGGACCGCGTGCAGGGTGTCACCTACATGGCCAACCAGACCGGTCCCATCTGGAACTTCTGGGAGTGGACTGTCGGCGAGTAACCTCTGCTGACAGACGCACAGCGTGGGGCGTCGGGGAGCAATTCCCCGTCGCCCCATCACTGTGAGAACCACACGTCAGGTGCCAGGATGCCCCGCCCGCGCGGTGCTCGGAAGACCCCGAGCTGCGGGCGGGCACCTGGTACCGTGAACCCATGAATAGGCGTCCCCTTGCTTAGTTACGTCTTGCGACGCATCGGCGTGTCGATCCTCATCCTGATCGCCGCCTCCCTTCTTATGTACGTCCTTGTCTCCTGGGCCAGAGACCCACTGCAGGACCTCTACGCGAGCAGCAGTCCCAACAAGGACAACCTGATCGCGCAGCGCATCCAGTGGCTGAACCTCGACCAGCCCGTGCTCCTTCGCTGGTTGAACTGGCTCGGTGGAGCGGCGCAGTGCGTCATCCCGGGCGGAGGCTGTGACCTCGGCGTCACGATCACCAACCAGCCCGTCACGATCCTCCTCGGCCGCGCCATCGGCGCGACCCTCCAGCTCGTCACCGCAGCGACCGTGCTCGCCATCGTCTTCGGCGTCACCGTCGGCATCGTCTCGGCGCTTCGCCAGTACAGCGCGATCGACTACACCTTCACCTTCGCGAGCTTCTTCCTCTACTCGCTGCCGTCCTTCCTCATGGGCGTGCTGCTGAAGGTCTTCATCGCCCTCGGCTTCAACGACTTCCTCGCCGATCCCACGATCACGTGGCCCTGGATCATTGCGCTCTCGCTCATCTCGGGCATCTTGTGGCAGGCGATCCTCGGCGGCAGCCGCAACAAGCGCGTGGTGGTTTTCGCCGCCTCGCTGCTGACCACCGGGATCATGCTCTGGGCCATCTCGGCCACACACTGGCTGCTCGACCCCTCGCTGGGGCCGGTGCTCGCACCGCTGCTCATCGCGGGCGTTGCCGCCGGCATGGTCATCCTGATCGCGGGCACCCAGAACAAGACCGCCTGGCGCACCGGCGCGGTGGTGGCCGCCGTCGTGATCGTGCTCTACTTCGTCTCGCTTCCGTTCCTGCGCGGCTGGGGCCTGATGGGCGTCATCGGCCTCTTCGTCGTCGGCATCGCTGTGGGCATCGCCGCGGGCCTGCTGCTCGGCCAGCACGACAAGGGGCAGGCAGCCCGCATCGGCGCGCTCGCCGCTGCGCTCGGCGTCGCCGTGATCGTGCTCGACCAGTACATGCGCACCTGGAACTCTTACGTCACGAACCCGCGCATCAACGGGCGTCCGATCGCGACGGTGGGTTCGGCAACGCCGACGCTCAAGGGCGACTTCTGGATCCACAGCACCGACACCTTCACCCACCTGCTGCTGCCCACGATCAGCCTGATGCTGATCTCGTTCGCGGGATACACCCGCTATGCCCGCGGCGGCATGCTCGAGGTGCTGAACCAGGACTACATCCGCACGGCGCGCGCCAAGGGCCTGCCCGAGCGCACGGTGGTTGTTCGGCACGCGTTCCGCAACTCGCTGATCCCGATCACGACGATCGTCGCGGCAGACGTGGGTGGCCTGATCGGTGGCGCGATCATCACCGAGCGCATCTTCGCCTTCAGCGGCATGGGCGCGCTGTTCAATAGCGGCCTGCAAGCCGGTGATCCAAACCCCGTGATGGCGTACTTCATCGTGATCGCGATCTTCGCCATCACCTTCAACTTCCTCGCGGACCTCGCCTACTCGGCGCTCGATCCGAGAGTCAGGGCAAAATAATGACAATTCCTCTCGATCCCGATTTCGAGCCCCCCGCAGCGCCGGCCGCCGAAGACGACGGCGTCGCCGTCGAGAAGGCGGGCGCGCAGGGCATCAGCCAGGGCCGGCTCATCATGCGCCGGTTCCTCAAGCACAAGCCCGCCCTGATCAGCATCGTGTTGCTCGTGCTCATCATCGGCCTGGCGGTCTCGGCCACCGGCATCGGCAGCATCCCGGGCTGGTGGAAGTGGAACTACACGCAGCTGCTCGACCCCTACAACAACGGCAAGCCCACGCTTTCGCTCGTGCCCAAGTGGCTCGGCGGCGAGGGCATCATGCTGGGGGAGCACCCGTTCGGTCAGAACGGCGTCGGCAAGGACTACTTCGCGATGGTGATGCGCGGCACGATGAACTCGGCCTACATCATGTTCATCATCGGCCTGATCGCCGCGTTCATCGGCGTCGTAATCGGCGCGATCTCGGGCTACTACCGCGGCTGGGTGGATGCGCTGCTGATGCGCCTCACCGACGTGGTCATCGTCATCCCCGTCATCGTGCTGGGTGCCGTGGTCGGTGTCGCGGCCGGTGGCCTTGGCCCCCTGTTCCTGGCGGTCCTGCTCGGCTTCGTGGCCTGGACGGGCGTTGCGCGACTGGTGCGTGCCGAGTTCCTCTCGCTGCGTGAGCGGGAGTTCGTCGAGGCGGCCCGCGTGGCCGGGGCATCCGATGCGCGCATCATCTTCAAGCACATCCTGCCGAACGCGATGGGCGTCGTGATTGTTGCGACCACGCTCCTGATCGCCGCGGCGATCATCCTCGAGACCTCGCTGAGCTTCCTCGGCTACGGCGTGCAGTCGCCCGATGTCTCGCTCGGCAAGCTGATCAGCGACAACGAGGCGGCGTTCGCCACCAAGCCGTGGCTGTTCTGGTGGCCGGCGTTCTTCATCGTCGTCCTCTCGCTGCTGGTGAACTTCATCGGCGATGGCCTGCGTGACGCGTTCGACCCGCGTCAGAAGCGCGTGCGCATGAAGAAGGTGAAGGAGCTGCCCCCCGAGATGGCGGTCGGCAGCTCGATCGGCACGCGCGCCGCGGTGCCCGAGGGCGCGGGCCGGGGCGGTGGCTCGGCCGTCGGTCGACGCCAGCGACCCATGGACGGCGAGAACGATGAGAACGGCGAGATCGACGGGAGTCAGGCATGAGCGCGGCTCACGAACGCAATGAGGCCACCGGCCCGTTGCTGCAGGTCAACGATCTTTCGGTCGATTTTGCGGTGGACGGCTTCTGGGTCCCCGCCGCGAAGAAGCTCAACTACGAGGTCGAGGGCGGCAAGGCACTCGCGATCGTGGGCGAGTCCGGCTCCGGCAAGAGCGCGAGCTCCATGGCGATCCTCGATCTCTTGCCGAGCAATGCCCGGATCCGCGGCAGCGTGAAACTTGCGGGGCGCGAGCTTCGCGGCCTCCGCCCGGACGAGATGCGAAAGGTCCGCGGCGCGGACATCGCCGTGATCTTCCAGGAGCCGATGACGGCCCTCAACCCCGTCTACACGGTGGGCTTTCAGATCATCGAGACGCTGCGGATCCACTTCGGGATCACGCCCAGCGCCGCGCGCGAGCGGGCGCTGGAGCTGCTCGAGATGGTCGAGCTGCCCGATCCGCTGAAGGCATTCAACTCGTATCCCCACCAGCTCTCAGGCGGCCAGCGCCAGCGCGCGATGATCGCGCAGTCGATCTCGTGCGATCCGAAGCTGCTGATCGCCGATGAACCGACCACGGCCCTCGACGTGACCGTGCAGGCCGAGATCCTCGATCTGATGCGCGACCTGCGGCACCGCCTGAACAGCGCGATCCTGTTGATCACCCACGACATGGGTGTGGTCGCCGACCTCGCCGACGACATCGTCGTGATGCGGCAGGGTGAGATCGTCGAGCGCGGTACCGTCGCCGGCGTGTTCGCCAACCCGACGCATCCCTACACGCAGCAGCTGCTTGGGGCCGTACCCCGCATCGGCGTCAGCGACGGCGAGAAGATCGACACCACCGCCGGCCTGCGCGCCGACACAACGGCGATCGAGTTGGCCGCCCGCGCGGCGGCGGAAGACGAGGCGCGTCGCGCGACGCTCGGCGACCCGGTGCTCGCGTTCGAGCACGTCGCGATCGAGTACCCCAAGCGCGGCCGCGTGCCGGCGTTCCGGGCAGTGGATGACGCCAACTTCGCGATCTACCCCGGCGAGGTCGTCGGCCTCGTCGGCGAATCCGGTTCGGGCAAGACCACGGTCGGCCGCGCGGCGATCGGGCTCATCCCGATTGCCGATGGCACCGCCCGGGTCGTGGGACACGACATCTCGAAGGCGAACCGCCAGCTGCTGCGCAAGGTGCACAAAGACGTCGGCATCGTCTTCCAAGACCCGTCGTCGTCGCTGAACCCGCGGCTGCCCATCGGGCAGAGCATCGGCGAGCCGATGCTCCTGAGCGGTACGGCAAAGGGTCGCGCGCTGGATGCACGGGTCGAGGAGCTGCTCGACGCGGTCGAGCTGCCGCGGGCCTACCGCAACCGCTACCCGCACGAGCTCTCGGGCGGGCAGAAGCAGCGCGTCGGCATCGCCCGCGCGCTCTCGCTCAAGCCCAAGCTGCTCATCGCCGACGAGCCCACCTCGGCGCTCGACGTCTCGGTGCAGGCGACGGTGCTGGAGCTCATGCGCCGGCTGCAGGACGAGATGGGCTTTGCCTGCCTGTTCATCAGCCACGACCTCGCGGTCGTCGACACGCTCTCTGACCGCATCATCGTGATGCAGCACGGCAAGATCGTGGAGCAGGGCGCGACGGGGCAGCTGCTACGCAACCCGCAGGACCCGTACACGCAGCGACTCATCGCGGCTGTGCCCGTGCCGGACCCGGCCGAGCAGCGCCTGCGCCGCGAGGCGCGGCACGCGCTGCTGGCCGCAGACCGGGCCGCAGACAACGCCGCCGAGCAGTAGTCAGCTCGGGCACCCAACCGGGACCCGGAGCACGCTCGCAAGGAATGCCGCGCCGCAGGGCGCGGCATTCCCGCGTGCAGGGCCGGGGCAGTGTGTGCGGGACGCGGCCGGTGCGCGCCCACCCGGGTGGGACGTCACTGGGTCGCGGCCAGGGCCCACACGGTCGCGGTCACCAGCACGATGATGATCGCGATCACCGGCACATCGGGCACGCGATGCACGGCCGTCTGCTCGGCGACGCCGACCGGGATGCTGCCCGCTTGCAGGCCCGACTCCCAGCGCTCGCGCACGACCGCTGCCGCGTCGCCCGAGTCCGTGCCGATCATGTCGCTGGGGCGCACGTCGCCATCGATCAGCCGCGCCTCGCGGTTCACCTCGTTCCGGCTCACGCGCATGCTCGTCAGCCGCCCCGGCGCGGGAGCCGACCAGGCGACGAAGCGCCGGCCCGGGGTGTAAAGGGTCAGCGCGTAGCGGGTCTCGATGTGCACGAGCGCGGCCCAGGGGATGCGCACGCTGTGCGTGACGTTTCGCACGTGCACGCCATCATCGGCGACGCCGACGGAGGGCCGCCACAGCGCCGACCAACCCAAGAACGCGATGAGGACGCCGGCCGGGTACGCCCACGCGAGGCGCGGATCGCCCGACCACAGCACCGAGCCGATGATCAGCGCCGCGACCACCCACGTGAGCACCGCCATGCGTCGGTTGAACCGCGAGTGGACGAGGTAGGCAGGTGCGGGCGTCACCGCCCCATTCTCGCAGGGTGCCTGGGCCCGGCTCTCAGCCGACGCACGGGTGCGGGAAGAAGCGTGCGATAAGATGCAACGCGGACTTTTGACAGACGATCGCCTCGTTGCGCGTCGCCGGTTCCGCAGCATCCACTCAATTTTTTCTAAGGACCCTTATGGCGCGCGCCCTCCGTTCAGACCTTCGCAATGTGGCAATCGTGGCTCACGTCGACCACGGCAAGACCACGCTTGTCGAGGCAATGCTGCGCCAGACCGGCTCGTTCGGCGAGCACGCGCACGTCGAGGACCGCTCGATGGACTCGGGTGACCTCGAGCGCGAAAAGGGCATCACGATCCTCGCGAAGAACACGTCGATCACCTACGAAGGCGTGCACGCGACCGATGGCCCCATCACGATCAACGTGATCGACACCCCCGGCCACGCCGACTTCGGCGGCGAGGTCGAGCGCGGCCTGTCGATGGTCGACGGCGTCGTGCTGCTCGTCGATTCGAGCGAGGGCCCCCTCCCGCAGACCCGCTTCGTGCTGCGCAAGGCGCTCGAGGCGAAGCTCCCGGTGATCCTCCTCGTGAACAAGACGGACCGCCCCGATGCGCGCATCGCCGAGGTGGAGGCGGAGGCGCAGGATCTCCTCCTGGGCCTTGCCAGCGACCTCGTCGACGATGTGCCGGACCTCGATGTCGACGCGCTGCTCGACGTGCCCGTCGTGTATGCCTCGGGCCGTAACGGTGCCGCGAGCCGCAACCGCCCCGCCAACGGAGATCTGCCCGACAACGACAACCTCGAGCCGCTGTTCGAGGCGATCCTCGCGCACGTGCCCGCCCCCGCGTACGACGACGAGCACCCGCTGCAGGCCTGGGTCACCAACCTCGACTCGAGCCCGTTCCTCGGGCGTCTCGCGCTGCTGCGCGTGTTCAACGGCACCCTGCAGAAGGGCCAGACCGTGGCCTGGGTGCGCGCCGACGGCGAGACCCACACCGCCCGCATCACGGAGCTGCTGAAGACCCGCGCCCTCGAGCGCTACCCCGCCGAGAGCGCCGGCCCCGGCGACATCGTCGCGATCGCCGGCTTCGAGGACATCACGATCGGCGAGACCATCGCCGACCCGAGCGACGTCCGCCCGCTGCCGCAGATCCACATCGACGACCCGGCCATCTCGATGACCATCGGCACCAACACCTCGCCGCTCGTCGGCAAGGTCAAGGGCCACAAGCTCACCGCGCGCATGGTCAAGGACCGCCTCGACCGCGAGCTCATCGGCAACGTCTCGCTGAAGGTTGTCGACATCGGCCGCCCCGACACCTGGGAGGTGCAGGGCCGCGGCGAGCTCGCGCTCTCGATCCTCGTCGAGAACATGCGCCGCGAGGGCTTCGAGCTCACCGTCGGCAAGCCGCAGGTGGTCACCAAGCAGATCGACGGCAAGGTCCACGAGCCGTTCGAGCACCTCACCATCGACGCGCCGGAGGAGTACCTCGGCGCGATCACGCAGCTGCTCGCGACCCGCAAGGGCCGCATGGAGGGCATGACGAACCACGGCACCGGTTGGGTGCGGATGGAGTTCATCGTTCCGTCGCGCGGTCTGATCGGCTTCCGCACCGAGTTCATGACCACCACCCGTGGCACGGGCATCGCCAACGCGATCTCGTACGGATACGAGCCCTGGGCCGGCAGCATCGTCACGCGCCAGAACGGCTCGATCGTGGCAGACCGCGCCGGCGTCGCGACCCCGTTCGCGATGATCGCCCTGCAGGAGCGCATGACGTTCTTCGTGCAGCCCACGCAGGAGGTCTACGAGGGCATGGTCATCGGCGAGAACTCGCGCGCCGACGACATGGATGTCAACGTCACCAAGGAGAAGAAGCTCACCAACATGCGTGCGGCCAGCTCCGACACGTTCGAGTCGATGACGCCGCCGCGCATCCTCTCGCTGGAGGAGTGCCTCGAGTTCGCCCGTGAGGACGAGTGCGTCGAGGTCACCCCCGAGGTCGTGCGCATCCGCAAGGTGAACTTGGATGCCACGGAGCGTGCCCGCGCTACGGCACGCCTGAAGCGCCAAGACAGCAAGTAACATGGCCGCCTCCGTCGCAACCCGCGTGGGCACGTTCGTGCTCGCGCTGGTTGCGGGGGCGATCTTCGGGAGCGTCGGGACGGTCGCGCACGGCTTCACGATCGCGCTCGGGCCGGTGACGCTCCCGATCGGGCTCGTGCTGGCGCTGATCGGCGCGGGGGCGCTGCTCGTCGGGATCCGCGCGATCGCGGATCGTTGGAGCACCCTCGCCGCGGGCATCGGCCTGTTCGTCGTCGTGGCGAGCTTCGCCGGTGCGGGCCCCGGCGGCTCGGTGCTCGTGCCGAACACGTGGATGGGCCTCGCCTGGACGTTCGCGGCACCGCTGCTCACCGCGATCGTCGTCGCCTGGCCCGATCTGCGCGGTCGTCGCGCACGCGCCAAGTCGAACTAGACTAGGGATGCTGCAGCAGTGAAGGGATTGACTCCGCCGTGACTTATGTGATCGCTCTCCCGTGCGTCGATCTGAAGGATCGCGCATGCGTCGACGAGTGCCCGGTCGACTGCATCTACGAGGGCGACCGGATGCTCTACATCCACCCCGACGAGTGCGTCGATTGCGGTGCGTGCGAGCCGGTCTGCCCCGTCGAGGCGATCTACTACGAGGATGATCTGCCGGAGGAGTGGGCCGACTACTACAAGGCCAACGTCGAGTTCTTCGACGATGTCGGCTCGCCCGGCGGTGCCGCGAAGACCGGAGTGATCCACAAGGATCACCCCGTCGTTTCGGTCCTGCCGATCCGGGAGCACTAGCCGCATGGCGCTGCAACCGCTTCCCGACTACCCCTGGGGGCTCGTCGAGCCGTACGCCGAGCGCGCACGCGCGCACGAGGGCGGCATCGTCGACCTCTCGATCGGCTCGCCGGTCGATCCCACGCCCGCACTGATCCGCGACGCGCTTGCCGCGGCGACCGACGCGCACGCGTACCCCTCGGTGGCGGGCTCGCCCCCGCTGCAGGAGGCCATCGTGCAGTGGTTCGCCCGTCGCCGCGGGGTCGCAGGCCTCACCGCCGCGAATGTGCTGCCCACCGTCGGCTCGAAAGAGCTCGTCGCGCTCCTGCCCCTGCTGCTCGGCCTCGGGGAGGGCGATGTGGTCGTGCACCCGGTCGCCGCCTACCCGAGCTACGACATCGGCGCCCGTGTCGCCGGCGCGACCCCCGTGGCCGCAGACAACCCCGCGCAGTGGCCGGAGAACACGCGCCTGGTCTGGCTGAACTCGCCCGGCAACCCCGATGGACGGGTGCTGGATACCGCGGCCCTCGCCGCCGCCGTCGCGCGCGCACGCGAGCTCGGCGCCGTCGTGGCCTCCGACGAGTGCTACGCCGAGCTCGGCTGGGATGGCCCGTGGGCGAGCGAGCCGATCCCGTGCGTGCTGGATGCGCGCGTGACCGGGGGAGACCTCAGCGGCGTGCTGTCGGTGTACTCGCTCAGCAAGCAGTCGAACCTCGCCGGCTACCGCGCCGCCTTCGTCGGCGGCGATCCGGCACTGATCTCCAAGCTGCTGAACACGCGCAAGCACCTGGGGCTGATGCTCCCCGCTCCCGTGGCGGAGGCCATGATCGTCGCGCTCGGCGACGACGCGCACGTGCGGGAGCAGAAGGAGCGCTACCGCGCTCGCCGCGACCGCCTGCGCCCGGCGCTCGAGGCCGCAGGATTTCGGATCGACCACAGCGAGGCGGGGCTGTATCTGTGGGCCACTGAGGGGCGCGACGCCTGGGAATCCATGCAGCGCCTCGCCGAGCTCGGCATCCTCGCCGGGCCGGGCGTCTTCTACGGCGACGCCGCCCCGCAGCACGTGCGCTTCTCGCTCACCGCGAGCGACGAGCGCATCGAGCAGGCGGCGCAGCGGCTCCAGGCATCCACAGCCTGAGCGGCGAGTTTTGGTGCTTGACGCCAGCGAATTCGTAATGTCGTTGGGTGAATCGTCAGTGTCGCTGAGAGTCGATTAGGCTGTACGTGCTGTGGCCATGCGCCGCGGCACGCCCCAGCCTTCACACCAGAAGGCGCACGTCACCAATTTGCCAGGAGGCACCGTGAGCGACGCTGGAATTCAGGCCCCAGGCGATAAGGCCACCCTGCATTACCCAGGCGGCACCGCCGAGTTCCCAATTCTGCGTGGCACCGAAGGTGCATCAGCCATCGACATGGCGACGCTGACCCGCCAGACCGGGCTCACCAGCCTCGACTACGGCTTCGTGAACACCGCATCGACGAAATCCGCGATCACCTACATCGACGGCGATGAAGGCGTCCTGCGCTACCGCGGGTACCCGATCGAGCAGCTCGCGACCAGCAGCACCTACCTTGAGGTCGCCTGGCTGCTGCTGTACGGCAAGCTGCCCACGCCGAGCGAGCTGGCCGAGTTCGATGACCGCGTGCGCCGGCACACCCTGCTGCACGAGGACCTCAAGCACTTCTTCTCGGCGCTCCCGCACACCGCGCACCCGATGTCGGTGCTGTCATCGGCCGTCTCGGCGCTCTCGACGTATTACGAGAACGAGTCCGACCCGAACAACCCCGAGCACGTCGAGCTGAACACGGTTCGCATGCTGGCGAAGCTGCCGGTGATCGCCGCGTACGCACACAAGAAGAGCGTCGGCCAGGCGTTCCTCTACCCCGACAACTCGCTGAGCTTCGTCGACAACTTCCTCAAGCTCAACTTCGGCAACAACGCCGAGCCCTACGAGGTCAACCCGGTCATGTCGCGCGCCCTCGAGCGCCTGCTGATCCTGCACGAAGACCACGAGCAGAACGCCTCCACCTCGACGGTGCGGCTGGTCGGCTCGACCGGTTCCAACCAGTTCTCCTCGATCTCGGCCGGCATCAGCGCCCTCTACGGCCCGCTGCACGGCGGGGCCAACGAGGCCGTGCTCGACATGCTCGGCCGCATCCGCGACTCGGGCGAGAGCGTCCAGCGCTTCGTCGAGCGTGTGAAGAACAAGGAAGACGGCGTGAAGCTCATGGGCTTCGGGCACCGCGTCTACAAGAACTACGACCCGCGCGCCAAGCTCGTCAAGGAATCGGCCGACGAGGTGCTCGAGGCGCTCGGCGTCAGCGACCCGCTGCTCGACCTCGCCAAGGAGCTCGAGCAGATCGCGCTGCAGGACGACTACTTCAAGGAGCGTCGCCTGTACCCGAACGTCGACTTCTACACCGGCGTGATCTACAAGGCGATGGGCTTCCCGACCCGCATGTTCACCGTGCTGTTCGCCATCGGGCGCCTGCCCGGCTGGCTCGCACACTGGCGTGAGCTCAACATGGACCCGCAGACCAAGATCGGTCGCCCGCAGCAGCTGTACACCGGCTCGACCGAGCGCCCGTACCCCGCGCGCTAAGCGACGGCGTTCCACGACAGCCCGTACCGGCCCCGGCCGTGCGGGCTGTCGTGCTGTTCGCGTGCCCCACCCGAGGCGGCGGGTGGATGCTAGCGATCGGCGCCCTGCGGCTGCGCGGCGCGATCGAACCGGCCGATCGCGACGGCCGCGACCAGCACCGCCGCGGCCAACAGGGCGATCCACGCGCCCGCGCCCCACAGCGGCAGCGCGATGCTCAGCCCGCCGGCGACCAGCAGGGCGAGCAGGATCGCATCGGACTGCCAGAGCGCGATGACCATCACGGAGGCATCGCCCATCGGCGTGGGTACGGGCATCAGCAGCTCGATGGGCAGGGGGCCCTTGGCGGCATCCATCGCCCGAACCAGCACGAGGCATGCGATGGATGCGACGGCCCACGGCGCGGCGGATCCCGCGCCGAGCAGCAATGCCCCAGAGCCGCCGAAGACGATGGCGGCGGCGAGCGGGAGCAGCGTGTGCATCGCGGCGTCCGCACGGACCGAGACGCCGAGCAGCGGCGGGCGCCCCGCGGCGTCGGCGGCATGGCGAAGCCCATCGCAGAACGGCCCGAGGGCGAGGAACGCGAGCAGGCTGCCGGCCAGCGCGGGGACCACGGAATCGGCGCGTTGCGCGGCGACGCCGAGCAGGCCGCCGGCGAGGGTCAGCGCGACGGCGCCGACGATGGTGCGGGCGGGCCGACGCAGTGCGACCAGCGCGTCGCGCGAGAGCGAGGCGAGCGGGAGCAGCCGGGGAAGGGCGAGGTGCAGGCGGCGGCCGCGCGTGCCCGGCGCGCCGAACGCCGCGAACGTCGCCGCGGCGTCGCCGGTGCGTGCCAGGGTGAGCGCGGCCTGCCAGCGGTTGGCCTGGCGCAGCGCCGTGGCGGGGGAGATGCGATCGAGCAGGGCCGGCACGGCGCACAGCGCGAGCGCTGCGACAAGCGCCAGCGCGAGGCCCGCGGCCAGCGCCGCGTCGCCCGGGACCGTGCCGCCGGCGGACGCCGGCCACGAGGCGCCGAGCCAGCCCCATGGGGTGTACGGCAACACGGCGGCGGGGGCCACGGCGCTGCCGGCGACGAGCAGCGCGATGCCCAGCGCGCCCAGACGCACCGCGAGTGCGGGAAGGGCCTGGCCCGCGAGCCACGCGGTGACCGTGAGCACCGCGAACAGCGCCGAAGCGCCGAGGAATCCCCACAGCGCCGTGGCAGGCACATCCCCGCCCAGCCCGAGCGCCAGGCAGACAAGCCCTGCGAGTGCGGTGAGCGCCAGGACGGCCGCGCCGGCGCTGCGCACGAACGCGGGGCCCAGAGTGGTGCGGCCGCGGAGTTCGAGCGATGTCAGCACCCACGCCTGGAACGCGTCGGTGAGCACTGGTCCGCGGGCGCGGCCGGCCAGCAGCGCCCCGGCGAGGAGCGCGCCGGCGGCCAGCGCGAGCAGCGTCGCGGCGGCGGGATCGAACAGCGCCGCGCGCGCCGGCGCGCTCATCAGGCTGAGCACGATCGCGCGGATGACGGGGACCCCGATGATGGCGGCCAGGAGCGCCGCGACGTACACCCCGTAGGCGATCTCGCCCGGTGCGGGACGCCCGTCGCGCTCGCGTCGCACCGTGCGTGCGGCGCGCAGGCGTGCGCGTGCGGGGTGGCTCACGGGGTGTCCTCAGTGCGCCGACGGGGCCGTCGGTTCGAGCACGGTGATCGAGTGATCGGCGAGCCGGTCGATGAGGTCGGGGCTGTGGCTTGCGAACACGAGCGCGGTGCCGTGCTCGATGCGCTCGCGCAGCACCTGCGCGACGAGTGCCCGTCGCCCCTCGTCGAGGCGCTGCTCGGGTTCGTCGAGCACGAGAAGCGCCGCCGGGCGGGCGAGGGTCAACGCCAGGGAGAACAGCTGCAGCTGCCCAGAGGAGAGCTCATGGCCGAAGCGCCGCCCAAGATGCGCGATGCCCAGGGCCTCGAGGAGGGCATCGCTCGTGGCATCCACCGCCGCACCGCCCCAGCTGGTGGCGATGAAGCGCAGCTGCTCGCGCACGGTGAGCTCGCCGGCGATCGGCGGTGATCCGAGCAGCGCGGCGACGCGGCGGCGAAAGCGCGGTGCGCGCACGTCGACGGGCTCACCGAACACGCGCGCCGTGCCCGTGCTGGGGCGTTGCGCCCCCGCGAGCACCCGCAGCAGCGTGGTCTTGCCCGAGCCGTTGCGCCCCCGCACGGCGACGGCGCGGCCGCGCTCGAGCGTCAGCGACGTCGGCGCGAGCAGCGGCTGCCCGTCGATCGCGACCGAGACGGCGTCCAGCTGCACCGCGGGGGCACTCAAGAAGCGGCGCCGTCGGTCCGCCCGGAGCCGGGCGCCCTGCCCTTGGCTTCGTGGCCGGCCGCGGCCTCGCTCGCCCCGTCGCCGGGGGCGTCGCCGCCCTTGCCCTCCGCGGCGCGCTCCCGCAGCAGCTCACCGACGTAGTCCGGCACCCGGGTGCTGGCCTCGCGCGGCGGGCGCTCGTAGCCGCGCGCCTCGGGGCGGGGCGGGATCACGATCGGCTCGCGTTCCACCGCCTCGTACGGGACCTGCGAGAGCAGATGCGCCATCATGTTGATGCGCGAGCGACGCTTGTCGTCGCTGTCGACCTCCCACCACGGTGCTTCGGGAATATCGGTGTGCACGAACATCGTGTCTTTCGCGCGCGAGTACTCCTCCCACTTCGTGATCGCCTGCACATCGTTCGGGCTGAGCTTCCAGCGCCGCATCGGGTCGTTCAGGCGATCGTGAAAGCGACGCTCCTGCTCGATGTCGGAGACCGAGAACCAGTACTTCAGCAGAATGATGCCGTCCTCGACCAGCATCCGCTCGAAGATCGGCGCCTGATGCAAAAAGCGGTGGTACTCGGCGTTCGACGAATACCCCATCACGCGCTCGACACCCGCGCGGTTGTACCAGGAGCGATCCATGAGCACGATCTCGCCGCCCGCGGGCAGGTGCGACACGTAGCGCTGGAAGTACCAGCGGGTCTTGTCGCGCGCGCTCGGGGTGGGCAGCGCGACGACCCGAGACACGCGGGGGTTGAGGTATTCGGCGACGCGTTTGATGGTCGAGCCCTTGCCCGCGGCATCCCGCCCCTCAAAGATCACCACGATACGGGCGCCGGATGCCTGGACCCACGCCTGCATGTCGACAAGCTGCGACTGCAGAGCCTTGAGCTCGCGCTTGTACAGATCCTTCGGCATGCGCTTCTGGGTGCTCATGGGACTCCTTCGCGGTGATGGTTCGTTGTGGTGGTCCCGGACGGCGCAGTGTGCGGCCGGCTCAGGCGTGCAGGGTCTTGTTGAGGGTGACGCCCGCTCCGGTGCGGGTGATCGCCTCCACCGCGCCCGAGAGGGAGTTGCGGCGAAACAGCAGGCCGGAAACGCCCGAGAGCTCGGTGGCCTTCACCACACGCGGGGCGCCATCGGCGCTGCGGGGCTCCTCGGGGAGGACGATCTTGGTGCCGGCGGTGACATACAGCCCCGCCTCCACGACGCTGTCGTCGCCGATCGAGATGCCGACGCCCGAGTTGGCGCCCAGCAGCACCCGCGCCCCGATCGTGACGCGGTGCGTGCCGCCGCCGGCCAGGGTGCCCATGATCGAGGCGCCGCCCCCGATGTCGCTGCCGTCGCCGACCAGCACGCCCTGCGAGATGCGACCTTCGACCATGCTGTGGCCGAGCGTGCCGGCGTTGTAGTTGACGAACCCCTCGTGCATCACGGTGGTTCCGGGGGAGAGGTACGCGCCCAGGCGCACCCGCGACGCGTCGGCGATGCGCACCCCCGGGGGCGTGACGTAGTCGATCAGGCGGGGGAAGCGGTCGACGCTGTGCGCGTGGATGCCGGCGCGAACCAGGTGCGGTCGCAGCCGGTCGAAGTCGTCGGGATGCATCGGCCCGGCGTTCGTCCACACGACCGAGGGCAGGTGGGCGAAGATGCCGTCGAGGTTGATCTCGCCCGGGCGCACCAGGCGGTGCGAGAGCAGGTGCAGGCGCAGGTAGGCGTCCGGGGTGCTGCTGGGTGCCTCATCGATCGCGATCTCGACGATCACGCCCTCGAGGGTGACGCCGCGGCGCGGGTCGGGGCCCGCGAGCTCATCGAGCTCGGCGGGGAGGATCCACGGATCGCGACCCGCGGGAAGCGGGCCGAGCGCGACGTGCAAGAACCAGGTGTCGAGCTCGACACCGGCCGCGGTGGTGGTGGCAAGTCCTGAGCCCCAGGCCTGGGTGTGCGCGGTCATGTTTCCACGTTAGCGAATCGCGGTGCGATCCCGATGCGACGGCGCCTGATCGCTAGGATCGGCAGCATGGCCGAGCCCCTGGATCTGACCGCTTCCGCTCTCGATATCACGCGCTGGATCTGCGATGTGCCAAGCGTGTCGGGTGAGGAGGAGGCGCTCGCCGACGCGATGTACGCGGCGCTGACCGGGGTGCCCCACCTGGAGCTGTATCGCGAAGGCAATACGATCGTCGCGCGCACGAGCCTCGGCCGCGCGCAGCGGGTGGTCATCGCCGGACACATCGACACCGTGCCGATCAACGGCAATGTGCCCACCCGTGACATCGAGATCGACGGGGAGCCGTACCTTTGGGGCCGAGGCACCGTCGATATGAAGGCGGGCACGGCGGTGCAGCTCAAGCTCGCCGCGGAGCTGCGCGAGCCGGCGGTCGACATCACCTGGATCTGGTACGACAACGAGGAGGTCGACGCGGAGCGCAACGGCCTCACCCGGCTCTCGCGCGCACGCCCCGAGCTGTTCGCCGGTGACTTTGCGATCCTCGGCGAGCCGTCGAATGGCACCGTCGAGGGCGGCTGTAACGGCTACCTGCGTGTGCTGGTGCGCACCCACGGTGTTCGCTCGCACTCGGCCCGCTCGTGGATCGGTGAGAACGCGATCCATCGCCTCGCCCCCGTGCTGGAGCGGCTCGCGAACTACACGGCGCGCGAGGTCGAGGTCGAGGGGCTCGTCTATCGCGAGGGGCTGAACGCGGTGCGCATCAGCGGGGGCGTCGCGAGCAACGTGATCCCCGACCTTTGTGAGGTCGAGGTCAACTACCGCTTCGCCCCGAGTCGCACGGTGGAGGAGGCCACCGCGCACGTGCGGGAGGTGTTCGAAGGGTTCGAGGCCGTGGTGATCGATGCCGCCGCGGGCGCTCGCCCCGGGCTGGATGCACCGATCGCGCAGCGCTTCGTCGCGGCGGTGGGCGGGGTACCGCAGCCGAAGTACGGCTGGACGGATGTGGCGCGATTCTCGGCGATGGGCATCCCCGCGGTGAACTACGGACCCGGGGACCCGCACCTCGCGCACCACGATGAGGAGCGGGTATCGGTCGCGCAGATCAACGGCGTCGAGCGCGGGCTGCGCTCGTGGCTGATGGGTGGCTGATGCGTGGCTGATGGGTAGCCGAGTGCCGGCCGAGCGCCGACCGAGCATGCCGCGGGCGCCTCGATCGGGCGGCCGCCGGGGTGGAATCTCCGCCCTGACCGGGGGCGGGTTCGCTCCGTGGTGCCAGACAAGGGATAATGGACGTATCATTCGCGACGAAAGGGAGCCATAAATGGCAGCCATGAAGCCGAGGACCGGCGACGGACCAATGGAGGCCGTGAAGGAAGGTCGACTCATCATCGTGCGGGTTCCGCTCGAGGGAGGCGGTCGCCTCGTCGTTTCTGTGAACGACGCCGAAGCCAAGGAACTTCACGACGTGCTTGCGGGAGCTCTCAACCCTGCTTAGCCTGTGACTTCACGAATGAGGGGCTGGTGGCCGCGCGAGCGGAAACCAGCCCCTCATTCATTGCAGGTGTCGGCTACGCGGTGACCTTGGTCAGCTGCAGCAGGCCGTCGCCGACGATCGAGAGCGCGGCGATGACGGCGGGCGAGCGCTGGGTCTCCTGGATGAGCGAACGCAGGGCGCGGGTGACGTCGTCGCGCTGGACGGGATCGGCGACGCGACCGTCGTGCAGGGCGCGGGGAACGAGCACGGTGCCGCCGGCGCGGGCAAGACGCAGGCCGTGTTCGACGTATTCGATCACGTTCTCGCGGTCAGCATCGATGAGCACGAGGTCGTACGAGGCCTCGTTCATGCGCGGCAGCACGCTCGCGGCGCGACCCGTGATGAAGCGGGTGCGGGCGAGCGGGATGCGGGCGTCGTGGAATGCCTGACGCGCGACGGCGAGGTGTTCGGGCTCGCTGTCGATCGTGGTGAGCACGGCGTTCGGCGCGCCGTGCAGCAGCCACAGCCCCGAGACGCCGGCGCCGGTGCCGATCTCGACGATGCTGCGCGCGCCGCTGGCGGCCGCGAGCACCGCGATCTGCGAGCCGACCGACGCCGCGATGGGCTCGGCGCCCAGTTCGAGGGCGTGCTGGCGCGCGCGCGCGATGTGCTCCGGTTCAACGACCGACTCCTGCGCGAACTTCCAAATTGCGGCGTGCTCCGAGACCATGGGATCCTCCGTGCCCAAGGTTAGCGGGCGCAGCCGGTTCGGCGTGCAGGCGTGCCGGTGTTCGGTCGCGACCCCGGCACCCGCGCGTGCGGGCGGGCTGCCCGCGCGGTGCTCGACGCGAGCGCTCAGGCGCTGCGGCTAAACTTCAGAGCATGTCGTTTGGCCTGAGCTTCGAGAAGATCATTCTGATCGCAGTGATTGCCGCACTCATCATCGGGCCCGACAAGCTCCCGCAGTATGCGGCGGGCTTCGCGCAGCTGCTGAACAAGGGCCGTGATCTGCTCAAGGGCGCGCGCGTGCGGATGCGCGACGAGATCGGTCCGGAGTTCGACGATGTCGACTGGCGCAAGCTGGATCCGCGGCAGTACGACCCGCGCCGCATCGTGCGCGAGGCACTGCTCGACGACGATCCGGGCATCGCCTCCAGGCTCGGCCCCGCGGGTGGCACGGGCGGTGCGGCCGGTGCGAGCATCGCGGCCGCCGCCGGGTTGGCGGTGCGGGATGCCCCGACCACCCGTGTCACGTTCTCCGCGGCGAACCCCCCGCCGTTCGATTCCGAAGCGACGTAGCGGTTCGGCGGTTCAGCGGTTCGGCGCGGTACCCGCATCCACGTCTCAGCGCGTGCTGAGCGGGAGCTTGCGCCCCAGGCGTGAGGGGCCGCTGGTGAGCAGCGTGTCGGCCAGGGACGCGATCGCACGTGCGGCGGGATCGTTGGGGCGGGCGAGCACGACCGGCACGCCGTCGTCGCCGCCCTCGCGCAGGCCCATGCTGAGGGGAATGGAGCCGAGCAGGGGCACCGTGGCACCCTCGGTGTCGAGCGCTGCGGCCACGGCGGCGCCCCCGCCCTCGCCGAACAGCGAGAGCACCGTGCCGTCTGGCAGGGTGAGCGGGCCCATGTTCTCGACCACGCCGATCACGCGCTGCCCCGTCTGGCGCGCGGCGACACCGCTGCGCACCGCGACCTCCGCGGCCGCGGCCTGCGGGGTCGTCACGACCAGCACCTCGGCGTGGGGCAGGGTCTGACCCACCGAGATCGCCATGTCGCCCGTGCCGGGCGGCATGTCGATCAGGAGGATGTCGAGGTCGCCGAAGAACACCTCGTTCAAGAACTGACTGAGCGTGCGGTGCAGCATCGGGCCGCGCCAGACGACGGCGCCGGAATCGCCCGCGCGCAGAAACATGCCGATCGAGATGACCTTCACGCCGTAGGCGACCGGCGGCAGAATCAGCTCCCCAACGCGCGTGGGCGAGGGTGGGCGGCCGTCGCGGACGAGCCCGAGCAGCCCGGGGATGGAGAAGCCGTGCACGTCGGCGTCGATCACACCGACCCGCAGCCCGCGCTCGGCGAGCGCCACCGCCAGGTTTGCCGTGAGGGTGGACTTGCCGACGCCGCCCTTGCCGCTGGTGACCGCCACCACCCGGGTGAGGGAATCGGGGCCGAACGGCATGACGCGGCCGCCGCGGCCGCCGCGCAGGCGCTCGGTGAGCGCGCGACGCTGCTCGGGCGACATCACGCCGACCTCGATCGTCGCGGCGGCGACGCCGGCGACGCCGCGGACTGCGGCATCCACCCCCGCTTCGATCGCGTCGGCGGCAGGGCAGCCGACGATGGTGAGGCGGATGTCGACGCGGGCGTGGCCGTCGGCATCGACGGTGATGTCGCCCACCATGTCGAGCTCGGTGATCGGCCTGCGGATCTCGGGGTCGATCACGGCGGCGAGGGCGAGGCGGATGTCGTCCGCGGTCGTGGAGCTCATGCGGTGCCTCCGTGAGGCTCGGGCTGGGCGGGGGCCTCGGCGCGCAGCGCATCGCGCTCGTCGAGGTCCTCGAGCAGGGCACGCAGCTCCTGGCGGAGCACGTCGCGCGTCGCGACGCCGTCGAGCGCCATGCGCAGGGCCACGATCTCGCGGGCGAGGTATTCGGTGTCGGCCAGGTTTCGCTCGGCGCGCTGGCGGTCCTGCTCGATCTGCACGCGGTCGCGGTCGTCCTGGCGGTTCTGCGCGAGCAGGATGAGCGGCGCGGCGTAGGAGGCCTGCAGCGAGAGCATCAACGTGAGGGCCGTGAAGCCGTTCGCCGCCGAGTCGAAGCGGGCCTCGATGGGCGCGAGGGTGTTCCACAGCAGCCACGCGGCGCAGAACGCGCTGAGCGCGAGCAGGAACGCCGGCGTGCCCATCTTGCGGGCGACCCACTCGGTGAAACGGCCGAACCGGTCGCGCGATTGGTGCGGGGCACGGCCGCCAAGGAGGCCGCCTGTGCGCAGGCTCCGCGGTGCGTCGAACGTGGGGTGGCGAGGTGCGCGAGCCATCATGCCTGCCGTCTCGGGGCCTGGCCCGCAGCCGGTGCGGGGGCGCGCATCGCGCCGGCCGCGGCGCCACCGACCTGGGGTGCGTGCCCGGCATCGTCGTCGTGCGAGCGCCAGTCTTCGGGGAGCAGGAAATCGAGCACGTCATCGACCGTCACGGCGCCGACGAGCCGGTTCGCGGTGTCGACCACCGGCACCGAGACGAGGTTGTAGCTCGCGAGCATGCGGGCGACCTCCGCCGCGCTGGCGGTCGCGGGGACGGCATCCACGCTCTCGTCGATGATCGCGCCGAGGCGCTCGTGCGGGGGATAGCGGAGCATGCGTTGAAAATGGACCAGCCCCAGCAAGCGTCCCGTCGGCGTCTCATAGGGCGGCAGGGTGATGAACACGGCCGCCGCCAGGGCCGGGTGCAGCTCGTGGCGACGGATCATCGCGAGGGCCTCGGCCACGGTGGAATCGGCTGAGAGCACGATCGGCTCGGTCGTCATCAGGCCACCCGCCGTGTCGGGGTGGTAGCGCAGGAGCATCCGTACGTCTTCGGCCTCGTGCGGGTCCATGAGCTCAAGCAGCTGCTCGAGTCGCCCCTCGGGCAGCTGGCCGAGCAGGTCGGCCGCATCGTCAGGCTCCATCGCGTCCAGGATGTCGGCGGCTCGATCGTCGTCGAGCTGCTCGAGGATGTGCACCTGGTCCTCTTCGGGCATCTCTTCGAGGGCATCGGCCAGGCGGTCGTCCGAGAGCTCGTCGGCGACCTCGAGCATCCGCACCTCGGGCAGATCGAGGAGCGTGTTCGCGAGGTCGGCGGGCTTGAGCTCGGAGAAGCTCGCGATCAGGTGCTCGGCCGATTGGGCCTGCCCGGGCGCCTGCTGCTCGTACACCTCGCCCCAGGCCGCGAACGTCGTCGGGCCCTTCGAGAATCGGGATGCCCCGGTCTTCGGCCTGCGCAGAAACAGCTGACTGACGGCCCATTCGCCGAGCCGATCGTTCTCGATCGCGACGTCTTCGATGACCGCGGTGCCGGAGCCGTCCACGAAATGCACGGTGCGCCCGAGCAACTCGGCGAGCACACGCACTTCCTCGCCGCGCTGCTGAAAGCGGCGCACATTGATCAGGCCGGTCGTGATGACCTGCCCGTTCGTGATGCTCGTGACCCGACCGATCGAGATGAACACTTGGCGGCGGCCCGGGATCTCGAGCACGAGCCCGACCACGCGCGGCGGATGGCTCTTGCGGTACACGACGATGACATCGCGCACCTTGCCAACGCGGTCACCGGCAGGGTCGAAGACGGTGCACCCCATCAGGCGCGCGACGAAGATCCTCTGCGTGCTCACGGTTCTAGGGTAGTCGCCCGATGGGCGGCGCCGGCTGCGGTGGCGTGCGGACGGGACAGTGCGCACAGCCTTCGCGCAGTGCCGGCGTGGAAGAATGAGCCCATGAGCATGATGGGCAACTCGCGGGTGCGCAGTCCGCTGGCGCAGACGCCGGTGGGCGAGACCGTGGCGAGCTTTTCGGACTACACCCGCGCGCAGAAGGCTGTGAGCACGCTGGTGGCCGGCGAGGTGCCACCGCGTGACATCGCGATCGTCGGCACGGGGCTGCGCTCGATCGAGCGGGTGACGGGCCGGCTCGGCTGGGGCTCCGCCGCGCGCACGGGTGCGCTCAACGGTGCGCTGCTCGGCGTGTTCTTCGCCGCGATCATCGCGCTGAGCATGCCGGACGCGCCCCTGCAGCTGTTCGCCGGGGTGCTGTTCGTGGGCATCGCCCTCGGCATGCTGCTCAGCCTCATCAGCTACGCCTTCGTGCGCCGCCGCCGCGACTATGCGTCGATCGTGCAGGTGGTCGCCGAGACGTTCGAGGTCACGGTCACCGCGTCGAGCGTGCACAAGGCACGTCAGGTGCTCCAGCGCCACAACAGTGGATCCGGGGGTGTCGGCGGCGGTGCGGCCTCGAGCACTCGGGCGGCGGATGCCGCGAAGCCCAGCGGTTCCGCGACGCCCAGCGGCTCCACGCAGCCCGGCGGTGCGGCGGCACCCACGGTGCCCGCGCACGCCGACGCGCCTCGGCCGGCCGCGCCGGAGCCCACGCCCGCGCCGGGCGGGGCCGGCGCCGAGCCTCCGGCTGCACCGGCCGAGCAGGAACCTCCGCGCTACGGCGAGCGGCTCCCGCGCGCCGATGCGGACGCCGCGCGCTAGCGGCCCTGCACCCAGGCCTCGACCTCGTCGGCAGTGCGCGGGATCGCCGAGGAGAGGTTGACCGGGCGGTCGGCGGTCATCAGGATGTCGTCCTCGATGCGCACGCCAATGCCGCGATACTCCTCGGGCACGGTCAGATCGTCGACCTGGAAGTAGAGACCGGGCTCGATCGTGAAGATCATGCCGGGCTGGATCTCGCCGTCGTAGTACATCTCGCGCCGCGCCTGCGCGCAGTCGTGCACATCGATGCCGAGGTGGTGGCTCGTGCCGTGCACCATGTACCGGCGGTGCTGCCCGCCGTTGTCGGCATCGAGCGCCTCCTGCGCGGTCACCGGCAGCAGACCCCACTCGGCGGTGCGCGCGGCGATGACCTCCATCGCCGCCTCGTGCACGGCGCGGAATCGCACCCCCGGCTTGGCGACGGCGAATGCCGCATCGGCGGCCTCGAGCACCGTGTCGTAGATGCGACGCTGCATCGGGCTGAACGTGCCGTTCACGGGGAGCGTGCGGGTGATATCGGCCGTGTAGAGGCTGTCGACCTCGACGCCGGCATCGATCAGGATCAGGTCGCCGGGGGCGACCACGCCGTCGTTGCGGGTCCAGTGCAGGTAGCACGCGTGCGGTCCGGAGGCCGCGATCGTCGCGTAGCCGACCTCGTTGCCGTCGGCGCGGGCGCGCGCGTGGAACACGCCCTCCACGATCCGCTCGCCGCGGCGGTGCGCGATGGCGCTCGGCAGCTCGGCGACGATGTCGTCGAAGCCGCGGGCCGTGACATCCACTGCCAGGCGCATCTGGGCGATCTCGTACTCGTCCTTCACGAAACGCAGCTCGGAGACGAACTGGGTCAGCTCGGCGTCGGTGCCGACCACCAGGTCGTCGGCACCCGCGCGAAACTCGTCGATGTGGGCGGTGTCGATGCCGAGCTCTGCCGCGACACCCGCGAGCGCGGGCCGCGGGCCGATCCAAAATTCTCCGATGGATGCGTCGGAGTAGAACTCGGAGGTGTGCCGGTCGGCGCGCTCGCGGAAGAAGAGGGTGATCTCGTGACCGCCCTCGCCGGGTTCGAACACGAGCATCGAGCCCGGCTCCGAGTCGGAGGCCCAGCCGGTCAGGTGCGAGAAGGCGGAGTGCGCGCGGAAGGGGTAGTTGGTGTCGTTGCTGCGCACCATCGCATCGCCGGCGGGAACCACCAGGCGCTTGCCCGGGAATGCCGCCGAGACGGCGGCGCGGCGCGCCGCGGCGTAGTCGGCCTGCTCGCGACGAGGCGGCACGAGCTCGGGCCGCTCGGCCCAGCCCTCGGAGATCGTACGCATGAAACCGGCGGGGAACGGCGCCCTGCGGTTCGTGACGGTGACCTGGGTGGCATCTGACTCGGAGGCGTTCATGCCCTCAAGTCTGCCATCACCCGCCCACGCCCGCACCGGAATCGAGCGCGTCCGCGGGCTCGAGCTGCACCACGAGCGGGCGGTGATCGCTGCCGCTCTGATCGAACGAGCGCAGCACGACCGAGCCGGTGGGCTTCCAGTCCGTGGAATACATGACGTGGTCGATCGGGGCGCCCAGCAGCGCGGGGAAGCTCGTCGACCAGGTGCCCACCGAGCCGTTGCCGCTGTCGCCGGCGGCGTCACGGCAGCGACCGAGCTGCCCGTCGCCGACGCCGAAGGAGGCCATGTGGTCGACGGTCGCGTTGAAGTCGCCGGCCATGATCACGCTGGCATCGGCGCACTGGTCGCCAAGCCACCGCAGATCCTCGCGCCAGGTGTCCATGTAGTCCTCGCGGGGCGCCACCGCGTGCACGGCAACGATGATGGGGCCCTCCCCGCTGACCGGCATGGCCACGGCGCTCGGCACGATCTTCGTGTTGCTCGATCCATCGGCGGAGGACTGGATCACCGAGTAGTCGCCGAGCTCGGGGGAGATGAGGATCGTGGTGGTCCAGGCATCCGGGCCCTGTGCGATCTCGGGGGCGAGGTTCACGTGCAGCACCCACATGGGACGCCCCATGTCGCGCATCGCGATGGCGATCGCCTCGCCCGCGAGGGCGTTGGTCTCGGGGAGCGAGAGGATGTCGGCATCCATCGCCACTGCGGTGCTCGCGACGGTGCCGGGGGCGGTCGACTCGCCTGCCGTGTTCCAGGTCATCACGCGAAGCGAGGTCTCGGTCTGGGCCGGGAGCGTGCCGCTGCCGATGCCGCGCGAGAACATGATCGCGCCGCCCGTCGCGCCCCCGATGAGGGCGACGGTGGCCATCGCCAGCGCGAACGCACGCAGCGGCCGCGCGAGCGAGAGCAGGAGGAACAGCAGGGCGGCCATCAGCAGCAGGGCGACCAACGGGCCGCGGAGGGCGACGATCTGTGCGAAGGGAAAGGTGTGCTCGAGGCGGAAGAACTGCGGCCAGGTCGTCACCGCGACGGCGATGGCAAAGAGCACCGTGATGAGGGCCCCCAGCAGTCGAAACACGCTTTCGAGCGTAGGCGAGCCGCCTGAGAATCCCTCGAATGCGCGTCTGATCTCGCGCGTGTTTCGCGCGTGTCGATGATCCGGCCAGTGGTGCGCGGGGGAGGGGATACAGTCGAAGCACATGGATACGCAACAGGCGGGCGATGGCCCCCAGCACGGGCAGCTCGAGCCATCGCACGGCACATCGGACGGCGCGCGATTCGGCGCGCCCAGCGGCACTGCAGATCTGCACATGCACTCGTCGCATTCGGATGGCACGGAGGCGCCGGCCGAGGTCGTCGCGGCCGCGCAGCGCGCGGGCATGCGGACCATGTCGCTGACCGATCACGACACGACCAGCGGCTGGGCAGAAGCCGCGCATGCGGCACGCACGCACGGCATGACGTTTGTGCCCGGGATGGAGCTGAGTGCCTCGCACGAGGGGCGCAGCGTGCACGTGCTCGGGTACCTGTTCGACCCCGAGCACGCCGGCCTGCGCCGCGCGACCGAGCGCATTCGCGATTCGCGCGTGGGGCGGGCGGAGGCCATGGTGCGCAACATCGGCCGCGACTATGACTTCACCTGGGAGGACGTCCTGGCGCAGACCTCCGACGGTGCGACCGTCGGTCGGCCGCACATCGCCGACGCCCTCGTCGCGCGCGGGTACGCGCACGACCGCTCGGCGGCGTTCGAGGAGATCCTGCACCCGCGCCGCGGCTACTTCGTCTCGCACTACGCGCCCGATCCCGCCACCGCGGTCTCGCTCATCGTGGCGGCGGGGGGAGTGGCGGTGATCGCGCATCCCGCCGGTCGTGGGCGGATGCTCCCGCCCAGCGTGCTGCAGGAGCTCATCCGCAGCGGGCTCGGGGGCTTCGAGCTGGGGCATCGCGAGAACACCGACGAGGGCACCCGGGCGCTGCAGCGTCTCGCACACGACGCCGACCTCATCGTCACCGGCTCGAGCGATTATCACGGCAGCGGCAAGCCGAACCGTCCCGGCGAGTACACGACCAGCGACGCCATGCTCGCGCGGATCCTCGCAGCCGGAACGGGAAGCGCCCCCGTCCTCCCGTAGGAAGCCGAGGGCGCAACCGTCGCGCGGAGCTGGCGCCTTGTGCCTAGGCCGTGCGCTTGGTGCCGTGCAGCGCCTGCGTCTTGAGCGCCTCGAACTCGCTGTCGGTGATGGTGCCGGCCTCGTGCAGTGCCTTCGCCTTGGCGATCTCGTCGGCCGGGCTCGTGCCGGCGACGCTCTGGATGTACTGCTCCTGCGCATCCTGCATCGCCTTGGCGGCCTCGGCGCTGCGGCGTGACATGCCCCGACCGCGCGCGATGAGGTAGACCAGCGCGGTGAGGAACGGCACGAAGATCAGGAAGAGCAGCCAGATCGCCTTGAACCAGCCGTTGAGCTTGTGGTCGCGGAAGATGTCCATCATGCATGCGAACAGCAGAAAGAGGTAAGCGACGAAGACGAACGCCGAGATGAACCACCAGATGATGTCGAAGAACGACCCCCAGAATCCCTGGTATTCAACAGCCATGCGCAACATGAGAGCTCCTTTGTTGGAGAGAGCATCGAGCGGTCTCGATGCAACGGCACACGAACCTGGGCACCATCACTCTGATTATGGCGTGAAATCGTGCCCGATCCGTGCTCATCCGCGCGGATCGGGCAACGATCGATCACTCAGCTCAGGCCTGGGGTACGCCGGCGCTCCCGGTGCGGGGGCCGCGACGGCGGCGCCGGCGCGGGGCGGACTTGCCGTCGTGGTGCTCGCTGCCACCACCGTCGTGTGCACCGCCGCCCTCGGCGCGGGCGGCGGGCGCCGAAGTGGATGCTGCGGCTGCGGCATCCGCGCCACCCTCGCTGCCGGCACCATCGCCGCTGCGGGTGCGGCGGCGCTGACGGGAACGGCCGCTGCCCTCACCCTCGGCCTTCGGGGCGCGCTCGCCACGCGGCTCGGCAGTGGCCGCGGCCTTCGGCGCGGTCGAGATGCGGCCCTTGGTGCCGGCGGGGATCTTCAGATCGGTGAAGAGGTGAGGGCTCGACGAGTACGTCTCGGTGGGCTCGGGCTGCCCGAACTCGAGGGCGCGGTTGATGAGCGCCCACTTGTGCAGATCATCCCAGTCGACGAACGTGACCGCGATGCCGGTACGGCCGGCACGGCCGGTGCGGCCGACGCGGTGCAGGTAGGCCTTCTCGTCTTCGGGGATCGTGTGGTTGATCACGTGGGTGACGTCGTCGACGTCGATGCCGCGGGCGGCGACGTCGGTCGCGATCAGGACGTCCTTCTTGCCCGCCTTGAAGGCGGCCATGGCGCGCTCGCGCTGGTCCTGGTTCGGTCGCCGTGCACCGCGGCGGCGTTGAAGCCGCGGTCGTTCAGCTCGTCGACCAGGCGCGCGGCGGCACGCTTGGTGCGCGTGAAGATCACCGTCTTGCCGCGGCCCTCCGCCTGGAGGATGCGCGCGATGACCTCGTCCTTGTCGAGCGAGTGGGCGCGGTAGACGAGGTGCTCGATGTTGGCCTGGGTGAGGCCTTCGTCGGGGTCGTTCGCGCGGATGTGGATCGGGTTGGTCATGAAGCGGCGGGCCATCGCGACGATGGGGCCGGGCATCGTGGCCGAGAACAGCTGTGTGTGGCGGACCGCGGGCACGCGCTGGAAGATCTTCTCGATGTCGGGGAGGAAGCCGAGATCGAGCATCTTGTCGGCCTCATCGAGGACGACCTCGGTCGCGTTCGAGAGATCGAGCAGGCGCTGGCCCGCGAGGTCGATGAGCCGGCCCGGGGTGCCGACCACGATCTGGGCGCCGGCCTTGAGCTGCTCGATCTGACCCTCGTAGGCCTTCCCGCCGTAGATCGCGACCACGCTGGTGGAGCGGCCCTTGGTCAGCAGCTCCAGGTCTTCGAACACCTGCACGCACAGCTCGCGCGTGGGCACGACGATGAGGGCCTTGACGCCGGGCTCGGGATTGATGCCGAGGCGCTGCACCACGGGGATGCCGAAGCCGAAGGTCTTGCCGGTGCCGGTCTTGGCCTGGCCGATGATGTCTTGGCCGGGCAGGCCGAGGGGGATGGTCTGTTCCTGGATGGGGAACGCCGACTCGATGCCTTTGGAGGCGAGGGAGTCGACGATGTCCTGGTCAATACCGAGTTCAGCGAACGTCGTCACAGTGAGCATGCCTGTCTGGCGGCGATGGCCGCCGATGTAGGTGAGATCCACGCCACATCGATCCAGTCACAGGCGCGGGACCCCCGATCCGGTGCCAGGGGTTGGCTCTAGGATACCGGACGCCACCCCCGGGACGTGTGGGGCGCGGGCGATTGCCTGGAACGGTGCGGTCTAGGCTGTGCACCATGGTGAAGTGGTTCTGGCAGCGCCCGCAGGTCGCGCGCGTGCTCGCGTTGCGCTCTCGGGATGCGGCATCCGGCGCCACCAAGGTCGAGTTTGCGCAGCTCGCGCCGAGCATCGAGATCTTCCTCGGCCAGGCCGCGTACCTCCAGCTGGGATACTTCGAGACGCTCAGCCAGCTCATCTCGGTCACCCCCGCACTCGAGCACAAGGAGTCGCTCTCGCGCGCCGCCGGCGCCGCCTACATCAAGCACCGCGACCTGGTGGCGGTCATTCGCGAGCGCGGCGACGATCCGACGGCGACGATGCTGCCGTTTCGCGAGCAGCTGGACGCATTCCGGCGCGCGACGCACGGCCGCCGGGTCGAGGAGACGATGCTCACGGTGCACATCACGGCGGGCATGCTGGATGACTTCTACCGCACCCTCGCCCAGAGCTACGGGCCCACGGGGCAGCGCGTCGCCCGCATCCTGAAAACGGACGACGATCGCGACGCGATCGTCGAGATCCTCGGCGCAAAGATCGCCGCCGACACCGAGTGGCGCTCGCTGCTGTCGGTGTGGGGGCGCAGGCTCGTGGGCGACACGCTGCTGGTCGCGCGCGCGGCGCTGAGCTCGGGCGGTGCGCTCGATCGTGACGACGAAGCGCTGGTCGAGCCGGTGTTCACCGATCTGATGACCGGGCACACGCGAAGGATGGACGCGATGGGGCTCTCGGCGTAACCGCCGGGGCCGCGTGCCGCGGGGGTGACCCGGCGTGCGCCGCGGTGGGTGGCGAGCCGCCGGAGGTGCGCCGGCGACCCGGTGTCCTTGTGCGCTCAGGCGACGCCGAGGGCGGCGGCCTCAGCGGCGTCGTGCGCCGCGCGCGCTCGTGCGAGCCAGAGTGTGGCCGGGTAGGTGATCAAGATCGGCACCACGATCGACGCGAGCCAGATCCAGGGGTTGTTCTCTGCAAAGCCCAGCCACGTCATCGCCGCCCAGACGATCGCCGCGACCGCCGTCGCGATCGCGGGCGCAAGCGCGACGCCGCGGCTGTGCCGGTTCGGTGCGCCGTAGTGCATCCCGATCCCGGTCACGACCGCGATCACGAGCGGCAGGAGGATGAGCATGTCAGACGACGAAGCCGATGCGGCGCGACTCTTCGGCGCCGAGTTCGATGTAGGCGAGCGACGCGGTCGGGACGATCACCGTGTTGCCCTTCGAGTCGGTGAACGTCATGTGCGTGGTCCCGGCCTCGAGCGCCTTGACCACGGTGGTCTGCACGGACTCCGCGGTGTCGTGCGTCTCGAAGTTCAGCTCGCGCGGGGTGTTGACAATGCCGATTCGGATCTCCACGGACCGTCCCTTTCGCTCTCGTGCGCCATCAGCGGCGGCACGACGCCAGCCTACGACACCCCTCCCGCATGGCGGGCGCGCAACCGCCGCCGCGCGCACGCTGGTGGCGAACAGCGCACACCGCGGGGTGGCCGCGGCGGTGCCGCCGGGCAATGTCGGAGACAGCGGATAGCGTGAGAGACGTGACGATGACCCAGCCCGATGCGCCCGCGCAGCACCTCGAGATCGCCCTCGACGACTCGCAGCAGGCCGTCGTCGACCTGCCCGCAGCCGCGGGCGGCGTGGTCTTCGGCGCACCCGGCACGGGCAAGACGACGACGCTCGTGGAACGCGTCGCGCGGCTGCTGGGCACGGGTGGGTTGACCCCCGACGAGGTGATGGTGGTGACCCCGTCTCGCGCGACCGCGACCACGCTGCGCGACCGCCTGGCCGTGCGGATCGCCGCGGCGAGCAACGGCGCGCTGGCGCGTTCGCTCGGCTCGCTGGCATTCCAGCTCGTGCGGGGGCGCGACGTGCACCGCGGCGATCAGCCGCCGCAGCTGCTCACCGCCGGCGAGCAGGACGGGATCATCGCCGATCTGCTCGAAGGACAGCAGCTCGACATCGCCGAGGGCTCGGCAGACCCATGGGGCGAGGCGGTGCCGCCCGCGGCCCGGCAGGTGCCGGCGTTTCGCGGCGAGCTGCGGGCATTCATGGCGCAGTGCCGCGAGCTCGGACTCGATGGTGCACGAGTGCGAGCACTCGGTGGCACGCGAGACGTCCCGGTGTGGCTGGCTGCCGGCCAGTTCATGCAGGAGTACGACCGGGTGCGCGACCAGCTGCGCGCGGGGCACTACGACTCGAGCGAGTTTCTCCGCGAGGCCGCGGCGATCGTGCGCGGGGCGACCGCCGGCGGCGAGGCATCGGTGCTCGGCGCGGTCGACCGGCTGCGCGTCGTGCTCGTCGACGATGCCCAGGAGCTCACGCTGGCGGGTGTGCAGCTGCTCACCGCGCTCGGGCAGCGAGGTGTCGCGGTGCTCGCGTTCGGCGATCCCGACATGAGCGCCGGCGCATACCAGGGTGCGTCGCCGGAATTTCTCGATCGCCTTGGACGCTCGGTGGGCGGCGAGCGGATCGTGCTCGGCATCGCGCATCGCGGCGACGGAGCGTTGCGTGGCGTGGTGCGCGGGGTCTCAGAGCGGATCGGCGTGAGCGGCAGCTTCCGGCACCGCCTCGCGGCACCCGCACGGATCGGTGTGCCCGGTGCGGTGGAAGTGCACACGGCATCGACGAGCACCCGCGAGGCCGATGTCATCGCGCGGCGCCTGCGCGAGCGGCATCTGCGCGACGGTGTGCCCTGGCGCGAGATGGCGGTCATCGCGCACGACACGCGGCAGGTCGCCGCGCTCGAGCAGGCGCTCGCAGCTCGCGAGGTGCCCACGGGCACGCGCGGGGTGGCCAGGCTGCTTCGTGAGGATGACGCCGTCAGCGGCATCCTGCACTACGTGCGGGCGGCGCTCGCCGAAACGCCGGTGTCGGCTGAGACGCTCACCGCGCTCCTGCTCGGCCCGTTCGGCGGCATGGACCCGATCACGCTGCGGCGCCTGCGGGCCGCGCTCCGGCGCGAGGAGCTCGCGGCGGGGGGAGACCGGCCCGCGGCCGAGCTGCTGTGCGCCGCATTCGACGAGCCGGGCGGGCTCATCGGGATCGACACGCCAGAAGCCCGGCGCGCGTCTCGCCTCGCGGACGGATTGCGCAAGGTGCGGCAGCTCGGGGCAGCGGGGGGCACCGTGCACGAGCTGCTCTGGGAGGCGTGGTCTGCCAGCAAGGTGTCGGCCGCGTGGCAGCGGCAGGCCGCAGCCGGCGGGGCGAGCGGGGAGGAAGCGAGCCAGCGGCTGGACGCACTGGTCGCGCTGTTCGCCGCGGCGAAGCTGCATGTCGAGCGGCAGACGGTCGACCCGCCGACCGCGTTCATCACCCGGGTGCTCGAATCGGACGTGCCGGACGACACGCTCGCCCCCGCGGCGGTCGTGGACCGGGTGACCGTGATGACGCCGGCGACTGCGCTCGGGACCGAGTTCGACACGGTCGTCGTCGCGGGGCTGCAAGACGGCGTGTGGCCAAACCTCAAGGCCCGCGGCGCGCTGTTCGAGACGGATGCGCTCGCGGACGCCCTGCTCGCGGACGGCGCCACCGGCGCACCCGGAGTCACCGGCGCCACCGGCGGCTCGCCCGGGCAGCGGCGGGCGGTGCTGCACGATGAGCTCCGGCTCCTCACCCGCGCCATCTCCCGCGCCAGCGCGCGCCTGATCGTGACGGCCGTCGATGGCGAGGATGCCTCGCCCAGTGTGTTCGTCGACCTGTTCACGGGTGGCCCCGGCGGGGTGCCGGTGCGGCGCGACGACGCGGTGGAGCATCCACTCACGCTGCGGGGGGTCGTGGCGCAGCTGCGGCGCTCGCTGACGGGGGGCGCTCTGGACGGTGCCGAGGCCCAGGACGCGGCCGGGCAGCTGGCACGCCTGGCGGAGGAGGGCGTCGCTGGGGCGCAGCCGCGCAGCTGGTACGGGGTGCTCACGCCCACCGATACGGCGCCGCTTCGCGATCTGCGCACCGAGAACGTGATGGTCTCGCCATCGCGTCTGGAGACGTTCCGTGCGTGCGAGCTCGACTGGGTGGTGCGCGAGCTGGGCGGTGAGAAGCGCACCGCGTCGACCGGCGTGGGCACGCTGATCCACTCGGCGATGGAGCACATGACCGTGGGGGCGGCGCCGCTGGGTGAGGGGGCAGCCCCGGGCGCAGACGAGCTGTGGCACGCGCAGGCGCTCTGGGCTGCGGTCGCCGAGCGATGGGACGAGCTCGAGTTCGAAGCGGAGTGGCTCTCGCGCAGCACGAGGGTGAACGCGCAGCGCATGGTGCAGCGCCTGCACGGGTACTTGCGGAGATTCGTCGCCGACGGCGGGATGCTCATCGGCGGGGAGCAGCGCTTCGAGTTCAGGATCCCGCTCCTCGGGCCGGTGCCGTCTGGGCAGGCGCCGGCGACCGATGGCGGCGACGGCGCGCCGGCGGACGCCGAGGCGCGTGCTGGCTACGCCGTCGTGCGGGGGGTGATCGATCGCGTCGAGCGGCTCGCCGATGGCACGGTGGTGATCGTCGACCTGAAGACCGGCAAGAACGAGAGCCGTAACGACGCCGGCGTCGCTGAGAATCTGCAGCTCGCGGCGTACCAGCTGGCGTATCTGAGCGAGGCGATCGACGGCACCGAAGACACCGAGCTTGGAGGCGCGCAGTTGCTGCTCGTGCATCAGACCAACCCCGCGAGCACGTCGGTGGTGACGCCCACCCAGCCCGCGCTTGACGAGGAGCGCGCCGCGGAGTTCACCGCGCTGTTCGGTGATCTTGCCCGGGGGATGGCGCGGAGCGAGTTCGTCGCGCGCGTGGAGGAGCACTGCACCGACCCGCACAGCTTCGGCGCCTGCATGATCCACACCGTCAAGGCGGTGAGCGCTCGATGAGCGCCGTGCAGGGTGGCGGCCCCGAGGCCGCGCGCCAAGCCGGGCGATACTGGCCCGCAACCGAGCTCGCCGCATTCGTCGGGCTGCCGAGCCCCAGCCTCGAGCAGGCGCGAATCATCGAGGCCGGGCTCGATCCCGTGCTCGTGGTGGCCGGTGCCGGCAGCGGCAAGACCGAGACCATGGCGAACCGGGTGGTGTGGCTGCTCGCGAACGAGGTGGTGGAGCCGCAGGAGGTGCTCGGGCTGACATTCACGCGCAAGGCGGCCGGTGAGCTCTCGCGCCGCATCATGCAGCGCATCACCGACTTCCGCACCGCGAGCGCCGGTCACAGCCTCGACCTGCTCGACCGGCCGACCGTCTCGACCTACAACTCGTTCGCCGATCAGATCGCACGCGAGCACGCGGTCCTGCTCGGTCGCGACCCCGATTCGGTGGTGCTCTCGGAGGCCGCAGCATGGCAGATCGCGCGCCGGGTGGTGTTGCGCTCGAGCGACGAGCGCCTTGCCGAGCTCGATCGCAGCCCGGCGACGATCATTGCGGCGGTGCTGCGGCTCGCGCGGGCCGCAGCCGACAACCTTGCTGATCTCGATGAGGTCGCGCGAGTGGCAGACGCGTTTCAGCGCGTTCGGGAGCTGCCCAGTGAGACCAAACAGGCGACGCTGGCTCCCGTGCTCAAGGCCGCGGGCACGGTCGCGCCGTTGTCGCTGCTCACCGACCTGGCTCGCCGATACGACGAGGAGAAGCGCCGACGCGGCGTGATCGACTTCGCCGACCAGGTCGCCGACGCCGTGCGCGTCGTGGAAGGCTTCCCGCGCGTGCGCGCCGCGATTCGCGCGCGGTTCCGGGCCGTGCTGCTCGACGAATACCAAGACACCTCCGTCGTGCAGACGCGACTGCTCAGCGCACTGTTCGGCGGCACGGGCGTGATGGCGGTGGGCGACCCGCACCAGGCGATCTACGGCTGGCGGGGGGCGAGCGCCTCGAACCTGGAGGGCTTCCACCGAGACTTCGCCGCTCGCGCCGACGAAGCTCGCGAGGGTGCTGGTACTGGTGCTGGTGCTGCTGCGCGCGCTGCGGTCACGCTGTCGCTGACGACCAGTTGGCGCAACGACGAGCGCGTGCTCGAGGTCGCCAACACGATCCTCGCGCCGTTGAACGCGGCGACCAGCGTGCCGTTGCCCGAACTGCAGCCGCGCCCGGGCGCCGGCCGCGGCAGCGTCGAGGTCGCTTTCTTGGGGGATGCCGAGCAGGAGGCCGCACGCGTTGCCGAATGGATGCGAGCGCAATTGGGGCTCGCGGGTGCGGCGGGGCCCGGGGCGGGTGGAGAAGCGGCCGCGACTGGCCCTGCTGCCGCGACTGCGTCCGCTGCCGTGACCGGCCCTGCTGCCGCGACTGGCCCTGCTGCCGCGACTGGCCCTGCTGCCGTGACTGGGCCCGCTGCCGCGACCGGTCCCGCTGCCGCGTCGGCCGGTGCGGCGAAGACGGCGGCCATCCTGTTTCGCACCAAGCGCACCATGGCCCGATTCGCCGAGGCGCTCCGGGTCGCGGGCGTGCCGCACCGGGTGCTCGGCCTCGGCGGCCTGCTCACGCTGCCGGAGGTCGTCGACGTCGTGTGCGCGCTGCGGGTGATCCATGACCCGGATGCCGGTTCGGCCCTGATTCGGCTGCTCGTCGGCCCGCGCTGGCGGATCGGGCTGCGCGATGTGCGCGCACTCCGCGACATCGCACGGCGTCTCGCCGCCACCGGTCCCACGCTGCAGATGCCTGACGAGCAGCTGCAGGCACGGCTTCGAGCCTCCACCGGGGGCGACGAGGCGTTCAGCCTGATCGATGCCCTGGACTTCGTGGCGGGCAAGCCCGCCGATCATGGCTGGCTGGCCGAGCTGAGCACCGAGGCGCGCGTACGGCTGGCGGAGGCGGGTGACACATTTGCACGCCTGCGGCGGGCCGCGGCCCTCCCCATCGCCGAGCTGATCGGGCAGATCGAGCGCGAGCTGCTGATTGACATCGAACTCGGCGCGAACGCGGCCAGCGGCGTGCGGGCGGGCGCCGCCACCGCGCAGCTGCGCGCATTCGTCGACGAGATCTCCGCGTTCCTGGCGGCGGATGAGGACGGCACACTCTCGAGCGTGCTCGCATGGCTCGACCACGTCGCGGCGAGCGATGAGCTCCAGCGAGAAAAGTCGGAGGAACCCGACGAGGGCACGGTGCAGCTGCTGACCATCCATGCGGCCAAGGGCCTGGAGTGGGATGCCGTGGCCGTGGTGCGCCTGGTCGAAGACGAATTTCCCAGCAAGCCGAGCGGTGGCGGCTGGGTCTCGTTCGGCGAGCTGCCATACGAGCAGCGTGGCGACCGCGCCGTGCTCCCGGTCCTGCCGTGGCGGACGGTCCCCACCCAACAGGCGATGCGAAGTGCGCTTGAGGAGTTCGAGGAGGCGAACAAGGAACGCGCCTATGCGGAGGAGCGCCGGCTCGCCTACGTCGCGGTGACGCGGCCCAAGACCGCGCTCCTGCTGAGCGGCTCGAGCTGGGGTGGGCAGAAGAAGCCGCGCGTGCCCAGTCGTTACCTCGATGCCCTCCGCGAGACGGTGCCGGAGATGGTGCTTCCGGAGCCAGGCGTCGAGCCCGATCGCCCCGAGGCCGCCCCACCCCGCACCATGCGCTGGCCGAGCAATCCGCTGGCCGGGCGCGAGGACGCCGTGCTCGGCGCTGCCGCGCTCGTGGACGCGCGGATCGCCGCAGCCGCACAGCCCGGGGCGGTGCAGCCACCGCTGCGCGAAGACATCGAGCTGCTGTTGGCGGAGCGCGACGCCCACGAGGGCGGCATCGCCGAACCCCCGGCGCGGGTGCCGGCATCCCGTTTCAAGGACTTCGTCACCGATCCCGTGGCGGTGATGACGGAGATCGCCAGGCCCATGCCGGAGCGACCGTATCGCCAGACCCGCCTGGGGACGCTCTTTCACTCCTGGGTCGAGCGGCGTTCGGGCCTGGTCGGCTCGGCCGCGTCACTCGACGCGACGCTGTGGGAGGACGACGACGGCGAGCACGGCGGGGGAGCGATGTCGCTCGGCGATGTCGAGGCGCTCGCTCGGCTGCGCGAGCGCTTCGAGGCGTCGGAGTGGGCGCCGCTGCGCCCGCTCGAGGTCGAAACCGAGATCAACTTCGTGCTCGGAGCCGACATCGGGGACTCGACCGGACACATCGTGATCTGCAAGATCGATGCGGCCTACCGACGCGATGATCGCGGCGGCCGCATCGAGATCGTCGATTGGAAGACCGGTGTCGCGCCCAAATCGCAGCGCGAGGTCGACGACCGGATGCTGCAGCTCGCGCTGTACCGGCTCGCCTACCACAAGGCGCGCGGGGTGCCGCTCGATGAGATCGACGTGGTGCTGTACTACGTGAGCGAGGACCGGATTCTGCGCAGCACCGAGGTGGTGTCGGAGGCCGAGCTGGTCGCGCAGTGGCGGCACGCGATGGCGGCGGCCCGCGCGTTCTGACGTGCTGCTGGGGTGTGCGGGCCGAGTGCCGAAACGCGGCCCGCGGGAGCTGATGCGCTGCGCGGGTGTGCGGGCCGAGTGCCGAAACGCGGCCCGTGGGTGCTGACGCGCCGCGCGGGAGCGCGGGTGCTGACGCGCTACTCGGGTGTGCGGGCCCAGCGCCGAAACGCGGCCCGCGTCGCACGCTTGGCGTCGTCGACGGTGGCTTCGTCCTCCGACTCGACTCCCGCGCTCACGCGCACCGCGGCGCGGCTGGCGGGAGCGATGCCCGGGGTCTCGGCCGCGTGCCCCGCGTCTGCTCCCGTGGCCGATTCCGCCGCGGCATCCGCCGCCGCACGTACCGCCGCGATGTCGATCGGCGCGGTGGAGACCTCGTCGCGGCGGGTGGCGTCCTCGGCGCGCTCGGCGTCTTCTGCACCATCGGCACTTTCGACACCGTCTCCACCCTCGGCAGCATCACCCGCGTCGATGTCGCCATCGGCTTCGACCTCGCCCGAGCCGTCGGACACGGCATCCCGCGCGGCCGCCGAAGCCGCATCTGCGAGCCGCAGCTCGTTCGCCTCGAACAGCGAGAGCATGTCCGGGTGATACGCGTCGGTCTGGAACGATGTCTCGGCGTCGCTGATCGGCGGGATGGGCACACCGCTGAGCAGATCCTCCACAGCGGCGATGTCGAGGTCTTCGCGTGCCGCGGTCAGCGGGGCCTGCTGGTGGTCGAGCACCGCGGCAACGAGGCCATCCAGCAGCGCGACGGCATCGTCGACGATATCTGCGCGGTGCAGCTCGTGGCCGTGCACGAGCCACTTGGCAAACTCGAGTTCGGCGAGCAGGCGCGCCCGCGCGTGCAGGTTCGCGTCCGGGGTGCGGTACGCGCCCGCGGCGTAGCCCGCGTAGATGTCGGTGGATGCCTCGGGCGCGGACGCGATCCAGTGCAGATCCAGTGCGGGGTCGCCGACCGCGAGACCGTGCCAGCCGAGCACGCCAGACACACCGGGGCCGCTCTCCCGGTCCTCGATGAGGAAGGAGGAGGCGTCGACGTGCCCGAGCACCACGACCGGCTTGAACGCCCACAGGGCGTCGTCCTCAGTCGCGGCACGCCACCGGCTCGCCAGCGCGGCGGGCAGGCGGCGCGTCGCGATGGCGCGATCGAGCAAAGCCGTGACGTCGGCGCGCGACTGCTCGTTCGTGCGCACCGTCAGGCCGCCATCGCGCACCACCGAGGTTGGCAGGGCATGGACGGCCGCGATGGCGCGGCCGATCGAGGGGGCGATACCGTCGCCTGCCGGGATGTGCTGGGCATCGACCTGGTAGCCGGGCAGGAAATCGACGACGAGCGCCCGGGCGTCGCCGAGCCCCGCCTGGCCGAGCACGCTCGGCGCACGAAAGCCAAGCCGCGAACGCGCCCCCGCGGTGAGCGCGCGCAGCGCCATCGTTTCGGCCGCCAACTCGCGCTCGGCCTCGGCGTCGCCCCCGACCGGTGCGGCCCGGACGACAACCTTGGTGCCGTCCTGCAGCAGCACCACCGCGGAATCGTAGCGGCCGGTCGCACCGTGCGAGAGCGCTCCCGCGCCGATGACCATCGCGCCGGGCAGTGCCTTCGTCACCGACGCGGCTAGAGTGAACGGTGAGCGAGTCATGCCCTCTAGGGTAGGTCGGCGGCACAGCTGTCCTTCGTCGCCACGCCCGCGAGAGAGGTTGTCGATGACCACGCAGCAGCGCCCCGACCAGACCACATCCCGTGCGCCGCTGTCGCGCGTTGTGGGTGATCGTGCGGCGCAGCTGCGCGAAGACCCGGAACTCATGCCGCGGCTGCTCGCCGACCCCGCCACGCGCGTGCTCGTCGTCAACAACGCGAGCGTCCCGCTCGCCGACGCGGACGCTCCGGTGTTGCACCTGGCCACCGTGGCCGAGACGGGGCTCGATGCCGCAGCGTTCACCGGCTACCTGGGGCGGGATGCCTCCGGCACGCATGTGCTCCTCGCGGCGGTCCGCGACCAGGCCGAGTTCCCCAGTCCGGGTGGCTGGGGCGAGATGCGGCTTGTCGGCGGTGAGCTCTCACCGGAGCACGCGGACCTCAGCGTCACCGGTGTGGCGCTCGCCCGCTGGCACCGCGTCGGCGGATTCTGCCCGGCGTGTGGCGCCGCGGCCGAGCTGCGGCAGGCGGGCTGGTCGCGCGAGTGCACCGGGTGCGGGCGGCAGCACTTCCCGCGCACCGATCCGGCCGTGATCGTCGCGATCACCGACGACCAGGACCGCATCCTGCTCGGGAACAACGCGCTGTGGCCGAAGAGCACGTACTCGCTGTTCGCCGGCTTCGTCGAGGCGGGCGAGTCGCTCGAGGCCGCCGTGGTGCGTGAGACCTACGAGGAAGCCGGTGTCACGGTCGTCGACATCGAGTACGCCGCCTCGCAGGCGTGGCCCTACCCGCAATCGCTGATGGTCGGCTTCTTCGCCCGGGCAGCGAGCGCGGAGGCGGCGCAGGCCGACGGGACCGAGATCCTCACCGTGCGCTGGTTCAGCCGTGAAGATCTCGACGACGCCATCGCGGGACGCGGCGACATTCGGATCCCGGCGTCGGCGTCGGTCGCCCGTGCCCTCATCGACCAATGGCACTCGGGCGGCTCGCGCCTATGACGCCATCCCGCGAGCGTGCGCTCGACGGGCTCGACGAGCAGCAACGCGAAGCCGCGGTGGCCCTGCGCGGGCCGGTGTGCGTGCTGGCCGGTGCCGGCACCGGCAAGACGCGCGTGATCACGCATCGCATCGCGTATGGCGTCGATACCGGGACGTACTCCCCGAATCGGGTCATGGCGGTGACATTCACCTCGAAGGCCGCCGGCGAGCTTCGGGCACGCCTCCGTGCCCTCGGCATCGACGGCGTCGCCGCCCGCACCTTTCACGCCGCGGCGCTCTCGCAGCTGAACTACTTCTGGCCGATCGTCGCCGGCGACTCCGCGCCGCTCGTCGTCGACAACAAGGTGCGCCTGCTCGCGCACGCGTCCGACGAGGTGGGGCTGCGCCTCGATACCGCGGCCCTGCGCGACGTGGCCGCCGAGATCGAATGGCGCAAGACCACGATGCGCAGCATCGATGCCTACGCCGATGCGGGGCGTCCGCCGGTCGCCAGGCTCCCGATGGCATCGCTGCTCGATCTGCAGCGCGCCTACGAGAAGCTCAAAGACGAGCGCCGCTCGCTGGATTTCGAGGACGTGCTGCTCGCCTGTGCCGGGATGCTGGAGGCCGAGCCTCGCGTTGCTGCGGCGGTGCACGAGCAGTACCGGCATTTCACCGTCGACGAGTTTCAGGACGTCTCGCCGCTGCAGCAGCGGTTGCTCGAGCTCTGGCTCGGCGGACGCACGGATCTGTGCGTGGTCGGTGACGCGAGCCAGACGATCTACAGCTTCGCCGGCGCCGATGCGCGGTACCTGCTCGAGTTCGCCGTCACGCACCCCAACACCAAGCTGGTGCGGCTTGAGCGCAACTATCGCTCGGCCGCGGCGGTGCTCTCCACGGCGAACGCGCTCATGCGCGGCCGTGCCGGCGCGCTGGAGCTCACGCCCGCCGAGGCCTCGGCGACGCCCGATCCCGTGACCGGGGCGCCGGCCGAGACGATCGTCACGGCCTATTCGAGCGATGCCGCCGAGGCAGCGGGAGTGGCGGCCCGGATCCACCAGCAGCTGCGCGCCGGGGTGCGCCCGCAAGACATCGCGGTCTTGTACCGAGCGCATGCCCAATCGCTCGAGCTCGAGGCCGCGCTCGCCGCGATCGGGGTGCCCAGCACGGTGCTCGGCGGCAAGCGCTTCTTCGATATCCCCGAGGTGCGCCAGGCGATCATGGCGCTGCGCGGCGCCGCCGTCGCCCCGTCGCAGGGCGACCTCGTGCGCGACGTGCGTGACGTGCTGCGCTCGCTCGGCATGACCGACGAGGCGCCCGCAGCCGGGGGTGCGCTGCGCGACTCATGGGAGGCCCGCGCCGCGCTGCTGCGATTGGCGCAGGAGGCGCCCGCGGGCACCACGCTGCGGATGTTCACCGACGAGTTGCAGGCGCGCCAGCGCGATCACCATGAACCCACGCGCCACACGGTCACACTCTCGACGCTGCACGCGGCCAAGGGGCTCGAGTGGGGGCACGTGCACATGGTCGGCCTGACCGAGGGCCAGCTCCCCATCTCGTACGCCGCGACGCCCGCGCAGATCGATGAGGAGCGCCGGCTCGCGTACGTCGGGATCACGCGGGCACGCGCAACGCTGTCGCTCTCGTACTCGCGCTTTGGCGGGCGCGGACCTCGCGACGGGTCCCGCTTTCTGCAAGAGATCGGCATCCGCACGACGGATGCGGGCGGTGCACCCGCCATTCGCGCCCAGCGTCCTGCGCGCGGACGCTGACCGATCGCCCCCACACTCGCGCTTCACCCTGCGGCGCCAGGGCCGCATCCACGAATCGCGCCGCGAGCGTGGCGGCCTCGATGCACATCAACGCGCTCGGCGTGGGGGCCGTGAGCTCGAGCAGCTGGGTCGCGAGGACCGGCCAGGCCGGGTCGCGGTCGATGCGGTGCAGTTCGGCGCAGTGCAGACAGCCGGTGCGGCCGGGCACGACGAGCGGCCCGACGCGCACCCCGTCGGCGGTCACGATCACGGGCAGCTGCGTGACGTCGGCCGACAGCAGGCGCGCGCTCATGCGCGGGTCGACCAGGTGATGTGCGACGATCACCGCGAGTTGCGCGGCGTGCGTCGCGGGCTCGGGGAAGGCCACGGTGGATGCCGCGGCTCGCGCGCTGCCCGGCAGGTCGACCACCGCGATTCCCGCGTCGACGCACACGCCGCGCAGCGCGGCCAGCAGGCGCGCATCATCGCTTCGTCGTACCGAGTGCAGCACGATGCGCGGCGCCGAGGGCGGCAGGTCCGGGTCGACCCGAAGTAGCGCGGGGGCGAGGCGCGCGAGCAGCTCGCGAACACGCGCGGGGTCGACCCCCAAAATCCCCGCCCACACCATCAGCGCCGACTCGGGCATCCCGGCGGCGAGCTCATGCATCAGCCGCAGCTGCCAGGGTTCGACCGGTGAGAGCACCACCGCCGCGTGCAGCCCGAGCTGCAAGGCATCGGCCGAGCGCCACAGTGCCGGGAGCGCGGGATCGAGGCGGAGGATGATCGTCATGGAGGCAGTCTGCGGCCTTGCGCCATGCGGCGCGCCACTTTCCACAGCCTCCCGCCGCTGACGCGCGCGTTCGAGCGGCTGTGGACGACGAGTCAGTGCGCGGGGTTCGCGCTACACGGTGGGCTCGGGGTGCGGCCCGTCGGGACCGCGGGCCCCGGCGTCGCCATCAGCGTCCCCGTTGGCGGCGCCACCGGCATTCGCGCTGCCAGCATCCGTGCCGCCAGCATCCCCGCCACCGGCGCCCGCGCCGGGCTCTTCGATGCCGCCATCGCTCTCGCGTGGACGCTCGTCCTCGCCGGCGAGCAGGCGCGCGATCGCGTCGTCGATCTCGTCGGCGACGGGAGCATCGCCGCGCACTCGCGCCTGCAGGCTCTCGATGATGCGGCCCGGGTCGTCGATGTCGTCCGAGGTCGGCATCAGATCCGGGTAGTCCCAGAGCGTGTCGCGCACCTCGATGCCCACGGCATCCGTGATGGCGCGCCACATCGCGGCCGCCTCGCGCAGTCGCCTGGGGCGCAATTGCAGCCCGACGAGCGAGGAGAACGCCTGCTCGGCGGGCCCACCCGCGGCGCGGCGGCGCCGAACGACTTCGGCAATCGCGTCCGATTTGGGCAGGCGCGCGGTCGCGTCGGCGGTCACGACATCCACCCACCCCTCGATCGTGGCGAGCATGTTCTCCAGGCGGGCAAGCGTCGCCTCCTGCGCCTGCGTGCGGCTGGGCAGCAGCGCCCCGCTCTCGAGCGCGGCGCGCAGCTCCTCCGGCTGCGAGGGGTCGAAACGACTGGCGAGATCCTCGAGGGCATCGGTGTCGATCTGGATGCCGCGGGCGAACTCGGTGATCGACGAGATCACGTGGAGACGGAGCCACTTCGCGTGGCGGAACAGGCGTGCGTGCGCAAGCTCGCGGGCCGCGATGAACAGGGCGATCTGGTCGACGGGGATCTCGAGCCCGGCGCCGAAGTCGGCGAGGTTCTGGGGGAGGACCGCGGCGGTCCCGGTGGGCATCAGCGGGATGCCGACATCGCCGCCGCTGACGACCTCGAGGGAGAGCTGGCCGACGACGTAGCCGAGCTGCGTCGCGAACAGCGAGCCGCCGAGACCACGCATCATGCGGCCGGCGTCCTGCGCCATGTCGCGCATCTGTTCGGGCAGCTGCTCCTGGAGCGATGCCGTCAGCGCGTCGGCGATGCTGGTCGCGACGGGTTCGGCAACCTCCGCCCACACGGGCAGGGTCGCCTCGACCCAGTCGGCTCGGCTGATGGCGGTCGGCTCGGTGGCGAGCTCCGAGATGGTGGTGGCTTCGCTCAGCCACAGCGCGGCAACATTCAGCGCGGCATCGAGCTCGGCGCGCTGCCCATCGCCCACGCTCAGCCCGCCGGCGGAGGCGATGCGCAGCGCCTGCGTCTTGGTGAGCTCCCACGAGAAACCCTCGCCGCTCGAGGTGAACGCACGCTGCATCTGCTGCATGAGCTCACCGAGCATCGCGGGATCGATGTTCATACCCGAGAGCTTGGCAAGCTGCGCTGGGTCGATCCCAGGGATGCCCTGGAGATCGGCCAGGGCACTGGCATCCCCACTCAGGAGCTTTCGGAGGAGCTCCTGGATCCGTTCCTCTGGACTCTTGTCGTCGTCGTTCACGTCAGCCGCCTCCCAGGGTCTTGCCGCTCCTGCCCTCTACGCTAATGGGAGTGGCCTGCAGGATTGCTGGCAGAGGGCCCCTCGCCTTAAGCCGATTGCGAACGGCGCCCGTGCAGGTGGCCCGACACACCGATTCGATGATCTGAAAGGCGGCGCCGTGGCGCTTCTCGACAACGGCAGCGACGCCCCCCTGTTCCCGAATCCGGGGCCGGGGCAGCGCCCCGTGCGCCGTCGCCGGGGCGTGGGTCTTGGCACCACCGCGATCGCCGTGGCGCTGTTGGCCCTGCTGGGGATGTCATTCCTGCCCTCGGGTTCGGTCATCCAGCAGCCCGGCCCGGTGTACGACACCCTCGGCACGGTGCCGAACAGCGAGGGTGAGGAGCTTCCGCTCATCACGGTGACGGGCGCCGAGACCTACCCCACGGCGGGTTCGCTCGATCTCACCACGGTGCAGGTGCGGGGCAACCGCGAGCACATGCCGAGCTGGTTCGAGCTGGTGCTGTCGTGGTTCGATCCCGCTCGCGCGATCGTGCCCGTGGATGCCGTGTTTCCGCCCGAGCAGACCCTCGAGGAGCGCAACGAAGCCAACGCGGTCGACATGGTCAACTCGCAGCAGGACGGCATCGCCGCCGCGCTGCTGGCGCTCGGCTACGACATCGGCACGCAGGTGCGGGTGGTGAGCATCGCGGATGCTTCGCCGTCGGTCGGTCTGCTCGAGGTGGGCGATGTGATCCGCGAGGCCAACGGCGAGCAGCTCGACTCCAACGCCCGCCTGCGCGAGATCATTCAGGAGGGTGCCGGCGCGCCCATGCACCTGGTCGTGGAGCGCGGCGGTGCGCTGCAGGAGGTCGACGTGACGCCGAGCTGGGTGGTCGACAAGGCCGCGCCCGACGGCAGCTGGCGTCTGGGCGTCGGCATCACGCACGACTACGAGTTTCCGATCGACGTCACGATTCAGCTCGACAATGTCGGCGGTCCGAGCGCCGGCCAGATGTTTGCACTCGGCATCATCGACGTGCTCACCCCGGGGGAGCTCAACGGCGGCAGGCAGGTCGCCGGGACGGGGACGATCCGCGCCGACGGCGCCATCGGGCCGATCGGCGGGATCAGGCAGAAGCTGTATGGCGCGCGCGACGCGGGCGCCGAGTTCTTCCTGGCGCCGGCCACGAACTGCGTCGAGGTCGTCGGGCATGTGCCGGATGGGCTGCGGGTGATCGCGGTCGAGAACCTCGAGGATTCGCTGGAGGCGCTCGGCGCACTGCGCGGCGAGGGCGACGTCGACGCACTCGCCAGTTGTGAGACCGTGCTCGCGCGCTGAGGGCATCGCACGAGCGCGCGGCCGAGCGCTCGGGCTATCCACAGACAGCGCGCGCCTAAGATGGTCGAGTGACCACGACGACGACACCGCCCCGGCCGCAGCCTGAATCTCGCACCCGAAAGGTTCTGGCCGTCTCGCTCGGGATTCTTGCGGCGCTCCTGGTTGCATTCTTCTTCGCGGCGAACCTGCTGACCGACTTCCTCTGGTTCGACCAGCTCGGCTTCGAGGAAGTGCTGCTCACGCAGTGGATCGCCCGCATCGTGATGTTCCTGATCGGCTTCCTCGCGATGGCGCTGCCCGTGTGGCTCGCGATCCAGCTGGCCTACCGCACTCGGCCGGTCTACGCACGCCTGAGCTCGCAGCTGGGCCGCTACCAGGAAGCGATCGAGCCCCTGCGTCGCCTCGCGATGTGGGGCATCCCCGTCTTCTTCGGCTTCTTCGCCGGCTTCGCGGCGTCCTCGACCTGGGAGACCACATGGCTGTGGTTCAACGGCGTCTCCACCGACGTCGTCGACCCGCAGTTCGGGCTCGACACCGGGTTCTACATGTTCGCGCTGCCGTTCTACAGCGCGGCGCTCGGCTTCGCCTCGGCGGTGCTGATCGTCTGCCTGCTGGTCACGGCCGTCGTCGCCTACCTCTACGGCGCCGTGCGCGCCGGCCAGCGTGAGCTGCGCATCTCGAAGTCGGCCCGCATTCAGCTCGCGATCATCGCCGGCCTCTACCTCGCCGTACAGGCGGTGAGCCTGTGGCTCGACCGCTACCTGACGCTCGTGCAGACCGGCGAGAGCATGACCGGGGCGACCTACACCGGCGCGAACGCCGTGATTCCCGGGCAGGCGATCCTCGCCGCGATCGCCGCCATCGTCGCCATCCTCTTCTTCATCACGGCCATCATCGGCCGCTGGCGCTTCCCGCTGATCGGTACGGCGCTGCTCGTGATCTCGGCGGTCGTGGTCGGCGTCGGCTACCCGTACATCGTGCAGACCTTCCAGGTGCGCCCGAACGAGTTCGCGTATGAACAGCAGTACATCCAGCGCAACATCGACGCGACGCGCGAGGCGTATGGCGTTGCCGAGATGACGAAGGAGCCGTTCACGCCGGTGGTCGACACCAACGCGGGGACGCTGCGCAACGATGCCGAGACCACGGCCAACATCCGCATCATGGACCCGGCGATCATTCCGCCGACGGTGCGCCAGCAGCAGCAGGTGCGCCCGTACTACGCCTTCGCCGACACGCTCGACGTGGATCGCTACGAGCTCGACGGCAAGGTGCAGGACACCCTGGTCTCGGTGCGCGAGCTCAACCAGCGCGGCCTCAGCTCGGCCACCTGGCAGAACACCGCGGTCGTCTACACGCACGGCTATGGCCTGGTCGCCGCGTACGGCAACCAGCGCTCGAGCGATGGGTACCCGCTCTACCTCGAGGGCAACATCCCCACGAGCGGCACGCTGAGCGACACGGGCAAGTTCGAGCCGCGCGTCTACTTCGGCGAGAACTCGCCGCTGTACTCGATCGTCGGCGCGCCCGAGGGCTCCCCGCCGCTCGAGATGGACTACCCGCGCGGCGAGGAGGGCTCGAGCGAGACGAAGACGACCTTCGACGGCGACGGCGGCCCGCGCATCGGCAACCTGTTCCCGCGTTTGCTGTACTCGCTGAAGTTCCAGTCGACCGACATCCTCCTCTCGGAGTACGTCAACGACGAGTCGCAGATCCTCTACGATCGCGACCCGAAGCTGCGCGTGCAGAAGGCTGCGCCCTACCTCACGCTCGACAACGACCCGTACCCGAGCGTCGTGGACGGTCGCATCGTATGGATCGTCGATGGATACACCACCTCGGCGTCGTACCCGTACTCGGACACCGTCAGCCTGCAGCGCGCGATCGCCGACTCGACGAACGTGACCCCCCGCATCGCGGTCGACAACATCAACTACATCCGCAACTCGGTGAAGGCCACCGTCGACGCGTACGACGGCTCGGTGACGCTGTACGCGTGGGACGAGAACGACCCGGTGCTCGAGGCATGGCAGAAGGTCTACCCGACCACGCTCGAGCCGATCGCCGAGATGTCGGCCGACCTGATGAGCCACGTGCGCTACCCGACGGACCTGTTCAAGGTGCAGCGCTCGATCCTCGGCGAATACCATGTCACCGATGCACAGTCCTTCTACCAGAGCGACAACCGCTGGGTGACCCCGCCGGACCCGCAGATCAAGACCGAGCTGCAGCCCCCGTACTACCTGACCATGCAGATGCCGGGCCAGGAGACGCCGACGTTCTCGATGTTCAGCTCGTTCATCCCGGCCGCGAGCGGCACGGAGACGCGAAACGTGCTGACGGGGTATCTCGCCGTCGACTCCAACGCGGGAGCCGCCGCGGGCGTGAAGAGCAAGGACTACGGCAAGCTGCGCATGCTGGCGCTGGATGCCGATCCGACGGTGCCCGGGCCCGGGCAGGTGCAGAACACGTTCAACTCTGACCAGAATGTGTCGTCGCAGATCAACCTGCTGAAGCAGGGCCAGACCCAGGTGCTCAACGGCAACCTGCTCACGCTGCCGGTCGGCGGCGGCCTGCTGTACGTGCAGCCCGTCTTCGTCCAGTCCTCGGGTGAGACGTCGTTCCCGGCGCTGCGCAAGGTGCTGGTCGCGTTCGGTGAGAAGATCGCCTTCGAAGACACGCTCGATGAGGCGCTCGACGCGCTGTTCGGCGGAGACTCCGGTGCGAGCGCCGGCGACGGCGGGGTCAGCCCGGTCGCGCCGCCCACCGAGCCCGGCGAGACGCCGACGCCTGAGCCCTCGCCCGGCCCGCCCGTCTCGGGGGATGCGATCTCGGTCGCCCTCGAGGAGGCACGCGTGGCGATGGCCGACCGCGACGCGGCACTGAAGGCGGGCCACTTCGCCGCCTTCGGTGAGGCGGATGCCCGACTCACCGCCGCGGTCGAGAAGCTGCTGGCGCTCAACGGCGAATAGACACCACGGCACACGCGAAGGGCGCGGCACAGCACAGCTGTTCCGCGCCCTTCGCGCATGTTCGGGGACCGCGGCGGAGGAACTCGGGCGCCGTGGCGGGGGACCGCGGGTGCCGCAGCAGGGACCCCGTGGGCGCCACATCACGGGCACCGCGGCGCGGGCGGTCTCGCCTAGCGCTGCTTCGCCTCCTGCCGCCGCACGATCTCGTTGATCCAGATCGGCGCGTACGGCGAGGTGCAGTTCGGGGGAGTGGGGTAGTCCTTGAGCACACCGAGTTCTTCGCCGATGTGCAGCGCCCGCGCGCGCAGGCTCGGCTGCGTGATGCCGATCTGCGCGAGCGTGGTGTTCATCTCCCATTGCAGCCGATCCGGGGCCTGCGCCATCCCGCCCTCGATCGTGTCGAGGAGGCCATCCAGGTCGAGCCCGTCCGGGCGCTTGACGACGCGGTCGCTGGTGAGCGCCCAGCCGGCCGCGGCGACCGTGGCGTCGGGGTCCGCGCTCCAGCGCAGCCGCAGCGATTCGGCATGCGGGCTCTTCTTCACGACGTAGTTCACGAGCCAGTCGATCACCTTGGGAGCGCGGGCGTCGCGCAGCATCGCGTCGAGCTCGTCCGCGCTGAACTCCTTCGGCCTGCACACCAGCAGCGCGAGCAGCCGCGTTGCGGTGTCTCCGGTGGCCCACAGCTCGATCGCCAGCTCGTGCTGGGTCTTCAGGCGCTTCGCGATGGCCCGCAGGGCGGCGAGGTTGACGCCGTGATCGTCGCCGTGCCGCTCATTGATCGCGCGCATCTTCGGGTTCTCGAGCGCGGCCAGCTCGGCGGTCAGTTCGGCAACGGTCGACATGCGGGGCTCCTTTGTGGGGTGTCAATTTGCGGGGCGTGAAATTGGGGGCGCGAATTTGCGGGGCGTGAATTGGCGGGGCGTGAATTTGCAGGGTGCGAAATTACGGTGCGTGAAATTGCGTGGTGTGGGATGCTGCGCCAGTCGCGGCACCCATCTGCCACGATACTCAGCGGCGCTGGAGGCCGTCCGTGACCACGCGCGCCGTCGCCGCCGGGTGGGGCCGGTGCATGACCGACTCGGGCACGACGACGAGCCGGGCGCCGGGGAGCACAGCGGCGAGCCGATCGGAGGCGGCGAGCAGGAACGGGAACGTCTGCGCGCCGCGCAGCACGGTGGTGGGCGCGGCCACATCGAGCAGCGCGGCGGTGGGTTGCCGCATGCGCAGCGTGAGCCGGGTGTCGTACACGGTCGATTGCGCGAGCGGCGCGAGGGCGGCGAGCTGGCCGTGCTCGCGGGCCGCGTTCACCGCCTCGGCGGGGATCCCGATGGCGTCGCGTTGAAACGTCGCGACGGCATCGATCGCCTGGCCGGCATCGACGAGCTCCTGCAGTCGTTCGGCAAGCTCCGGGCCGAATCCCGTGCCGTCGAAGTCGATCGGCGGCTCCGAGAGGAACAGCGCGCCCGTCGGCACACGGCGGGATGCCGCACACAGCGCGAGCACCGCGCCCGAGGAGTGGCCGAGCACGGCGTCGGCGCCACCTATGGCGTCGATGACGGCCGCCAGGTCGGCGACCTCATCCTCCGGCGTCGAGCCCGCGCGGTCGCCGCTGGCCCCGCGAGCGCGGCGATCCCAGGTGACGGCACGCACGCCCGCCGCAGCGAGTGCCGCCGCCAGCGGCGCCGCATCGGCAGCCGTCGAGAGTGCGCCGTTGACGATCACGACGGTGGGTCCGTCGCCCGTGTCGGTGAACGAGATCGCCGTGCCGTCGGCCGAAATCACGAAGCCCATGCGGTCATCCTGACACGCGGTCCCGGCGGCGAACAGGGCCCTGAACATGCGCGGGGCATGATGAGCGCGGTCCGTCAGGTGGCCGGGCTGCTCGGGATGAGCGTGGCGACACCAACTCCGCAGCAGGATACGAACGTCACATTGTCGGCGAGGGATGAACGTCAAAGCGGACGCCGCGCCTGGCGTTGTGCCGGGCGCAGCGTCCGCTTCGGGGCGCGCTACAGGACCTGGATGTTCGCTGCCTGCATACCCTTGGGGCCGCGCTCGGCGTCGAAAGAGACCTTCTGGTTCTCTTCGAGGCTGCGGTAGCCGCCGCTGTTGATCGCGCTGAAGTGGGCGAACAGATCTGCGGTGCCATCATCGGGTGCGATGAAACCGAAGCCCTTGTCGGCGTTGAACCATTTGACGGTGCCTGTGGCCATGACGTCATTCCTTACATGTCTGGGACCACGGGAGTGATCCGTGTGGCCGCGGCGGCGACGCCGCCGCGGAGTCTGGTGTGCGCCGCATGCAGCTGGGCGCGAGCTCGCAAGAACGGCACGTTCGTACAGCGCCGCGACTGCGGAGCGGGCGTCGGTGAACGACTGCGTGCTCAACAGCGGCTGGCTGTGCGCGTTGTACGCGGTGAAGAGCGAGCCTGAGTCAGCGATGAAGCCGGCGAACTCGCCATGCACACTCGCGACATACACATCTTCGGCGGCGCGACGCCACTGAACGATCGAAGGTGCCACGGACGCAGCAAGAGAAGAAATACAACAACCAATCAAGAAAGTGCTCGCTGCAAGTAATGCAACGGAAGAACAGTGAAATGAATACCCGCCCGGATGAATATCTCGGGCCCGAAGTTGGTCTGGAAGAAAACATCCAGCAGAGACGCAACCTCAATACCTCGATGGCAACACTACAGTACGCAGCCTGAAACCACCAGCTTCGGCCCCTGGCTGGTGGCAACCACGCCGTGCTGCGGCCATCGGTGGTCGTCGTGACGGGCTGATTCGCCGCACGCTGCCGGTCGCGTACCTTGTCAGCGCCCGGAAGCCGAGGTGCGTAACCGGATCGCGCCCTCCTGGACGGTGATCCGTACCCGGGTCACGTGTCCGAAAAGATCGCCATCGAGCTCGATGGCGTGAGGGGTGGCAAATCGTGCCTCGAACACCTTCCCCTGCGTGTAGCTGAGACCGTGGAAGTCGGCTCTCTGACGGGGCACGCGCGAGCGGACACGGAATCTTCGGGCTGCATCATGCAGTGTGAGGCGCGCCCCGATGCGGGCCCAGCTCCAGAACCCAGTCGGGCGTATCGCTATGACATCTAAGAGCCCATCATCGATCACGGCTGAGGGAATGAGCAGCATGTTCCCAGTGAGGGTGCCGCAGTTGCCGACGATGATGGTGTGCGCTCGGGTGCTCCTCACCCGCCCGCGATCAACCCGATAGTCCAGGTGAAACAACTGGTTCGCGATGATCGAGCGAGCGATGGGGGAGACGTAGGCGAGCCATCCCAAGCGCTTCTTGGCCGTCCGAGACGTATGCTCCGCCATCGCCGCATCCAAGCCCATTCCCGCCATGACGAGGAACACGTGTGAGGTGCGCGCACCGTCTTCATGCTCGAGTTCAGTGAGTCCGATGTCGATTGCGCGGTCGCGCCCTGTGAATGCAGCCTCGACCGAAGCCTCCAAGTCCGTCAATGGAACCGAGAGATTTCGCGCCAGCAGGTTCCCCGTGCCGAGAGGGAGGAGCGCAATGGGAACACGGCTTTCGCGGATGGCGTCAACGGCCGCCCGGATCGTGCCGTCTCCGCCCGCGACCAGGACCACGTCGGGGGCAGTGTTGGCGGCATCGAGGGCCGCCTGGCGGCCGGCATCCTCAGCCGCAGTCTCGTGCCAGCTGCTGCGCCGCCAACCCATGAGGCGCTCCTGAGTGGCAACAGCATCACGAAGCCTGAGCAACGGTGCGTGCACAGGGTTGTAGATGATCGCCGCGCCGGCACTGCTCGGGCGGCTCTTCTCCTGTTCCAACGAAACCATTGTGTCCAGTCTGGCGTTCAGGTGGCCGGAAAGTATAGGCAAAGCAAAAGGCTCCTGATCAGTAAATCCCTGATCAGGAGCCTTTTCTCGTTGCGGGGGCAGGATTTGAACCTACGACCTCTGGGTTATGAGCCCAGCGAGCTACCGAGCTGCTCCACCCCGCGTCACAAGAGATAACGTTACCACCAGAACGCGCTGGTGGCCAATCGGGCGGCCGCGGCATCCCGAACCCGGGCCCCATTGCGGGGGATCCCGAGCCCCGCGAGGATGACAGGCATGGCTGACGAGTCCGAACCGGCGTCGGCACGGCCGGGCGATGGGGGTCGCGCCGAGACGCCGAACGAGCGATACGACCGCAACTGGAGCGAGCTGCTGCAGGAGCTGCGCGTGCTGCAGACGGGCACGCAGATTCTCACCGGCTTTCTGCTCGCCATCGCGTTTCAGAGCGGCTTTCCGCAGCTGAGCGAGGGGCAGCGCGTGATGTATCTGGTGCTGGTCGTGCTCTCGGGGATGAGCGCCGTGCTGGCGCTCGCGCCCGTGAGCCTGCACCGCTTCCTCTTCCGACACCACGCGAAGGCGCAGCTGGTCGCGTTCGGGCACATTGTGCTGATCACCGCGCTCGCGACGGTCTCGGTGCTGCTGGTGGGCGTCGTCGCGTTCGTGTTCGACGTCGTGGTGAGCGCCGCCGCAGCCTGGATCGCGGGCGGCGCCCTCGGGGTGCTGATCGTGATCGCGTGGCTGGTCGTGCCGCTCCTCGCGCGCCGCGACGGCCGGCGCGGGAGGGTGCGGGAGGATGCAGCATGAGCGAATCAGACGGCCCCGCGGCGGCGACGAGCACGGTCAGCGTCGCCATCGCGCAGTTCGCCCCGACGAGCGATCGTGCGGCGAATCTCGCCCGCATCAGCGAGATGACGGGGGATGCCGCGGCCCGGGGCGCCGATCTCATCGTGTTCCCCGAGTACTCGAGCTTCTTCGTCTCGCCGCTTGACGCCTCGCTCGCGACGGCCGCCGAGGCGCTTGACCCCGGGCATCCGGGCCCCTTCGTCGTGGCGGTGACCGCGCTGGCCGCGGCGCACGACATCGTCATCGTGGCGGGCATGCTCGAGGCGGTCGGCGATCCGGGCAGGGTGCACAACACCGCGATTGCGGTCTCGGGGGCGGGGGTGCTGGCGTCGGCCCAGAAGCTGCATCTCTACGACGCGTTCGGGCAGCGCGAATCCGATTGGGTGGCGGCCGGGGTGATCGCGCGGCCAGAGACCTTCGAGCTCGGCGGCATGCGTTTCGGGCTGCAGACCTGCTACGACCTGCGCTTTCCTGAGGTCTCGCGGCGTCTGGCGGATGCCGGGGCCGACGTCGCGCTCGTGCCCGCCGAGTGGGTGCGCGGGCCGCTGAAGGAGCAGCAGTGGCAGACCCTGGTCTCGGCGCGCGCGATCGAGAACACGATGTACGTCGTGGCGGCCGACCACCCGCCGCCGATCGGCGTCGGGCACAGCATGATCGTCGACCCGGAGGGGGTCGCGCTCGCCGCCATCGGCACCGCAAGTGATATCGCGCTGGCGCAGCTTCGGCGCGCCGACCTCGAGCGCGTGCGTCGCGCGAATCCTGCCCTGGAACTGCGCCGATTCACGGTCGAAGCGCGGGGGAGCGGGGGCCGCGCCGCGCTTCCCGCGGCTTCATCACCGACCGATAGCGCGCTTTCAGCGTCGACATAAGAAACACACAGACTCATCCGCCAATCTGAAGAAGCTTGGAAGGAGCACACCATGAGCGACACACAGGGCCAGACCCCCGAAGCGACGCCACACGAGGGCGCAGGCGCAGACGCGGCACAGGATGCCGCCGCCCGGCCCACTCCGACTCCCGAGCCCGCGACCCCCGAGGCGCCGGCCGCATCGTCCGTCGGCGCTGACGGATCCGCCGGCCCTGCCGCGCCCGCCGGCCCTGCCGGCACCGTCGTACCCGCCGGCGCAGACGCGCCCGCAGCGCCCGCAGCGCCCGCAACCCCCGCAGCTCCCGCAGCCCCCGGTGCACAGGATGATGTGCCGACCGCGGTGATCCCGCCCGCGGGGACCCCGGGCGCCGCGCCCGCTTACGTGTATGGCACGCCCGCGTACCCGCAGGCCGCTCCCGCGCCGCAGGCGCCGCAGTCGAGCGCGGGCCACGCTGGTGCGCCCCAGAACGCGGCACCGCACAACGCTGCGCCCCACAACGCTGCACCCCACAATGGCGTGCCGCCGCAGGGCGTCCCGCCGGTCCGCATGCCGTACCCCGCCCAGCCGCACCCGGGCCAGCCATACGCCGGCGCCGCCTACGCGGGCACCCCCCTCGGCCAGTCCGCGACGCCCGGGGCCGCGTTCGGCCCCGCGGGCCAGCCCCACGTCGCCACCGCACCCTCGACCGGCACCCCCGCCGCGCACAAGCCCGCAGGCACGGGCGCGAAGGTCGCCGGCATCCTCGTCGCGGCCGCGCTCGTCGGCGGTGGCGCGGGCATCGGCGGTGCAGCACTGTGGAGCTCGATGAACGGCGGCGGGCAGGAGCGCGCGAGCGGCCCCGTCACCGCGATCGTGAACAACCCGGAGACCGCCACCCTCACCACCGAGATCGCGGCCAAAGTCGTGCCGAGCGTCGTCACGCTCGACGTCTCGGGCCGCACGCAGGCCGGCAGCGGCTCGGGCGTGATCCTCAGCTCGGACGGCTACGTGCTCACCAACACCCACGTCGTCACGCTCGACGCTGCCGAGGGGCAGCCCACGATTCGCGCCACGACCTCCGACGGCCGTATCTACACCGCCAAGCTCGTCGGCACCGATCCGCTGTACGACCTCGCGGTCGTCAAGCTCGTGGATGCCTCGGGCCTCACCCCGATCGAATTCGCGAACTCGAGCGCACTGAACGTGGGCGACCGCGCGATCGCGGTGGGAGCGCCCCTCGGGCTCTCCAGCACCGTCACCGACGGGATCGTCAGCGCGCTCAACCGCAGCATCGAGATCGCCTCGTCGGCGGCCCCCGACACCGGTTCGCAGAGCGATCAGCGCCGCACCCCGACCCCCACCCCCGAGCAGAGCGAGACGCCCGATGAGGGCACGCAACCAGACACCCCCTGGTTCTTCGACCTCCCGGGGCAGACGCCGCGCGCCGGCAGTGAGACGATCAGCATCGCGGTGATCCAGACCGACGCGGCGATCAACCCGGGCAACTCGGGCGGCGCGCTGGTCAACGGCAAGGGTCAGCTGATCGGCATCAACGTCGCCATCGCCACGGCCAGCGGCACCGGCAGTGGTCAGGCGGGGAGCATCGGCGTCGGATTCGCCATCCCGTCCAACGTCGCCGAGCGCGTCTCGGCCGAGATCATCGAGTCGGGCACCGCAAGTCACGGACTGCTTGGCGCCACGGTGCGGGCGGCGAGCTCGGAGGCCGACGCGACCGTCGCCGGCGCGTTGATCCACGAGGTCACCCCAGACGGCGCCGCCGCCAAGGCGGGCCTGGCGCCGGGCGACATCGTCACGGAGTTCGGCGGTGCGCCCATCACGAGCGCGGTCGATCTGACCGCACAGGTGCGTGCGGCGGCCGGCGGGAGCACGGCCGAGCTGAGCTACGTGCGCGGCGGCGCCACGCACACCGTCGAGGTCACCCTCGGCACGCTCTGATGCCCAACACGCGCACGCACACGCGCAACGCGCTGACCCGCTGCAGGCGCTGACCCGCGGCAGGCGCTGAGCCGCAGCACGCGCTGAGCCGCGCCACCCGCTGACGCGCGCCGCGCAACACATACACACATCGCCCCGGGCCTTCGGCGCCCGGGGCGATGTTTTGTGCCCGATCCGGTGCGCCGCGACGCGCGCGTGCGGGGGAGTGATTCCGATGCGCTGATAGGCTCGCGACGTGGCATCATTCTCATTCGGTGCGGGCAATATGGCGAAGCTGCTGAGCCTGCCGCTCTATGGAGTGGGCCGGCTTGCCACGATGGTGATTCCACGGACGCGCGACGAGTGGGTCTTCGGGTGCGGTGCCGGGATCGGCGATGGCGCGCTCGAGCTGTATGAGTACGCCCGTGCGCACAGCGACGCCCCGATGTGGTGGGCCGTGACCACCGCCCAGCAGGCTCGCGTCGCCGCTGCCCGCGGAATCCCCACCGTGCGTGCCCGCTCGCTGCGGGGCTTCTGGCGCACCGCGCGCGCCCGCGTGATCGTCCTCACCCACGGCTTCGGCGACGTCTCACGCTACGCGATCACCGGGGCGATGGTCGTGCAGCTCTGGCACGGCATTCCGCTGAAACGGCTCGGCCTCGATTCGCCGGAGACCATGCGGGTGGCGCTGTTGCCGCGGGTGAAGCTGCTGCACCGCATCATCAGCAGCATGTACCGCGCGGCAGCCAGTCGAATCTCACTGCTCTCGGCAGCCTCCCCCCTCGCGCAGGAACGCCTGCGCTCGGCGTTCGGCCTCCCCGAGGGGCGTGTCGTGGTCACGGGTGAGCCGCGTGTCGACGCGCTTTCGCGCGGCAGCGCGGAGGAACGCCACGCCCACGGGCGCGCGGTCATCGCCGCGCGCATCGGCCCGCTCCCGAGCGAGCACCCGCGCTTCGTGCTGTACGCGCCCACCTGGCGCGACGGCGACCCCGATCCGGCGGCGCCGAGCCCCGCGCAATGGGCCCGCATCCTCGAGATGCTCCGCGACTACGACGCGGTGATCCTCGTGCGCGCGCATCCGATGAGCGGGCGCGAGTACGCCCCGCGCACCGAGGGGGCCTCCGGCCGCGTGCGAAACCTCGGCTCGGGTCTCATCCACGACATCACCCCGGCGCTGCCGGGGATCGATGTGCTCGTGACCGACTACTCGTCGCTGGCCTTCGATGTGGGACTGAACGAGACCCCCGTCGTCTACCTGGCGCCCGACGTGGCGCGGTACGGCGCGCGCCGCGGCTTCTACGGCAGCTATGACGACATCGCCGGCGGTGACTACGCCACCGACTGGGACGAAGCGATCGCGCAGCTCGCGGCGATCCTTGCCGATGATGTGACCTGGCGGGAGCGCACCGAACGTTCCAAGGCGCTCAGCGCCCGCGTGCACACGTACCGCGACGGCCGCAACACCGAGCGTGTCTACGACACGGTGGTGGCGGCCCTCGCCGATGAGGATGCACAGTGCGCCGCGAAGCGCGATTCCCGCCAGGGGGCGAAGTGACCGGCGCATCGCTGCAGGTTGGCACGGCCGAGCTTCGTGATGCCTCGGCCGAGGGCCTGTACGACGAGGTGCTGCGCCTGCGCGGCGACGGCACCACACCCGCATCGCTGCGGTTGCACGGGGCACGCGTGAGCGTGACGGCGGTGCCCGTCGCCGATGCCGACGCGCGGGGCTGGTCGGTCGAGATCCCGCTCGCGGCCGCTCGCTGGGGAGGGCCCGTGCTGCCGCTGCCGTCCGGCAGCTATGCGCTGCAGACCGCGGACGGCGCTCCCGTCTCGACCCCGGCGCTGCCGCTCACACTGCTGCGGGGGCTTCGCGCCGCCCTCGATGGGTCGGGGATGCTGCGAATCAGCCCGCCCGTGAACCCGGTGTACGACTCGGGTGAGGCGCAGGACGCGCTTGAGCGCCGGTACGTACAGCGCAGCGGTGCGCTGGAGAACGCGGTGTTCTTCGAGAGCTTCTATGGGCGCAATGCCTCCTGCAATCCACTCGCGATCGACCGGGAGCTGGCACGGGTCGCTCCGCACGTGACGCGCTATTGGAGCGTGACCGACCGTTCGGTGCAGGTGCCGCCCGGCGCGATTGCGGTCGTCGAGGGCGGACCGGAGTGGTGGCGGGCACGCGGCGCGGCCCGCCTGCTGGTGGTCAACGACTGGCTGCGGCGACGCTTCCGCCGGCAGCCGGGGCAGCGGGTGCTGCAGACCTGGCATGGCACACCGCTGAAGCGCCTGGCGCTGCACCGGCCCGGGTTCGACCCGCGCCGCGCGGTGGCCGTCTGGCGGGAGAGTCGGCGTTGGGATGCGCTGCTGGCCCAGAACGAGTACGCGGCATCCATCCTGCGCCGCGCGTACGCCTACCTGCCGGTCTTCGCGCTCAAGGCACGCCAGCTCTGGGTCGAGGGGTACCCGAGAAACGATGCGCTGGTGCTCGATGGCGCGAGCGAGCGCGCATCGACGCGCGCGCTGCTGGGCATCGACGAGACCCAGCGCGTCGTGCTGTACGCCCCGACGTGGCGCGATGACCGCACCGAGATGGTCGAGTTCGCCGGTGCGCGCGAACTCGCCACCGATCTGGGGGAGGATGTCGTGGTGCTGGTTCGTGGGCACTCGCGCACCCTGCTGCCCGGCCGCGACGCCGATGGCACGCGGGTGATCGACGTCACGGGGTTCCCCGACACGACCCGCCTGCTGCTGGCCGCCGACGCCCTCGTCACCGACTACTCCTCGGTGATGTTCGATTTCAGCGCCACCGGCAAGCCGATGTACTTCCTGGTGCCCGATATCGAGCACTATCGCGGCGAGCTTCGCGGCTTCTACTTCGACCTCGAGGCGCACGCGCCCGGCCCCGTCGTCCGCACGCGTGACGCGTTGCTGGAGGTGCTGCGCGACGAGGATGCCGTCCGTGAGCGCTACGCCGCGCGCTACGCCGCGTGGCGGGCGAAGTTCAACGGGCGCGACGACGGCCACGCGGCGGCGCGGGTGGTCGAACGCATGCTGCGGGCCGGATTCCTCGACCCGGCGTCCTGACGCCGGCGCTCAGGGCAGCGGGGTGTTGCGCGTACCGAGGCGCGAGGTATCCACCGTCTCTTCGGCACCGTGGGTGAGGCCGATCAACAGCCCCGCACCCCAGGCAAGGTGCATGGTGGGCAGCACCGCGAGGGTCCACAATTTGTCACGGATGCTGCTGCCACCGCCGCGACCCAGCGCGACCGCGATCACCAGCACGACATAGGCCAGCAGCGGCACATACAGCAGCGAAAGCGCGAGCGACCACCAGCCGGTGACGACGCCGCTGAGCTGCAGTATCCCAAGCACGATGCCGAGCACGGTCACGATGACCAGGGCCGGAGGCGCGAAGAAGCGCAGCGAGTTGCTCCGCCCGTAGCGGCGGATGAGTTCGCCGCGCCAGGTGCCGGTCGCGATGAACTGGCGGGCCAGGCGCACCCAACTCTCGCGTGGCCAGTAGGTGACCGAGAGCTCCGGATCGAACCAGACGCGGTAGCCGGCTTTGCGGATGCGCAGGTTCAGCTCCCAGTCCTCGCCGCGACGGATGGACTCGTCGAACAGGCCGACCTCTTCGATCACCGCGCGGTGCATCACACCGAGGTACGCCGATTCTGCTTCGCCGGCACGCGTGCCCCCGTGGTACGCGCCGCCGCCCAGGCCGATCGGGGAGTTGTAGGCGCGTGCGACCGCGCGCTGAAACGGGGTGCGGCCCTGCGCGTGCATGATTCCGCCGACGTTCGCGGCGCCGGTGGCCTGCAGCGCGGCAAGCGCGCGGCTGGTGTAGTCGGGGTCGAGCTCGGAGTGCGCATCGACGCGCACGATGATCGGCTTGCTCGAGGCACGAATGGCCAGGTTGAGCCCCGCCGGAATGTCGGCGGCCGCGTTGTGCACGAGGACGATGCGGGACTCCGCCGCCGCCAGCTGGTGGGCGAGCTCGTTCGTGCCGTCGGTGGAGGGGCCGAGGGCCAGCACCACCTCGGTGGGGCCGTCGAATCGCTGCGCGAGCACGCTTGCGACGGCGCGCTGCAGGTAGCGACGTTCGTTCAGGACCGGCATGACGTATGACACGCCCTCGGCGGGGTTCGCGGGCGGCGCATCCTTGCCGCGGTCATCGTCTTGCACCTGTCGATCATGGCATGTGGCGCCTGTGTGTCGTCGGTGTGGCGCTCGGTAGGCTGGAAGGTGTGGGCATGATCTCTGACGGCAAGAAGGCATACCGGCTGCTGCGCCGCGCGCTGCGTTCGCGGCGGGCACATGGCGCGGTCATGGCGACGCTGGCGGCGCGCCCGCCGCTGGAGCCGGGCCGCTTCAAAATCGCCGTCTATTTCGCCGACGGCGCCGTGAACATCTACCAGATGCGGCAGTGGTACAAGCCGCTTGCCGATCTCGCCAAGCGCTGGCCGGTGGTGGTGATCAGCCGGGTCTCGACCGGCGCACAGCTCCTGCTCGAAGAGAGCGGTCTGCCCGTCGCGTACGCACCCACGGTGCGCAATGTCAAGCGGTTCATCGCCGACCAAGACATCCGCGTCGTCCTGTATGTGAATCAGAACACCCGAAACTTCCAGATGTTCCGGTACGGGCATCGCTGGCACACGTTCATCAATCACGGCGAGTCCGACAAGATGTACATGACCACGAACCAGTTCAAGGCGTACGACTACTCGTTGATCGCGGGCGATGCGGCGCGTGAGCGGCTGGGCCGGGCGCTGTGGAATTTCGACTTCGACAAGCGCACGATCGCCATTGGGCGGCCCCAAGCCGACTACTACGCCGGCGTGCTGCCGTACGCACCGGACGAGCGGACGGTCGTGCTCTACGCCCCGACGTGGGAGGGCGATCGCCCCTCGGCGCACTACGGATCGGTCGTGACGCACGGTGAGGCGCTCGTGGGCGCGCTGCTGGCGACGGGCACGCACCGCGTCATCTACCGCCCGCACCCCCGCAGCGGGGTGGTGAACAAGGAGTATGGCGCCGCGAATGCGCGGATCATCGCTGCGCTGGCCGCGGCGAATGCCGCCGACCCGTCGGCCCAGCATGTCTTCGACGAGGGCGCCGAGCTCGGCTGGCAGCTCTCGGCGGCGGACGTCGCGATCGTCGACATCTCGGCGATGGTCTACGACCGGCTCGCTGCGGGCAAGGCGCTGATGATCACGCGCCCGCTCGACCCGGCGGCCACGATCGATACCCACGGGTACCTCTCGGCCTGCGAGTGGTTGGATGCCTCGGAGGCCGCGCACATCGCCGCGCACTGCGTGCGGCTGCTGGATGACCCCGAGACGACGGCACGCCTGGAGTATTGGGTGCGGCACTACTTCGGCGACACCACCCCGGGTGTGGCGACCGCGCGCTTTCAGGGTGCGATCGAGACGCTCATGGACGAGTGGGACCTCTGGCACGGCGCCGCGCTCGCCGCGGGCGAGGCAGGCCCTGGCGAGGATGAGGCCGAGCTCAGCGACGAAGAGGAGTGACGACGCCCTTCGTGCGCGGGCACTACGCGTCCGGCTGCTGACCGTCCGCTTCGGCCTGCGCGGTGCGCGCAGCATCCGCAGCATTCCCGCCGAGCGAGATCGCGATCGACGCACCCGGCGCCACACCGAACAGGGCATCGGAGCCAACGGTCACGGCGCGTGGCGGCAACACCGCGAAGTCGTCCTCCTCGAGCGGCTCGGCGGGCAGGCCGGCCCACTCGGTGGGTTCTTCGGGGCGGGATCCGAACATGGCCATGACGTCATTCTCCTTCGTCGCGCTCGCGCGTGGGGGTGACACGGCGCACCGCGCCGCTGACGACGCTGCCGACCTTGCCGCTCACGCCGCCGACGGCATCGCTGACCTTGCCGCCCACGGCCTGCGCCGCGCCGCCGACGGTGCCGCCCAGGCGCCGCAGGCGAGCCGCAGCCAGCGCTTCCAGCGGCCTCGAGCCGGGGGCCGGCTCCAGCTCTGGTGGCAGCACCGCGGGTGCGATGTCAAACGCGATCCGCGCGGCCGAGAGCACCCGGCGACCGAGCACGTGGTTGCCGGTGCCGCCGATCGCGGCGCCGATCCCGAAGGGCAGGGCCTTGCCGAGCACGGAGGCGCCGCCGCGAACCGCGAACTGATGGATGAACGCCGCCTTCAGGCGGTCAACGAGCGGGCCCACGGCGGCGCGGGGCAGCGTCTTGGTGATCAGCGTGCCCCAGTACTTGTCACGCGAGGCGCCCTTGCCGATCGCCTGGCCGGCAAGCTGCGCGACCAGATCGGTGCCTTCCTTGCCCAACATCAGCGTGAGCACGAGCGCGCGGGCGCGATCGGGGTTCTCGATGGCGATCCCATGCACCTCGGCGACGGATTGCGCGAACAGCGCCGTCGATTCGAGGAATCCAATCGTCTCGGCACCGGAGAGCGCGAGGGTCACCCCGGTGCCGATCCCGGGCACCACCGCGGTCGCGCCAACCGCGGCACCACCGGTCGTGACGGCACCGAGGTAGCGCCGCTCCAGCATGCGGATGATCTGCGCGGGGGTCGCTTCGGGGTGACGGCGACGGATGCTGCGCAGGTGCGCGAGCACGATCGGTCGCTGGATCGCGAGCACGCGGTCGATGCCGCGGATCATCCGAGGGTGCTCGGGCGAGCCGACGGGCGGCAGCCCGCCCTGCCACGGCGCATCCGCCGGGAGCGAGTGGATCTTGTGCACCTTGCTCATTTTGGCGATGCTAGGCGCGCCCGCTGAGTGGGAGCCGAGAGGGCGCGAGTGCGCCGCGCCCGGTGTCAGACGAAGGTGTTGGCGCGCTCGAGGTCTGCGGCGAAGTCGACCTCGACGGCGTACAGGTCGCTGATGTCGAGCGGCGCGATGCGCAGCGAGTTCTCGGCGATCGCGAGCTCGAGGCCACGCTCGAAGTAGTCCTGGTCACCGACGCGGCGCAGCTGGGCGATAAACGCCGCCTTCTCGCGCGAGGCGATGTAGTTGATGCCGACTGCCTCGCCGATGCCACCCACGACGGTCTTCGAGAGCTCATCGATGAAGCCCTCGGCGGTGACCGTGTACTTGACCTCTTCGTCGCTGACCGAGGCGGTGTTGACGGTCACGAACGACTCGTCTCGCTCGACGAACTCGATGGCGCGGCCCAGCACGCGGGGGTCGAAGACCACGTCGCCATTCATCCACAGCACGCCGCCGCTGCCGCTCGCGACGAGCGCGCGCAGCAGGCTTTTCGAGGTGTTGGTCTGGTCGTAGCGCTCGTTGTAGACGTAGTCGACGTTCGGGAACGCCTCGACGATGGTCTCGGCCTTGTAGCCGACGACGGTCGTGATGCGGGCGGTACGTCCGAATGCGGCCTGCACGTTGTCGTGCTGCTGCTGCATGATGCTGCGTCCGTCCTGCAGCTCGGTCAGGGGCTTGGGCAGGGTGCGGCCGAGGCGGCTGCCCATGCCGGCGGCGAGAATCACGATTTGAAGGGTCAAGGTACCGAGCTTCCTGGGTGTCGGTGTTTTCCACCGGTTGCAGTTGTTCACTGTCAGTTCAACGACAGGACACCCCGTTGTGCCTGGACCAGGCTAGCGATGTGGCCTGAGAACTCGCAGTATTCTGCGGCTCTGTTGTCGATTCGTGACACTGTGACGGTGTGTGGCGCAAATTCGCGGTGAAGTGTCTTCCCGCCGCCGCGCCCCCTGGTCGGAATGCCGATCGTTGCTAGCGTAGAACGGTGCCTGTCTCCCCACCAGTGCCACAGGATCCACACGCCGATGCGAAGGCCGCCGAGCCCAAATCTGCGAACGTGGATGCCTCGGCCCATCGTCCCGCCGCAGCCGACGCCGCTGTGCCTGCTGCGGCCACGCCCGCGAAGCCGAAGCCGAAGTCGTCTCCCGCGAAGCCGAAGCCGTCGCCCACGAAATCCGGCGCGGGCCGTGCCGCGCCCCGCGCGTCCGCGGCGCGCGCCAAGCCCGCCGCGGATGGCTCGGGTGCGGGGGCGTCCGCAGCGCCGGCGACGAAGCCTGCAGCGGCAAAGCCTCGACCGGCTACGAAGCGCCCGGCGGCGAAGGGGACCACCGCGAAGAGCACCACCGCGAAGAGCACCACCGCGAAGAGCACCGCTACAAAGAGCACTGCATCAAAGAGCACTGCGTCGAGAAGCACTGCGTCGAAGGGCACTGCAGCGAAGGGCACTGCAGCGAAGGGCGCTGCGGTGAAGGGCGCTGCCGCGAAGGTCGTCGACGCAGTCGCACACACCGAGCTGCCTGCGCAGACGCCGTCGGATGCGGCCTCGAGCGTCGCAGACGAGACGGCGGCGATCGGAACGCGTCCGGCGGTTGAGCCGGTAGACCCGGTAGACCCGGTAGACCCGGAGCGCGAGGCATCCGCTGCCGCTGCCTCTGCCGCTACCGATGCCACGGCGCGCGACGCGGAGCCTGAGCCTGAGCCTGAGCCTGAGCCTGAGCCTGAGCCTGAGCCTGAGCCTGAGCCTGAGCCTGAGCCTGAGCCTGAGCCTGAGCCTGAGCCTGAGCCTGAGCC
>Ga0073899_10000044_pt1 | contig 117528 bp, 116 predicted proteins | sample KloWWTmetaKNB5Ph_FD_88975 | JGI IMG/M metagenome (GOLD analysis project Ga0073899, IMG submission 88975) | Active sludge microbial communities from Klosterneuburg, Austria, studying microevolution and ecology of nitrifiers - Klosterneuburg... | ecosystem: Engineered > WWTP > Aerobic digester... | reverse complement strand
TGCTGATCGGGTCGAAGTGCGGGGCCCACACCTTCCCCTATGTCGAGGTCAAGAACGACACGGCGCAGATCGAGCACGAAGCGTCGACGTCGAAGATCTCCGACGACCAACTGTTCTATTGCCGCCAGCGCGGCCTATCCGAGGAGGATGCGACAACGATGATCGTCAACGGTTTCTGCCGCGATGTGTTCAACGAACTGCCGATGGAATACGCGGTCGAGGCCAACGCCCTGATGCGCCTCAGCTTGGAAGGGGCGGTCGGCTGATGTTGCACATCGACAACCTGAAGGCCACGATCGGTGGCAACAAGATCCTGCGCGGGCTGAATCTGACCATTCCCTCCGGCGAGGTTCACGCGATCATGGGCCCCAACGGTGCCGGCAAGAGCACGCTGTCGAACGTGCTCACCGGGCGCGACGGCTACGAGATCAGCGGCACGGTCACCTTGGGCGGCGCTGATCTGCTGCAGATGAAGCCCGAGGAGCGCGCTGCGGCCGGGGTATTCCTGGCGTTCCAGTACCCGGTAGAAATTCCGGGCGTTGGCAATATGTACTTCCTGCGCACCGCGGTCAACGCGGTGCGTGTGCACCGTGGCGAGCCCGAGCTGTCGGCCACCGAATTTCTGAAGCTCGCTCGCGCCGAGATGGCGTTGCTCAAAATGGACCCGTCGTTCCTGTCTCGCTCGGTCAACGAAGGCTTCTCTGGCGGCGAGAAGAAGCGCAATGAGGTCCTGCAGATGACGCTGCTGCAGCCGCGGCTGATGATTTTGGACGAGACCGACTCGGGACTCGACATCGACGCCCTGCGGATCGTGGCCGAGGGCATCGAGCGGATGCGCAGTCCCGAGCGTTCGATGCTGATCATCACCCACTACCCACGTCTGCTGGAACTGGTTCGTCCCGATGTGGTCCACGTGCTGGACAAGGGGCAGATCGTGCGCAGCGGCGGCCCCGAACTGGCGCTCGAGCTGGAGGTCGAAGGCTATGACCCAGGGCGGCGGGCGGTGACCGCCTGATGGCTGCGGTGCGTACGTTTCCCCCGAAGTCCGACGAGAAGTGGAAGTACACGCCGCTGGCCCAGGTGATCGCCGCCTTCGATGCGGCGACGCCGGGGGCGCCAACCACGGTCACTGCGGAGCAGCTGAACTCGTTGATCGGTGGCCGTGACGAGATTCGCTTGGTCACGGTCAACGGCATGTTCGATCCGTCGTTGTCGACCTCGGTGCTTCCGGCCGGCGTTCGGATCAGCGCCGGCCGGGTCAACGTTGGCGAGTCGGTCGCCGTCGAACGACCGATCCATATCGTCCACGTCGGTGCTCCCGGGCAGGGGCCCACCGTGTCGTCCGCGATGGCCATCGTCGATGTCGGAGAGCGCAGCCAAGTGACGCTGGTTGAAACGTTCTGCGGACTGCCAGGGCCGATGGCCATCGACGGTTCGTTGACGCTGAATGTCGCTGCTTCCGCCCAGGTCGAGCTGATCCGTGTGCAGTCGGCACCGCGCCAGGCCGTGTTGATCGGACTGACCCAAATCGCCGCTGCGGCCAATACCAATGTGCATGTCGTGGACCTGTCGATCGGCGGCGACATCGCTCGCCACGAGATCGAGGCGCGCTTCACCGGCGACGGCGCACAGATGAACATCCACGGCCTGTACGTGCCGGTCGGCGGCCAGCAGCACGACACGGTCGTCAGCGTCGACCACGCCGCGTCGCACTGCGCCAGTCGCCAGGACTACTTCGGGGTGATCGATGGACACGCCCACGGCTCGTTTATTGGCCACATCATCGTTCGTCCCGGCATCGTCGACACCGACGCCCATCAGTCGAACCGCAACCTGGCCTTGACTCGGTCGGCCGAGGTGAACACTCGTCCGTGGCTCGAGATCTTGGCCGACGATGTGCGCTGCACCCATGGCGCCACGGTCGGTCGGCTGGACGATGCGGCGATGTTCTATCTGCAAAGCCGTGGTATCCCGAAGGCAAAGGCCCGATCGATGCTGATCGAGGCGTTCATCGTCACGGTTGCCCAGGCAATCCCCGACGAAGCCGTGCGCCAGCACGTGGGCGAGTTGATCCGCGCTCACGCCACATCGCCCGGACACGGAGATCAGCGATGAGCCGCCGCTGGGAACCCGTCACGCTGACGCGCAATTGCAAAGCGCTCACCGTTCCCTACGGTGAGGAAGTCGAACTCAGCGAGGGCGGACAGGTTCAGATCGTCCAGCGGCTCGGCGGCAGCATCACCGTGCAAACCGAGATGGGCACGCTGATGCGGCTGCGTGGCGAAGACGCTGACGCGGTGGGCTTGGAGGTTGAAGCGAGTCCCCACGGACATCATCCGAGCGATGGGACCTTCGACATGGATCGCGTCGAAGCTGCCTTGGACACCGTCTATGATCCGGAGATTCCGGTCTCGATCCTGGAACTCGGTTTGGTCTATCGCTGCGAAGAGGTGATCCGCGACGACGGTCGTCGACGGATCGAGATCGACATGTCGATGACCGCACCAGGGTGTGGAATGGGCGACGTATTGCGCGAGGACGTCATCCGTGCCGTGAACGTGATCCCCGGGGTCAACGAGGTCGACGTCAACCTGGTCTGGCAGCCGCCGTGGACGATCGCCCGAATGTCCGAGGCCGCCCGACTTCAGTTGGGTCTGTTGTGACGGCGGCCGCGGTGCCCCAACCGCGGTGGATCACCGAGACCGGGCCCGACCATTCTCAGTGGTACATCGAACGCTTCCGTCAGATGGCCGCCGACGGCAACGATCTTGGCGGCGAGGCGCGATTCATCGACGCGATGCTCCCGCGGCGCGGGGCGCGAGTTCTGGATGCCGGATGTGGTCCCGGTCGGGTCAGCGGTTACCTGCATGCTGCCGGGCACCAAGTGGTTGGGGTGGACGTCGACCCCGAGTTGATCGCCGCCGCCGAACAGGACCATCCCGGACCGACCTATTACGTCGCCGACTTGGCGACGTTTGATCTGTCAGGGAGCGAGGATCGCTTCGACGGCGCGGTGCTGGCCGGCAACGTGATGGTCTTTCTCGGCCCCGACACCGAGGCAGATGTCCTACGCCGGGTCGCTGCCCACGTCGTGCCCCAGGGTTTCATCGCCGTCGGCTTCCATACCAACCGGCACCTCAGCCTGGAGCAGTTTGACAAGGCGGTCGTCGCCGCCGGGCTGCAACTGGAATACCGCTTCGCCACCTGGCACGTCCACGCGCTCACCGACGACAGCGACTTCGCCGTGTCGGTACTGCGTCACGCCGACTAGACCCTGACCAGACCCCGACTAGCGAGTCGAGCGAGCCGGACCCTGCAGGGTGTCGCGCACGGCGCGCAGGCCACTGGCCACGGTGTCGCGCTCGGCATCGTTGAGGACAGCGAAGGCCGGGGTGACGATCCGGCTGGTTAGCGCTTCGGCCTCGGCCAGGCTGGCCCGCGTGTCGTCGCTGACGTGCGGTGGGTTGTCGGCGTCCCAGCCGAACATTTTGTACATTTCGGGTCGCTTGGCGAAGTGGGCCGTGCGTGGCTCGATGCCAAGCGCACGCAACGACAACAGGTGAGCACTGCCGCGCAGCTCGCGCAATTTGGAGAGCAGTTGCATCGTTCTGCCGGGTGCGTCGTCGACCATCGGCTCAGCGGCGTGGGCGGCATACAGCGAGAGTCCCTGCGGATCGGCGGCGGCTTGCACCTTGCCCAGCGCGCCGGCCAGCGCGTCGATGTTCGCGATCCCCGCCAACTTGGCCCGACCGAACTCGGCTGCGCAACGCAGGTATTCGCGCCCCGCCTCACGCGCCGGGAGTTTGGCGGTGCCCGCCGTCCACGCTGCGGCGATTGTCTGCGGGTTGAAGTAGCCGAAGGCAGCAGCGACGACTTCCCCTTCAACGTCGCCCAGCGGGCCGCCGCGGCCGACGATGTACCAGACCAAACCGTCCATCCCGTGTCCGGCTCCGACGGCGAGCGTCTCGGGTGTGAAGTAGTAGGCCATCCCGGTTTCGCCGATGATCGGCGCGGCGATGGACACGAGTTCTGCGGTGGAGGTCACCACCGCAATGTAGCCGCCGCTACTTGAGCGTTTTGATGAACTCGACCAGGTCGGCGATCTGCGCGTCGCTCAACGCATTCGGTGGCATGACCATGGTGTAGCCCTTGACCTTCTTGGCTGCCGGGTTCTTGATCGATTCGGTCAGGTAGGCGTCGTCGGCGGTCACCGTGGTGCCGTCGTTCAGTTCGACCTGCCTGCCAGCCAGGCCGACCAGTGACGGGCCGGTTCCACCCTTGAAGTCGACGCCGTGGCAGGCCACGCAGCCCCCGTTTTCGGCGTTCGTCAGGCCACGTTTCTGCTGCTCGTTGAGGTTGCCGGTGTCCACATCGGACTTGCTGCCGCAGGCGCTGAACAGCGCCGTGGCAGCCAGAACGAGGGTTGCGGCGCGCAAATGAATCGATCCATGATGGCGAATCATCGGTGCCTCAGTGGTCGTGGTCGTGGTCGGCGCCATCTTCGCCGGCCTCGATCGCATCGAGGAACGCATCGACGTCGTCTTCCTCGCCGCCGACCAGCCAGATGACCAGGCCTTCTTCGCCATCGTCATCCTCGTCCTGCCAGGGCAGGATGCCTTCGACGCTGAACCGATCGACGGTGATGTCATCATCGTCGTCGGCGGTTACGGGAGCGACGATGGCCATTTCGACCTCGGCGTCCTGGGGCTGGTCCTTGAGCATGTCGATCAGTTCGCTGACGCGCATTGCGGGGGCCTTTCGTCGGCTGGTGTGGCCGGTTCAGTCGTGGTCAACCTGTCGGTTTCAACCTAGCCGGGGATCGTCGTCAACCGGTGATCACCGGTATATCTGCTGCGTGTCAGTCGACACCGAGCCACTGCTCGGCGCGTTCGAGGAGGAACAGGCTGACGTCGCGGCACCGATCGAAGACGTCGCAGAACGAGGTCTCCTTGGGGATATAGACGTCACCCAAATCGACGGGCACCCGGCTGGTCAGCGCCAAGCTCCGCTCGGGGGCGTCGGTGACGCTGTGGAACGAATCGATCGCCGAGACGTCGACAGGCAGTTCAAGGCCGCCCACGCCAGCCAACTCGGTGGCCAGCACCAGCAGATCTGGTGGGTGGGGGAGCGGCGGCAGGGCCCAGGTGAAGATCAGTGGAAAGATGAACCCGTCGGGCGCATCGGCGTCGTCGTCGTCCTGCTTCAGCACCGCGTCCTCGAACGACAACATCGTGCGTGGATCGACCTCCAGCGTCAGGTGCAGATCGATCGGCCCGCTGCATGCTTCCTCGGGGTGCAGATCGACCTCCCACATCTGCCGCAGCGAGTAGGTCTCCACGAAGTGACGTTCGTCGTGGACGTGGAAGCCGTGATCTTCGGCGTGACCCTTCAGGTCGGCGACGAACCCAGCGACATCGATGACAGCCACGCGGATGACACTACCGTCTAGGTCGATGAGCGCCCGCCGAGCCCGACCCGCCGCGTCGCTGCGCGCCCGGTCTGATGCGCCGCGGCGCGCTCAGCCGGATTCGCCGCTTCGCGCCGTGGCATTCGACGTCGGCGAGACGCTGATCGACGAGACCCGTCTGTGGGCCCGTTGGGCCGACCGCCTGGACGTGCCAGCGTTGACGTTCATGGGGGTGTTGGGCGGTGTCGCCGCCCTGGGGCGCTCGCACCGCGACGCCTTCCAGATCATTCGCCCGGGCATCGACGTGGAAGCAGAGATGGTCGCGTGGGCCGCCGACGAGCCCAACAGCCTGCGCAACAACTTCGATGCCGACGATCTTTACCCCGATGTCCGGCCGGCGTTCGCTGACCTGCGGGACTTGGGTGTGCAGGTGATCATCGCTGGCAACCAGCCGGTGCAGGCCGGTGCGGCGTTAGCAGCGATGGACCTTGGCGCCGACGCAATGCTGATCTCCGACGAGATCGGCATCCACAAGCCCGATCCGGCGTTCTTCGCCAAGGTCTGCGAGGTGGCGGGGGCGCAACCGCACCAGGTGATGTACGTCGGCGACCGCGTCGACAACGACGTCCGCCCGGCAGCCGCCGCGGGCCTGATCTCCGTGCTCATCCGCCGCGGCCCGTGGGGCTACCTCCAGGCCTCGTGGCCCGATGCGTCCCAGGCTGATTTTGTCGTCGACGATCTGTTCGACGTGGTCCAGATCACCCGGAATCTGATCGACGAACGTCGCTAAGCTGACCGTTCGTTTTGCGGGCAATTGCCCGTTCCGCTCCGGCGGGCGTATAGCTCAGTTGGTAGAGCACTGCCCTTACAAGGCAATGGTCGGGGGTTCGAGTCCCTCTGCGCCCACCAAAATCCTTGATCGTTCGGCGCGGGCGTAACGCGGGGTCCGGCGGCGTCAGGAGGGACCGGCTCGGGATCGGCTGGGGATCGGCCGGGGATCGGCCGGGATCGGCGCTCGCGGATGACGATCGAAGCATTGCGCACGAAGGGGGTTGTCGGGGCGCTAGCGTGTGGGAACTCGGCGGACCTCATCGTCCGAGTGGAAATCAGGAGTTAGGCAATGGCTACCGGCACCGTTAAGTTCTTCAACGCTCAGAAGGGCTACGGATTTATCTCACGAGAGGGCGGCGCCGATGTGTTCGTTCACTTCTCGAATATCGAAGGAACGGGCTACAAGTCGCTCGACGAAGGTGACGAAGTCGAGTTCGAAGTTGGTCAAGGCAAGAAGGGCGACGAAGCCCTGAAGGTCAAGAAGATCTAAGGCTCTCGCTACAACACAACAACGATTGAAGATCCCGCTGCCGGTTCCGGTAGCGGGATCTTCCGTATGTCTGAACGAAGGTCAGCTTGCCCCCGTGCCGCGCCACAGCTGCAGCGGGGTCAGATCGCGGCGGCCGCTCCACGGAAGGCTGATCTCGTCGGCGTCGGTCGCCCGACCAGCGCCACATGCCGCCGAGGCGTACGCCGCGCAGACCACCTCGAGTACGTCGCGACCGAAACGGACGTTGCACGCCGGTTCCTCCGCGGTCGCACGGGCTTCGGCCAGCAACGACAGCTGGGCGGCGTAGCCGTAGTCGACAATCGGGTCCAACTGCGGCGGCACCTGGCCGCGGTGTGGACGGGCGATCTCAACCTGGTCTCCGTTCAGTTCGAGTGAGATCTCGGGCATCAGCTCGGCGCGTAACACGCCCGTTGCGCTGGCCACCTGGGCGTCCCACATCGGCGCCGGACCGTGTCGCCAACTGGCTTCGACGCGGGCAGTGGCGCCACCGGCGAAGCGCAGGTACACCTCGCCCCACTCGTCGCTGCCGTGCCCATCTGCGCCGGCCAGCGCCCCACGCACGGCGACGGCCCGGCCCTGGCCAGCAGCGGCGGCCAACACCATCACGATCGCCAAGGGATGAACTCCCAGATCAAACAGGGCCCCGCCGCCCCAGTCGTCGGTGGTGAACGCTCCCCAGGTCGGCAGGCCCTGCAGTGAGCGGGCCTCAAGGTGGGTCAACGCGCCCAACCGACCAACGTGCCTGATCATCGCCGAGAGCACTGCGGTGGCCAGCAGGTTCTCGCCATAGGCGATCACGTTGCCGCCCACCTCCGAGGCGGCGACCAGCGCGTCCGCCTCGGCCAAGGTGCGACACAGCGGCTTCTCGACCAGCACGGCGGCTCCGCCGGCAAGCATCGTCAGCGCATCGGCGCAATGACGATGCGGGGGAGTAGCGACCACAACGATGTCGGCGCCCGCCGGCAAATCGGCGTACCCCAAGGCTCTGGTCTTCCACTGAGCAGCCTGGCTGGCGGCCCGCGTTGCGCTGCGCGACGCCACGCCAACCAGCGGGTACCCGTTGATCGTTGCCGCCGCAGCATGTGCCCCGGCGATCATCCCTGCGCCGCACAGCGCGACGGTCGGCGGCGTCGGCGCTGTTTCACGGCGCGGACGACGACGGAGCATCAGCGACCGGCGAGCTCGGCGACCACCGGAGCCAGCACATCGATGTCGTTTTGGCCAACGACGATGTACGAGAAACCCCACCGCTCACGCCGAGCCAACAGATCTTCGATCAATTGCGCTGGGTTCCCGATCAGGGCGAACGGGCTGGCCGCGATCGTCGCCGCATCCATTCCGACCATCGATCCGATCGCATCCCGGGTTGCGTCGCGATCCTCGGTGACATTGACCATGAACGTCCGCACCGAGAGCTCGATATCGGCGAACCGGGCACCCGCCGCGTCACGCACCAGGTCGACTCGAGTGTCGACCACCGGCGCCGTCATCGTGGCCAGCGCCTCGGGCCCAATGGCCCCAGCGTGCAGCGAGGCATTGACCCCGACGATGTCGGCCTGTTCGGCGGCGATCCGCAGAACCCGGTTCCCACCGCCGCCGATCACCAGCGGCGGTCCGCCTGGCTGCACCGGCAGCGGCGTCGCCGCGTAGTCAGTGATGCGGTAGTGCTGGCCCGAGAAGCTGAACGCAGTTCCAGCCATGCACGACTTGATGATCTTCACCGCCTCGACGAATCGGTCGACGCGCACCCCGGGCCGGTCGTAGGCGATCCCGAGCTGCTCATAGTCCGTCAGCATCCAGCCCGCCCCGATCCCGATCTCGACACGACCGTCGGACAACACATCCATCGTCGCCAGCTCCTTGGCCAGCACCGCAGGGTGGCGATAATCGTTGCCAAAGACCATCGCCCCAACGCGCAAGGTCGTGGTTGCCGCGGCAGCCGCGGCGAGGGCCGGGACCGGGGCGAACTGATCGCCGAAGTGGTCGGGCATCGTCAGCGTGCTGTAGCCCAACGATTCGCAACGTCGCGCGAAGTCAAGCCAGTCGCGCCCGCTGGGGGCGCCGTTGGCCTGCACCCCAAAACGGAATGGTCGAGTAGTCGTCGTTGGCATCCGCTGAACCGTAGCGGGCAACACTCGGAGGTGCCGGGTGATTGCTGGACCGCCCAACTAGCCTGAACCGGAATGCGTCCCTTGGCCTGGCTCTCGCGCAGCGCCGCCACCATTGCCGCCGGTGCCTTATTGATCACCGGTGTCACGGTGGCTGTCGGGCCGCGGTTGTGGCAGATCGCCAACGCCCACGATCAACTGCCAGTCGAACTGCCCGAATTTCAGCCGCTGTCGCAGCGATCCCTGGCTTACGACCACGCCGGCAATCTGATCGCTGTGTTCGAGCGCGAAAACAGCCAGCCGATTGCCCTGGCTGATGTCCCCGACGATGTGATCAAGGCGGTGCTGGCCGTCGAGGACAACGACTACTGGAACCACCAAGGCGTCAACCTGCGCGGCTTCACCCGCGCCCTGTTGTCCAACTTCAGCACCGATTCGGCCCGACAAGGAGCCAGCACGATCACCCAGCAGGTGGTCAAGAACGAGTTCCTCGCTGGTCTGTCGCGCGATGGTCGGTACAAGGCCTTGCAGGCGCACTACGCGCTGATGCTGGAGAAGAAGATCACCAAGCAACAGATCTTGGAGCGCTACCTGAGCACGGTGTTTTTCGGCAACAACGCCTATGGGCTCGCCGCCGCAGCCGAGGTCTACTTCGGCAAGAACATCAAGGATCTCGGCTTGATCGAGGGCGCCTTCCTCGCTGGGCTGGTGCGTTCGCCATCGGGCTACGACCCAATCCGTCGGGTCGAGCGGTCGCGGTTCCGTTTCAAGCAGGTGATGACGCGCCTGGCCGATGTTGGGCTGCTGACCGAGGAACAAGCCAAGGATCTCGGTGAGAACTGGAAGTTGCCGGAGGCCACCTTCGGGGCGACGATGCTGACCGCACCGCCCAGCTACTACAGCACGGCGCTGCGCGAGTACCTGCTTAATCGAACGGACCTGCTCGGTGAAACCGAACAGGATCGAGCCAACCTTCTCTACCGCGGTGGGTTGCGGATCCACACCACGCTGGACCCGGCCGCCCAGGCAAAAGCGGAAGAAGCGCGCAACCTGCTGCCGAACACTCCGCAAGGTTTCGATGCCTCGATCGTTTCGCTGGACGTGGCCAGCGGTGCAATCCGGGTGATGGTCGGCGGTCGCGGTTTCGTGACACGCGAGAACGAGTTGAACATGGCCCTCCAGCCTCGCCAGACCGGATCGAGCATCAAGTATTTCATTCTCGCCGCGGCGTTAGAGGCCGGCGCTCAGCCGACGGACATGATCCACGGGGAGCGACCGTGCACGCTGCCCAGCGCCGACGGGAAGCCGTTCGTGATCACCGACGGGGTCTCGCAGCCCGACGGAACCCTGGCGCTGCAGACCTGGAAGTCGATCAACTGCGCCTACAGCAGGCTGGCCCAGATTGTTGGGCTGAACCGAGTAGTCGACACCACCTACCGGATGGCCAACTCGGTGTATCTCAATCGCGATCTGCCCGCCGAGGCACGAACACCCATCCAGCCATACGCCAGCTTCGCAACAGGTGCCAACGAGATGGCCCCGATCGACATGGCCGCGGGAATGCAGACCGTGGCCAACGAGGGCGTCCACCATGATCCGTACTACGTGGAATACATCGACCACAGCGACGGGACACGGTTCTACACGCACGCTGATTCGGGCGTGCAGGTGCTCGATCCGGGGGTCGCGCTGAACACCGTGTCGGTACTGAAGGGCGTGCTGAAGAGCGGCACGGCGTCAGCGGCGCTGCGCAACTTTCCCCGCCCGGCTGCTGGCAAGACCGGTACCCAAGAGGACAACACGAACTCATGGTTCGTCGGTGCCACGCCACAACTGGCCACCGCGGTGTGGGTCGGCGATCCGAATGGGTACACGCCGATGAATGGCATCCCCGAATTCGCCCGCGACGGCGTGCGCGGCGGCCGGGTGCAGGGTGGCACCTACCCGGCAAAGATCTGGGGAGCCTTCACTGGTGCCGCGCTCGACGGGCAGGACGCTCCGGACTGGGCAGCTCCACCACGAGACAGCCGCGGCCCCGTGCGCCTCTATCTGCCCGGCGAGGAGTGCTTGTACGTCGCTGTCGGCGGGGGCGCACCGGCGGCACCGCAGGCGACGACGACGGCGGCACCAAGCGCCGGGTGGGCACCACCGACGACGGCACCGGCGAATCCGGACACACCCGCCAGCAGCACCACGCCGGTGACGCCAGCCCCGCCCGTCTACCGGGTCGTGAAGGGCGGGACAACGATTCCGCCCAATGTGTTGGATCCGAAGGCGCCACTGCCGACCGCGCCGTTGAACATGACGGCAGCACCATGCGGCAGATTGGCCAGCGGCTGACAAGATGATTCTATGAACGGTCCGGCGATGCTCGCCTTACAGCAACTCGACAGCGCGATCGATCATGTCGAACACCGCCGCCAGCGTCTGGCCGAGCGTCAGATGTTGGCCAGCGCACAGACCGCGCTCATCGACCACCGCAAGCAACTTGAACTGGTGCTCAAGCGGATGGACGAGGCACAGGCGGTGATCGACCAGTGCGAACACGACGGCGACGCGCTGACCGCCAAGCGAGCCTCGCTCGAAGCCAAACTGAAGACGATCATCGCGCCACGCGAGGCCGAAGCGCTGATGAGCGAGATCGACTCGGTCAACGCCCGACGTGACGAGGTTGACGAACGCGAACTCGAGGCGTTGGAGGCTCAGTCCGAGGCCGACGATGCCCGAGTCCATCTGCAGGAACGGTTGGCCCCGCTGCAGGTCGATGTTGCCGACGCCCAGGCTGCGTTAGCCGGCGCCGAATCTGCGTTGAACGACGAGCGCGACTCGTTCCTGGCGCAGCGCGGCGTCGCCGCCGACGCGCTGACTGCCGAAGAGTCAGCTGTGTACGAACGGATGCGCGCCACGCACCATGGAGTCGGCATCGCCAAGCTCGACGGTCTGCGTTGCACTGGATGCCACCTCGATCTGTCACGCGCCGAGGTCGACGAAATCCGCGGCCTGTCCGATGGTGAGCTGGGCGAATGCCCGCAGTGCAGCCGGCTGCTGGTGCCCTGACCGAACATGCTGCTCTGGTTCCTGGGCACGGCGATCGCGTCCGTGTGGTTCGTCTTCCGTGACGATCGCTTCGACTATCGACTCCTCCTGGTGGGCGTCCTGCTGCCGGACATCATCGACCTGCCGTTCGGCCAGGCTCGCTGGGCGCACAGCCTGACGGTCGCCGTCGGTCTCCTCGTCGTGGTGATGTTGACCACCGGTCGTCGCCCGATCCGACGGCTGCTGCTCGGCCTGCCGATCGGCATGATGCTGCACCTGGTCTTCGATGGGGCGTTTTCCAGCAACGAGGTCTTCTGGTGGCCGTTCAGCGGCTCGTGGGGCAACACCGCCGTACCCACGGTGTCGCGTGGGTGGTTCAACGTGGTGCTCGAAGCGCTTGGTGCTGCCCTGCTGTGGTGGGCCTGGCGGCAGTTTGGCCTCCGGGACAGCACCGCGCGTCGACGATTCGTGACGACCGGGCAACTGCACTCGGCCACGTAGCGCTCGCCGCAGCGCGATCCGTTGGGGCCATCGACCCGCGGCGTGCCAAAGTCGTGCGATGACGTTGGTCGGCGAGATCCAGCAACGGTCTGCTCGGCGGGCGTGGATCGTCGCCGCCGTGACACTGGTGGCTCTGGTGGCTGCCGCCGCGTTCCGCTCGTCAACCGGCGTGCTGATGGAGCCGATCGAGCGGGAGTTCGGCTGGAGCCGAGCCGTCACGTCGGGGGCAGTCAGCCTGAACCTGGTGCTGTATGGGCTGGTCGCTCCGTTTGCCGCCGCCTTGATGGAGCACTGGGGCGTGCGCAAGATCGTCACCGCGGCACTAGGTGTGGTGGGCGTCGCCTCGTTGCTGACGACGGTGATGACGGCCAAATGGCAGCTGTGGGCGCTGTGGGGACTGACGATCGGAGTTAGCACCGGGGCGATGGCGTTGGTCCTTGGAGCGATTATCGCCAACCGCTGGTTCCACTCACATCGCGGCCTGGTGGTGGGCATCTTCTCGGCGGCCAACGCCACCGGTCAACTGGTGTTCTTGCCGGCGATTGCCGGCGCTGCCTCGCGCTGGGGATGGCGCTGGTCGGCCGGCATCGTCGGTGGCCTGGCCTTCGCCGCGATGGTCCTGATTGGCACGTTGCTGCGTGATCGTCCCCAGGATTTGGGCCTGGTTCCCTACGGCGCAGTGCCGGGCACGCCGGAGGCGGAGGTCCCACCGGCCGCCACCGAATCGCCCGGACGGCGAGCGCTTGGTGTGCTGCGCACGGTCAGCCGAACGTGGACGTTCTGGGCGTTGGCGGCCACCTTTTGGGTCTGCGGATGGTCGACCAATGGACTCATCCAAACCCACTTCGTGCCCGCCGCCCACGACCACGGGATGGCCAATACCACGGCCGCTGGCTTGCTGGCGGTGGTGGGAATCTTCGACATCGTCGGCACGGTGGCGTCGGGTTGGTTGACCGACCGCTTCGACGCGCGGATCCTGCTGGCGGCGTACTACACCTTGCGTGGCCTGTCACTGCTGACGATCCATCACATGCTGGCCCCGCACGTGGAGCCGGGAATGTGGATGTTCATCGTGTTCTATGGACTCGATTGGGTGGCGACGGTTCCACCGACCGTGGCGTTGTGTCGCCAGCACTTCGGGCTGGCGGACTCGGGCATCGTGTTTGGCTGGGTGTTCGCCGCGCACATGGTCGGCGCCGGCGTCGGCGCAAGCATCGCTGGATGGATTCGTACCGCCGACGGCAGCTACCGACTGGCATGGATCGTGGCCGCCGTCCTGTGCTTCGTCGCTGCCCTGGTAGCCGTGACGATCCCGCGCCGTCCGCCGCCGGTGCCGGAGGGCGACCCCCCGCTGGAGCCCGACGACGAACAACTGACCGCTCCCGAAATGGAGTTCACCTGACCATTGGCCGTCAGCGACGGTGAGTTGGCTTGTAAGCGGGATTCTGTAGGTGCCTCGCAGCACCCGGTGACCATCCATCTGTGCGGCCTACCCGAGGGTTGCAGCAACCAGGTTGCTGCGGACGAGCCGCCCGTACCCTCTGCTTGGCCTTGCTTCGAATGGGGTGTACCAACCGTGGAGGTCGCCCGCCACGGTGGTGAGCTCTTACCGCACCGTTTCAACCTTGCCTGTGATCGTCCAGCCCGGAGGCCACACGATCCATCGGCGGAGTGCTTTCTGTTGTACGTCCGTCAGGTCGCCCCGACCTGGCTCTCGCCAGCATCCTGCTCTGCGAAGTCCCGACTTTCCTCGACATGGTCGATGCCATGCCGCGGTCACCCGGCCAACTCACCGTCGCCGAGAGTGTACGGCGCGGACCGAGCGCTACTTACAGGTTGGCTCCATGTAGTCGTAGACGTAGGCGTTCAGGCTGGGCGTCTCGATCATCATCTTCATCCGCACACCGTTTTCGTCACCGGCGCCAACGATGATCGTCTGCGCTCCCAACTGCCCGAACCGTGCCGGAATGGCGGACACGGTCGGAATGGGTGTTGCCGGCGTGGCACCCTCGGCATCGCCCGCTGCGGTGCTGGGCGCGGCGATGTCCTGCGCTGTGGTGGTGGTGGCTTCGGCCGGGGCGGCCTCGGGTGCGGCGGCAGCCGCAGCAATGTAGCCACCGGGACGCTCGGGATTGCTGATCGTGGCGATCAACGCGCCGCGCCTGGCGGCCAACACGCCATTGACGATCGACAGCTGGCGCAGCTTCGGGTCCGACAGCGTCTCGACCATCTGCTGATACATCGCCGACGACATGCTTTCCAGTGCCTGGACGAGGTGAAGGACGTCGCGCTTTGGGTCGTCGCTGGGAGGGATCTCCTTGCTGTCGCGGCTTGCCGCGGCACCTTTGGTGATCCGTGCGAGGACCGGCTCGATCACGGTGGAGTCCAGACGTGGGTTCGAGCAGTTCCATGCCACGCCATCGGCAGCCGTGGTGGCCTTCTCGAACGCTGCGGCCGCGGTGGCGTGGTCCTCGCTAAACCGCTTCAGGATCGTGGCCACATCGCCGCCGACCAGATCGCCGCCGTCCGTCAGTGTGGCGTACAGGTTGATCAGCGAATACGAGATCGACGACGCCGTGCGCAGCAGGGTCGGATCGTCAACCTTGGCGTCGGGCGCCTTGGTGGTAGTGGGCGCGTCGCCGACCCGGCCGAGGCTGGTCGGCTTGTTCTCGGAGCACGCAGCCGCCAACGCAGCGAGGGTGACGGTCAAGCCGCCGACCCGAAACAGGCTGCGGCGGTCCATCTGGCTACCCGAAATCTGCCCTGCGGTGTGCATTTCGTTCCCCATCGCTTTCAGCCCTTCACCGTCAGTCGAGTGGCCGCCGGCGACAGCAACTCGTCCAAATCTTTGCTCTGACCAAGATCGGCCAACACCGTCCCGTGGCGACCCTCCACCACGGCGATCGAGGCCAAGACGCGAGCACCAGAGACCGCCTTCAGCTGGCCGATTGCCTCGCAGTGCGTTTGTGCCAAGTCGGCCTCGAGCGTGGCGGCCGCAGCGAGCAGGGCTTTGGTATCGGAACCGGAGAATGCCGACGAGTGCTGGTCGGTCAACGCCGCGTCGGCCGTGTCGGGTGCATCCCGCCCGATCAACCCGGCTAGCTCCTGGGCGTACGCCATGTGATCATCGTGAATCGTGGCCAACACTGCAGCGAGCGTGGCATCGCTGGGCTTGTTGCCGACGGCCATCGCGTACAGGTCGCGCGCCGCCAGTTCGAGTGATTGGGCAGCGCCGAGCAGCACGACGTCGTCTGCCGTAGGCCGCTTTGGTGCCGTGGTCGTGGTGGATGCTGGCGGTTCGCTGCCTGGCGGCGTCGACGCCGACACAGCGCGCTGCAGCAACGGCGCGACGGTGACGGCAGCACCTCCCAGGCCGGCAGCTAGCAAGCTGCGGCGGGCCAGCCGGTGAGCAGGTTCGTTCTGCTGCGTCTGTTCGTATTCCACGCCTCGTGTTCCTTTCCGGTGTTCGCCGTCAAGCCTTACTGGCCGAGGGCAAGCAGAGCAACTCTAGAAGTCCAGGGCCGACAACTCGGGTATCCATCGCTCGGATCGTTCGACGGCCCGCCGCCAACGTTGGCGATCAAGGGGCTGACCTGGCTCGACAACGTGGCGTGGCCGCCACAGTGCGGCGATGTCGTCGAACGACCACATCCCGCTGGCCAACCCAGCCAGATACGCGGCGCCCAGGGTGGTCGCCTCCTTCTCGGGGGAGACCTCGACGGTCACCCCGGCGGCATCGGCCAGCGCCTGGACGAACGTCGGATTTTCGGACATGCCGCCGTCGATTCGAACGCAGGGGATGGAGGTGCCCAGGTCGGCTTCGGCGGCTTCGATCAAGTCCGCACCCCGATGAGCGACGCCTTCCAGCACGGCGCGCACCAGGTGCGGCCGCCCGGTGCCGCGGGTGACGCCGAGCAGCGTGCCTCGCGCCCCGTAATCCCAATGCGGGGTGCCCAGACCCAACAGCGCCGGGACGTAGACGACGCCATCGGTGTGCTCGCACGCTGCGGCGACGGCGTGACTGGCGGCTGGATTCTGCAACACCCCGAGATCGTCGACCAGCCATTCGACGTTGGTCCCCGCCGACAACATGATCGCCTCGACGCCCCACGTGAGCTGGCCATCGATACCCCACGCGACGATCGGGAATGTGCCGTGCGGGCCGCGCTGCCCGGATGCGGGCGCACCGCCGGCTCGGCAGGTGTCCAGCATCCCGCCGGTGCCAAAGGTGATCTTGGTGTCGCCCGGGGTGACGCAGCTTTGCCCGATCAGGCTGGCCTGCTGATCGCCGACGATGGCTGCGATCGGCGGTGCGCCAGGCAACGCCGTGGCCACCGCGCAACGTCCGCTGGTGTCGACCAGGCTGGGGAGCATCGCCGCGGGAATGTGCAACGCGTCGAGCACCCGTTGGCTCCACGCCGAACCGTCAGCCTCGAGCAGCCCGGTGACGGCGGCTTGCGAGCGGTCGGTGACATGGGCGGTGCCGTTCGACAGCTTCCAGACCAGCCAGGAGTCGATCGTGCCGAAACACAGGTCAGCCGAACGGGTCGAGTCGTAGGTATCGAGCAACCAGGCCAGTTTCGTGGCCGATTGGTTCGGTGCCAGCGTCAGCCCGTGATCGGACTTGGCGGTGATGCACTGCATCACGGTGCGCAGATCCTGCCAGCCCAACGCGGAGGCAACGGGGATTCCGGTCGCCCGGTCCCACACCACCGTGGAGGCCCGCTGGGTGCTCACCCCGAGGGCGGCAACCGTGCCGGGATGAGCGGCTAACGCCTCGGTGGCCAACTCGATCGCCGTGGTCGCAAGTAGCTCGGCATCGAATTCGACGAGTCCCGGGAACGGCGTGTCCGGGGGCAGCGACCGGTAGCGCACGCAGGTGACGCGTCCGTCGCCATCGACGACGGCGGCGCGCAGACCCGAGGTTCCAATGTCGATGACGAGCACGCTCATCGCCGCTCCCTCATGGTCGAGGGATACAACCCGCGCTTGTGCAACATCGCCCCGAGCAAGCCGCCAATCGATCCGGCAACGATCACCGCGGTGAGGTTGAACGCGGCAGCCATCCAACGGACCTCGCCGCCGCGAATCAGTTTGACGATGATGAACACGGCCTGAGCGAGGATGTAGGTGGCGGAGGCGCAAACGATGCCATGACTCAACGGCATGTCCTTCGTTTGCGTCCAGGCGGCGATTCCGGCACCGACGACAAAGCCGAGCACGGCTCCGAGCGCCAGCCACGGGGCAAGCGCCGAGTTCGTGTCGCTGTCCTTGACCAGCGTGCCAGCGACCGAGAAAGGGACGCCCATCACCAGGGCCACCACACCACCGCGGCGGAGCGCGGCGACATCCCACTTCGAGGTGGTCGTCGGCGAGTTCGCCACGGATCTGCTCACAGCCATGAAGCCTGGCCGAAATCGCTGCTCAGCCCCAACTTGCCGGGATTCAAGATGCCCTGCGGATCAAGCGCATCCTTGATCTGCTGAAGTACGTCGAATGCCTCGCCCAACGCCGCCGCCATGAACCGACCGCGGTTGATGCCGATCCCGTGATGATGCGACAGGTTCGACCCGGCACCCAACGCAGCGAATTGGGCCGCGTCCCACAACGCCATGTACGTGGCGTCAACCTGATCGCTGGGCGGGGTCGCCGCAAAGGTGAAATACAAGCACGCGCCGTCGACATAGCTATGCGAAAGATGACAACTTGCTACCCGGCAATGCGCAACGGCCCGCAGCGCTGACGTGACCGCGTTGAACAGCCCGGGCAGCGCCGCCCAGGGCGCGGCCACCTCCATCGTGTCGACAACGAAACCCTTGCGCACCAAGGCCTGGAGCGCAGAGGTGTCGTTGCGGTGGTCCATCCAGGCGTCAGCGAGGGCGCTGCCCAACTCGCTGGCGCCGACCTCCGTGGCATGTCGTCGGACGATGCCAAAGGTCGCCTCGACCAGCAACGGGTCCCCTTCGTCGAGCACCAGCAGCGCGCACCACGTGCCGTCGCCGCCGTGGCTGCGTGCTGTTTCCGTGGCGTCGTACAGTCGCAGCACGGCGGGTGTTGCTCCGGCGCGGAGCGTCCGGCGGCACAGCTCGATGCCATCGTCGAACGTTGCCACGCGAAATGCCGTTGCTTGGCGCGACGGCGCCAGCGGGTGAGCGCGCAGCGTGACGCTGGTGATGATGCCAAGCGTTCCCTCCGAACCGGTGAACAACTGGGTCAGATCGGGCCCGGCAGCGCCCGCCGGCGACCCACCGGTGCGAATCGTTCGGCCGTCGGCCAGAAGCACGTCAAGTCCAGCGACGATGTCTTCGATCTTTCCGTAGCGCGTGCTGAACTGGCCAGCGCCGCGGCAGGCAACCCAGCCACCAACGGTAGAAATCTCGAAACTCTGCGGGAAATGGCCGACGGTGAGGCCGTGATCGTTGGCCGCTCGTTCAAGGTGAGGACCGAACGTGCCAGCCAACGCGGTGATCAGCCCGGACTCTGTATCGACGGCGGTCACCCCAGCGATTCCGCACAGGTCGACGAGCACCCCACCGAAGCGGGGGACCGATGCGCCGCTGACCCCGCTGCGACCACCGGCGACCGTGAGCGGCAGCTGATGGGCACGGCAGACCGCGGCGACGGCGGCGAGAGCGTCGACGGTGTCGGGCCGACAGACGACCGCGGCGCGCTGTCCGACCGAACCGGCCAGCGCCCAATGCAGCGATAACGGCCACCAATCACGACTGGCCTCGGCGGTCTCCCGTTCATCAACCCACGTCGGCGCCGCGGCGCGCAACTGCGTGAGTGCCTGATCGCTGACGGTGACGCGGCGATCGTCCAGACGCGATCCGCTGCCGTGCAGCTCGATCGGGGGCACAGGCTGACGCGTCATGCGGGCTCGTCGCCGTTCACATCGGCTGGGTGACGGTGGCGTGCTGGTCGCGGCAGGCGGCGACGAACGCGTCGGTGTGTTCGGCGATCTGGGCGTCGTTCCAACCGAGCTCGTCGCCGATCAATCGGGCCACGGCGGGTGCCGCGTCGATCGTCGCCTGCACGTCGAAGATCCGCGCCCGAGTGCGCCGCGACAGAACGTCGTCCAGCGTGCGGGCTTGTTCGAATCGCACCGCATACACCGCCTCGGCCTTGGTGTAGGCGAGTCCGGGGACCAGCGGCTCGGCCAGATTTGGGTGTTCGTGCTGCAGCTGGCGGACCACGGTGGCATCCGTGCCGTACCGGCCAACCAAGCGGTCGTCGCGGTCGAGTTTGAAGCGTGAGGACGGTACGCCATGCAAGCGCAGGCGACGCGTCTTGGTGCGTCGCGCCGTGGCCGGCAGCGTGACATCGGGGAGATCGCGGAGCCGCTTGACGACGGCATCGATCGTGTCTTCGGCCATCGCCCGATACGTGGTCATCTTGCCGCCGGTGACGGTGACGACCCCGCTGGCGCTGGTGGTGACGCTATGGCGACGAGACAGATCCTTGGTCTTGCCCGCACCTTTGACCAGCGGGCGCAGCCCGGCCCATGTCCCGGTGACGTCGTCGGCGGTGACCGGCTTGGTGATCGACGCGTTCAGCGCGTTCAACACGTAGGCGATGTCGTCATCGGTACAAAGCGGGTTGTCCAGCGGCCCGTCGTAGTCCGTGTCGGTGGTGCCCACGTAGGTGTGCTGGAACGTGCCATCGAGACGCGGGCCCGATGGCACGACGAACAGACTGCGCTTGTCCTTCGGGACGGGGATGACCACCGCGATGTCGTTGCGCACCCTGTCCCACGGGAGCGCCAGGTGAATACCCTTCGCCGGGCGGATCATGTCGGGATCGCTGCCCTCGTCGATGGTCCGCACGGTGTCGGACCACACACCCGTTGCGTTGACCACGGCGCGTGCCCGTACCGTGATCAGCTGACCGTCGACCTCGACGATCGCGCCCTGCACCTGACCGGTCGTCGCGCCGATGGTGTGCTTGATCAACGAGGTCAGCCGAGCGCCGTTGACCACCACCGCGCCGTGATCGGCAGCAGTACGAGCCACGGTCAGACACAACCGGGCATCGTCGACCGTGGCGTCGAAGTACAAGTACGCCGACGCCAGCTTGTGCCGCGGCATCGTCGGCATGTGGCTGATCGCCGCGTCGGCGCGCAGCCGACGGTGCCACTTGCCGATCCGCCATCCGCCGGTCAGGTCGTACATCCACAGCGCCGAACCGAACGCCCGAGCGATGCGCTTTGACACCACCCCGTCCTTGGTCAGGATCGGGATCATGAATGGCAGTACCTCGACCAGATGAGCCGCGTTGCGGCGCAAGCGCTGGCGTTCGTGCAGCGCCTCGTAGACCAATCTGATCTCGCCCTGCTGCAGATAGCGCAAGCCCCCATGGACCAGTTTGGAGCTCTTTGATGAGGTGCCCGCGGCGTAATCCGTGGCCTCGATCAGCGCCGTCCGTAGTCCGCGGGTCGCGGCGTCGAGGGCAGCCCCTGCACCGGTGATTCCGCCGCCGACAACAAGGACATCGAAGGATTCGTCAACCAGCCGGGCGAGCATCCCCGTACGGCCGAAATCCGATGTTGCGGTCATCGTTCGCAGTCTACGTGGCGAACCCATTTGCACGGTTTGCAAACTGGGTGGCACTGACCTACGGTGCGCCTTGTGCGAGCGACGGACGAGCTCACCGAGATGTTCAAAGCGCGTGGCCTGAAGGTCACCCCGCAGCGTCAGGTGCTGTTTCAGATCCTCAGCGGGAACGAGTCGCATCCATCCGCCGAAGCCGTCCACGCCGCCGCCGCGCAGGTGATGCCCGGGATCTCGCTGCGCACCGTGTACCACACCCTGACCGACCTGGTCGCGATGGGCGAGGTCAACGTCTTGTCGGTGCGATCCGGAGCAACACGCTTCGATCCGAACACCGACCCCCACCACCACACGGTGTGCCGCGACTGCGGAGCGGTCCACGACGTGTATCTGGGCGATGTCACCCACCTGGCCGACGACGTCGCCGGCTTCTACGCCGACGACGTGGGTGTCGTGATCAACGGTCGCTGCCAGCACTGCCATCCAGCACACCAAACCTCAACAAGGGAGAAATCATGAGCCTCAAAGGCACCAAGACCCACGACAACCTGAAGGAAGCGTTTGCCGGCGAGAGCCAGGCCAACCGCCGCTACCTGTGGTTCGCCCAGAAGGCCGACGTCGAGGGCTACCCCGACGCGGCCGCGCTGTTCCGCAGCGTTGCCGAGGGTGAAACCGGCCATGCCCACGGCCACCTCGAATACCTCGCCGAGGTCGGCGACCCGGCCACCGGCGAGCCGATCGGCGGCACCGCCGACAACTACAAGTCGGCAATCGCTGGCGAGACCTACGAATACACGCAGATGTACCCGGGCTTCGCCAAGACCGCTCGCGACGAGAACCTGGTCGAGGTTGCCGAATGGTTCGAGACGCTGGCTCGCGCCGAGAAGAGCCACGCTGGTCGCTTCCAGCAGGGCCTCGACAGCCTGTCCTGACACTCGCTGCATTGATCGGCCTGCGGGCGGGGGTTGCGGCCCCCGCCCGCAGCACGGTCGGATGACCATCACCTACGACCCCAAGCACACGGCGTATCTCGACGAGGCTGATGTCCGTCACGAGCTGACCCGCGTCTACGACATCTGCCACGGCTGTCGGCTGTGCTTCAAGTTCTGCAGCTCGTTCCCCTCGCTGTTCGAGATGATCGACGCCCACCCCGACCAGGACGCCGGGCGGCTCACTCCGGCGCAACAGGACCGAGTTGTCGACGAGTGCTTCCAATGCAAGCTGTGCTACGTCAACTGCCCATACATCCCCACAGTGCATCCGTGGGCGGTCGATTTCCCGCGGTTGATGCTGCGTACGCAGGCGATGCGTCAGCAGCAGCACCAGATCCCTGCCCGCCAACGGATGTCCAATCAGATCATTGGGCGCACCGACCTGGTCGGCGTCACGGCGACACGATTGGCTCCGCTGGCCAATGGGATCGTCGGCGCCAAGCCCGGTGGCCTGCTGCGCAAGGCGCTGCAGAAAGTCACGGGCATCTCCAGCGTGCGTGTCCTGCCGCCATACGCCCGGCAGCGCTTCTCGACATGGTTGAAGCTGCGCCCCAAGACCCGTCTGGATCGGCGCCAAGCTCGGGTGACGGTCTTTCCAACCTGCCTGGTCGAATATCAGGCGCCGGAGGTTGGTCACGACCTGGTCAAGGTCTACGAACACAACGGGATCGAGTGCTCGATCGCCGCTGATGTGGGTTGCTGTGGCGCCCCGTGGCTGCACAGCGGGAACATCGACCAGTTCACCAAGGTGGCCACCAAGAACGTCGCCGCCCTGGCCCGTCACGTGCGCGCTGGGACCACGATCGTGGTGCCCGAGCCAACGTGCAGCTACGTACTCAAGCGCGACTATGTCGACTATGTCGGCGGCGAGGACGCCGCGTTGGTGGCCGAGAACACCGCCGACGCCTGCGAGTTTCTGATGGGCATCCACCAGGACCCGTCGACCCGGCTGGACACCGAATTTCCCGGCAACGTGCCAACGTCGATCGCCTACCACGTTCCATGCCACTTGCGCGCCCAGAACATCGGCCCGAAGAGCCGTGACCTGCTGGCGCTGACTGGTGCGCCGATCCGCGCCGTGCAGCAATGCAGCGGGATCGACGGGATGTGGGGATTGCGTCACCACAACACGGCGATCAGCCTGCCAATGGCCGTCAAGTTGGGCGAAGCGATCAGCTCGACCGGTGCTGACGTCGTCGTCGGTGACTGTCATCTGGCCAACACAGCGATCAGCGACCAGCTCGGCGGCGTCGTGATGCACCCGTTGCAAGTCATCGCCCGTGCTTACGGCATCGCCCCCGAGAACGAGTAACGAAGGAGAGCCCAATGAATACCGCGCCGTCCAACCCCCGCCAACTGACCCTCGCCGACATCGCCGATACCCGCGCCTATGAGCGCGAGCGCGCCGAGTTTCGCCGTGAGGTGATCGAGATCAAGGCTCGCCGACGCGTCTCGGTCGGCACGGTCGTCACCGTGCTGTTCGAGAATCGTCAGACGATCCGCTTTCAGATTCAAGAAATGGCTCGTGTCGAACGAATCGCCACCGACGAAGGCATCCAGATCGAACTGGACACCTATAACCCGCTCATTCCTGCACCAGGATCGCTGCGCGCCACGTTGTTTCTGGAACTGACCAGCGACGATCAGATGCGCGAATGGCTGCCCAAGCTGGTCGGCATCGAGACCCACCTGGCGATCCGACTGGCCGACGGTAGCGAGGTCCGCTGCGTGGTCGACCCAGACCATGCCGCACTGCTCACCCGCGAGACGGAGACCGCCGCCGTGCACTACATCGGGTGGGAGTTCACCGATGCTCAGGTCGAGGCGTTCACCGACGGGTCAGCCTTGGTCATCGACCATCCCGCATACCGGGAATCGGTCGAGTTGCGCCGAGAAACGATCGCCGAACTGCGCGCCGACCTGCTTGCTGACACATAGCCGCGGCTCGCTGCCGACCTGAACCCCCGTTTAGTTATCTACCTCGCACGCTGGAATTTTTCTTCCGTACCCCTTTCCAAACGGGTGCTCCACGACCTACATTCGGGGCGGCGTCGAACCATTCGGGGTTGGGCGGAGGAAAACCGGGGGCTTGTGTGTCTGCGAAGATTTCGTCGACGAAAACAATCGTGTGGCGAGAGTTGGGGGCGTGTCGAGGCTTGGAACCCTCCGTGTTCTACCCGGACGAAGGCGATGATGCCGCCGAAGCCAAGGAGATCTGTGCTGGCTGCAGTGTGCGCGTCGCCTGCCTGGAATACGCCCTGGCCACCCGCGAGAAATCGGGTGTGTGGGGTGGCGCCACCGAGAAGGAGCGGCGGCGGATGATTCGCCAGCGGCGGCGCACCGCCTGACGCGCTGTTCGCCTTCTAGCCTGGGGCCGATGTCGACGACCTCTGGTTCCCCACGGCCCGACGTTGGCCAACACGACTTCGACGGCTGGCCACAGTTGCTGACTGCGCTGCTCGAGCGGCGCGATCTGAGTGGAGCCCAGGCCCACGCGGCGATGGCCACGATCTTGGACGGCCAGGCCACGCCCGCCCAGCTGATCGGATTCATCGTCGCTTTGCGCGCCAAAGGCGAGACACCCGAGGAGGTCGCCGGTCTGCTGGACGCGGTGCTCGAAGTGTGTACCACCGTTCCGCTGCCTGAAACGATGCGCGACGCGGCGGTCGACATCGTCGGTACCGGAGGCGACCGCAGCCACTCGATCAACGTGTCGACGATGGCCTCGCTGGTCGTTGCCTCGGCCGGCGTACCGGTGTGCAAGCACGGGGCGCGCGGCTCGTCGTCGCAGTGCGGAACCGCCGACGTTCTCGAAGCCCTGGGAGTCGCCATCGAACTGTCCCCGGAAGGCGTTCGTGAGTGTGTGGAAGAGGTCGGCTTCGGATTCTGCTTCGCGCCGCGCTACCACCCAGCATTCCGCTACGCCGGCCCAAGCCGCAAAGAGATCGGCATCCCCACCGTGTTCAACCTGCTCGGTCCGATGGCCAACCCGGCACGGGTCCGTCGGCAGTTGATCGGTACGGCCGACCCGTCGATGGCCGAACGAATGCTTGCCTCGCTGCGCCTACACGGCTCGGTCCGCGCCTGGGTGGTGCATGGCAGCGGACTCGACGAACTGACGACCACCGGTACCTCCACCGTGCTCGCCCTGGAGAACGACTCGGTGCGCACGTTCATGGTCGACCCGGTGCAGCTTGGGCTGGCGCCGGCCGTGCCCCAAGAACTGGTCGGCGGATTGCCGCCACACAACGCCGACGTCGTCCGCCGGGTGGTCGGCGGTCAACATGGAGCGCACCGCAACATCGTGTTGCTCAACGCCGCCGCCGGGCTGGTTGTGGCCGGACGCTGCGACGACCTGGAACAAGGTCTTGTCCTGGCCGCTGCGGCGATCGATGATGGCCGAACCGCCCAGCTCCTGGACCGCCTGGTCGAGGTATCAAACCGCGCTGCCGAGACCCACGGACGCTGACGGAGCGATGCGCATCGTCGTCCCGGCATCGTCGGCCAATCTCGGTCCGGGCTTCGATGCCTTGGGCATGGCGTTGGGCCTGCACGCCGAGCTGTGGCTGGAGACGGAATCGTGGCGCGAGCCACGCGCCCGTCCCGTGGAACCCACGCATCCGGCGATGGTCGCGTTCCGTGCCGCGGGCGGACAGGGCGGGCTGCGCCTGCGCTGTCCGATCCCATCGGGGCGGGGGATGGGCTTTAGTGGTGCCGTGCGCGTCGCTGGTGTGGTCGCCGCCCATCTCCAGGCCAGCGGCCCGGACCAGGCGGCCTTCGACGCCCACCGCGGACGGTTGTTGGCGATCGCCGCAGACCTCGAGGGACACGCCGACAACGTGGCCGCGTCAATGTACGGCGGCGTCACCGTGGCGGCGGGGGGCATCGTCCAACGCGTTCCGCTGGGCCTGGACGCAGCGGTCGTCGCCTGGGTGCCGGACTCGGGAAGCACGTCCACCGATGCTTCTCGATCGCGACTTCCCGCGCAGGTTGATTTCGAGGCCGCCGTGTTCAACGTTGGTCGTACAGCGCTGTTGGTCGCCGCCCTCGCTGCAGGGAACCGCGCCGCGCTGGGCATCGCCACCGAGGACCAGTTGCACCAGGACAACCGGCTGGGCCGCGCCGCCGGGTCGGCCGACGCGCTGCGCGCCGCCCTGGCCAGCCCGGCGTGGGCCGCCTGGCTGTCGGGAAGTGGGCCAACCGTAGTCGCCCTGTGCGATCCAGCTGACAGTGCCGCCGTGGCGGCGGCGTTGCCCTCGACGGGGCGGGCGATGACCCTGCGCATCGATCAGCTCGGCGCCCGGATCGTCATGCCAACAGCCTCGTCGGCGGGGTAATCGGCGCCGCCGGCCAGGCCCACACCCCGGTGCAGTCGACCAAGCGAATGTGCTTGGCGCGCCGTTCGATGGCGCGCGCCAGACAGGCCAGCTCGTCGACGCTTTCTTTCGGCAGCGCCAGCGCATCGACCTGGGGCACCGGTGGAGCGGCAGGCAGCGGCATCGCCAATTGACCATCGGCGGCGTAACTGGTGAGCACGCCGCCGTCGATCTGCAACACCGTGGTGCCGACGCAGAGCTCGACTCGCCCGGCGTCGCGCAGGTGTCGGAGCTGACGCTGGCGATGCAGCGCGGAGGCGAAGGCGCCGATTCGGTCGCGAACTTGGGCGGCCTCCTCGAAGCGTTGGGCGCCGGCGAGGTCCTGCATCCGCAGGGTGAGCTGATCGATCATCTGCTGCGGTCGGTGTTCGAGCACCTCGATCAGCCGGGCGATCATCGATGCATAGGCGTCGGCATCGGCGTGGCCGGAGCACGGGCACTCGGCGCGTCCAAGCTGGTGCGCGGTGCACGGACCACCATCCAGGCGCGGCTGGTAGCGCTTGCCCATCCGGCCAGCGCAACGTCGAACCGGGAAGACGCTCTGGATCGCCTCGATCACCAACGTCGCCGCGGTGCGCGACGGCAGTGGCCCGATATGCACGCCGTGGTGAGCCGGAGTCGCCGAGATGATCAGCCGTGGCCAGGACTCGTCGGTGGTCAAGCGGACGTAGCAGTACTTGGCCGATGTGGTGCCAACGCGGTTGTAGCGCGGCTGCAAGGTCCGGATCAGGCGCAGTTCGAGCACCTCGGCGACGACCACATCCGGGGTGACGTGGTGGTCGATCGACGCGGTCTCGCGCAGCAAGGCACCGACTTTGCGGCGATCGTCGCCACCGAAGTAGCTGCGCACTCTCTGGCGCAAATTGGTGGCCTTACCGACGTACAGAACCTGACCGCGGGCGTCCCGAAACTGATACACACCGGGCAAGCGCGGTAGGGCGGTCGTCAGCTTCAGCTTTGCGGCTTGGGCGTGGCCGGTGATGGTCGGCAGGTGCAGCAGATCGTCCAGGCCCATCACCCCAACGGTGCCGGCCCGCTCGAGCAAGTAATGCAGCAAGTCGGCGGTGGCCAGCGTGTCGTCGAGCGCCCGGTGGGTGGGCCGATGGTCCAGTCGAAGGCGAGTCGCCAGCGTGCCAAGCCGGCAATCGGGTACCTCGTCGCGCACAAGCCGCCGAGCCAGGGCCAGCGTGTCGACTACTGCGTGGGCGCCCAGCTCCGGCGAGCCACGGCGACGAAGTGCGGCGTTCAAGAACCCCAGATCGAAGCCGACGTTATGGCCGACGATCGTCGCCTCGCCGACGAACTCGATCAAGCTGGGCAGCACCTGATCCAGCGGTGGCGCAGTGGCCACCATCGACTCGGTGATCCCGGTGAGCACGGTGATCGAGGGCGGGATGCGAGTGCCCGGATTGACCAGCGTCTGAAATGTGCCAAGGCATTCGCCGCCTCGGAAGCGGGCCGCGCCGATCTCGGTGACCGCGTCGGTGTTCCGGTCGCCGCCCGTGGTCTCGATGTCGAGCACGCAGAACGTGACGTCGTGCAATGGCGTGCCGAGATCGTCGAGCGAGCGCTGTTGGTCGCTCGGAGTGCGCATCGGACGGCCCATGGTGTGCCCAGTGTCATCGAACGCTCGTTCGTTGTCAAGAACAGGCGTTCGACTCGATCGCTGGACCGCTACGGTGGCCCTGTGGACGAAGCGGCGATCCCGACAGCAGCGTTGCGCTCCGCATTGCTCTTCGCTGTGGACGTTGCCCTGCTGCACAGCAAGAAGCGACCGCCTCTGCCGTACCCGCTGGCGTTGCGTCCGTTGCTGAAGCTGCACCACCGTAAGCACACGGCGCGCACCCTGCAGACCGTGCGCACCGCGCTGGACAACGACCCGAATTTTCGTGCCGCGGTGGCGGCTCAAGCACGTCCCGACCTGGTCAATGCCGTGGGGATGACCTATCTGCACGGCGGGGACGGTTGGGCCAAACAGGCCGTGGCGGCCGCCGTCGATCAGGAATCGTCCGAGTTGGTGGGTGCGGCCAGCGAATTGGTCGGCGAGCTGGCCGCCGAACTTGCGAACGAGCAACGCCGCCGAGAAGCCGCAGAAGCTGCGCTCGAACGTCTGACGCGCAGCGCCGCGCAGGACCGTGCCCGGGCGGAGGCGTTGGCCGACGAGTCGCTTCGCCGAGCGGGCGAGTTGCTTGCTGCCGTGACCATCGAGCGTGACGACCTGCGTGCCGAAGTGTTTGCCCTTGGCCGACAGCTCGAGCAACGTACTCAACAATTGCGCATGACATCGGCGCAGTTCAACGAACGCGATGGCGCGGTTGCTGACCTTACTGAGCACAGCCACCACCTCGCCCGTCAGCTGGAACAGCTGCGCGCCGCGTTGGCCGAGGCGGAAACAGCCCGCGACGCGGTACTCGCTGAACGATCGGCTGACCACGCCCGCGCCGCAGGTCAAGGCGAGCACGGAGCCCGTCTGGGAGGCAACACGGCCTGGTATCGCGACGTTCGGCCGCTCCATCGGCCGCGTCAACGCCAGCCGATCGCGTTGCCCGGCGGGGTACTCGGCGAGAGTCGCGCTGGCGCAGAGTTCTTGCTGCGCGCCCAGGACGCGCTGGTGGTGGTCGATGGCTACAACGTGGCGATGCTCGGTTGGCCAGATCGCGATCTGCAGTACCAACGCGAACGACTGATCGAGCGGCTCGAGGACATCGCCCGTCGCTGGGGCACCGACGTGATCGTGATCTTCGACGGCGCCCCCACCACGGGTGCTTCGAGTCGCGCCCGCCGGTTGATCCATGTCGAATATGCGGTCGACGAAAAAGCAGATCCGGCCATCGTCCGGCGAGTCGCTCAAACCGATCTGGAACGACCGGTGGTGGTGGTGACCAACGATCGCCAGATCCTGGCTGATGTGCGGCGTCTCGGCGCCAACGGGCTGGCCAGCGGCGACCTGTTGGCGGCGATGAACCGCTGAAGTGACCATGCCGGCGGGCGCCGAGGAACCGCGCTACACCCCCTTGTCAGGATGTCGGTATGTCAGAACGCCGCCACCTCCACCCGATCTCGACTGCTGCTTCGTCCACCGTTCCAAGTCGCACCGAGCAGCCGTGTTCCACGGTGATTTCTTGCGACGATTGCGCGCTGCGCGAAACGTCGGCGTGCGGCGACTGCGTCGTCACGTTCGTGTTGAAGAACGACGCCAGCCGACCGATCCGGTTCAGCTCACCCGAGCTTCGTGCGGTCAGCATGCTGGCTGACGCTGGGCTGGTCCCCTCGCTGAAGCACCGCCAGGCGGGCTGAACGCTGGCATAGGCTCTGCGCGTGCGATCGCGCAATGGACTCCTGGCGACAGCGACGCCGCGGACGGCCGACAGGGCGTATGCGGCCGAACTTGGAGAGATCGCTGAGCAGCACGGGATCACCCACTGGGGCATCGCTCCGGCGGATGTGCTGCACCGGGCGCGCGCCGCGTTGGAGGATCGCAAAGCGGCGGGCCTCAGCGATTCGATGCAATTCACCTATCGCAATCCGCAGCGCTCTACCGACCCAGGCGCCGCTGTGCAGGGAGCTCGGTCGATCTTTGTTGGCGCGCTGCCGTATCTGGCCGAGCGACCGCCAGCGAGCGACACGACTAGCGCACGGGTGGCCCGCTACGCGTGGACCGACTACTACGGCCAGCTGCGTGCAGGGCTGAACGCAGTGAAACGACAACTGCGTGCCGATGGGTGGCGTTCGGTGGCCTTCGCCGATGACAACAGCATCGTCGACCGCGAGGTTGCTGCTCTGGCCGGTCTCGGCTGGTTCGGCAAGAACGCCAACCTGTTGATCCGCGGTGCGGGGAGCTGGTTCGTGTTGGGAAGCGTGGTGACGGCCGCCCCCTTGCCAGTGAACCAGGTTCCCGTTGCCGATGGCTGCGGCAGTTGCGTGCGCTGCATCGACGCCTGCCCGACCAACGCGATCGTCGCCCCGGGAGTCGTCGATGCCCGTCGGTGTCTGTCGTGGGTGCTGCAGCGCCCCGGCGTCATTCCGCACGACATGCGCACCGCGGTCGGCGACCGGATCTATGGATGCGACGACTGCCAGGAGGTCTGCCCACCGTCGGTCCATCTGGGCGCCAAGTTCACCCAGCAGATCGACGACGCGCGGACGTGGCTGCCGCTAGTTGAGCTGCTCGATGCAGATGACGACGGTGTCGAGCAGATGTGGGACCGCTGGTATCTGGCCGATCGGCAACCGCGCTGGGCCCGCCGCAATGCCGTGGTGGTGCTGGGCAACATCGCCAGCAGCGATGATCATCGCGTGATCGCCCTCCTCCAGCGTTACGCGGCCGCCGCCGACGAAGTGCTCGCCGAACACGCCCGATGGGCGCTGGATCGGATCGCTGAACGGGGCCGATCGTGAAGCACCTGCTGGTCACCAACGATTTCCCACCAAAGATCGGCGGGATCCAATCGCTGCTGTGGGAATGGTGGCGGCGGCTGCCGCCAGACAGCTTCGCCGTGCTGACCAGCCCCTATCCGGGCGCCAAGGAGTTCGACGCGGCCCAGCCATTTCAGATCGAACGTGTTCGTGAACCCGTCCTGTTGCCGCACTGGCTGATGGCCCGACGAATCAACGAGATGGCCCGGCGGGTCGGTGCCGAGCTGGTCGTCTTGGACCCTGCGGTTCCACTGGGCATCGTTGGACCGTGGCTCGACCTGCCGTACGACGTGGTGGTCCACGGTGCCGAAGTCACCGTCCCAGGACGACTGCCAGGATCGAAGCAGGTACTTGGCCGAGTGCTGCGCGGGGCGCGCCAGGTGATTGCCTGCGGCAACTATCCCGCCGCCGAATCGGTACACGCCGCAGGGCGCGAACTGCCGATCACCGTTGTCCCACCCGGGGTCGACACCGATCGATTCCGTCCGTTGGATCCGGCCGAGCGCGCCGCGGCACGCGCCAAATTCGGCGTTTCCGACGACGCGTTGGTGGTGGTCGGGCTCAGTCGACTGGTGCCGCGCAAGGGGTTCGACACCTTGATCCGCGCCGCTGCTGAACTCGCTCGCCGAGGCGTCGACATCCAGGTGCTGATCGGCGGTTCCGGCCGCGACCGCCAGCGGCTCGACGCGTTGATCGCCCAGCTTGGAGCACCGGTGACGATGGTCGGGCGGGTGGACAACGATGATCTGGGGGCGTTCTATGGATGCGCCGATCTGGCCGCGATGCTCTGTCGCAATCGATGGGGTGGGCTTGAACAGGAAGGCTTCGGCATCGTCTTCTTGGAGGCCGCGGCGTGTGCCGTGCCGCAGGTCGCCGGTGATTCCGGTGGGGCTGCCGACGCCGTGGTCGATGGTCTGACCGGGCTGGTGGTTGATCAGCCGGAGGATGTCGACGTGGTGGCGGACGCATTGCAGGCGTTGCTTGAGGATCCCCATCGGCGCGCCGCGATGGGCGAGGCATCGCGACAGCGCGCCGTCCACGAGTTCAGCTACGACGTGCTGGCGCGCACGTTGGGTGAGGCGCTGGGCGTCCGGTAAGGATGGCGACGATGTTCAACGCCGACTCCTCTGCCAGCTACCGGGGTGATCTGATCGGCACCGCCGTGTTCGTGGGAGCGGCCGCGGTGGCAGTGCCGTGGCGTGATCAACGATCGGTGCAGATCGGCTTTGTCGTCGTCGCCGGGATCCTGTTCGCGGTTGGGGTGGTCGCCTCGCTGTGGGCCTACGCCCGCGCGCTGGACCGGTCGCGCACCGAGGAGATCGGTGTCGCCAACGTGTACCTGGTGTCCGGCGGGGTCGCCCCGGCGAGAGTCAAAGTGGGCTTGTGGATCGCCCTCGGGGTCCAGATCGTCGTGTCGCTGGCAGCCGCGATCGCCGGTGGTGTTGGGTTGGCCGACGGCGAGTTCAACGTCTTGGCCTTCGGAACCCTGGTTCCGATGTTTGGGATCGGAATGAACGGTGCATGGGTTGCTGCCCACGGACGGTTCGGGCCGCGGCTGGGTCCGCGACGAACACGGCCGAATCACCGCAAAATCGACTAGAACACTGGTATGGCTGAATCGGCGTCCGAAACGACCACCATCGCTGCTTCGCGTGATCGGATCTGGGAGATCGTTACCGATGTCGAGCGCTACCCAGATTGGGCTCGGGACATCAAGGACGTCACTGTCCACCTGCGCGACGATGAGGGCCGCCCCTTGGAGGTCGAGTTTCGCGCCTCGGCACTGGGGCGCAGTACGCACTACACGCTGCGCTACGACTACTCCCAGGCACCTGACAAGCTGGCATGGAGCCTGCTGCGTGGTGACATCATGCGTACGTCGGACGGCAGCTACGTATTTCGCGACACCGATGCCGGCGGCACGCAGGTGCGCTACGACCTGGTGATCGAGCTGGCGATCCCGTTGCCCGGGTTCGTCAAGCGGCGCGCCGAGGTGCGCATTCTGCACACCCTGCGCGAGCTCAAGGATCGCGCCGAATCGTGACCCCACGCCGGCTCGGAATCGACGTCGGCGGCACCAAATGTCTGGCAGTGGTTGTGGATGACGCTGGCGACGTACTCGCTGCAGCACGTCGACCAACGCCGCACGGCGAAGCGGCGTTGATCGACACGCTGGTCGCCGTGATTCACGACCTGAGCGACCACGGGAGCCCGCTCACCTTGTCCGAGATCGCCGCGGTCGGGCTTGGCGTGCCTGGATTGATTGGCGACGGGATCATCCACGCCTCGCCACATCTGCCGGGCGTCATCGAATTCGCGGTCGGCGCAGCGCTCAGCGCCCGCCTGCACGTACCGGTGGTGGTCGACAACGATGCGACCTGTGCGGCCCTCGCCGAATGGCAACTCGGTGCCGGCCGCGGTCCCAACGGTCCGGTCGGCGACATGGTGATGGTCACGATGGGGACGGGCATCGGTGGCGGAATCATCAGCGGCGGTCGGCTACAGCGCGGCGCGCACGGATTCGCCGGCGAGTTCGGGCACATGATGGTCGACCCGGCGGGTCCGCCGTGCCCGTGCGGTCGGCGCGGTTGTTGGGAGCGCTATACCTCCGGTTCCGGCCTGGCCCGCCTGGCCAGCGATGCCGCGACCGCTGGGCGTCTTCGCCTGGCGGAGTCGTTAACTCGTCAGATCCGTGGTGAGGACGTGGTTCGTTGGGCGGAGGGCGGCGATGTCCAGGCCAGCGCCGTGCTCGATGAGTTCGCCTGGTGGGTAGGCGTCGGCCTGGCGACGTTGGCGAATACCCTCGATCCCGAGCGATTTGTCCTCGGGGGCGGATTGGTGACTGCCGCCGACCTGTTTCTCGACCGGGTGCGAGCGGCGCTGCGGTCGTGCCTGTACGCCGGAGAGCACCGTGTCATCCCCGACGTGGTCGCCGCCGAACTGGGCGAACGCGCCGGCGCGATCGGCGCCGCCCTGCTGCCCGCCCGGTAAGCACCGCCCCGGCCCGCCGCCGGCCGCCGTTTGGGTGGCGAGAAACGCCCTGGTCGAGGTCTGGCCACCCAAACCCGGTGTGCGCATCGTGTCCAGCCGCCGTTTGGGTGGCGAGAAACGCCGTGGTCGAGGGCTGGCCACCCAAACCCGGTGTGCGCATCGTGTCGGGTCGCCGTTTGGGTGGCGAGAGACGCCCTGGTCGAGGTCTGGCCACCCAAACCGGGGATGGTGGCCGGGATGTCGGGCCGGGCCGTCGGCGCTTGACGAGCGGTGCCCGCTAGGCGTGCGGCTGATAGTTGGCTTGGGCCTCGTGGATCTCTTGCCAGGCGGCGTCTTTGCCGGCGAGTCCGCTGGTGGTGGCCAGCTTGCCGGGCTCGAGCGCCTTGTAGACCTCGAAGAAGTGCTGGATCTCGCGAACGAGTTGCGGGGTGAGGTCGGCGATGTCCTCGACGCCTTCCCAACGCGGTTCCCGCGGGGGGACACAGATGATCTTGGCGTCCTCGCCGGCCTCGTCGGTCATGTACAACACGCCCACCGGCCGCGCTGCCACATACACGCCCGGATAGACCGAGTCCTCGAGCAGCACAAGCGCGTCGAGAGGGTCGCCGTCGCCGGCGAGCGTGTTGGGAATGAACCCGTAGTCGGCAGGGTAGGTGGTGGCGGTGAACAGCCGTCGATCCAGATACACCCGCCCGGAGCCATGGTCGATCTCGTATTTGTTGCGGCTGCCGCGGGGGATCTCGATCACGACGTGAATGCAGCCTTCGGGCAGGGAGTCCATGCAAAACATCGTTCCACATGGTCCGACGATGCGGAATTCCCCGTGTCTGGGGAATCGAGTTGGGTAGCGTTGAGCACCTATGGAATTTCGGCGTGTCTCCAACCTTCCCCCGTATGTGTTCAGCATCATCAACGGATTGAAGATCGAGGCACGTCGGGCAGGTGCAGACGTCATCGACCTGGGCTTCGGTAACCCCGATATTCCCTCGCCGGAGATCGCCGTCGAGAAGCTGGCCGAGGCCGCGCACAACACCCGCAACCACCGCTACTCGTTGAGCCGTGGCCTGCCAAAGCTGCGCGAGGCGTTCGTCAATATGTACGAGCGCAACTGGGGGGTCAAGCTCGATCCCGAGCTGGAAGTGACCAACACGATCGGCTCGAAGGAGGGCTTCAGCCACCTGATGTGGGTGCTGCTCGATCGCGGCGACGCAGCCATCGTGCCCAGCCCGAGCTATCCGATCCACATCTACGGGCCGCTGTTCGCCGGTGCCGACCTACGCCAGGTGCCGATGCGTCACCTGGCCGACCCGCGTGTCGGCGATTTCACCGCTGACTTCTTCGACAGCCTGACCACCGCCTACGACGTCGGCTGGCCCAAGCCGCGCGTGCTGGTGATCAGCTTCCCGCATAACCCCACGGGGGCCGTTGTCGACTTGGACTTCATGCAGAAGGTGGTCGACTTCTGTCGCGAGCGTCAGATGGTCGTCGTCCACGACTTCGCCTACGCCGATGTTGGTTTTAACGGCTATCAACCGCCCAGCATCCTGCAGGCGGAGGGTGCCATGGACTGCGCTGTCGAGCTGTACTCGATGACCAAGAGTTTCTCGATGGCCGGTTGGCGAATGGCGTTCCTCGCCGGCAACCGCGACGTCGTCCAGGCCCTGGTCAAGCTGAAGAGCTATCTGGACTACGGCACCTTCCAGCCGATCCAGATCGCTGCGACGGTGACGATGAACGAGGCACCGGACTATCCCAAGGAAGTCTGCGCGATCTATCAGGATCGCCGCGACGCGCTGATCGATGGTCTCGGTCGGCTGGGCTGGGATATCCCCAAGCCGAAGGGCTCGATGTTTGTGTGGGCTCCGATTCCCGAGCCCTACGCCGAGATGGATTCCGTCGAGTTCTGCTCCCACGTGATCCGCGAATGCGACGTCGCCTTGTCGCCTGGTGTCGGCTTCGGGCCCGGCGGCGAGGGGTTCGTCCGCTTCGCCCTGATCGAGAACGAGAAGCGCATCGCCCAGGGCATCCGCAACCTGAAGCGTGGCCTCACCAAGCTCGGCTGAGGCCTAGATGTAGCCGAGCCGTCGTGCGTCGGCGGTGAGTTCGTCGCGGAACTTGGGGTGGGCGATGGCGATCAACGCGTTCGTCCGCTCACTGATCGTGCGGGCGCGCAGCTCGGCGACTCCGTATTCGGTGACGACCTTGTCGACTGTGTTCTTGCTGGTCGTTACCGCCGTACCGGGAGCTAGTTGCGGCACGATCCGGCTGACGGTGTCGCCTGCGGCCGTGGAATGCAGGACCATGAAGCCCTGACCGCCGTCGCTGTACATCGCCCCGCGGGCAAAGTCGACCTGGCCGCCAGACGAGGAGAAATAACGGCTGCCGATCGTCTCCGAGGCACATTGGCCGAGGAAGTCGACGGCCAGGGTGGCGTTGACCGACACGAAGTTGCGCTCGCGGGCGATCAGGATTGGGCTGTTGACATAGCTGACGCTCCACAGCTCGATCGCCGCGTTCTCGTGAATGAAGTCGTACAGCCGCTGAGTACCGAGGGCGAACGTGCCGACCACCTTGGTGCGGTTGTGCAGCTTGCGCACGCCATTCACCACACCCGACTCGACCAGGTCGATCAGCCCGTCGCTGACCAGTTCGGTATGCACCCCCAGGTCGCGATGGCTGTGGAGCGCCGACATGATCGCGTTGGGGATCGATCCGATCCCCGTCTGCAAGCAGGCCCCGTCAGGGATCCGCTCGGCCACGTACTGGGCGATGCGATGGTCGGCATCGTCCATCGCCGCCGGCTGGACCTCGATCAGCGGATAGTCGACCTCGGTCCAGCCGGCGATCTGCGAAACGTGGATCTGGTTGCGCCCAAACGTGCGCGGCATGCGCGGGTTGGATTCCAGGAAGACTCGACCGCGACCGATGAAGCTGCTGACGTAATCGGCGCTGACCCCCAAGCTGAAATACCCGTGCCGGTCGGGTGGACTGGACGCGGCAAGCACCAGGGGGTCGGTGGTGCGCCGCTTCATCAGCGAGTAGACCTCGCTGAAGTGGTTGGGCACCAGCTCGATGTGTCGTTGCGCGTAGCACGGACGGGTGACGTGCGATAGGAAGTACGACGTATGGCCCATTCGCTCGCCGTATGTTCCGTGCAGATACGGTCGGTCGTGCAAGGCGTGCATCTGGTGGACGTTGATCGACCCTTGCCGGCCCCCGGCGACCGCGGCCTCGATCGTGTCCATCAGCACGACCGGCTCGCCGTTGGCCAGCGGGATGATGATGTCGTTCACCGTGTCGGGCCCGCTGGCCAGATGATCGAGCACAGCATCAGCGGGCTGGCTGAGGACGGTTGGTTTCATGATTGCTCCCACTGTCGCGATCGTTCGACGGCGCGTCGCCACAGCGCGTGGGTGGCATCCGCTGCGCCGCCCGTGTCACGCGGCTCGAACACAGCGTCTTCCGTCCACTCGCTGGCGATTGCCGCGAGATCCGGCCAGACCCCAACGGCGAGGCCGGCCAAGTAGGCGGCACCCAGTGCGGTGGTCTCCAAGTCGTTCGGCCGGCGCACGGTGGCACCGATCTGGTCGGCTTGCAGCTGCAGCATTGCGTCGACCGCTGACGCGCCGCCGTCGACACGCAGATCGGTGATCGGCGTGCCCGACGCTGCCACCATTGCCTCGATCGCGTCGCGGGTCTGGAAGGCCATCGCCTCGACGACCGCACGGGCAAGGTGTCCTGCCGTGGTTCCGCGGGTGATGCCAACGATGGTGCCGCGGGCGTGTGGGTCCCACCACGGGGTCCCCAATCCGGTGAACGCGGGCACGACATAGACGCCTCCGTTGTCGTCGACTGACTGGGCCAGCTCGGCGACATCCGCGGCCGACTCGATCAATTGCAACCCGTCGCGCAGCCATTGCACGGCGGCACCGGTGACAAAGATCGCGCCTTCGAGGGCGTAGTGCGTCGTCCCGTCGGCCAGTGTCCAGGCCACCGTGGTGAGCATCCCGTCAACCGGTGGGGGACAGGTGGATCCGATGTTGAGCAGCACGAAGCTGCCCGTCCCGTAGGTGTTCTTGGCCATCCCTGGTTGGACGCACGCTTGGCCGAACAGAGCCGCCTGCTGATCGCCGGCGATCCCGGCGATCGGGATGCCAGCAGCGACGCCGCAGCGCGCCGAGGTGTTTCCGACGACACCGCTGGAGGGCACGACCTCGGCCAGCGCCTCGATCGGGACGCCGAACAGTTCGGCCAATTCGGGCGACCACCGGCGAGCGTTGATGTCGAAAAGCATCGTCCGCGACGCATTCGACGGGTCGGTGACGTAGCGCTCTCCGCCGGTCAGATTCCAGATCAGCCAGGTGTCGATCGTGCCGACCGCCAGATCAGGCCCGACCGTGACACCGTTGGCCAGCATCCATTCGATCTTCGAGGCGCTGAAATAGGGATCGAGCACCAGCCCGGTGAGCCGTCGAATCATCGGCTCGTGGCCGTCGCCACGGAGCTGTTCGCAACGCGCCGCGGTGCGTCGGTCCTGCCACACGATCGCCGGACCATGGGGGATCCCGGTGGTCCGGTCCCAGGCGACGACGGTTTCGCGCTGGTTGGTCAGACCGATGGCCGCGATTCGATCGGCACCGACGGCGCCGATGACCTCGTTCAGTGTGTCCCGAGCGGCTTCCCAAATCTCGATGGCCTCGTGCTCGACGCGGCCCGGTTCAGGAAAGTGCTGGGTGAACTCGCGGTATGCCGACGGGCCACGGAAGCCACCAGGACCGAGGACACGTGAGCGGATTCCCGTGGTGCCGGCGTCGATGGCGACGACCAGCCGGTCGGCTGCAGCGCTCATCAGAGGTCAGCGCCGGCGCGGGCGAGTATTGCGGTTGCCGGCGTTCGTCCGGCTGGTTGGCGTGGGCCTCGGCCGGTTGGCGCTGGCCGCGCCTACACCGGCACCCGCACCGCCACGCCCTGCCTTGGCGGCCTTGCGTTCCTGCTCGCGGACGTAGCCCTCGCGGCGCAGTTCGGCGAAGCTTTTGCGGGCGAATCCGAACCTGGCCATGATCGCCCCGACCCCGACGTACATCAAGCCGCCGATGCCGACGGCGATGTAGTTGGCTGGGCTGCGTTCCTTGACGATCAGGGCAAAGACGATGACGATCACGACAGTGGCCACGGCCCACTCGGTAAACAGCCGGCGCCACGGCACCGTACGCGAACTATCCCATCCCACCGTGTGGTGCTCCTTCAAGTCGAACTGACCGAACCCACACTATTGCCCGCAGAACTTCCTTCCCTCGCCGACATCATCCGTTCATGTCCGCGCAATCCGTCGCACCTAGGGTGGCGGCCATGCGTATTGGAATGCTCACCGGCGGGGGCGACTGCCCCGGCCTTAACGCCGTCATCCGCGCCGTCGTTCGCAAGGGAGTCGGCACGTATGGTCACGAATTTGTCGGATTTCGCGACGGCTGGAGGGGCCCGCTCGAGCGACACACGATGACACTCGGCATCGAGGAGGTGCGCGGCATCCTTCCCCGCGGCGGCACCATCCTCGGATCGTCGCGCACCAATCCGTTCAAAATCGACGGGGGCGTCGACCTGATCAAGCAGAACATGGCCGACCTTGGCGTCGATGCATTGATCGCCATCGGCGGCGAAGACACGCTGGGTGTCGCCACCAAGTTAGATGAGCTGGGTGTCAACGTGGTCGGAGTGCCGAAGACGATCGACAACGATCTGAATGGCACGGATTACACGTTTGGGTTCGATACCGCCGTGCAGATCGCCACCGAGGCGATCGATCGTTTGCACACCACGGCCGAGTCGCACCACCGCGCTCTGATCGTCGAGGTGATGGGCCGTCACGCCGGCTGGATCGCGCTGTACTCCGGGATGGCGGGTGGGGCCAACGTGATTCTGATCCCGGAGCGCAAGTTCTCGCTGCCGAAGGTCTGCGCATGGGTGGAGAAGCGCTTCGAATCGGAGTACGCGCCGATCATTGTGGTGGCTGAAGGAGCCCACCCCGAGGAGGGCGGGATGGTCCTTCAGGAGAAGGAACTCGACGCCTTCGGACACGTCCGCTTGGGCGGCATCGGCGAATGGCTGGCATCGGCGATCGAGGCCCATACGGGCAAGGAAGCGCGCACCGTTGTGCTCGGCCACGTGCAGCGTGGCGGCACCCCCACGGCACGCGATCGCGTCCTGGCGACTCGTTTCGGGCTCGCCGCAATCGACGCGGTCAACGATCGCAACTGGGGCACGATGATGGCGCTGCGCGGTACCGAGATCATCGCCATCCCACTGGCCGAGGGGACCGATGTGTTGAAGACGGTGCCCGTCGAGCGGTACGCCGAGGCCGAGGTGTTCTTCGGCTAGCGGACCGTCTACCCCTGCGTTGGCGTGGGGATCGGCGGGAAGTCGGGCTGGGCTGACTCGACGAAGCCAGGAAAGTCGTATTTCGTCAACGGTGTCGAGCGCAGAATTCCGGCGCCGTCGGGCCAGTCCTGCACGGTGCCGGAAAGCAAAATGCGCACCGATTGAACCCCGGTGATCTCCGTCGCCGTCAGCACGATCTGGGCGACCGCTTCGACCTGGGTCGCCCCGGTCAGTTCGCTCAGATCGCCGGAGACGTCGACGGTCAGCACGCCGCCGGTCAGCGACGACGACAGCAGCTGCGTATCGCGGGGAATCGCGCTGGTCAGCTCCTGGCGAACCTCGTCGTCGTTCGGTCCGGCGAGCAGGGCGGTCAACACCTTCAACGGGATCTCTTCGACGCCACGCGGCACCGAACGGAGCAAACCGCTACCGCTACCGCTACGGGTTGGGGCACGCAGATAGATCCGCGCCGAGCCCACCGCCGGGCCGGCGGAGTTGCCGTTGGAGACCAATAGGTCGCGGCGAGACCCATCGGGGATGTTGCGCGGCGCATCATCGATCGTCACGCCACACGCCCCGAGGAGCACGGCGAACAGGCTCACACCGAGCCAGCGTGCGGTACCGCTGCGTGTCCTCATGGTTCCAGCCGCTCCGAGGGCAGCTCGATCACGAAGCGCGCTCCAGGCTCGCCGTCGAGGCGGTCTTCCACCCACACCCGTCCGCCGTGCATCCGAACGTGTTCATCGACCAGTGCCAGGCCAAGCCCTGCACCGTCGCTACTGCTGCGTCGCCCGGCGGTGACGCCGCGAGCAAAACGCTCGAAGACAAGCGAGCGTTCGTCGACGGGTACGCCCGTGCCGTGATCTTCGACGGCGATCTGCACGTGCCCGCCATCGTCGATTGACTCGACGGTGACGGTGGGCATTCCGCCCCCGTGGTTGCGGGCGTTGTCGATCAAGTTGGCGATGACGCGCGCCAGGCGTCGCCGGTCACCGTTGATGATCAACTGGCTGGCCTCGTCGGTGACCGCCACCGGTGCGTCGCGCAGACTGGACACGGCCACCGCTTGACGGACGAACTCACCGACCAACAGTTCCTCCAGATGCAGACGAATCGCCCCCGCATCGAACCGGCTGATCTCTAAGAGGTCCTCGACCAGACCTTGGAACCGCGTCACGTCGGCGACCAGCAGGTCCAGCGCTGCCTGGGCCCGCGCCGGCATCTCGTCGCGGCGGGCCTGCATCACCTCGGCGCTGGCAGCCAGCGTCATCAGCGGAGAACGCAACTCGTGGCTAACATCGCTGGCGAAGCGGTTATCGCGTTCGATCTTGGTCTGCAACGCCGCAGCCATGTCGTTGAACGCCTCGGCGAGCACGCCAAGGTCTTGGTCCCTGGTGGGGACCAGTCGTGTATCCAGGCGGCCACCGGCGATCGCTTTGGCGGCCCGCGCCGCGTCGCCCAGCGGGCGAACGGTTCGGTTGGCAGCGAACCAGCCGACCACCGCGCCGCTCATCGTGGCGATCAGTCCACCGAACAACAGGCTGAGCCGCACGCTATTCAACGTCGAGGACACGTCGCCTAAGTCAGAGACTTCGAAATACGCCGCATCGGTGGCGGTCAAAGGGACCCCGATAATCATGTTTGGGCGGCCCTCGATGCGCACCACCATCCGCGCCGGGAGCTTGTCGTTGATTACCCGCTGACGCAGCGACGCGGGGATCTGCGGTTCGCCGAAACGCGACGAGCTGCGCGCCCATGTGTCGTCGACAAAGACGGCTGATCTGGACACGCCGAGGGAGCGCAACCGTTCGATCGCCGAGGCTGCGGTACGCGTCCCGCTGATCAGATCGTTCTGGGCGATCTGGGCGTTGCTGTAACCCTGCTCGATACTGGAGCGATCGCGCTGCGCCAGCAGGCTGCTGCGCGTAAATGTGTATGCGGCCATCGCCAGGAATCCCGACAAGAGCAGCGAGCCGAGGGCGAACATCAGCGCCATCTCGGTCCGCAAGCTGGGTCGGACGCGGCGCAGCCGCCACCAGCTTCGTTTCGTCGTACCGCCAGCGGGAGGAGTGGGTGCCTTTGCCGGGGCCGGGTCAGCCTCGGCGGCCGGGCTCACGATTGCAGGCGGTAGCCGAGACCGCGCACGGTGACCACGTACCGCGGGTTTGCCGGATCGGCTTCGACCTTGGTGCGCAGACGGCGTACGTGTACGTCGACCAGCCTGCCGTCGCCGAAGTAGTCGTAGCCCCACACCTTGTCAAGCAGTGCTTCGCGGCTGAACACCTTGCCCGGATTCTGGGCCAACTCGCACAGCAGCTTGAACTCTGTCTTGGTCAGATTGAGCTCGTTCCCGGCGCGGCTGACCTTGCCCTCGTCGGGGATGATCTCCAGGTCGCCGAACACCAGGCGGGCGTGAGCCGGCGTGGTGGGTCGGATCCGGCGCAGCAGCCGACGGATTCGAGCCGACAGTTCCTTCGGAGCGAACGGCTTCGTCAGGTAGTCGTCGGCGCCGGCTTCCAAGCCAGCAACGATGTCGTGGGTGTCGTTGCGTGCCGTGACCATCACGATCGGCACGTCGGAGGTGCGACGGAGCACGCGGCACAGCTCGAAACCGTCGACGCCGGGCAACATGATGTCGATCAGGACGACGTCGGGGTTACTGTGCTGGAAGATCTCGATGGCCTGTTCGCCGCTGGCCGCCTCGATGACCACCCAGCCCTCGTCCTCGAGCGCCAGTTTGACGGCCGAGCGAATTCGTTCGTCGTCCTCCACAGCCAAGATGCGAGTGCCCATCACCTACATCTTGCCATCTAGATCGTCGCTTCCTCAGTGTCCGCGATGGCGGCAGCAATCAGAGGATACACGTGGTGGTTGGCGGCCAGCACGCTGGTCGGTCCAGCGGTTGGCGAAACCAATTCGTCGCCGCCCACGGTGGTGACCCGACAGCCGGACTCGGTGGCGATCAAGGCCCCCGCGGCGACGTCCCATGGGCCAAGACCCTCTTCAAAATAGGCGTCGACGCGCCCGCAGGCCACCAGGCACAGGTCGACACTGGCGGCCCCGAAGCGGCGGATGTCGCGGATGACGGGGAGCAGGCGGCCGAGGCGGCTGGCTTGTGCGGCGCGGCGAGCAGGGGAGTAGGCAAATCCGGTAGCGACCAAAGCGGTGTCGAGCGCCGTTGTGGTCGAGCAGCGGATCGGTGCGTTGTTCAACGTCGCACCCTGATCGCGAACCGCGGCGAACATCCAGTCCAATCCAGGGATGTAGACCGCCGCGACCAACGCTCCTTCGGCGTCGCACACGCCGATACTGACTGCATACGTCGGTAGGTCGTACAGAAAGTTGGTGGTCCCGTCGATCGGGTCGATCAGCCAGCGGATCCCCGACGTACCTGGATGATCGGTTCCCTCCTCGCCGATCAACCCATCGTTCGGTCGGGCACGTTTGATCTCCTGGACCAGAAAGCGTTCGCTGGCTCGATCCCACTCGGTGACCACATCGGTCGCGGTGGACTTGGTCCCGGCGTCGGTGATCCCCTGCCGCCGGCCAGCGGCCACCATTCGACCAGCCTCGCCAGCCAGATCGACGGCCAGCGCGGCGAGGTCCAGCGTCAGCTGATTCGGTTCGATCACAACCGATTGCGTTCTTCGTGCTCGATCTGGCGCCATTCGCCCACGGCGCGCAGCACCAGCACGGCGACGACGCTCATCCCGGCCGCGCTGAGCACCGCACCGATCAGCGATCCGGCGCCGCGCTGGACCGCGCATTCACCGTCGCACTGCAGTTTGACCAGGGTGTAGCCGATCAGACCTCCGGCCAAGCCAGACAACAAGATGGCAACGAAGGCGACGCCGCGGGCGAATGGCGACGGGAGCGCAGAGAGCGGACGCTGCTCGGACATGGGGCCAGCGTAGGCTGGCCGCGGTGCGTACCACGATTGTGATCCCGACGTACAACGAGGCCGGCAACGTCGAGCGGTTGTTCAGCGCGATTCGCGCCGCGGTAACAGAGCCAGCGATCCTGCTGGTCGACGACAACAGCCCCGACGGCACGGCCGACCTGGCGGAATCGCTGAACGATCGGTTCGGGCCGATTCAGGTGTTACGCCGGCCGGGCAAAGCTGGACTCGGTGCCGCCTACCGAGCCGGGCTGCGCAGAGCGATCGACGACGGTGCCGACATCTGCATCCAGATGGACGCCGATGGATCGCACCCGGCCAACGTCCTCCCAGCGTTGATCGCGATCGTTGAACATGGCGCCGATCTGGCGATCGGTAGTCGCTATGTGCCAGGCGGGATCACCGAGAACTGGCCGTGGCAGCGTCGCTGGTTGTCGCGCTGGGCCAATCGGTACGTGTCCGCGGTGCTCGGTTTGGCGATCAACGACGCCACCGCCGGCTATCGCGCCTATTCGGCGGCAGCGCTGGAGCGGATGGATTTCCAGACGGTCAAGTCGAACGGCTACGGATTCCAGGTGGAGATGACCCATCGGCTGATCACCGTTGGCGGCAAGATCGTGGAATACCCGATCGTCTTCCGCGACCGAACCGCTGGCGATTCGAAGATGAGCGGCGGGATCATCAAAGAAGCGCTCACGATGGTGATCAAGCTGCGTGTTGGCGACATTCGGGGCCGCCGCGAGCGTCGCCGTCGCGGCGGCTAAACGAGTTGCGGTGAACGATCCCGCAGCCAGGTCGACGCGCACCATTCTGCACGTCGACATGGACGCCTTCTTCGTCAGCGTCGAGTTGCGTCGCCGTCCGGAGCTGCGCGGTCTGCCGGTCGCCGTCGGCGGCACTGCTGGCCGTGGGGTGATCGCCGCGGCATCGTACGAAGCCCGCCGATACGGGGTCCGTTCGGCGATGCCCACCGCCACGGCGCAACGGGCCTGCCCGAACCTGGTGTTGCTGCCCGGCGACCACGCGTTGTACGCCACCGTTAGCGAACAGGTCCGGGCGATCTTCGACGGCTTTACGCCGCTGGTCGAACCGTTGGCCCTCGATGAGGCGTTCCTGGACGTCAGCGGGGCGGGGCGCGCCCTTGGATCGGGAAGCGCCATCGCCGCGCAGATCCGCCGACGGACCGCCGATGAGTTGGGCCTGAACTGTTCTATCGGGGTGGCCACGAACAAGTTCCTCGCCAAGCTTGCCTCGGTCGCGGCCAAGCCGATCGCCGACCACAGCGGTGTTCACCCTGGACCCGGTGTGGTCGAAGTCCTGCCTGGGGCCGAGTTGGCGTTCTTGCATCCGTTGCCGGTCCGCGCCTTGTGGGGCGTTGGTCCGGCAACCTTCGAACGGCTCAGCCGGTTGGGTGTGACGACCGTTGCTGATCTCGCTGCGCTGGAACGTGCATCGCTGGTCGCCTCGCTTGGGGCCGCAGCCGGCGACCACTTGCATCGCCTGGCGTGGGCCCGCGACGACCGACCGGTCGACCCGAGCCGGTCGCTGAAGTCGATCGGCCACGAGGAGACTTTTCGCCACGATCGCCACACGCCAGCCGAACTACGCCGCGAATTGGTCCGTCTCGCCGACGGCGTGGCGACGCGGCTGCGGGCGAATGGGCGCGCCGCCCAGACACTGACGATCAAAGTCCGGTTCAGCGGATTTCACACGATCACCCGGTCGGTCACCGTTGCCTCGCCGATCGCCACCGCCCACGCGATTGTCGGCGCGCTCACTCCGCTGCTGGATGGCGTTGACCCGACCCCGGGTGTGCGCCTTTTGGGGGTGAGCGCATCCAAGCTCACCCAAGCCGGGGAACAACTCAGTCTCAACCTCGATGACCCAGCCGGCGAGCCGTCGGCGGCAAGCTGGAGCCAAGCCGAAGAGGTGGTCGACGCGATCCGCGGTCGGTTCGGATCATCCAGCATCGCCCCGGCGAGCGCGCTCGACAAGCGCGGTGTGCGTGTCGTGCGCACGGGCGCGCAGCAGTGGGGGCCGACGGGCCCGCCAGCTCGCTGACACCGTGCACAACGGTGCCCAAATATCCAGGTGGGCGCGTTGTCCGCCCTCGTCGTTCCATGCCATGATGAGGTCAGCCAGGTGGAGGGGTGAGCCAATGCCGCTGTCCGAGGAAGAACAACGAATTCTTCGACAGATCGAAGAGCAGCTTCAGCGCGACCATAACTTTGGGCGCGAGATGCTTCCGCCGCGCCGCCGCGGCGCAGGAATGAGCCTGTGGCTGTCCGGGGCGCTCACCGTTGTCATGTCCGCCAGTTCGATTTTGCTGCTTGCCGTTCACCCGTTGCTGTCGTTTGCCGCGTTCGTCGGCTCGATCGGGGCCGGCATCGTCGCCGAAGCCCGGCTGCGCGAGTACGGCGACGAGCGGCTGGGTCAGTTCAGCGATGCTGCACGGAGCCGATTCCGCGGCGTGCCCAGCCGCGACCGCGACGACTGACGCGCCGCGCTGATTTAGACCACCTGTCGCGGGTCGATCGCTGCGCCGACTCGTTGGAGCACGGTCCGCTGCCGACGGGTCGCATCGACGATCGCCTCACCCAACGACTCGGCGGTCTGTGCGGTCTCGACAGCGATATCGCTGTCGGCGTACACCGCCTCGGTCAGCGTGTCCGCCAAATCGCTGACCAAACGCTGATCCACACCGCTCGGCCGCGCCAGCTGGGCGAACTCGGCCGGCGTGCAGCCATCCGGCGCGCCGACCAATGGATCGAGCGCTCGGCGGGCGCGCTGCCAGGCAAAGCTGACCCGCGAGCTGGGGTCGTCGCCCACCGATCGACGGCGGCGGTCGCGGATCCAGCGCGGCATCAGCACCGCCCAGGCGATCAGAAGCGCCAGGATCAAGAAGATCACTAGCCAGCCCGGTGCCAGGCCGGAATCGTGACCAGCGCTGGTTCGGGCAGGAACGGTCGTCGCCGTGGCTGGGTTGGTGACGGTCGGCGAGGTGGGAACTGTCGATTGGGGCGTGCCGCTGGTGGTGGGCGTGGCGTTGGCTGGACCAGCGCCCCCGTCATCCTGGTTGGCCGGCACGCCGGTGACCTCTTCACTTCCCGGTTGACCGCGACCCGGCGTGGGCTCGAAGGCCACCCACCCGTAGTCGTCGAACCAGACCTCGGGCCAGGCGTGCGCTTGTCGCCCGCGTACCTCGTAGCTGCCATCGGCTCCCAAGGTGCCGGTGGTGAAGCCAACGGCGACCCGTGCTGGCAGGTCGGCAAGGCGGGCCATCGCTGCGAATGTTGCGGCGAATTGTTCGCAGTATCCCCGACGGAGCTCCAAGAAATCGCGGATCGCGTCGTTGCTGTGTCCGGCCTGCACATTCAGGTCGTAGGTGAACTCGCTGCGAAACCAATCCTGCAGGGCGCGGGCCTTGGCGTACGGGGTCGGTTGGCTGGCGGTGACGTCGCGAGCGGCCGTGATCGCCTCGTCGGGCAGACCCGACGGGAGGCTGAGAAAGGTGTTGCTCGGCGGCGAACTGGCGGTTGCGCTGGACAGCTGTTCGGCACTGGGCTCGCCGACAAACGAGGTGACCTGAATCGTCCGATTGACGGGCAGCGTGTCGCCGGAATACACCAGCGCCTGGCTGCGCGGTGCCCAATCGAAGGCGGAATCCGACCAGCTGCCGGGGCGGTAGGCCACGGGGAGCAGCACGCCGCCCAGCCGACGAACGGTGATCTGCGTGTCGATCGGCGTTCCCGAGGTGCTGTCTGGGGCTCGCGACTGCAGGTCTTCGCTGCCTGGCTTCCACGTGCGTCCGTCAAAGTCGGAGAGCCCGATCAGCCGCCAGTAATGCGGTTGCTCGGCGCGCATCGTAAACAGCAAGACGTCGCTGCGTGTGACCAGTTGCGAACGGATATCGACGAGCGGACTGACGACCTCGGTGTCGCTGTCGAAACGGTTGCGCGTGTCGATCAGAGCCTGTTCGCCGGCGCCGGGAAGGGCGGGGGCGATCGCCGCGGCGACCAATCCGGCAAGGGCCGCGCCTGCCAACGGGCCAGGGAGGCTGCGCCATGACGGGGCGCGCACGCCTCCCGCCCAGGTGGCCGACGTATCCCGGTGGGCACTGCGCAGCACGGCGATGACCAGCAGGGCGGTGGCGATCCACAGCGCGGCCATCAGGACACGGTGGTTCGGTGCGCTGAGCGCCGAGACGAAGATGAACACGATCGCCGTGGGGACCACGGCTTCGGCTCGCCCGAAGGCGCGAAAGGCGAACGAATCTGCGAGCGGTGCGCAGATTGCCAGCAGCCCGCCGCTGGCGACCGCGAAGCTGCCGCCGCTGGGCACCGGCGCCACTGCTTTGGGGAATTGATTCCAGACCAAGCGCAGATCGCTGCGCAACGCTTCGATGGTGTCGCCGGTGGGCAGGAACGCGGCGGTGGTGTCGCGGTGGTAAATCAGCGCCACCAGCCAGATCGTGGCGAGCAATCCGAGTGGGATGGCCACCAGCGACGGCAGGGGGGTCGCCCGGATCGCCAGGCTGATCAGGTGGGCGCCAACTACGGCGAGGATCATCTGCGTCAGGTAGTCCCAGTCGGCAAAGAGTCGGCTCATGCCGACGGCGGTGACCACCGACAGCAGGGTGAGCGCGCCCGTCGCCAGCGGGTGCAGGGGGCGAGGCACGGGTGACCCGCGGCCTGGCGGGGTAACGTTTGGCGAGGCGACGCCCGGTTCGGCGGTCGCCGTGCTCATCCGCTGCCTCGCGCTCCCTGGGCGGCGCCGGTCCACTGGGCGGACTCGCCGCCAAGCAGGCGCTCCCAACCGCGCTGCAAACTGCTCAGCGACGTCCCGTCGATCACCATCCGTCCCGTGCCTGGTTCGGTGGTGGTGATCACGACGATGGCGTCCCCAGTGCGTCGGGCGCGCAGACTGCCAACCGCCGGGCTGGTCGCCGAGCCGGTGATGATCGTGGTGACCCCAAGCCCGTCGGTGGATCCGGATCCGCTGGACAACTCCCCGGGCTCGTCGAGCGGGGCCACGGTGGCCAGCCAGTGGGCGGCCAGTGCCGCGGAGTGCGGGCCGCGGAAGTCGGCGTCGGCCGCCGCCAGGCGGATTTCCAGCTGACTCGACGACACCGCCCCGATCAGACTCGCTGCCGCGCTGACCGCACGTTCGAAGCTCAGTGGGTCGTATTGGTCGGCATCGAGGTCGACAAGCACCGTGAATCGGCGAAGACCCTCGTTGACGGTCTCTTTGACCATCAAGGTTGTCGATCGGGCGCTGGCCTTCCAGCTGATTCTGCGCAGGTCATCGCCGGGCACGTATTCGCGCATCGAATGGAACTCGGTGCCGCTTTGGGCCATCGACGCGGCGCGCAGGTACTGGCCGAGATCGCCCGCAGTGCCGACCGCGGGGGTGCTGAGGTGAATCGTCTGCGGCAGGATCAGTACCTCGGAAGCACCAGCCAAGGTGTGCGTGCGTGCGCTGAGCCCGAGGGCATCGGTTCGTCGGCCGCGCAGCGGGCCGCAGCGCAACACGCCGCGCTGGGCAGTGGGCAACAGGTAGGCGGCGCCGACCCGTTCGCCGGGGGCGAGTGCAGCGAGTTGGAAGGTTGCTCCGCCGCGGTCGCCAACCTGTTCGTACAGCGACAACTGCGGCGAGTGACGCTGGCCGTCGTTGGTGATCATCACGTCGGTGCGCGCCGCCTCGCCGGCGGTCAATTGCGGGGGCGAGGTTCGCCGCTGGACGCGTAGCGCCGGCATCGGCAGATGTACCCACACCAGGCTGATCGCCACGGCCACGACCAAGGCGACGCCGAAGACGTACAACTCGATCAGCCCGAAGATCCGCCCGACGGCGATCGACAGCGCGGCGGTGACCAGCGCCGTCCAGCCGAAGCGGGTCAGCACTAGCGTGCCTCCGGTACCCGAACCCGGTCGAGAATCTCGCCGACCACCCCGTTGCCGGTCAGACCGCGACCGGCGGCCTCGCCACGGACCACGAAACGGTGGCCAAGGACGTGTGGGGCGACGTCTTTGACGTCGTCGGGGGTCGCGTATTCGCGCCCCCGCGATGCGGCCCGGGCGCGGACGGCTTTGGCGAGTTGCAGCGTTGCTCGAGGCGACACGCCGAGGGCCAGCCCGGGGTGTCGCCGGCTGGCCTCGGCAATGTCGACAAGGTAGGACTTCAACGGTGCCGCAAGATGCACGGTGCGCACCGCTTTCGCTAGGGCGCGGACCTCGGACGCGGTGACCACCGGATGGAGTTGCGTCACCGCCTCGGCAGCGCCGAAGCCGTCGAGGATCGACAGCTCCGCGGCCCGATCGGGATAGCCCAGCGAAAGGCGCATCAGAAACCGATCGAGCTGGCTTTCCGGTAGTCGGTAGGTGCCCTCCTGCTCGATCGGGTTCTGCGTGGCGACGACCATGAATGGCTGCGGGAGCTGATGAGAAACACCATCGGCCGAGACTTGGCGTTCCTCCATCGCTTCCAGCAACGCCGACTGGGTTTTGGGCGAGGCCCGGTTGATCTCGTCGGCGAGCACGATGTTGGCGAACAGTGGTCCGGGCTGAAAGACGAACGACTCGGTGGCGCGCTGCAGGATGCTGACCCCGACCAGGTCGGTGGGCAGCATGTCGGGAGTGAACTGGACACGTTTCCACGTGCAGTCGATCGACGCGGCCAGGGCCTTGGCCAAGCTGGTCTTGCCGACGCCGGGCACGTCTTCGATCAGCAGGTGACCTTCGGCGAGCAGACAGATCACCGACAGATCGACGACGTCGCGTTTCCCTACCACTACCGAGGCGATGTTGTCGGTAATCGCCTGAAACAGCGAGGCGAAGGTGCGTGGGGCAGGAGCGGACACTCGTGACAGGGTAGACGCGGCTGAACTTGGTGCCACCGCAGTACGGTGGCGGCGTGTCGCAGTGTTACCTCGCCGTCAACATCGGAGGAACGCGCCTTGCTGCGGCCGTGGTCGACGACAACGGCGACGTGTTGATTCGCGATCGCGTCAAGACGCCGGTCAAAGACGTGTGGCCGGCGCTGCGCCGACTGGTGCTGCGCGTGATGGCGGCGGCGCCGAGTGCCCCGGTCAGCTGCGGCGTCGGATCCGGCGGGCCGATGGAACCCGACGCGGGAACGGTGTCGCCTTTACACATCCCGACCTGGCACGACTTTCCGATCGTCGCCGAATTGGAAACCGTGACCAAGCTGCCCGTGGTGATCGACATTGACGCGAAAGCGGCGACGATGGGTGAGGCCTGGTGTGGAGCAGCGGCCAACGAGCGCAACTTCATCGGCGTGGTGCTGGGCGCAGGAATCGGCGGCGGGATTCTCAGCAATGGCAGGTTGCTCCGCGGTCGGCTGGGGAATGCCGGGCACATCGGGCACGTCGTGGTCGAGCCAGAGGGACGCGAATGCCCCTGTGGTGGACGTGGCTGTCTCGAGGCGTACTGCAGTGGATCGGCGATCGAGGCCGAGACCGGCCGGTCGCCCCTGCGTGCGCCGCCAGCGATCATCGAGCGCAGCGGCTTGCTGTTGGGGCGCGCCCTGGCCGCGGTCGCGACCGTTTGCGATCTGCAGATGGCCGTCGTCGGCGGAACCATCGCCCTGAATTTCGGGGAGCCATTTTTCGCCGCAGCCAATGCCGAAGTGCGGACGCGTGCCAAACTGGGCTTCATCGCCGATTTCACTGTCGTCCCGTCGATGCTCGGTTCCACCGCATCGCTGATCGGTGCCGCCGCCCTAGCGCGTCAATTGGTCGGCGCTCACGCTGGTGCCCAGCGATGATCGGTGCCCAGCGGTGAGCGCCGTCTCGCCGCGACTGCTCCTCGCCGTTCTCCGTCGGCCGAGCTTGTGGGGCACGGCGCTGCTCCAATGGAAGCGATTGACGCCGCCGGGGTGGTGGAAGCAGCGCCCGTTCCTGCCCGTGCCGGACGCTGAGTATCTTCGCTTTCGAGCGGTCACGCAGTACGGCGATGGCGATCACCGACTGACCGCCGAGGACGTCACCGCCTACCTGTCCTGGTGTCAGCGGCAGCGTCAAGCGGGTCGTCACGAAACTCCGTCCGCTTCGATGCCGCGGATTCATTAGGTTCGACGCCTGTGAAGAGCTCACTCGTTCTCAATGCGACGTTTGAGCCGCTCTCTGTCGTCACTTGCCACCGCGCCGTGTGCTTGATCTTGGGCGACCGGGCTGACCTGGTTGCCGATGACGGCACCTCGGTGCATGCCGTTTCTCTGTCGGTGCCGACACCGTCGGTGATCCGTCTGCGGTCGATGGTCCATGTGCCGTTCCGTCGCCGTGTTGCCGTATCGCGCCGGGCCGTCTTCGCCCGCGACGACAATCGCTGCCAGTACTGCGGCGGATTCGCTGACTCGATCGACCACGTCGTGCCGCGGTCGCGCGGCGGGACCCACGAATGGGAGAACGTCGCTGCCGCGTGTCGGCCGTGCAATCTGCGCAAGCGCGACCGCACCCCGGCCGAGGCGAACATGCCGTTGGCCCGCCCGCCCCGCCAACCGCGCCACGCGGCGTGGGTCACGGTCGCCGTACCACGGGTCCCCGAGGCCTGGAAGCCGTTCCTTGCCGTCGCCGGATAACTGGCTCTCCGCGGCGGTGGCCGCAGCCCAGGAGGCAGGCTGGGATATCCAGCTGATCACCGGCGATGCCGAATCGTTTCATCACCAGGTTCCAGCGCCGCCGGGTTCACCGGCGGCGAGGTCGATCTGGGTGTTCAGCCCGGCCCGGCCAACGATGGTCCTCGGATCCAGCCAGCCGGCCGAGGCGGTCGATCACGCCGCCTGCGAACGCGCCGGTGTCGACATCGTCCGCCGACGGAGCGGCGGGGGAGCGGTGTTGGTGATCCCCGACGAGATGATCTGGGTCGACGTGGTGATTCCGCGCCGTGACCCACATTGGGATGATGATGTCGGCCGGGCGATGCACTGGATCGGTGAGGCCTGGCGGCAGGCGATCGACCCCAGGGCGTTGCGTGTCCACGATGGTCGCCTCGTCACCCAGGCACTCGCCGCACAGGTCTGTTTCGCCGGCCGTGGACCCGGCGAGGTGATCCTCGAATCGTCGCCGACGACCAAGGTCGTGGGAATTTCCCAACGTCGGACCGCCGGATGGGCTCGCTTCCAGACGATGGTTCACCGTCGCTGGCAACCGGTCCTGATGGCCGACTTGCTCACCGAGCGACCCGACGAGCGGCAGTTGGCCGACGCCGTCGGGGTGGTCGAACGACCCGAGCCGGACCTGCTCGCCGCCCTGGTGCGCCACCTCACCGCCCCGCCTACCTAACCACCGCACCCCCCATGGGCGCGATGAATGTGAACTGTGCGTCTTCGGCGCGCCCATCGGGGGAGGGATGGGGCGTATCTGGGGCAGGGTGGGGCGGGTTTGGGGAGAAAAGGGGTGAAATGGTTGACATCGGGGGAGATTGGGGACAAACTGGTGCGAGGCGGGGACAGCAGGGTTCCCGCGCCGTCATGCGGCAGGCATGAACCAGGTTGGGCAGGAGGTGAGCACGGGTGTTGTTGGTCGGGACGTACGAACGTCAACTCGACGGCAATGGACGCCTGGCGCTCCCCGCCGATCTGCGCAAAAACATGGCCGACGAGTGTTATCTGGTCAAAGGCACCGAGCGTTGTGTCTCGGTGGTGCCTGCCACCGACTTCGAACGTGACGTCGCCGAGATGCGCGAAGCCGTCCGCCGCGGTGAGCGCAACAGGGACGAGCAGCGGGCGTTGGCGGGGAGCGCGCAGTTCGTCAAACTCGACAAGCAAGGCCGCCTGAACCTCGACGAGCACTTGCGTGTCTGGGCCGAGCTGGCCACCGATTCTCCGGTGATCGTCGCCGGCGCGTTCGACTGCATCGAGATCTGGTCCCCGGAACGCCACCGTCGAATCGACGCCGCCGGTAGCAGCGCACTGGCCGGCCGCGAGTGATCGCCAACACCACCGAACGAGAGGAGCGCGAGGACACCAACCAACCGATTCATTCCCAGACGTCGCTCGCTGTGCCGGTCACCGGTTTCAGCCGCTTGTCTGCAGTCCCCCGGAACGCGCGATGGACAGCCCATCTCCGCCCGCTTCCGTCTTGGTCGACCGGGGAGACATCCCGGCGGCCGTTGTGTTCCGGGGGATTGCAGACAAGCGCAGGATCGCTGGGGATTCGATGAACGAAGCCGAGGCAGGATCGTTCGACCACCAACCCGTGATGGTTGATGAGATCGTTCAACTCTTTGCTCCGGTTCCCGCCGGTGTCGTGCTCGACGCGACGCTCGGTGGGGGAGGGCACAGCGCACGTCTACTCAGCGAGTACCCCGATCTCCAGGTCCTGGGGATCGATCGCGACCCGCATGCGCTCGCCGCGGCGAAGCGCCGCCTGGCCCCCTTCGGTGATCGAGTGCGCACTGCACGAACCCGGTTCGACGACCTCACCAACGTCATGGAAGCGTTCAAGATCGATCACCTGTCCGGAGCTCTCTTCGACCTCGGGGTCAGTTCACCGCAACTCGATCGGGCCGAGCGGGGCTTCTCGTATCGACACGATGCCGCGCTGGACATGCGCATGGACACCGACCAGGCCTGGTCGGCCGCCGATGTGGTCAACGGCTACTCGTTAGAGCGTCTCGCCTCACTGATCAGTCGCTATGGCGACGAACGCTTCGCCATGCGGATCGCCGCGGCGATCGTCGATGCCCGCCCGATCGAGAACACCGCCAGGCTCGCCGAAGTGGTCGTCGCAGCCATTCCGGCCCCGGCCCGGCGAACCGGCGGACACCCGGCGAAACGAACCTTTCAGGCGATCCGCATCGAGGTCAACGGCGAGCTGGATGCGCTGCCCGATGCCATTGACCAGGCGATCGCGGCGACCGCCCCAGGTGGGCGAGTCGTGGCCTTGAGCTATCACTCAGGCGAGGATCGGATCGTCAAGGATCGCTTCCGGGCTGCCGAAACCGGCGGCTGCCTGTGCCCCCCGGAACTGCCGTGCGTGTGCGACGCGGTGCAGACCGTGCGCACCGTGCGCCGCGTCCCGCGCCAGCCCAGCGGCGCCGAACGGAACGCAAACCGGCGGGCGAGCAGCGCGCGGCTGCGCGTCGTGGAACGGATTCTGCCGCGTCACCGCGATCGCCAGCTGGGCGACAAGCCAGGGAGTTTCTGACATGGCGTTGGCCACCAATGTGCCACGCCCGGCCGTCACTCGGGAGCGTGTCCACGCCACCAGCGGCCCGCGCCCGCTGGTCAAGTCGACCCACAACGTGCAGGTGGTGCCCAGAACCACGTTGCACGTCGTCCCTCGCGGTCGGCGAGCCGTTCGTTGGGTGACGATGGTTGGCGTCGTGGTGTTCACGTTGATGTTGGCCGCGGCCGCGTTCCAGACGCAGCTCGCTCGTCGTCAGCTGCAGCTCGACCAGCTGAACAAGGACATGGATGTGGCGACGCAGCACTATGACGCACTGCGCCGCGAGCGCGCCGAGTTGCGTTCGCCGGGGCGGCTGCACGCCGAGGCTCAAAAGCGCGGCATGGTTTCGTCCGACTCCACGGGCATGGTGATCCTGCCCGCCGAGGTGTTGGCCGAAGCCGAATTGTGGATGGGTCAGACCAACGACGGTGTCGGTCAGCCGGTGCCGGACAGCCTCGAGCAATTCGAACTGATCAAGGGTGTCTTGGACGGTCGGCGATGAGCCCGCGCCGCACCGACGCCGAGATCATCCCGCTGCATCGCGGGCAGCGCCGCGCCGCACCTGGCGCACCGCGCCCGGCCCGGCACCGTTCGCCATCCAGGCCGCCCACGTCCAGCCAGCGAGCAAAACGAACCACCCCGATGGCGCGCCGCGACGCTGCCGTCGAGCGGCCGCGTCGAGGCGGTTCGCGACGCCACGCATCAAGCCGCGGCACCGGAGGGCGTCCGCCGGCCGCCCGCCCGCTCACTCGACGGATTCGGCGCGCCCCGCGGCCGCCGCGCTTCCGATTTCGCGCCGGTCAATCACAGCGCCGGGTCAAGCTGATCTTCGCCCTCAGCCTGGCACTGTTGGTAGCCGTGATCGGTCGGGTGGTGCTGTTGCAGACCACACAGGCCTCGGCGTTGCAAAAGGCTGGAAAGCAGCAGCGCACGTCGGAGCGGATCTTGAAGGCCCAGCGGGGAACGATCTTTGCTGCGGATGGCGCTGAATTGGCCCTCTCGGTGCCGTCGTCGACGATCATCGCCAACCCGAAGTTGGTCACCGACCCGGCGGGGACCGCGGCCACACTGGCGGCGTTGCTGAAGTTGTCACCCGCCAAACAGACCTCGCTTCAGGAAGCCTTCACGCAGAAGCAGACCTCGTTCGTCTACGTCGTCCGTCAGATCGATCCGAGCCTGGCGGCGACGGTCGATGGGCTGCGCCTGGCTGGGGTCGACGTGCTGGCCGAGGAACACCGCACGATGCCCAGCGGGGCGGTGGGCAAGAGCGTGCTTGGACGGACCGACATCGACGGCATTGGCATCGCCGGGCTGGAGCGCCAGTTCGACCAGATGCTCACCGGGATCGACGGTGAACGGGTGACGGAACACGATCGCCAGGGCCGCTCGATCGCTGGTTCGGGGACGACCACCAAGGCACCCGTCGCCGGTGAGGATCTGGTGCTCACCATCGATCGATCGCTGCAGTACCAGGTGGAACAAGCGCTGCTGGCGCGTGTCGATGAGCCGTCGGTGATGGCCAAAGGCGGCACCGTGGTGGTGATGGACACCAAGTCCGGCAACATCCGCGCCATCGCCAACGTGCGGCGCAACGATCAGGGTGTCGCCGAGATCACCTCGGCCAACCTGGCAGCCGTCGAAGCCCGTGACCCGGGCTCGGTGGCCAAGGTGTTCAGCATCGCTGCCGCGATCGATAGTGGCATGGTCACCCCGGACACCTACTTCGAGGTGCCTGGCACGTACACATTCGATCGGGGCACCTCGTACGAACGCACGATTCGCGACGCTGAGCCGCACAACACCGAGTCGTATTCGGTGCGCCAGATCATGACCAAGTCGTCGAACATCGGCACGATGATGGTTGCCGGACGGATGACGCCAGAGCAGCTCCATGATTATCAGGCGGCCTTTGGCTTCGGATCGAAGACCGCCTTGGACTTCCCCGACGAAACGCCGGGGATCCTTCGCGCCGCTGACACGCTGCGTGGCTCGGAGGTCGCCACGGTCAGCTATGGCTATGGCTTCTCGGTGTCGTCGCTCCAGTTGATTGCTGGCGTGAACACGATTGCCAATCGCGGCACCTATGTGGCGCCGCGACTTGTCGAGGCAACGATCGACCGCGGCGGCGAACGCGTTGGCGCGGCACCATCGATCACCCGACAGGTGGTCAAGCCGGAGACCGCCGCAGAGATGACCTCGATCATGACCGATGTCGTCTGCCGCGGCACCGCCAAGCAGGCGCGCATGGACGGCGTGGTATCCGTGGCTGGCAAGACCGGCACGGCGTACAAACTGCAGGACAACAAGACCTACCAAACCGATGGTGGGGCGCGGGCGTACTTCGCCAGCTTCGTTGGCTTCCTGCCAGCGCAGGATCCGCAGATCACGATTCTCGTCTCGATCGATGAGCCCGATCCCTTGTCGAACGACCGCTTCGGGGGCACCGCCGCGGCACCGCTGTTCGTCAACATCGCCAAGGACGCGATGCACGAACTGCAGATCGAACGGGTCGAGGGCGACACTGGCTGTCCGTCCACATGAGCACGCCGCGCGCATCTCGTTCCCGGTCCCTTGGGCAGTTGGTCGACGCCGCGGCGTTGAAAGCCTCTGTGCATGGCGACTCGGAGGTGACAATCACCGAGGTGACCATCGACTCGCGTGCCGTGCAGCTGGGCGCACTGTTCTGTTGTATCCCGGGTGCCAACGTGGACGGCCACGACTTTGCCCACGCAGCGGTGAGCGCTGGCGCGGCGGCACTGCTGGTCGAGCGGTTGTTGCCGATCGATGTGCCACAAGTGCTGGTCACCGACGTTCGCGCCAGCGTCGGTCCGCTGGCGGCAACCTGTTACGGGGACCCCTCCCGCGACTTGCTGTTGGTTGGTGTCACCGGCACCAACGGAAAGACGACGACCAGCGCGTTGATCGCCGCGATTTTGCGCGCCAATGGCCTGGACACCGCGGTGATCGGCACCTTGACCGGCGTCCACACGACCCCCGAAGCCCCCGACCTACAGCGCCAACTCGTCGCTCATCGTGCCGAGGGAAAGCACGCCGTCGTGATGGAGGTCAGCTCGCACGCCCTGGCATTGCATCGGGTTGATGGCTGCCAGTTCGCGTTGGCGGTCTTCACCAACCTCGGCAGCGATCATATGGATCTCCACGAGACGCCGGAGCGGTACTTCGCGGCCAAAGCGATGCTGTTTACGGCAGGTCTCAGCGCCCAAGGAATCAGCAACGGAGACGACCTCCATGGGCGGCTTCTGGCTGACGCGGCGGAGATTCCGATGACCGTGTACACCCGCGACGACGTCTCCGGCGTCAGCGTGACGTCGACGGCGGCGAGTTTCGAATGGCGCGGTCAAACGATCGAGATCCCGATGGGTGGAGCGTTTAACGTGGACAACGCCCTCGCCGCGGCGACGGCTGGTGCCGTGCTGGGTGTCGACACGGACACGATTCGACGCGGCCTGGCCGCTGTCGACCCGGTGGCCGGCCGATTCGAACATGTCGCCGCCGTTCGCGGCGCCGACGTGATCGTCGACTTCGCCCATACGCCCGAGGGTCTGACGATCGCCCTCGACGCGGCCCGCCAGGTGTCGGCAAGCGGCAGGGTCATCGTCGTGTTCGGTGCCGGCGGTGACCGCGACCGCAGCAAGCGTCCGCTGATGGGTCACGCCGCAGCGAAGGGGGCCGACGTGGTGATTGTCACCTCCGACAACCCGCGTACGGAGGATCCGCTGGACATCATTGGCGCCATCGTTGCTGGGATCGACGAGCGCACGTCGGTGATCGTCGAGCCCGATCGTCGGACAGCGATCGCCACTGGACTCCGTCAGCTGGCATCGGGTGATGTGCTCGTGGTCGCCGGCAAGGGACACGAGCGAACGCAAACGACAGGGACCAAGGTGGTCGAATTTGACGATCGGGCCACGGTGCTCTCGATCATCGAGGAGGAATTGTGATCTCACTGTTGATCGCCGGCGCGAGTGCGATGCTCGTGTCGCTGATCGCTACCCGCTACCTGATCGGCTTCTTCCGCCGTCGTCAGCTCGGTCAACCGATCCTGGGCAAAGAGGACCATGGCCCCGAGCATCACCTGTTCAAGCAGGGGACGCCAACGATGGGCGGTTTGGCGATCATCGCCGCGGGCTTCATCGGCTGGGTGGTTGCCCACGTCCGCGAAGGCCTGCCGTTTTCAAACCAGGCGATGATCGTCTGGGTTGCGGTCTTGGCGATGGCGGCGATGGGTTTCCTCGACGACTTCATCAAGGTCCGCAAGAAGCACAACCGCGGCATCTTTTGGAAGAAGAAGAGCTACATCACGATGGCGATGTCGATCGGTCTGGCGTGGTGGTTGGTCGCCGCCACCGAGATCAACACGACCATCTCGCTGACCCGCGCCGACTTTCCCGGTTGGGAAGTGCCCACGTTTGTCTATGTGATCTTCGCCGGTCTGATCATCTGGGCGACGGCCAACGCCGTGAACGTCACCGACGGCCTGGATGGACTCGCCGCCGGCTCGGCGCTGCTCGGGTTCCTGGCGTTCGCGGTGATCGCCTATTGGGCGTTCCGCTACCACGACATCGAGGCCTACCGGTTTGCCTACGGCAAAGTGGTCAACCCGCTTGATCTCGCTGCACTGGCCGCGGCCATGACAGGAGCATGCGGCGGGTTCTTGTGGTTCAACGCAGCGCCGGCGCGGATCTTTATGGGCGACGTCGGCTCGTTGGGGTTAGGCACCGCCCTGGCCTTCCTGGCGCTCACCACCAACACGATCCTGCTACTGGTGCTGATCTGCGCCGTCAACGTCATGGAGGCCGGATCGGTCGGTATCCAGATGACCGTGTTCAAAGCCAGCGGACGCAAGAAGCGATTGTTCCGAATGACGCCGATCCATCACCACTTCGAGCTACTTGGTTGGCCGGAAACCACGGTGATTATCCGCTTCTGGCTGATCGCTGGGATGTGCGTCGCGGTCGCGCTGGGCATGTTCATCGGTGACTTCACTCGGCTGGAGAAGCTGCGTTGACCGATTCGACGCTGGTCTATGGCGTGGCGATTGCCGGTCAGGCCCTGACCGAGGCGTTGCTGCGACGCGGCGATGCGGTGGTCCTGGCCGACGACAATCCCAGCGCGCAGGCGACCGACTGGGCGTCGCGGCACGGGCTTGCGATCAACGTTGGCCAACCCATCCACAACCTGCTCGACGGGATTACCCAGCTGTGCCCGGCTCCCGGCGTACCGGAGGATCATCCGGTGATCGTGGCGGCGCAAGCGGCAGGGATCGCGATTCGCACCGAGATCGACCTGGCCTACGAATGGGAGCAGCGTCGCTCTGGCGGACCGCGGCCGATCCTGGCGGTCACCGGCACCGATGGAAAAACGACCACGACGCTGATGGCCGCGCACATGCTGAACCAGGCCGGCCGACGCGCCGTCGCGGTGGGCAACACCGAGGTGCCATTCGTCGCCGAACTCGACAGCGATGCCCAGGTCTTCGTCGTCGAATGCAGCAGCTTTCGGTTGAACTGGTTGGAACACTTCCGGGCCGAGGCCTCGGTGTGGCTGAACTTTGCTCCCGACCACCAGAATTGGCATACCTCGCTGGAGAGCTACCGCGCCGCGAAGGAGCGGATGTGGGCCAACGCCAGGTCCACCGATGTCGCCATCGGCTTCGCCGACGACGACGTGGTGATCGCTGCGCTGCGCCGCTCGATTTGCCGGCAGGTCACCTTCGGGCTGGACTCAGGCGACTATCGCTTGGACGATGCGACCCTGATCGGGCCGCGTGGCCCGATCACCCGTCGCGACGAGATGAGCCGTGATTTGCCGCACGACATCACCAACGCGCTCGCCGCCGCGGCGTTGGTGATCGAAAGTGGACTGGCCGCCAGCGACGACGTCGCCGCCGCCTTGGCGACCTTTCGGCATCCCGAGCACCGCATCGAACCAGTGGGTGGACGCGACGGCGTGCGCTGGTTCAACGACTCGAAGGCGACCTCGCCGCACGCCGCGCTGACAGCGATTCGCAGCTTTGAGCGCGTCGTGTTAATCGCCGGAGGAAAGAACAAGGATCTCGACCTGACCCAGTTGGCCAGCGAACCGCAACGGATGGTGGGCGTGGTGGCGATTGGCGCGGCGAGCGCCGAAGTTGCCGCCGCCTTCGCCGGAATTTGCCCAGTGGAGATCGTCCCCAACTCGATGGCCGATGCCGTACGCGCCGCGGCCGCCCTCGCTTTGCCGGGCGATGTGGTGCTGCTATCGCCGGCATGCGCCAGCTTCGACTGGTACAGCGGCGGCTATCCGGCACGCGGCGCCGACTTCAAGAGGCTTGTTGCCGAACTGATTCTCCAGGAGGAATCGTGAGCACCTCGACCACCATGATCGGTGACCGCCGACGTGCGGCGCTGCAGCGATCGCAATCGGTCAATCGTCACCCAAGCACGCGCGACCGGACGACGCCACTGCCCGCGCCACCCGCGGTGTTCTACGTGATGGCTGCGGTGATCGCTCTGTTCGTCATGCTCGGCCTGGTGATGGTGATGTCCGCCAGCTCGATCAGCGAATTCCACAAGGGCAAATCGCCGTGGGGCCCGTTTATCAAGCAGGCGATGTGGGCCGTCTTTGGGACCGCTGGTTTGGTGACGGCGATGCGCGTCCCGCTGCACTTTTGGCGGCGGATGGTGGTCCCCACGCTGATCGTTTGCTCGCTGGCGATGTTCGCCCCGTTGGTTCCTGGGCTGGGTGTCAATGTCAACGGCGCACGAGCGTGGATCGCCATCGGCGGGTTGACCGTGCAGCCGTCGGAATTCTTGAAGCTGGCGTCGCTGCTGTTCTGCGCCCATCTGTTGGCAAAACGCCAAGGCGAGATGCACGACCCGAAGCGCACGATTCGACCGGTGTTGTGGATCGGCGGACTCGGCGCCGCGCTCAGCATGGTGCAGGGCGACTTGGGCTCGGCGATCGTGTTGGCGGCGATCATCTTTGTGATGCTGTTCATCGCCGGTGCGCCGCTGATGCCGCTGGCTGCCGCAGGGGTCGCAGGGGCCAGCGGGGCGATGCTCTTCGTGTTCTCCAGCCCATTCCGCAAGGACCGGTTCACGGCGTTCTTGGACATCGCCGCGCACAAGGATCATCTCAGCTACCAGACCTATCAAGCGATGATCGCGTTGGCCCAGGGTGGCGTCACCGGCGAAGGGGTTGGCCGAGGTTCGAGCAAACTCGGTGAATATCTCCCGTTGGCGCACAGCGACTTCATCTTCGCAGTGATCGCTGAAGAGCTCGGTTTCATTGGCATCTTCGCCGTGATCGGCGGTTTCTTGCTGCTGGCCTACGCGGGTATGCAGGTCGCCTTGATGGCCACCGACCAGTTCGCCAGGCTGATCGCCAGCGGCATCGTCAGTTGGTTCATCGTCCAAGCGGTGATCAACGCCGGTGGCGTCGTCGGGCTGATGCCGGTCACCGGGTTGACGCTGCCGTTCTTCTCCGCTGGTGGAAGCTCGCTGTTCGTCACGATGACGGCCGCTGGTCTGCTGCTGAACGTCGGTCGCCGGGTGCGATGAACACCTCACCTCGGCGGCCCGGACCGGTGGTCGTCACGGGAGGCGGAACCGCTGGACACGTGCTCCCCGCCCTGGCCATCGCCGATGGGCTGGTCGGATCGGGGCTCGAGCGGACCGAGATCCACTATGTCGGCACCACCCGGGGCATCGAGCGCACGCTGGTCCCGCCCACCGGCTATGACGCCACGTATCTGGATGTGGTCGGCGTGCAACGCTCGTTGTCGCGGCGCAACCTGGCGGTCCTACCGAAGCTGATCGGGTCGCTGCGCGGGGCGCGACGTTTGCTTCGCCAGCTGCGCCCGGCAGCGGTGGTCAATGTCGGCGGCTATGGCAGTTTCCCGGCGTCGATGGCGGCGCGACTGGCGCGTGTCCCGTTGGTCGTGGTCAGCTACGACCAACGCCCCGGCGTGGTTTCCAAGTTGATGGCCCGCCGAGCTGCGCTGGTTGCGGTTGCCTTCCCGGGGTCCAAGCTCCCCAATGCCCGCCTGACCGGTGCGCCGGTGCGGCCCGGATTGATCGCCCTTGGCCAGCCCGGAGTGTTAGCCGGCCGGCGCGACGCGGCGCGACAGGCGCGGGGCTTACCTGCGCAGCGGTTCGTGATTGCCGTGACCTGCGGTTCGTTGGGTTCCAAGGCCGTCAACGCGGCGGTCGACTCGCTGGTCGAGCGCTGGGCGAACCGCGCTGATGTGGCCGTCTATCACGTGATTGGTGACCGATTCCTCGACCAAGCATCACCCGAACGAGACGGTTCTGACGGCATCATGTACCGCGTGGTCGGATTTGAACAGGACATCGCCGGGCTCTACGCCGCGGCCGACGTGATGATCACTCGGGCAGGGGCAGGCACGCTGGCGGAGCTCACGACCGTGGGCGTCGCGGCGATCGTCGTACCCTGGCCGGACGCCGCCGAAAACCACCAGGTCGACAACGCCAACCAATTGGCCACCCTCGGTGCGGCGGTGGTGGTGGAGGAATCGACGTTGTCCGCCGGACGCCTCGCCGATGAGGTCGAACGGCTGCGCACGGACCCACAGGCCCTTGGCCAGCTGCGCAGCGCGGCGCATGCCGCTGGCGAGGACCACCGATCCGGCAAGCTGATCGCGGCGATACGCGAGGTCGCCGGACGATGACACCGCCCGCTGTCCCGTTGCATCTCGGCGGATCGTTGCGTTTGCACATCGTTGGCGTCGGTGGGCCAGGGATGAGCGCGATCGCCATCGTGCTCGCCCAGATGGGTCACCGCGTCAGCGGGAGCGATATTCGCGAACGGGCGATTCTCGACCGCGTTCGTGCCGCCGGCGTCGAGGTGATCGTTGGCCACGACCGGGCCATCGTCCATGGCTGCGATGCGGTCACGGCCTCGTCAGCTATTCCAGCGACGAACATCGAACTCCAAGAAGCACAACGGATCGGGGTCCCCGTACTGCGGCGGGCTGGGATGCTCGGCTCGATCTGCGCGATGGCCGACTCGCTGGCGGTCGCCGGTACGCACGGCAAGACAACCACGACCTCGATGCTGATGCTGATCCTCGCCGAGGCAGGGCTTCGACCAAACTTCGTCGTCGGTGGCGACGTCAATGACGTCGGCACCGGAGCCCAATGGACCGGTGAACGCTGGCTGGTCGTCGAGGCCGACGAGAGCGATGGCACGCACCTCGAGCTGCCGCTCGCCGGAGCGATCCTGACGAACGTCGAGGCTGACCATCTTGATCACTACGGAACGCTGGATGCGATCATCGACAGCTTCCGCACCTTCTTGGCGAACGTCGACGGACCACGGGTGGTCTGTGCCGACGACCGCCTCGCCGCCACCCTGGCCGACGAACTCCGCGCCAGCGGCGACACGCGCACGATCACCTATGGCATCGACGATCCGCACCGCAGCGGCACTCCCGATTTCGTTGCCGACGACGTCGTCGCCAGCCGCGGCACGACCTCGTTCCGGGTTAGTCGTGATGGTCAGCCGCTGGGACGTATCGACCTGCCCCTGCGCGGCGTTCACAACGTGCGCAATGCCACGGCCGCGTTGGCCATGGCGATGTCGATCGGGGTGCCGTTCGACGACGCCCGTCGTTCGTTGAATCGCTTTGGCGGCGTGGTCCGTCGTTTCGACGTGCGCGCCCAATTCGACGACATCACCTTGGTCGACGACTACGCCCATCTGCCGTCGGAGATCCAAGTTGTGCTGCGTGCGGCGCGCACCAGCGGCGACCCGTGGCGGCGAGTGGTGGCGGTGTTCCAACCCAACCGATACAACCGGATGTCGGAACTTTCCCCGGAATACGCCGACGCGTTTGTCGACGCCGATCTCGTCGTGTTGACCGATATCTATGCCTCCGGAACCACCCCGATCCCTGGGGTCACCGGCAAGCTGGTGGTCAACGCGGTCACCGAGGCGCACCCCGAACAACGGGTCGTCTGGCTGCCCAAGCGCGACGACCTGATCGATTATCTGGCGCGCACGTTGGCGCCAGGAGACGTGTGCATCTCCATGGGGTGTGGCGATGTGGCGCTGTTGCCGGACGAGGTCGTCGAGCGGCGCAGTGAGCTCGTCGAATCGAATCGATGACATCGACCAAGCGGATGACTGCGGCGTCGATCACCGCAGCGCTCGGCGACCTCGGCGATCTGGCGCGGCCCGACGTGCCTTTGGCCGACTACACCACCTACCGATTGGGGGGTCCAGCGGCGATCTTCGCGATTCCCACGGGTATCGGCGCTCTGGGATTGATCGCCGAGGTGAGTCGCCGCTACGGGCTGCCAGTGCTAGTGCTCGGACGGGGATCGAACATGCTCGTCGCCGACGGTGGCTTCGGTGGGATTGTCGTGTCGCTGGCATCGATGCCTACGGAGATGGGCGTCGAGGGAAGCACGGAACTGGCGGTCACCGTCGACGGCGCCGCCGCACTTCCGGTGGTCGCCCGACGGTTATCAAGCCGCGGGATCGTCGGCTTTGAGTGGGCGGTCGGCGTGCCAGGGAGCGTTGGGGGAGCGGTGCGGATGAACGCCGGCGGGCATGGGTCGGACATGGCCGAGGTGGTGTCCGGTATCCACCTCTTCGATCTGCGCCGCGGCCAGCATGGTTGGGTGCCTGTCGAGCGACTCGGTCTTCGCTTCCGCGGTTCCGATATCGCTGATCATCAAGTGGTGGTGTCGGCCACCCTTCGACTCCGCCCCGGCGACCCGACCCAGTCGGAAGCGCAGCTGGCCGAGATTGTTCGTTGGCGACGTCAACACCAACCGGGCGGGCGCAATGCTGGCTCGGTGTTCGTCAACCCGATCCCTGGCCAGCTCTCCGCTGCCGAGTTGATCGACGGCATCGGTCTGCGCGGCCTGCGGATCGGCGGGGCGTCGGTCTCTGACAAACACGCCAATTTCATCCAAGCCGACGACGGGGCCACCGCCGACGACGTGCGCGCCGTGATCGAGACGGTCCGTCAACGCGTGCTTGAGGAGACCGGCTTTGCGCTGCGCAGCGAGGTTCGTCTGGTCGGCTTCGACGATGCCGAGATCGAGGAACAGCCGGGGGTGGTGTGGTGAGCAGCGATGACGATCTGGATCCGCGCCCGAACCCGACGCTGAGCAGCCCGATCACCGATGAGGTGCCGGCCGTGGTGTTGGACGAACTGTCGGCTGCGTTCGCCGAACCGGTCGAGCCAACGTACGACTTCGATGACCCGAACATCGACCGGCTGTTGGGGATTGACCCGGATCCGGCGAACTCCAAAGCGGCCGAGGACGTCGCCGATGTCGAGCAGAACCTCGAGCCCGATGTCGAGCCCGATGTCGAGCCGGATGTCGAGACTGCTGTGGACCAAGGGGTGGGGAGCGTCGTCGGGCCGATCGCCGCGGCCGATCCTTCACCCGTTCGCAAAGTCATCGTGATCGAAGAGACCGACCGGCCCGACGCGGTCTACCTCGACGAAGACGCCGAGCAACGTTTGCGCGACGTGCACGGCAGCGATGGGTCGCGTTCGACGATCGTGATTAGCGATCTGGACGGCGGCATCGGCACCGAGCAGCCGCCATCGCGCACCCCCAGCATGGACCCGCGGGTTCGCGACCGCCGGGTCGCCGTCGATCGAGCAAAGAGTCGGCGGCGGCTCGTGTGGGCCGGGGTGGCGCTCGGCGTCGTCGCCGTGCTGGTCGGCGTACTCACGCTGCTCGGCTCGAAGGTCTTCGACGTCGAAAACATCAACGTCCAGGGCGCGTCGTACAGCTCGGCGGCCATTCAGCCCGTGCTCGACGACGTGATGGGCACGCCGGTGCTGCTGGTCGACACCGTGGATATCGAACGCAAGCTGGAAGCCAGCCCGTGGGTCGAGCGGGCCAAGGTCAGCACCGACTTCCCGCACAGCATCTCGGTGGATATTCGCGAGCGCGTCCCGCTGGCCTACTTCGTCGGCACCGACGGCGGTGTGCGCGTCGTCGACCGCGATGGTCGCGTCCTCGATGTGCTCACCGGCGGTGTCCCGACCGAGCTGATTCAGCTGACCGGGAACCACGCCGACACCCCAGCCGGCGCATTCGCTGGGTCGTTGTACGCCAACGCGGCGACCTTGGCCAAGGGTCTCCCGCCGGAGATCCGCAACCTGCTGACCTCGATCGCCGTCGATCCGGCGAACAATGAGCTGGCCTTGGAGCTGCGCGCCGAGGGCAAACAACCGGCTCTGACGGCGCGTTTCGGGCAGCCCACCGACGTGACCACAAAGATGGCTCGGCTGTTGCAGCTGCTGCGCGGCGGGGTCGACCCCGCCACCACGGTGGTCGACGTCAGCACGGCGGAAGTCTCCGAGCGATGAACGGGCTGCGCCAAAGACCACTTCACGAGGTGGTTACCAGGTACGGTCGCGGATCATCGCTAAACTCACCGACACGCTGGTTGCGCGGCTTGTTTGCCGACGCACCCAATTCCCACTACAGCAACGAGAACTGACCATGGACCGGAGGACGACCTGATGGCTGGGGCCCCACAGAATTATTTGGCCATCATCAAAGTCATTGGAGTCGGTGGCGGCGGGGTCAACGCCGTCAACCGGATGATCGATGCTGGCTTGAAGGGTGTTGAGTTCATCGCCGTCAACACCGACGCCCAAGCGCTGTTGATGAGCGACGCCGACGTCAAACTGGACATCGGCCGTGACCTGACGCGCGGCCTTGGCGCGGGCAGCGACCCGGAAGTTGGTCGGAACGCCGCCGAGGCGCACCGCGAAGAGATCGAAGAGATGATCAAGGGCGCCGACATGGTGTTCATCACCGCTGGCGAAGGTGGCGGCACGGGCACCGGTGCCGCGCCGGTCATCGCCGAGCTGGCCCGCACCTTGGGTGCGCTGACGATCGGGGTGGTCACCCGTCCGTTCAGCTTCGAGGGTCGTCGCCGCTCGAACCAGGCCGAATCCGGCGTGCAGCGGCTGAAAGAAAAGGTCGACACGCTGATCGTCATCCCCAACGATCGCTTGCTGACGGTGTCCAACGACAAGACCAGTGTGCTGAACGCATTCAAGATGGCCGACGAGGTGCTGTTGCAGGGCGTCTCCGGCATCACCGATCTGATCACCCGTCCGGGTTTGATCAACACCGACTTCGCCGACGTCAAGATGATCCTGTCCAGCGCCGGTTCGGCGTTGATGGGCATCGGCCACGCCAGCGGCGACGACCGGGCGATCACCGCAGCCAAGATGGCCATCTCCAGCCCGTTGCTCGAGGCCGAGATCGATGGGGCGCGCGGCGTGCTGCTGAATGTCACCGGTCCGTCGAGCATGGGCTTGATGGAAATGAACGCTGCGGCCGAGATCATCCACAACGTCGCCCACCAAGACGCGAACATCATCTTCGGCACGGTCATCGACGACGAGATGGGCGACGAGGTCAAGGTCACGGTCATCGCCGCTGGATTCGACCGGTGGGACGGCAACCAGGGTGCCAGCAAGGCGGCGGCGTCGCCCACCTCGGGCACGTTGAAGGATCTGTTCGAGACGCCGTCGAAGCCGGCCGCTGATCCGTTTGCCGACGACGATGACGACGATTTCGACGTCCCGTCGTTCCTCAAGTAGGTCACGACGAACTCGATCGCTGCTGCTCACGTCGCCGCCAACCTTGCGCACCTGCGCCAGCGCTTGGATGCGGCCGGCGGCCAGCACGTCGACATTCTCGCGGTGACCAAATCGTTTCCAGTACAGGTCGTTGCCGCGGCGCGCCAAGCAGGACTGCGGCGCGTTGGCGAAAGCTACGCGCAGGAACTGGTCGACAAATTCCCGGCGGCAGGTCAGCCCGGCCATTTGGACGACGTCGAGGTCAACTTCATCGGTCATCTGCAGACCAATAAAGTCCGCTCCCTCGTCGGGCGAGTCCAGCGGGTCTGCAGTGTCGACCGTCCAAGTCTGATCGCCGAACTAGCCAAACGGATGCCGGGGACCTCGGTCCTGATCCAGGTCAATTCCACGGGTGAGCCGACCAAGAGCGGATGCCCACCGGATGCAACGCCCGACTTGGTGCGACGTTGCGCCGATGCGGGTCTGCAGGTCGATGGGCTGATGACCGTCGGCCCAACCAATGGCACCCGAGCGCAGATTGACGTCGCGTTTTCGACGGTGCGAGCCTTGGTCGACCGCCTCGATCTGACGGTGTGCTCGATGGGCATGAGCGACGACATGGAGATCGCCGTGGCGCACGGCAGTACCGAAGTACGGATCGGCACTGCGCTGTTTGGCAGCCGTACGTCGATTGCGCCGAATGCTGGACTACTCTGACGCAAGGAGGTCGATGATGTGGAGAAAGGCGATGGACTACTTGGGGCTTGGCCCCGACGACGCCTACGACGACTATGACCCGCCGTCCGAGCCCGTTCCCCGCCAGCGCGGCGGCCGGGACCACGATCCTGTCGTACGTGCGCCGCGCTACGCCGAACCCGACGAACGGGAACGTGGTCCGCGCCATTCCTCCGGCGGGTACGGCAGCGGTGGAAACGGCGGCGGTGGCTATAGCTCGGGTGGCGATGTGGTCGTTCGTCGACCCGCTCCTGCGCCCGACGACTCCAGCGTCCAACCCCGTCCGATCAACGCACCGCGCAACTCGCCGGCACGGCCGGGTCAGGTGGGCCCGATCGGTCCGGTTGGCGAGCCGCACACGGTGCGGCCGCGTCGCTTCGATTCCGCGCAGGAGGTAGCCGACAAGTTCAAAGAGGGCTTGCCGGTGATCATGAACCTCGAGGCCACCGACCGCGAAGTGTCGCGGCGACTGATCGACTTTGCCAGCGGGCTGTGCTACGGGTTGAACGGCACGATGGAGAAGGTAGCCACCGGTGTGTACCTGCTGAAGCCGTTCGGCAGTCGTCCACAAGGCAACGGCTACGACGACTAAGGCGTTGACTAAGGTGGGCTGATGGATTTGAGCCCACACCTGGCCCGCACGATCGCCTTCAAGAAGGTACGCAAGGGCTACGACCCGGGTGAGGTCGATGCGTTCAAGGAGCGTGCCGCCGCGGCCATCGAGGCTGCCCAGAATCAGGCGGCATCGATGGAGGCTCGTGCCCGCGCCGCAGTGAGCAAACTGCAGGAACTCTCCGCACGCCAAGGCGCCGGTTCGCCGGCCACCGGCGACGCCGCCGAAACCGCCCCGACGGCCACCACCATCGAGGCCACCCAGGACGAGGCCAATGTGATCAGTCGCACGCTGCTGCTCGCCCAGCGGACTGCCGATCAGACGCTGGCAGAAGCCACCGAGAAGGCCGACAAGCTGGTCGCCGAGGCACGTGCCGCGGCCGATGGGCAGCTCAGCCAGTCGCGCAGCCAGGCGGCGAAGATGATCGAGGATGCGCGCAACGAGGCCCGCCAAGCCGCCGAACAGTCGCGCATCGAAGCACAGAACGAGGTCGAGTCGCTGCTGGCCAAGCGCGACTTCCTGTCGTCCGACGTCGACGCCTTGGAACAGCACGTCGGCGCACAGCGCGAGCGCGTGCGCGAGGCGGCGCACTCGCTGCTCGATCTCAGCGAGCGAGTCACTGGTGGGCTCGGCGAAATGCGTCGCCCGTTGCTGTCGGCCTCCGACGACCGCGACCCCACGCCGGCGGCAGCTGCAGCGCTCGACGCAGACGTCGCCGAGGCATCGATCTCGGTGGCAGGCAGCGCCGATGATTCCGATGTGACCCTGGACTCCAGCCAGGCGCTGGATTTCGAGTCGTAGCCGCGGGCCTCGCGGCCTAACCTGTGAGGCCGTGTCGTATCCGCAGATCAGCGCCCAGCCCTCGTTCCCCGATCAGGAGCGCGAGATTCTGGACTACTGGGCCACGGACGGCACCTTTCAGGCGTCGATCGACCAGCGCGAGGGTGCCGACGAGTTCGTCTTCTACGACGGCCCGCCGTTCGCCAACGGATTGCCGCACTATGGCCATCTGCTGACCGGGTTCGTGAAGGACGCGGTGCCGCGGTATCGCACGATGCGCGGCCAGCAGGTCCACCGTCGCTTCGGCTGGGACTGCCACGGCCTGCCAGCCGAGGTCGTCACCGAGAAGGAACTGGGGATCAGCGGGCACCCGGCGATCGCCGCCTACGGGATCGACAGGTTCAACGTAGCCTGCCGGCGCAGCGTGCTGCAGTTCACCGACGACTGGAAGGACTATGTCACCCGCCAAGCGCGCTGGGTCGACTTCGACAACGACTACAAGACGCTGGATCGCCCGTACATGGAAAGTGTCATGTGGGCGTTCAAGACCCTGTGGGACAAGGGTCTGATCTACGAGGGCTTTCGCGTGTTGGCGTACTGCTGGCGGTGCGAGACGCCGTTGAGCAATACCGAAACGCGGATGGACGACGTCTACCGCGATCGCCAGGATCCGGCGTTGACGGTGATGTTTGAACTGGACAGCGGCGAAACGATCTTGGCCTGGACGACCACCCCGTGGACCCTGCCGAGCAACCTGGCCCTGGCCGTCGGCCCGGATATCCCCTACGCGGTCATGGAACAGGATGGCCAGCGGTTCATCGTCGCCGAAAGCCGACTCGGCGCCTACGAACGCGAGCTGGCCGGTGCCACACAGGTCGCCACGCTCCTCGGGAGCGAGTTGGTCGGTCGGCGCTACACGCCGTTGTTCGACTACTTCGCCGACACGGACCACGCCTTCCAGGTGTTAGGCGCCGACTTCGTCACCACCGAGGACGGCACCGGGGTGGTTCATATGGCCCCTGGCTTCGGTGAGGACGACCAGATCGCCTGCAACGCAGTGGGGATTCCCACGCTGTGCCCGATGGATATGCAGGGCAAGTTCACCGCCGAGGTGGCCGACTGGTCGGGCATCCATGTGTTCGAGGCCAATCCGGCGATCATCAAGGAGCTGAAGAGCCGCGGCGTGGTCGTTCGCCACGACAGCTATGAGCACAGCTATCCGCACTGCTGGCGTTGCGCCCAACCGCTTGTCTACCGGGCGATCAGCTCATGGTTCGTCGAGGTCACCAGGTTCCGCGACCGGATGGTCGAGCTGAACCAACAGATCAGCTGGACACCCGAACACATCAGAGACGGCAGCTTCGGCAAGTGGCTGGCCAACGCCAGGGATTGGTCGATCAGCCGCAACCGCTTCTGGGGTTCGCCGATCCCGGTGTGGCGAAGCGACAATCCCGACTACCCGCGCCTTGACGTGTACGGATCGATCGCCGATTTGGAGGCCGACTTCGGCGTGACGATCACCGACCTTCACCGACCCGAGGTCGACAACCTGGTTCGCCCGAATCCCGACGACCCGAGTGGGCAGTCGATGATGCGTCGCGTGCCGGAGGTTCTGGATTGCTGGTTCGAGTCCGGATCGATGCCCTACGCGCAGGTGCACTACCCGTTCGAGAACCGCGAGTGGTTCGAGAGCCACTATCCCGGCGACTTCATCGTCGAGTACATCGGCCAAACGCGTGGCTGGTTCTATACCTTGCACGTCCTGGCCACCGCGCTGTTCGACCGCCCGGCATTCTCGTCGTGCGTCGTCCACGGCATCATCCTTGGCGACGACGGGGCGAAGATGTCGAAGTCGTTGAACAACTACCCCGACCCGATGGAGGTGTTCAACACCTACGGCAGCGACGCGATGCGCTGGTACCTGCTCTCGTCGCCGATCCTGCGTGGCGCCGACACGCTGGTCACCGAGGAGGGGATCCGCGATTCCGTTCGCCACATCCTGCTGCCGATGTGGAACACGTGGTACTTCTTGAACCTGTACGCCGGCGTCTCCGGTGGTGCGGGGGAGTGGCGTGCCGATTCCACCGACGTCCTCGACCGCTACCTGCTGGCCAAAACCCGCGACCTGGTTACCGAGGTGGGCGCGGCGATGGATGTCTTCGACTTGTACGGCGCCGCCACGCAGATCCGCAGCTTCCTCGACGTCCTGACCAATTGGTACGTGCGCCGCAGCCGCGAACGGTTCTGGGAGGGCGACCGAGACGCGATCGACACGCTGCACACCGTGCTCGAAACGCTCTGCCGGGTCGCCGCACCGTTGCTGCCGTTGACCACCGAGGCGATCTATCGCGGCCTGACCGGGGCGCGCAGCGTTCACCTGACCGACTGGCCCGACGCCGCCGTGTTGCCTGCCGACGCCACCCTGGTCGACACGATGGACCTGGCCCGCGACGTGTGTTCGTCGACCCTGCGTCTGCGCAAGGCCAACCATCAGCGCGTTCGTCAGCCGCTGCAATCGCTGACGATTGCCGCCGAGCAGGCCAACCTGCTGGAGCCGTTCCGCGCTCTGATCGCCGATGAAGTCAACGTCAAAGAGATCTCGCTGACCACCGACGTCGGCGGGGTTGCCCGTCACGATCTGCAGGTGATCCCAGCAGCCCTCGGACCACGCCTCGGTGGGCAAACTCAGCAGGTGATCAAGGCGGTCAAGACCGGCGATTGGTCGGAACACGACGGCCAGGTGGTGGCTGGGGGGATCGCCCTGGAGCCTGGCGAGTACACCCTTCGCTTGGTGGTCGACGGCGATGGTGCCAGCACGGCGCTCAGCGCGGGAGCGGGTGTGGTGGTTCTGGACACGGCCTTGACCGACGAGTTGCGTGCTGAAGGACTCACCCGCGATCTGATCCGCGTCGTCCAACAGGCTCGCCGCGACGCGGGGATGCACGTCAGCGATCGGATCACCCTGACGCTGGGCGTGCCCGACGAGGTGCGCGCTGCCGTCGAGGCGAACCGGTCGTTGTTGACCGACGCAGTCCTCGCTGTCGAGTTGCACTGGGGTGAGGGACAGGTGACCGCCAATCTCGACGGTCACCCGGTCACGCTTGGTCTTTCGCGGCAGTCTGCCAGGTAGCATCCAGCGTTCGATCTGCAGGAGGTCCGACGGATGGTCACTGCCAAAAAGGCACCGGCAAAGGCTGCAACCAAGGCGCCCGCCAAGGCTGCCGTAGCGAAGAAGGCCCCCGCTACCAAAGCCACCGCTCCCGCGAAGAAGGCCGCACCGGCCAAGAAGGCCGCTCCAGCGAAGAAGGCTGCACCGGCGAAGAAGGCGGCACCGGCGAAGAAGGCCGCTGCGCCCGCCAAAGAGGTGACACCGGCCAAGAAATCCGCGCCGGCCAAGAAATCCGCGCCGGCCAAGAAATCCGCGCCGGTGAAGAAATCCGCGCCGGTGAAGAAGGCCGCTGCGCCGGCCAAGGCGGCCGCTGGGCCGGCCAAGAAGGCGACCGCGCCGGTGAAGAAGGCTGCACCGGCGAAGAAGGCGACCGCGCCGGTGAAGAAGGCCGCCGCACCAAAGGTCAAGCCCGACCCGATTACCCCGCTCGAGCGTGAAGTCGCTGCAGTCGTCGCCGATAGTTCGCCGGCTCCGGTCAGGAAGGTTCCCGCCGCGGTGAAGGCCGAGATCGTCGTCAAGGGCGAAAAGGACGGCATTCGATACACCAAGGACTTCGATCTCAAGTTCCTGGCTGCCCAGCGCGATGAACTCAACGCGTATAAGACCCGGCTACTGAGCCAGGCCGACTGGTTGGAGGCCGAAGCCACCAACCTGATCGAGGAACAGGGCACCGGCGATGTGCAGTTTGACGAAGACGGTGGCGAGGGCGACGCGATGGTCGTCGAGCGGTCGCGCGATTTGGCCCTGTCGGCACAGGCCCGACAGGAGATCGTGGATATCGACGCCGCCTTGGAACGGATCAAAGACGGTACGTACGGCTACTCGGAACAGTCCGGACTGCCGATCCCACGCGAGCGCCTGGAAGCCCTCCCGTGGGCGACGGTGCTGGTCGAGGAGAAGGTGGGCGGGATCGGCCGTCGATGAGCGATACCGAGACGGACCGGGTGCCACGCGCCCGACTGATCGTCGCTGCGATTGCCGTCTTGATCATCGCCCTCGACCAGATCACCAAGCACTGGGCGGTGTCCACATTGGTGCCCAGTGAGCCACGTCATGTGGTGTGGACGCTGCAGTGGAACCTGACGTTCAATCGGGGCATGGCGTTCTCCGCCGGTCAGGGCGCAGGGGTGGTCATTGGGCTGATCGCGATCGTCGTCGTCATTGTCGTGTCGATTGCCGTCGCCAAGGCCACGTCGCGACTCGCCGTGGTGGCCGCCGGCTTCGTGGTCGGTGGGGCGCTCGGCAACGTCATCGACCGGCTGTTTCGCGGCGAGGGGTGGATGCGCGGGGCTGTGGTCGATTTCGTCGACTTTCAGTGGTTCCCGATCTTCAACGTCGCCGATATGGCGATCAACGTCGGCGCTGGGTGCTATCTGCTATGGGCCCTGCTCGATAGTCGGCGCAGCGCCCGATGATCACCGAAGTCATCCCCGCAGCGTTGGCCGGTGAGCGCCTCGACCGTGTCGTTTCGCTGATCCTCGGCGTCACCCGCAGCCAGGCGGCGGCGGTGATCGCCAGCGGGGGAGCGCAGCTCGACGGCGTCGTCACCACCATCGGCAAACAACGCCTGACCGAGGGCCAGACGGTGACTGTCGACCCATCGGCGATCCCCGAGGTCCCGCCACCGGCCGCCGATCCTGCGGTGGCCTATCAGGTGGTCTATGACGACACGTCGATCATCGTCGTCGACAAGCCCGCTGGTCTGGTGGTCCATCCGGGGGCGGGCAATCCCGACGGAACGCTGGTCAATGGCCTGCTCGCTCGCTACCCCGAGATCGCCAGCGTCGGCGAGGAGTTCCGCCCCGGCATCGTCCACCGCCTGGACGTCGGCACGTCCGGGCTGATGGTGGTCGCTCGTACCGAGGACGCTTATGAGGTGCTGGTCGGGATGATGTCGGCCCACGAGGTTGAGCGGGTCTACCGCACGCTGGTCTGGGGACGACCGGAGAATCTGCACGGTGTGATCGACGCCCCGATCGGTCGCGACCAGCGTGATCCGCAGCGGATGGCGGTGTCGGTCGACGGCCGACTGGCGCGCACCCACTACGACGTGTTGACCGTGTTCGATCGAGACGCCGACGGCAAGGCGCTGTCGGCCAGCTTGCTGCGCTGTCAGCTAGAAACCGGCCGAACGCACCAGATCCGCGTCCACCTGGCGGCGATCGGCCACCCGGTGGTCGGCGACCCCACCTACGGTGGCGTGCGCCCCGGCATCGCCGCCCCCCGCCCAATGCTGCATGCCGCCGAGCTGGCCTTCGCCCATCCGATCACCGCCGCCCCGATGGCCTTCGCCAGCGAGATCCCGATCGACATGGCCGCCATCGAATCCACCCTGATCCCTGCGGAGTAGCCCGCCACGGCATCTGGGCGCCCGTTCTGCCATCGCAGTCAGGAAATTCGTCGGATAACGACGTTTTCCGTGCCTGCGCTGGGCGTTCCGCTCCGTGTCGGCCTAGTAATCGTCGGTTGGTTCGAAGGTTCCGGCGTATTCCAGCTTGCCGTCGCGGACTTGGCCGAAGTGCAGCCAGTCGCCCTTGAACATCTGGTGGTCGAACGGGCCGCCGGCGATGTGCGTGTTCGGGCCGCCGGTGACCGCGGGCATGAAGCGGATCCGCTCCAGGCCCTTCTTCACACCGGGGCCGCTGAGCACCGGGGCGCGGTGCAGGCCTTCGACGACCGTGGCGGCCATGTCGTAACACAGCCCGGGGATCGCGTTCGGCCACATCCACGGGTCCTCGCCGTAACGCTCGACGAAGCGTCGATAGAACGTCCACATCCGCTGGTTGTCGGTGCACCATTGGTCGATGCCAACCCAGCCTTCAAGCTGATCGAAGCCCCAGATGTATTGCATGAACGCGGTGGTCATGATGCGCGGTGGGTCCCAGTCGATCTGCTCGAGCGCCAGGCGAACGGTGTTCGACACGACCAGTCCGCCGTAGCCCAACCAGACCAGGGCGTCGGCATCGGCGTCGCGCAGCGTGCTGAATTTGGCAGCCAAGCCATCGACGTCGGTGGTGTGGCTGGTGAACTCGATCGCCGCGATCGAGATGCCCATCCGCCGACATTCCTGGAGGAAGTAGCGTTGGTATTCCTCGGCAATCGGTGACCACGGGGCAACGACTGCGACCCGCAGATGTCCGTTGCGCTTCAGCCAGTTGCAGATCAACCCTGGATCGCCACCGACGTCGCCGTTGCCCAGACGGAAGCAGTACTCGCCATGGAACTGGTCGGTACCGCACATGCTCACCAGCGGAACCTGCCGCTCGTTGGCGACCGCGGCCAAGGGAATCGCCGAGTCGGTGTAGTTGGCGCCGATCACGGCCAGGCAGCCGGCGTCGACCAGCCGGTTGAAGCCGGCGATCCCGCCCTGTGCGGTGCCTTGCGGCAGCCCGGCATTGGCTTCGAAGATCAACTCGTAGCGGCGGTCCAAGACGCCACGTTCGACGCCCTCGTCGAAGGCCATCCGGACCTCGCGCTCGAAGCGCTCCATCTCCATCCCGAGCAGACCGATCCTGATCGGTTCGAGACGCAGCCAGCGATCCTCGATCGAGCTCATCCGAGTACCTCCTGGAGGACGTTGTGGTCGGCAACGGCGGTGCCGAGACGGGTATTCAGTTCGGTGGTGATCGCCGGATCGACCTTCAGCGTGATCGCCCACAGGTAAAAGCCGTAGAGCATGCCGACGCGGGCGCCGGCCCACGCGGTCTGCTCGTCGATCGGCGGAACCCCGCCGGCGGTCAGTTCGTTCAGATAGTGACGGAGTAGATCGCCCTCGTGCTGGCGGCGTTGTTCGATGGGCAGCGCCGAGGCGAGGTGATAGCCGACGTCCAAATACCACGGCCCACGCATTACCAACTGCCAATCGAGCAGGCTGGGCCGACCCTGACCGTCCAGCATCCAGTTGCCCAGGTGTGCGTCGCCATGAATCACGCACCACTCGGGAGCGTTGCTGTGCTGGGCGATGACCGAATTGAACCCGTCGAAGACACGCTGTGGATCGCGTACCGCGGCGGGTACCCCAGCACCGATCGCCGTGGTGAAGTTGCTGGTGATCTCGGCGACACCGCGAGTCATCGTGTACCCGGCAGCGCGCGAATCCAGCCAACGGGCATCGAGCAACTCGTCTCTGCGCCACGTGGAGGCGTGAAGCTTGGCCAGCTGGCTCAGGCTCTGGGCAACGTGGTTGGGGGAGTAGTCACTGAGCGCGTCCAGAAACTGGGCGCCCTGGGCGACGACGTCCTCGGTGATCACCACGCCGTGCTGCGTCGCTGGGTCGACGTCGGCATACACCGCCTTCAACGTGCGTACGCCTGCCGTGGGTGCCAGATCGCGGTAGAAGGCGCTTTCGATCGCGCCCAAGAAGGCGTACTGCTGGCCGATCTCATTGAAGTAGCCCTTGACACACAGATCGGGCGTCAACCCATCGGGCAGCTCGCCGTGGATGCGGAACCGGGCGTTCGTCGATACCCGGCTGATCACCGGGCCACGATCGACCGAGGTGATGTGAACGCCCGGATACCGCTGGGACAGCGCGGCGGTCAGCCACGCTGGGTGCAGGACGTGGTCGAGGTCGAGCGGGGCCGGGTTGTCGATCACGACGGGGTCAGCACCACCACGGGAATGACCCGCTCGGTGCGCGTTTGATAGGTGTCGTAGTTCGGCCAGACGTCGGTCATCACCTTCCACAGTCGGTCGTGCTCGTCGCCCTCGGCGGTCGACGCGGTGACGTCGATCTGCTGGTCGCCGACGTTGATCGTTACCTGCGGGTTGGCGCGCAGGTTGTGGTACCAGTTCGGATGCGTCGGTGCTCCGGCTTGCGAGGCGATGATCAGATAGCGGTCGCCGTCGCGTCCGTAAATCAACGCCGACTGGCGTGGCTCGCCCGACTTGGCCCCGGTGGTGGTGAGTACTAGGCACGGCACGCCGTTCCACATGTGGCCCACCGCTCCGTTGCTCTCGAGGTAGGCCTTGACATGGGCGTCACCGACCAAGGTGATGTCCGGTGGTGTGTAGTTCGAATCGTTCATGATGCTCCTCGGTCCAGATTGGTCAACGGGCGAGATACCCGCCATCGACAGGGACGATCGCCCCGGTGGTGTTGGACGACATGTCCGACGCCAGGAACAGCGCCGCCTTGGCGCAATCCTCCGGCGTGCTGGCCCTGCCCGTCGGGACGAACGAGCCCCACAGCTCTTCTTCTTCCTTGGTCCGTTCCTTGAAGGCGTCGGCCTCGTCGCGACCGAAGTTGGTCATCAGCGTGGCCGGGGCAATGGCGTTGATCCGGATGCCTTCCTTGGCGACCTCCATGGCCAGCGACTTGGTCAACAGAATCCCGCCTGCCTTGGACACGCCGTAGGGAACGCCGCCGAACCCGACCATCCCTGCCACCGAGCCGGTGTTGACGATCACCTTACCATCGCCCTGGCGGCGGAACTGCAGCACCGCCTGCCGACAGCCGTGAACCATGCCCATCAGGTTGATCCCCAGCAGACGTTCCCAATCGGCGGGCGTGTGATCGACGAACGACAAACCTGGCTTGGGGGTGCTGATCCCGGCGTTGTTGTACATCACGTCGAGCCGCCCATAGGCATCGACGCAGGCGCCGACGGCCGCTTCGACGTCGGCCTCCTTCGACACGTCGCAGTGCACCGCTTGCGCTCGGCCGCCACCATCGGTGACCAAGCCAACGGTGCCCGCAGCCCACTCGTCGCGTACATCGGCGACGATCACGTTGGCGCCATGTTCGGCGAACAGCACGGCGGCAGAGCGTCCGACACCGGAGCCGGCCCCGGTGATCACGCAGTTCTTGCCGTCGAGCAGCTTCATGACGCGCTCCCCGCGGCGTCGAAGACCACTGGCACGGTATCCATGCCTCGTTCGTACAAGCCGATCACCTGCGGTGCGGGCGCGTTGGGGTCAAGCCGCAGATTGGGGAGCTTGGCCAACGCGGTGTTGATCGCGTGGGTCATTTCCATCCGGGCGACGTGCATGCCCAGGCAGGTGTGCGGCCCGAAGCCGAACCCAAGATGCGGTTTCATCGGGCGGAACGGATCGAACTCGTCGGGCCGATCCCAGCGCTTCGGATCACGGTTGGCGGCGCCCAGGCAGGCGTGCACCACCGCGCCTGCTGGGATGTGCACCCCAGCGAGCGTGGTGTCCTTGACGGCGAAGCGGGAGAACGCCGGGTCGGTCAGCATCCACCGTACCGACTCCTCGATCACGCCGCGCATCAGCGACGGGTCCTGACGAACCTGTTCCATGGTCTCGGGGTGGGTCAACAGGGCCCACAGGGTGATACCCATCTGCTTCCACGTCGTGCCCGTGCCCGCTGCCAAGAGGACAAAGGCGAACGTCAGGATCTCGATGTCGTTCAGCCGATGGACGGCACCGTCATCATCGGTCAGTTCGGCCTGAGTCAGCACCGTGATCAGATCGTCCTGGGGTTCCTGGCGGCGCGCCGCGATGATCGGCGCCAGCAGGCGGGCCATCGTTGTCGTGTCGCCAAGATCGCTGGTGACCGCCTCGCGGATCTGCAGCGCCTCGTCGTCGGTCAACCCGAAGCTGCCGGTGATCGTCAGCATCGGCACCGGGGCGCAAAGGTCCAGATTCAGGTCGGCCGAACCGGTGGGAGCGATCGAATCGATCAACGCCTCGACCGAACCGCGGATCCAGTTGTCTAACCACCAGGCAACCTTGGCGGGGATGAACGACGGTTGAACCAGGGTGCGGTGGGCGCGGTGCTCCTTGCCATCCATGAACAGGATCGTGTTCGGTAACACCTGCTCGTTTCCGATCGGCGGAACATTGGTGACGAAGTGCTCGTCGTCTTTCAGGATCGTCGAGCAGGTCTCGAAGTCGTAGGCGGTGAAGTGCGGGCGGTCTGGGTAGGGGAGGCCTTGGAAAAACACCGGGCCCGTCCAGCCCAACGGTTCATGCGGTGAGTGGGCGTGAACCGGCCCGGACTCGCGCAGCTCGTGGAAGGTCGGATACGGGTCGACATCGAACGCCCCGCCGCGACTGATGTAGACGTCGCTGCGCAGATCGAACAGCCGGCGGAGGCGTTCGCGGTCCGCAAGTGCATTACTCATTGGTCGTCCCCCTGAAGGTTGCTGGCTTCGTCGTTGGTGATGATCAGTTCCAAGGCGCTCATCGGACAGGCCTCGACCGCTTGACGAACCGCGTCGTCTCCGGCCGTGACGGGGCCGATCACGGTGACCCGGCCGGTGCTGTCGACGTCGAAGACGTGCGGGGCAAGAAACGCACACATCCCGGTGCCCATGCAGCTGTCGCGGTCGGTGCGCACCGTCCAGGTCTCGGTCATGTGACGAAGATTACATGCTGACAGATTGATAGCGCAACTGCTAGTATATCATCATGGCTTTGGAACCCTCGCCGGGCGTGATTCGTGCCGGATCGTTGCTCTCGTTGCTCGCCGGCGCCGCCGCCCAGGGTCGCCAGTCGATGTCTGCGTCGGAGTTGGCGCGCGTCTCCGGTGTGCCCCGAGCGACGTGCAATTCCTTGCTGCTCGGCCTGCTCGAGGCCGGCCTGGTGCGCCGCAACAACGACCTGAGCTATGCCTTGGGCATTGGCTGCGTCACGCTCGGCGACGCGGCGCGCGCCGTCAACCCGTTGCTCAGCGCCGCAGCGGAACACGCCGAGCGGCTTGCCGAAGAACTTGGCGGCATCGTCGCCGTCACGGTCCGTCACGGTGCGCAGACGCGTGTCGCCGAGGTATTCGACTACGGCCCACCGATCGGCTATCGGGTGCGCGCCCTGGAGTCGATCCCCTTGGTGCCGCCCTTTGGGGCGACGTTTGTGGCCTGGGATTCGACGCAGATCGACGCATGGTTGGATCGGGCCGACCCGCCGTTGACGGATGCGGCCGCGGCCCACTCTCGGCGTCTGCTCGACGCCGTGCGCCGGCGAGGATTCAGCGTCAGCGTGGCGTCAAACCATCAGCAGGGCCTGGCCAACGCCCTTGATCGGCTGGCCAGCGGCGAACGCGACGCACAGGCAGACCGCGATGAAGCGATGCGCGACCTGCGCGACGACGAGTACCTGGCCGGGAATATCGACGACGACGAAACGGTGCGTCTGATCCAGATCTCCGCGCCCGTGTTCGAACCGTCGGGCGACGTCTACGTCTCGCTGATGATCTTGGGCACCGGCAGCGATATCAGCGGTGCCGAGGTCAACGCGCTGGGGAGTCGGCTGGCGGCGACTGCGGACGAGGTCGGGGCTCGTCAGCGGGGCTCACGGCGGTCTCCGTAAAGCGCTGGATCCACTCCAAGACCCGCGGTTCGAAGCGCTTGGCATCGGCCGAGTTCAGCCCGGCCGAGCTCAAGCCGATCGCACTGAACAGCCGCCAGCTCAAGGCAAACATCAGCAGGAACCCGGCGAGCAGGCGATCGTCTTCGCCGACAACGTCGGTGCCGCGCTGGCGGGCCGCCAGGAGGGCGATGTGATCCAGTGCTGCCGACTGGCCGAATACGTCGGCGGGGTAGTCGCCCTCCAGTGCTGCCCACGCCATCGTTCGCCCGATCCCGCTGTCGCCGGTGGTGACGATCGAGGCGACGGCATCGGCCAGGTCATCGACGGCTTCCATCTGTCCGGCCGAGCGTTGGCTGACCCGCTGGTAGACGGCGCGGAGCAGATCCTCCTTGGTGCCCAGATAGCGATAGATCAGCCCAAAGTTGACGCCCGCGGCCTCGGCCACATCGCGCAGCGGTACGTTGCTCGGCCCACGTTCGGCCATCAACCGCTGCGCCGCAGTCAGCAATGCGTCCGTTACCTCGTCGCGGCCACGCGGCGTCGAACGGGTTGGCTTGGCCATCGAGCCGATCGTAGATGGTCGGTGTCGTTGCTGACGGTCCCCCCTTGCGCAGATGTAGTCATCTGACTAAGCTTAATCCATGGGGACGCCGTTGGTGGGGTTGTTCGCCCCGACCGCGTGGCCGGGGATGACTGCTGCAGCGCTTGGCGCGCTTGGTCCGGACGCCGAGGCGCGGGGCTTCGAGTCGCTGTGGGTGGCCGAACACGTCGTCACCTTCGACGAGCGCTCATCGGGCAACGCCGCGTCCGGGACACTCGACCCGTTCGTCGCCCTGACGGCGCTGGCCGCGCACACATCGACGATTCGGCTGGGCACGGGTGTGACGCTGGTATCTCAGCGTCAGCCGCTGTTCTTGGCCAAACAGGTCGCCTCGCTGGACCAGATCAGCTGCGGGCGCGTCGATTTCGGCGTCGGGCTTGGCTGGATCCGCCAGGAGTTCCAGGCGCTCGGCCTGAAACGCAGCGATCGGGCCCTGCTGGCCGACCGGTGCTTGGCGATGCTGCACACGCTGTGGTACGACGACGTCTCGACGTACAGCGACGAGCACTTCACGCTGAACGCCTGTCGGGCATATCCAAAGCCGGTGCAAGACCCGTTGCCGATTCACGTCGGCGGGCACAGCGACGCCGCGCTCCGTCGGGTTGCTCGCTTCGGTCACGGTTGGTATGCGTTCGATCTCGACGTCCAGACCTTCGTCCAGCGTCGCGCCGCGCTGGCGGTGACGATGGCTGAACACGGGCGATCGATCGACGAGCTGCAGATCAGCGTCTGCCCGTTCCGTCATCCAGGCGACGCTGACGCGGTACGCCGTTACGGCGAGGCCGGGGCTGATCGGGTGATTCTGTTCGCCGGTGACGTCACCGCCGCCGAGCTTGCGAACACCCTGGAACGAATGTCCACCGACGTGCTGGCGGTCGTGCGTCGATGAATCGTCCGCTCGACGAAGGCTTCACCCGCATCGCCCCACCCGTCACCGAGCGCACCGAGGGGTTCTGGCGCAGCGGTGCCAACGGCGTGCTGCGCATTGCCCGATGTGCCGACTGCGCCACCTACATGCACCCGCCGCAGCCGGTGTGTCGGCGTTGTCACGGCACCGACATCGGGTTCGCTACCGTCTCCGGCAGAGGCGTCGTCCATTCGTGGACGATCAACCGGTACCAGTGGTCGCCATCGATGCCGCCGCCGTACGTGATTGCCGAGGTCGAACTGGTCGAACAATCCGGCCTGCGGTTGCTCACCAACATCGTCGGCTGTCCGATCGACGCGGTGTCCATCGGTCTTCCGGTCGAGGTCGTCTTCGCCCAGTCCGACGACGTCTTCATCCCCCTGTTCCGGCCGATCGCGGGAGTCAACGATGCGCCGCGCTGAGGACCACGCGGTGATCAGCGGCGTTGGCCGCTCGACGATTGGTCGGCGGTTGAACGTCGACCCATGGCGGCTGACCGCCGACGCGGCACTGGCGGCGATCGCCGATGCGGGCCTGACGACCGCGGACATCGATGGGGTCTCGACCTATCCCGGAGCACGCTGGTCGACCCCTGGCATCACCGGTGCTGGTGCCGACGACGTGCGCGCCCTGCTGGGGTTGAACCTGCGCTGGCATACCGGCGGGGGAGAGTTGGCTGGCCAGTTGGGTTCATTGGCCAACGCCGTGCTCGCCGTGGCCGGCGGGCTGGCTCGCCACGTCCTGGTCTTTCGCACCGTGTGGGAATCGACGGCGCAGACCGGATTCGGCGACCGCTCGTCGACCATCTTGGGCGCCACCGATACCACCGCCCAGCCGGTGCGCTTCGCCAACGAACGCCAGCAGTGGACCCTGCCCTACGGGCTCGGCTACCCGTCGTACGCCGGGCTGGAGATGCAGCGCTACATCGAACTTGGCGGCGCGACCCGCGAGGACTTCGGCCACCTAGCTGTTGTCACCCGTGACTACGCATCGCGCAACGAGGCCGCGGTGTACCGCACACCGATGACGATCGACGACTACCTGGGTTCGAAGATGATGTCCGATCCGGCCTGTCTGTACGACTGCGACGTTCCCGTCGACGGATCGGTCGCGGTGATCGTCAGTGCTGTCGACAGCGCGTCGATCGATCGGCGCAAGGCGATCAGCTTCCAGGCGATCGGCACCGCCTCGGGCTTCGAGCAGTCGGCGCAGATGATGTGGGATCGCACCGACTTGACCACCGCGGATGTCGACAACGCCCAGATCTACGACGGCTTCACCGTCTACGCTCTGCGCTGGCTGGAGGCGCTGGGCTTCTGCGAACGCTACGAGGGTGCGGCCTACGTTCGCCGCGGGACCCGGATCCGTGCCGATGGCGAATTGCCGATGAACACCGGTGGTGGGCAACTCTCGGCGGGGCGGATGCACGGATTCGGCGGCCTGCTCGAAGCGTGCCTGCAGCTGCGTGGGGATGCTGGCAGTCACCAGATGGACAACCGTCCGCAGGTCGCCGTGGTCACCAGCGGCGCCGAATCATTTACCTCCTCGATCCTCCTCGGCGGTCCGCGATGACCGCCACCACGTCTCACCACGAAAGGTCACGCCATGCTCCCTGAAGGCACCAAGATCATGTCCGCCGACGACCACATGATCGAACCCGCCCACCTGTGGGTCGATCGTGTGCCCGCCAAGTATCGCGACGACTGCCCACGGATCATCGAAATCGACGGTCGGCAGGCGTGGAAGTACGAAGACGAGATCACCTACATCCCGATGGGCTCGTGTCGCGCCCTGCCCGGTTTCGACGAGGCCGGCTACCCACCCGCTCCGGGCACGGCGCGCTTCGACGAGATCCGCCCCGGCTGTTACGACCCGGTCGAGCGGATCAACGACATGGACATCGACGGCGTGTGGGGACAGCTGTGCTTTCCGAACTACGCCCGCTTCGCCGGTCACCGGTTCTACATGAACAACCACGATCCGGAGCTGGCCCAAATCTGTCTGCGGACCTACAACGACTACTTGTTGGACGAATGGTGCGGCACCGATCCGAACCGGCTCTTCGGCGCGGTGATCCTGCCGCTGAACGACATCGATGCCGCCGTCGCCGAGCTGCACCGGGTGATCGACAAGGGCGCCAAGGCGATCGCCTTCAGCGAGAACCCCACCGTGCTGGGTCTGCCGTCGGTGCACACCCGCCACTGGGATCCGCTGTGGGAGTTGGCCAGCGATGCTGAGCTGCCGATCTGCATGCATATCGGCAGCTCGTCGCGGTTGATGACCACATCCGACGACGCCCCGCCGAACGTGCTGGTGTCTCTGATCGGCGTCAATTCGATGATGACCTGCGTCGACTGGCTCTACAGCGGCATTCTCGACCGACATCGGGGCTTGAAGGTGATCCTGTCCGAGGGCGGCGCCGGGTGGCTGCCGTACATCCTGGAACGGGCTGAGAAGGCGTTCCACGACAACCGGATCAAGCCCAACGCGGCGATTGGTCAGGCCGGTGTGGCCGATTCCCGCCCGCCGCGCCAGGTCTTCGCCGAGCACATGTACGTCTGCCTGGTCGACGAGCACTTCGCCCTAAAGAACCTGGAACACATCGGCGTCGACAACGTCCTGTTCGAAGGCGACTACCCGCACGGCGACGGCCTGTGGCCGAACAACAAGGTGTACCTGGAGAAGGTGTTGGCCGAGGTCCCCGACGATGACGCGGTGAAGATCGCCTCGACCAACCTGTCCAAGATCCTGGGCGTCTGATGGCCTACGACATGCTCGACGGCGTCAGGGTCGTCGAGGTCTCGATGTACGCCTTTGCCCCATCCTGCGCGGCGGTGTTGGCCGACTGGGGTGCCGACGTCATCAAGGTCGTCCCGCCGACGGTGGCCGACCCGATGGTCAGCCCGACGATCATCGGTGGGCTGCCGAAGGTCGACGTCGGGGTGGCGTTCATGTGGGAGATCACCAACCGTGGCAAGCGCTGCGTGGCGGTCGATCTGACCACTGCCGACGGTCGCGACATCGTCCATCGGCTGGTCGCCAAGGCCGACGTGTTCATCACCAACTTGCTGCCCAACGCTCGCCAGCGATTTGCGCTGGACGTCGCCGAGCTGCAGGCGATCACGCCGGATCTGATCTACGCCCGGGCCACCGGACATGGCCCCGCCGGCCCGGAGGCAGACGCCGGCGGCTTCGACCACACCGACTTCTGGGCGCGCACCGGGATGGGCCACGCGGCCAGCATGGTGGCCGACGAGTTCGTCCCCCAGCCCGGTCCCGCGCTGGGGGATCTAGCGTCGGGAGCGTTTCTTGCCGGTGGGATCGCCGCCGCGCTGTTTCGTCGGTCACGCACCGGTCAGGGCGCGGTGGTCGACGTGTCGCTGCTGTCGTCGGGGATGTGGATGTTCTCGCCCGGCATCGTCGCCAGCCAACTGTTCGGCGTCGAGGCGATTCCACGGTTGCGCCACGCCCACCAGCCGAACCCGTTGGTCGCCGCCTACACCACCGCCGATGGGCGACAGGTGTACTTGGCCGGCGTGCAGACCGATGCCCACTTCGCCAACTTCTGCGAGGTGGTCGAACGGCCCGATCTACTGACCGATGAGCGCTTCGCTACCGGCCCTGCTCGACTGGCGAACGCCACGGCGTGTATCGCCGAACTGGACGCCATCTTCGCGGCGCGGACACTGGGCGACTGGCTCCCGCTGCTGGAGACCCTCTCAACCCCGTGGAGCCTGATCCAAACGGCCGCCGAGGCGGCGACCGATGCCCAGGTGGCGGCCAACCACATGGTCGTCGACGTCGCCAAGGGCGATCTGATCTACCCGCTGGTGGCCAGCCCGGCACAGTTCGATGGGGTAGCGCCCTCGCTGACACCGGCGCCAGCCCATGGCGAACACACCGACGAGGTCCTCACCGAGTTCGGCCTGGACTACGACCGAATCATCGACCTCAAGCTCGCCGGCGCCATCCCGTAACGCGGCACCGATTGTCCGCCCCGGGCGTTACCCCTTGCTGGGCCACGGGGCGGTGCCGCGGGCGGCGTTGGCCACCGATTGCAGGGTGTAGCCCTCCAACAGGCGGCGCATTTCTTCCCCAGCGGTCTTCCAGATCTCCAAGAGCACGCACTGGCCCTCGTGGTTGCAGGCCCCGTCGGCATGCGGCTCGCCAAAGTCGCCAACACTGATTGGGCCATCGACGGCGGACAGGATCTCGCTGATCTGAATGTCGGCCGCATCGCGGGCCAGCACGTAGCCCCCGCCGACGCCGCGCTTTGAGCGCACCAGACCGGCGCCCTTCAGCGCCAGGAGAATCTGTTCCAGGTATGGCTGGGGGATACCGGTGCGCTCGGCGATATCACGGACCGAGGTCGGGCCCGGCGCGGGGTCGCGCAAGGCCAGCGACAACAGCGCGCGGCACGCGTAATCACCCTTGCTGGAAACCCTCATCGGCGCAATCGTAGGTCGGCAGCCGTCATTCGCGTGCATGTTGCCGATGAGTCGGCCAAGCTGGGAGAGTGCCAACTCCGTCGCCTGTGCTCCCGGACTATTCGGGGGCCAACGTACGCGGCATCATTCCCGCCCTGCTGGGTCCGATCGACCCGCCCGACTGGCTGAACGTTCGCCGCCACGCCACCGCCCGAGTGGTACTGGTGCTCGACGGCCTGGGGTGGGAGCAATTCGAGACGTTCCAGCAACACGCCCCTACCCTCGCTGCGCTGCACCGCCGGTCGATTACCACAATCGCCCCGTCGACGACCGCTGCCGGGTTGGCCTCGATCTCGACCGGGCTGCCGCCTGCCGAACACGGCCTGCTCGGCTACCGCATGGCGGTCGGGGGGGAGGTGTTGAACGTGCTCAGCTGGCGCACGGCAGCCGGCGACGCACGCAAGGCGATCGAACCAGCCCGAATTCAGCCGTTCGAACCGTTCCTCGGCGAACGTGTCCCGGTGGTGACCAACGCGCTGTTCGGCGGAAGCGGATTCACCACGGCGCACCTGCGCGGCGGACCGTTCACCGGGTGGCGGACGCCGTCGAACCTGGCGGTGCGCGTCCGTAGCCAACTCGATACCGGGCAGCGCTTTGTCTACGCCTACTACGACGGGATTGACAAGGTCGCCCACGAATTTGGCTTCGGCGCGTACTACAACGCCGAATTGGCGGCCGCCGACGCCATCGTCGCCCAACTGATCGAGATGCTCCCGGCAGGAGTCGACCTGGTGATCACCGCCGACCACGGCCAGGTTCACGTCGGCAAGGCGCTGATCAAGCTCAGCGGCGACGTCGCTGCACTGGTCGCCTTCGGGTCGGGGGAGGGCCGCTTCCGCTGGCTGCACGCCCGGCCCGGCGCGGCCGGCGAGCTGTTGGACGCCTGTCGTCAGACATACAGCGACGTGGCCTGGGTGGTCGACCGTCAACAGGTGATCGACCAGCGCTGGTTCGGCCCGGTGATCAGCCCCCCGGTTGCCGCCCGCCTGGGTGATGTGGCGATGGTCGCCCATCAGCCGGTCAGCTTCATCGACCCGGACGAGCCGGGACACGATCTGGCGTGTCGACACGGATCGTTGACATCTGCTGAGATGCTGGTACCGCTGTTCACCCATTCGACGTGACCCTGGAGTTCTTCATGACCAACGTTCCGCACCCGCCCCGCCAGATCGACCCGCCCGACACCGAGGTCGTTCCGGCCAGCGAAAGCGAAGTCGTCGAGACCCACCACGCCCCGGCCGAGGAACAGACCGAGACGGTCACCGAGCCGGCCAAGGTGATGCGCATCGGCTCGATGGTCAAGCAGTTGCTGGAAGAGGTGCGGACCACCACCTTGGACGAGGCCAGCCGCGAACGCCTGGCCGAGATCTACGAGCGCTCGATCGTCGAGCTGTCCGAGGCCCTGTCGCCCGACCTGCAAGACGAGCTGAAGATGTTGGCCCTGCCATTCAAGGACGACGCCCCGTCGGAGTCCGAGTTGCGCGTCGCCAAAGCGCAGCTCGTCGGCTGGTTGGAAGGGTTGTTCCACGGGATTCAGGCCACGCTGTTCGCTCAGCAGCTGGCTGCCCGCCAGCAGCTCGAACAGATGCGCCAGCTTCCCCCCGGGCAAGGCCAAATGCCTGGTCAGATGGACCCGCGGATGATGCAGCAGCCAGGTCAGGGGCCGCAGGGCGGGCCCGCCGATCGTCCCGGGACGTACCTCTAGCGATTCAAGCTAGGGTCGTAAACCACACTGATGTAGTTCACCCGGATCGCTCGGGTCGCCGCTGGGAGGTTGCCACGCCGTGGGGAAGTCGTTTACCCACCTTCACGTCCACACCGAATACTCGATGTTGGACGGCGCGGCGCGGCTCGAGGAGCTGGTCGCCAAGGCGGTCAGCGACGGCCAACCGGCGATTGGGATCACCGACCACGGCAACATGTACGGCACCCTGGAGTTCTTCAAGGAGTGCAAGAAGCAGGGGATCAAGCCGATCATCGGCACCGAGGCGTACATGGCCTTCGAAGACCGCAGCGAGCGGCCGGCGCGGCGCGGGCGGATGGACGATTCCGGTGGCGACACCGAAGGCGGCAAGAAGCTCTACTACCACCTCACCCTGCTGTCGGAGAACGAGCAGGGCTACCGCAACCTGATCCAGCTGGCCAGCCTGGCGTTTCTCGAGGGCTACTACTACAAGCCGAAGATCGACTGGCACCTGCTCGAGAAGTACCACGATGGGCTGATCGCCACCACGGGGTGTCTGGGTGGCCACGTCCTCCAGTCGCTGCTGAAAGGCGACGTCGAAGGCGCCACCGGGCAAGCGGCCCGCCTGCAGGACATCTTCGGACGCGACAACCTGTTCGTCGAGTTGCAGGACCATGGACTTGCCTCGCAGCACCAGACCAATCCGCAGCTGATCGAGATCGCCCGGCGGATCGGGGCGCCGCTGATCGCCACCAATGATTCGCACTACGTCCACCGCCATGACCACGAAGCCCACGACGCCTTGCTGTGCGTCAACACCGGGGCCAACCTGTCCGACCCGACGCGCTTCAAGTTTGAAGGTACCGAGCACTACTTGAAGTCGGCAGCGGAGATGCGCTCGCTGTTCAGCGACTATCCCGAAGCCTGCGACAACACCCTGTGGGTGGCCGAACGGGCCCAGTTGGAGATCGAGTTCGGCAAGCCGCAACTGCCCAATTTCCCGTTGCCGCCCGGCTTCGACGATGACGCCCAGTATCTCGACCACCTGACCTGGGAGGGTGCCCGCAAGCGGTGGGGGGAGACGCTGTCCAGCGATGTGGTCGAGCGTCTGGCGTACGAGCTGGAAACGATCAAGTCGATGGGCTTTGCCTCGTATTTTTTGATCGTCTGGGACCTGATCAAGCACGCCCGCGACAACAACATCCGCGTCGGCCCGGGACGCGGTTCTGCCGCGGGGTGCGCGGTGGCGTACTGCCTGTGGATCACCGATCTCGACCCGATCAAGTACGACCTGCTCTTCGAACGCTTCCTCAACCCCAGCCGAGTGTCGATGCCCGACATCGACATGGACTTCGACTCGCGTTACCGCGACGAGATGATCCGCTACGCAGCGGAGCGGTATGGCCGCGACCACGTCGCCCAGATCATCACCTTCGGCACGATCAAGGCGCGCAACGCAGTGCGCGACGCAGCCCGCGTCCTGGGATTCCCGTACGCCGTGGGCGACCGCGCGGCGAAGGCGATGCCGCCATTGGTGATGGGCCGCGACACGCCCCTGAAGTACTGCTTCGAACAGCACCCGAAGTATCTCGATGGGTACAAGGCGGCTGCTGACCTGCGCGCCATGTACGACGCCGAGCCCGATATCAAGCGAGTTGTCGACGTCGCCAAGGGCTTGGAAGGCCTGAAGCGCAGCGACGGGATCCACGCCGCCGCGGTGGTGATCACCAAGGAACCGCTCACCGAATATCTGCCGATTCAACGCAAGCCTGTTGCGGGCATGGACCCCGCCGATGCCCCGGTGGTGACGCAGTACGAGATGCATGGGGTCGAGTCGCTCGGGCTGTTGAAGATGGACTTTCTCGGCCTGCGCAACCTGGACGTGATCACCGACACGGTCAACATGGTCCGCGCCAGCCGTGATCCGAACTTCGACATCGACACGGTGCCGCTGGACGACCCGCTGGTCTATGCGCTGATGGCCCGCGGCGACACGATGGGCGTGTTCCAACTGGAATCGCCGCCGATGCGCGCCCTGATGCGCTCGTTGGCGCCCACCTCGTTCGATGACGTTGCCGCCCTGGTGGCGTTGTACCGCCCGGGCCCGATGGCGGCCAACATGCACTACGACTACGCCGACTACAAGAACGGTCGCAAGCCGCAGCGCGAGATCCACCCCGAGGTCAGCGAGCTGTTGAAAGACACGTATTCGCTGATGATCTACCAAGAAAGCATGATGCGCGTCGCCCAAAAGTTCGCCGGCTATTCGCTGGCCGACGCTGACAACCTCCGTAAGGCCTGTCTGGCAAGGGGAACCCGTCTGCTCACGCACAGCCGTGGGTACGTGCCAATCGAACGGGTAATGGAGCTCAGCGACCGCCGTGTGCAAACGATCGACACGACCTCGTCGACCTCACGTAGCGAGGAGGTCGCCGATGTTTGGTCGGTGGGCGTCAAACCAACGTGGCGGATAACTACGGCCACTGGATATTCCGTGGTGGCCACAGCTGAGCACCCCTTCCTGGTCGAGGACCGCTGGGTAGAACTCGGCAACATCGCCCCCGGCGACTTGATCGGCGTCGCGGCGCGCTCGCTGACGAACGGTGGCTCCCGGGTCTCGATGGCGGAGATCGAGTTGGCAGCGCTTTTGCTGTCCGAGGGTCACACGCCACCCGACCGAGCCGGGCATTTCTGCAACACCGACCCGGAATTGCTTTACGCCTTCCGCAGGGCCTACCGACAGCATTTCGGTCGCGACCACCAGGGCGTCGACAGCGCTGGCGGTGTCACTCGGTTGCGGGTGTCCTCCGACGAACTTGGAACGTTGGCGTCGTTACTCAACGGTCGCTGCTTGTCCGGCGACAAGACCATCGCCAACCAGATCATCAATGCGCCGCTCCACAAGGTCGAGCGCTTTCTCGGGCTGTACTTCTGCGCCGACGGGTGGGCCGACCGCAGCGGCATCTCGTTCGGCTCAAAGAGCAAGCAACTGTGTCTCGACCTGAAGCGACTCTTGTTACGCCTCGGTGTCACCGCCACGGTTCATCACCGCGATATCGAGTCTCATGGCCGTCACTGGACGGTCGGCGTCCGCGACAAGCACATGGCAAAACGGCTGGCCAGGGCGATCGGCCCACACATGACAGAGCAGAAGTCCACAAAGTACGAGCGTTGGCTCATCGAATGGGCCGACACCGAGGGGTCAAGCGCTACTAACATTGGCATCCCGGCTTCGTTCGTTGCTCGCGAATTGGAGCGGCGGGTGTCTGTGACGGGTAAGTCCAAACGGTCGTTAGGCATCGACAGCAATGCCTTGCTGAAGTGCAAGGTGGTCCATCGCAACACGCTGAACGGCTTGCTGTACTCCGAACGACTTGAGGATCTACGCGTTGGCGACCTGGTTTGGGACACCGTCGTATCGATCGAACCGGCCGGCGAGGTCGAATGCTTCGACTTTCGGATGGCCAACGACGACCGGCCCTACGCACTGGCTGAGGACATCCTCGTCCACAACTGCGGCAAGAAAGACCGGGAGCTGATTCTCAAGGAACGGGTGCGCTTTGTTGAGGGGTGCGAGCGCACCGGGTATGGGGCCGCGTTGGGGACGACGCTGTTCGACATCATCGAGCCGTTCGCTGACTATGCGTTCAACAAGAGCCACGCCTTCGGCTATGGGCTGATCGCCTACCAGACCGCGTACCTCAAGGCCCACTACCCGGTGGAGTACTTCGCCTGTTTGCTGACCAGCGTGAAGAGCAACCTGGACAAAGCCGCCGTGTACCTCAGCGACGCGCGGGCGATGGGCATCAAGGTGCTCACGCCCGATGTCAACCGGTCGTTCAGCGACTTCGCCGCGCTCAGCCCCGACGCTGTTCCCGCGGACATCGAGCTGCCCCACGGCAGCCCGGGGGCGATCACCTTTGGGCTCTCGGCAGTACGCAACGTCGGCGAGGCTCTGGTCGAGCTGCTGCGCGGCGAACGCGAGGCCAACGGGCCGTACGAGTCGTTCTACGACTTCGTCGAACGCGTCCCCGAGCCGGTGCTCAACAAACGCACGATCGAGTCGCTGATCAAGGGTGGCGTGTTCGATAGCTTGCAACACACCCGCCGGGGCCTGCTGCAGAGCTTCGAGCGGATCATCGATACCACGCTCGTCCGGCGGCGCGAGCGCGATCAGGGTGTGATGAGCCTGTTCGGCGATCTTGGCGACACCAACGCTGCTGGGTTCGATGAACGCATCGCGATCCCCGATATCGAATTCGACAAGGCCGAGCGGCTGCGCTTCGAGAAGGAGATGCTCGGCCTGTACGTGTCGGATCATCCTTTGATGGGGGTCGAGGCCGCCCTACGTCGCAAGGTCGACTGCACCGTCGCCGATGGGATCGAACGGGATGACGGGTCGATGATGATCCTCGGCGGGGTGATCACCAACATCGCCCGCAAGTACACGAAGAAGGGCGACCAGATGGCCACCTTCGTGCTCGAGGACCTGGATGCGTCGATCGAGTGCACGGTCTTCCCGCGCTCGCTGATCGAGGTGTCGAACAAGTTGATCGCCGATGCGATCGTCACCGTTCGCGGCCGGCTCGACAAGCGCGACGAATCCCGGGTCGGATTCAACGTCCAAGACATCACCGTGCTCGATGGGCTGACCATGGGTCAGGCGCCGGCATGCCGCCTGCGTGTGCCCGCTGCGTCGCTCACCGAGCTGAAGATCCACCAGTTGCGCCGTGTGCTGCGCGATTACCCGGGCGACTCGCCGGTGTTCCTGCACATCGGTCAGGGCAAGGTGTTGCGCCTGGCCGACGAGTTCTGTGTCGATTTCGACCGGGCGATCGGCGATCTGCGGATGATTTTGGGTCACGACGCGGTGATTCTGTAGGCGTCGGAAGGGGACCAATCAGGTCCCGCTTTCACGTCATGCAAATGAAGTGGCAAACTATGTACTCCGTGCTGCGCGATGTGGCCCGGAGATCGGCACTTTCCGCCGACACTGACGTAAGGGAGCGAATCGGGCAATGGCGATCCAGGTTGACACCAGGGACTGCTCGGCACTGACCGACACCGACCTGGACGAATTGGCCTCGATGGGCGGCGCGTTCGACATCGGCGCGCTGTCGAAGGCCAAAGAGGACTGGGTGCTGTGCACGACCGCAACCCTCGACGACAAGCTGCACGGCTTCATGTTCAGCACCCTCGAACGAATCGGCGGCACCCCATGTGTGCTGCTCGGCATCGTCAGCGTCAAGCGCACGTCGCGGCGCGACGCCGTACTGAAAGGGCTGATGCACGAGGCCTATCACCGTGCGCTGATGGCATTCCCCGACGAGGACGTGGTCGTCGGCAGCCGGTTCATCTCGGCCGACGGATTGGAAGCAATCAAGCAGCTCGACGAGCAGATTCCGCGTCCCGGTCACCGCGCCGTCGGCGAGGAGCGAGCCTGGGGGCGACGCTTGGCGAAGCGTTTTGGCGTCGAGGGGAACTACGACGAAAAGACGTTCATTGTGGCGAGCAACGGCCAGGCCGGCTACATCGACCACGAGTCCTCCAAGCCGGACAAGATCGCCGCCGAGTTCGCCGAAATCTTCAAGGGCGTCAAGGTCGCCAGTGGTGGCTCGTTGATCCTCCACGGCTGGGTGATGGCCGAGGACCTCGTCAAACTGGGCGCCCGCTGACCCGATCGATCGACTCGCTGATCCGATCCCGGCGGATGACCCGCCGGTTTCAGACCAGCCAATTGCCCAACGGACTGCTGTTCGAACTCGCCGACCTCGCTCGTCGAGCCCCCAGCGCAGGATTCAGCCAGGGCACCCACTTCGTCCTTCTCGAACATGCTGATCTTGAAACGTTCTGGCAGGTCAGCGGCGCTGGGGAATGGTTCCGTGACCGCCAACCAGGCGTGCTGGCCGCCCCTGCGGTCGTCGTCGCCGTCGCCGATCCAGCTGCCTACGCGGATCGCTACTCGGCCACCGACAAGGCAGGCCACGGGCTGGAAGCTGCCGCCGGCTGGGACGTCCCATTTTGGATCGCCGATACGGCGATGGCCACCCAGCAGCTGCTCCTGCTGATCGAGGACCGTGGGCTCGGAGCCCTGTATTTTGGCGTGTTTCGCAACCGCGATCAGGTCGCAGCTCTCCTTGGCTTGCCCGACTCCTCGGTGACCGTCGGTGCCGTCGCTGTCGGCTATCGCGCTGCCAGCGACGTTGCCAGCGGCACGCCAATCCGGCGGCCTCGTCTCCCGGCCGAACAGGTCGTTCACCGCGGTCGTTGGTTACGCTGAGTGCATGTCGAAGCAGATCCCCCTCGTTGACTACCTGGTGCTCGGCGACGAACCGCACCTCGTCGCTCAGGAATGCACCAGTTGCGGTGCCCGATTCTTTGGGCGGCGCAACGCCTGTGCGTCGTGCTTCGCCACCGATTTCAAAGACTCGCCGGTGGCCACCGACGGCACGCTGACGACGTTCACTATCGTTTCTTTTGCCGCCCCCGGTGTTCCCGTCCCGTTCGTCGCCGGCATCGTCGACTGCGACGGCACCTCGGTGCGCGGCAACGTCGTCAACTGTGACCCAACCCCCGAGGTCGTCAAGACCGGCATGAAGGTCCGCCTGACCACATTCCCGCTCGGCACCGACGACAACGGTGTCGAGGCCATCGGCTACGGCTTCGAGCCAGCCAACTGACCGCCCGCCTACGACACGATCTCACAGACTCAACAAAGGACGCGATACACGATGACTGACCCGGTTTGGATCCTTGGCATCAAGATGACCAAGTTCGGCAAGCACCCGGACAAAGACACGATCGACCTCGCTGCCGAAGCGACGATGGACGCCCTCGCCGATGGCGGGGTGACGATGAAAGACATCGGCGTAATCGCCGCAGGAAACCTGATGAACGCCGGTGGCGGCACCGGCCAGCTGCTGCAGAAGCAGGTCGGCCAAACCGGCGTTCCGGTGTACAACGTGGCGAACGCCTGCGCCACGGGTGCCACCGCACTGCGCACGGTGATGATGGCGATCAAGGCCGGCGAATGCGACATGGGCTTGGCCGTCGGCGTCGAGAAGCTGGCTGGCGCCGGTCTGCTGGCCGGTGGATCGGCCAAGTCGGCCGGCAACGAATGGAAGCCGTCTGGTCGTCAGGGCGCCGTGCTTGGTCTGGACGGCCGCGTCGGGACCGACACGATGCCCGGCCTGTTCGCCCAGATCGGTCAGGAATACGGCCACAAGTACGGCGGCACCAGCTTCGAGCTGTTCGCCCGGATCAGCGAGAAGAACCATGCCCACTCCACGCTGAACCCGCTGGCCGCCTACACCAAGCGAATGACGCTGGACGAGATCATGAACGACATCATGATCGCCTATCCGAACACCCGGCCGATGTGCTCGGCCAACTGCGACGGCGCGGCCGCCGCGGTGTTGGTCAGCGACGCCAAGCTGAAGACGCTGTCCAAGGAACAACAGCGTCGCGCCGTCAAGGTGTCGGCGTCCGTTCTGACCAGCGACCCGTACCAGGAGGCCTGCCAAGTGCTGGCCGACGTCAACACGCTGACCCGCCAGGCCGCCAAGCAGGCCTACGAGCAGGCCGGCATCGGCCCCGACGATCTTGACCTGGTCGAGTTGCACGACTGCTTCGCCACCGCCGAACTGGTCCACTACGACAACCTGATGCTTTGCGAAGAAGGCGGGGCGGTCGACTTCTTCAACTCCGGTGCCACCTGGCGTGATGGCAAGCTGCCGGTCAACGTGTCCGGCGGACTGGAATCAAAGGGCCACCCGATCGCCGCTACCGGCATCGCCAACGTGTGGGAGATCTGCCACCACCTGCGCGGCGAGGCTGGCGAGCGTCAGATCGAAGGGGCCAAGGCCGGTCTCGCCCACGTCATCGGCCTCGGTTCGGCCTGCGGCGTGCACATCCTGGAAAAGTCGGGGCTCTAAGCGCGAGACACGTATTCGTCGACGCTCAGCCACGGGTGATCGCCAGCGGCTGAGCGCAGCGCGTCGGCGTCATCGCTCCACAGCTCGATGAGCTGGGCGAGCGGCGGGCCGTCGGGGATGATCGCCGCGTCGATCGTGTGCACCATCGACTGGCTGACCCCGGCTGCGCTGGTGATCGCCACCGAGTCGACCGCCTCGGCGACCAGCACGATGACCTTGGCGCCGGGCGTGCGCGCCGCGGTGGCCTGCTGTACGGGTCGCGGATCGCCGTGGGTCAGGAAGGCGTACATCGGGCCGATGAACGAGTTGTGATCGGCCATCTGCGCGTCGGCGTCGGCCTGACTGGCGAACACCCACAGCGGGTCGAAGAACTTGCTCGCCGATTCGGTGTTGATGATCGTCACCGCGTCCAGCGGCGCGTCGGCGCCGGGTAGCGTCGCCGCGTTGGCCTGGTCGACGAGGTTCACCGCGTAGGCGGTCATCTTGTCGGTCAAGCTCATCGAGAATGGCGCGTGGCGGGTCAGGTAGTGGTCACGAAACTGCTGGTTCGTCGTCTCCGCACGGCGATGGAAGAGAAAGATCATCGTGTCCATGTCCACGTTCTACTACTAGGTTGAAGCCTCGTGGGGACGCAGGGGAACGTGATCGAGCACCTGGCGAGCGCGCTTGGCAGCGGCAAGGTGATCGCCGCTGCCGACGTGGCCGACGATGACACGCATGACGAGTGCCTGACCGTCGCTGGCGTGCGCCCGGCGGCCGTGGTCAACGTGACGTCCACCGAGGATGTGGCGACGGCGATGCGCGTTTGTGCCGACCACGGTGTGGCGGTCACCGCCCGCGGATCGGGCACCGGGTTGTCAGGGGCGTGCGTCCCCGTCGATGGGGCAGTGATCATCTCCTTCGCGGCGATGAACCAGATCCTGGAGATCGACGCCGACAATCATCTGGCCGTCGTCCAGCCTGGAGTGACCTTGGCCGAACTGGATGCGGCGTTGGCCCCATTGGGGCTGTCCTATCCGGTCTACCCGGGGGAATACAGCGCCTCGATCGGTGGCAATGTCAACACCAACGCCGGTGGAATGCGTGCCGTCAAGCACGGCGTCACCCGCCACCACATCCTTGGCCTGGAGGCCGTGTTGGCGACCGGCGAGGTGATCCGCACGGGTGGTCGGGTGGTCAAGTCCTCGTCGGGCTACGACCTGACGCAGCTGATCGTCGGCTCCGAAGGGACGCTGGCGTTGGTCACCGAGGTGACCGTCAAGCTCACAGTCCGAGCAACGGCGGCGGCCACCGTGCTGGCACCGTTCGCCACGCTCGAGGCCATCGTCGGGGCGATCCCGAAGATCATCGCCAGCGGCGTTGGCCCGGCAATCCTGGAATACGTCGACCTGCTGACGATGGACGCGATGCAGCGCCAGTTCGGCTTCGATTTGGGCATTCCCGCCGAGATTCAGCACTCGGCCCTCGCCTATTTGGTGGTCGTCGTTGAGTCGAGCAGTGATCAACGGCTTGACGAAGACATCGCTGCGCTCGGCGAACTGATCGCCGATCTTGGCGCCGACGATGTCTACGTGTTGCCCGCCCATGCCGCTCATCAGCTGATCGATGGACGGGAAAAGGCGTTCTGGGTGGCCAAGGCCAACGGCGCCAACGACATCGTCGACGTCGCCGTGCCGCGCCAAGCGTTGCCGGCCTTCATCGAAACGGTGCAACAACTGGCCGCGGCCCATGGGGCGTTCATCGGTGGGTGCGGCCACGCCGGCGACGGCAACGTCCATCTGGGCATCTTCCAACCCGACGACGAGGTCCGCGCCAGGCTGCTCGCCGCGCTATTCCGCTCGGCCACCGAACTGGGCGGGGTGATCTCTGGCGAACACGGCATCGGCCGCGCCAAGCGCAGCTATTTCCTCGAGCTGACCGACCCGGCGGTCGTTGCCCTGATGCGCAGGATCAAGACCGCGTTCGACCCCCACGGCCTACTGAATCCAGGAGTGATCTTCGAATGAACGGTGCCCAGGCCTTGCTCCAAACCCTTGTGGCCAATGGGGTCGACACGTGCTTCATGAATCCGGGTACGTCGGAGATGCACTTCGTCGCAGCCTTGGATCAGGTGTCGCAGATGCGCGGCGTGCTCGGCGTGTTCGAGGGTGTGGCCACCGGCGCTGCCGACGGCTACGCGCGGATGGCCGGCAAGCCCGCCGCAGTGCTCCTGCACCTTGGTCCGGGATTGGGCAACGGGCTGGCCAACCTGCACAACGCGCGCAAGGCGTTCACCCCCGTGATCAACATCGTCGGCGACCACGCCCTGTACCACAAGCAGTACGACGCCCAGCTGGAGTCTGACATCCACACCGTGGCGCGCAACGTGTCGTCGTGGATCCGCACGTGCCGTGATCCAGCGACGATTGGCCACGACGTGGCTGCCGCGGTGCAGGCGGCGATCGGGCCGCCGGGCAATGTGGCCACCTTGATCCTTCCGGCGGATGTGTCGTGGAGTGACGGCGGCGTCCCAGCGGATCCGCTGGCCAAGCGTCCGGCGGGAGCGGCAGATGATTCGGCGATCGAATCGATCGCCCGGCTGTTGCGCAGTGGCGATCGGGTCGGGCTGTTCCTCGGCGGGTCGGCATTGGGAGAGCGGGGCGTGCGTGCCGCGGCGCGTATCGCTGCGGCCACCGGGGCCAAGGTGCTGGTCGAAACGTTTCCCCGGCGCCTGGAGCGCGGCGGCGGCCTGCCGGAGCTTGAACGACTGGCCTACCTGGGCGAGTTCGCCGCGATGCAACTGGATGGCCTGCAACATCTGGTGCTGGTCGATACCAAGTCGCCGGTCACCTTCTTCGCCTACCCGGACAAACCCAGCGACTTGGTCCCCGACGGCTGCCAGGTTCACCAGCTGGGCGATCGACGCAACGACGCCGAAGCCACCCTGGAACGATTGGCACTGGCCGTCGATGCCCCCGCCGAGCTCGCCCTCAGCGCGCCAGCGCGACCCGATCGGCCGACCGGGGAGTTGACCGCCGTGTCGGTCGCCGCCACGATCGGCGCCCTGCTGCCCGACAACGCGATCGTGTCCGATGAGGCCCAAACATCGGGCATGTTCACGCCGGGTGCGACCGCGGGGGCGCCACGCCACAGCTGGCTGACGCTTACCGGAGGAGCGATCGGCCAGGGCCTTCCGGCGGCCACCGGCGCGGCCGTGGCCTGCCCCGATCGACCGGTGCTGGCCCTCGAGGCCGACGGCAGCGCCCTGTACACGATCCAAGCGTTGTGGACGCAGGCTCGCGATCAACTCGACGTGACGACGATCATCTACAACAACCGCTCGTACTCGATTCTGAACATGGAACTCGGCCGAGTTGGTGCCGACGGCGGCGGGCCGAAGGCGCAAGCGATGCTCGACCTGCACCGCCCGAACATCGACTTCGTCCAGATCGCCGAGGGCTTTGGCGTCCCCGCCTGCCGCCCGTCGACCGCCGAAGCGTTCGCCGACGCCCTCGAGCGTGCCCTCGGCGAGCCCGGCCCGCATCTGATCGAAGCCGTCATCCCGCCAATCTTCTAAAAGTCCCCGCCGCTCGTGGGTTTCACGGTGACCTGTGCGCACCGGAACCCACGAACGGGGTGGGGTCGGGGCTGGGGTGTGGGGCGACCGGGGGATTAGGCCAGTTGGGAGCGGAGCGCCTCGGGGGTCGTTGACGGGGTTTGGCAGGCGTAGTTCTGGCAGACGTAGGCGTGGCCGGGGAAGCGGCCCTCCCACAGCGGGCCGTCGTAGGGCTGGCCCCAAGCCAGGACGACCGTTGGCCGCCAGGTCTCCGTGACCACGGCGCGCAGATCCGGGCTGTCGCCAGGGATGACCACCTCGGTGATTCCGGTGTTGCGCAGGTCGGCCACGGCCAACGCCAGCGACACCGCGCCGGGGGCGCGGGGGATCAGGGTGGCCAGCAGTTGCATGATCCGGTCGGCGTGATTGGCGAAACGCTGCTCGCCGGTCAGCGCTGCCAGGCGGTACAGCGCCAGGGCGCCCAGCGAGTTGGCCGATGGGGTGGCGTTGTCGAGCAGATCCTTCTGCCGCACGATCAACTCCTCGGCGTCGTCGGCCGTGGTGAACAGCCCGCCGTTGTCGACGTCGAAGAAGTGGTCCAACAGCACGTCAGCAGCGGACACGGCAGCGTCGACCCAGCGCGCCTCGCCGGTGAGTTCGGCCAAGCGGGTGAAGCTGTCGATGATCGCCGCGTGGTCGGCGGCCAGCGCGTCGTGGCGGGCTGGCGGTTCGCCGTCGGCGTGCCACGATCGGTACCAGCGGCCGTCGGCGGCGCGCAGATTGTCGATCAGGAACTCGCCATTGGCCACCGCCGCGTCGCGCCAATCGTCGCGCCCGAACGCGCCGGCAGCCTCGGCCAAGGCCGAGAGCATCAACCCGTTCCATTCGGTCAAGACCTTGTCGTCCAACCCCGGCCGTGGTCGACCGAGCCGGGCGCTGAACAGCCGCTGGCGAGCGTCCTCGATCGCCGCCGGACGGATCAGCTGGCCGCGATGACGCAGGCGCGCAGGGATCCAGCGACCCTCGAAATTGGCCTCGCCGTCCAGCTCAAACCAGTGCAACGCCCCGGCCGCCTCGTCGCCCAACACCTCGACGAACTCCTCGGGCGTCCACGTGTAGAACAGCCCCTCGTGACTGTGCCCGTGACCGTCGGGAGAATCGGCGTCCTCGGCGCTGAAGAACCCGCCATCGGCATGGCACAGGTCGCGCAGCACGTAGCCGATCGTCTCCTCGACCACCTGCCTCCAGCGATCGTGACCCCAGATCTGCCAGGCGTGGGTGTAGATGCGGATCAGCAGGGCCTGGTCGTAGAGCATCTTTTCGAAATGCGGGACCAGCCATTGGCGGTCGACTGAATAGCGCGAGAAACCGCCGCCGATGTGGTCGTAGATTCCACCGGAGGCCATCGCATCGAGCGAGGTGGTCACCACCGTCTCGGCCCCCTCGCTTGGTGACTTCGTCATGGTGAGCGCCACCAAATCGAGTGTCATCGTCGACGGGAACTTCGGGGCGCTGCCGAACCCACCCCACTCGGTATCAAACTGACCGACCGCAGCAGCGAGGCCGGCGTTGATCATCTCCGAGTCGGGCAGATTGTTGGCGGGGGTCGTCGCCCCGGAACGGCCAAGTGCCTCCATCAGCGCGCTGACGTTCTGGTTGACATCGGCCGGACGATTGACCCAGACGTCGGTGATCGCCGCCATCAGCTGCAAGAACTGGGGCTTCGGGAAGTATGTCCCGCCGTAGAACGGCTCGCCGGTTGGGGTCAGGAAGACCGTCATCGGCCATCCGCCGCGCCCGGTCATCGCCTGAACGGCGTCCATATAGATCGAGTCGACGTCGGGGCGTTCCTCGCGGTCGACTTTGACGTTGACGAACCCGGCGTTCATCACCGCGGCGACCTCGTCGTCCTCGAAGCACTCGTGAGCCATCACATGGCACCAGTGGCACGCCGAATAGCCCACGCTGAGCAGGATCGGCACGTTGCGGGCCTGCGCGGCAGCGAACGCCTCGGCACCCCACGCATACCAATCGACCGGGTTGTCGCGGTGTTGGCGAAGGTACGGGGACGTCTCTGCAGCGAGTCGGTTCATGCGCGGGTCACGCGCCGACCGCGTGATAGCCGCCGTCGACGTGGATGATCTCGCCGGTCGTCGCCGGGAACCAGTCGCTGAGCAAGGCGACGATCGCCTTGGCCACGGCCGAGGAATCGTGGATGTCCCAGCCCAGCGGGGCACGCGTCGCGAAGGCCTCCTCGAACGAGGCAAAGCCGGGGATGCTCTTGGCCGCCATTGTCTTGATCGGTCCAGCGGCGATCAGATTGCAGCGGATCTGCTGGGCGCCAAGTGTCTTGGCCAGGTACCGGTTGACGCTTTCCAGTGCCGACTTGGCGACGCCCATCCAGTTGTAGGCCGGCCAGGCGACCGTGTTGTCGAAGTCCAGACCGACCAGCGAGCCGCCCCCGCCCATCAGTGGCAAGAAGGCCTCGGCCAGGGCCTTTAACGAGTACGCCGAGATGTTCATCGCCACGGAGACGTCGTCCCAGGTGGCGGCCATGAAGTCGTCGCCCAGGCAGACGGCCGGGGCGAAGCCGATGGCGTGCAACACCCCGTCGACGCGACCCCACTTTGACTGCAGCGCGTCGCGCACGCTGGTCAGGTGTTCGGCGACGGTGACGTCCAATTCGAAGACCTCGACCGACGAGGACAGTTTGCGTGCCGTGCGCTGGGTCAGACTGAGCGCCCGCCCGGCACCGGTGAGGACGATGTCGGCCCCTTCGGCGAGGGCCAACTCTGCCGCCCCATAGGCCAATGAAGCGTCGGTCAGGACGCCGGTGATGACGATGTTCTTACCCTCGAGCAGGCCCATATTCGGCACCCTACATCGGCGTCCCGCTTATCGCCTTCGCCACGGATGCGATCGTGTGCAAGGCTCCCACGCATGAAGATTGGCATTCTTGGGGGAACCGGCCCGGCCGGAAGTGCGCTGGCCGCCCGGCTGGCTTCGATCGGCTACAAGGCCGTGATTGGCTCGCGCAGTGCCGAACGTGCCCAAGAGATCGCTGACGGGCTGCTCGAGACCTGGCCCGACCTGGCCGGGTCGCTGTCCGGGGGCGACAACGCCACCGCCGCAGCCTGCGATGTCGTCGTCGTCGCCACACCGTGGGATTCGGCAGCGCCAACGGCCCACGAGAACGCCGCGGCCCTGTCCGGCAAGATCGTGATCAGCATGGCCAACGCATTGGTCCGCGTTGGGCGCGAATTCCAGCCGCTCGTCCCGCCGCGCGGCAGCGTCGCCGCGCACATCCAAGCGGCGATCCCCGACGCCCGCGTCGTGGCCGCGTTCCATCATCTGCCGGCCAAGGAACTTGGCCACCTGGGCAGCCCGATCGACTCCGATGTACTGATCTGTGGCGACGACATCGACGCGGTGAACGCCGTGCACGAGATCGTCGACAAGATCCCCGGAGTCCGCCCGTTGGACGCTGGCGAACTGTCCAACGCGATGGCGATCGAGGCATTCACCGCGGTGCTGCTTCAGCTCAACGTGCGCTACAAGACACGTGTCGCTCCGAAGCTGACGGGTATCAAGAGCGACACAGCTGGGACCGCCAGCGCATGACGATGCGGCTGTTCGACACAGCACGCGCTGCCGTCGTCGACTTCGCGCCCGACGAGCAGGTGCTGATGTACACCTGCGGGATCACGCCGTACGACTCCACGCACCTGGGCCATGCGTTCACCTTCCTGTCGTACGACGTGCTGCAGCGCCGACTGATCGATCGCGGGCACACGGTGCGCTGCGTGCGCAACGTGACGGATGTCGATGATCCGTTGTTCGCCAAAGCCCGCGAACTGGGCGTTCACTATCTGGATCTGGCCGCTGGCGAGGAAGCCCGGTTCAACCGCGACATGCAGGCGCTGAACGCCCTCCCACCGGAATCGATGCCGCGGGCTTCATCGGCGATCCCCGACATCCGCGGTTTCATCGGGATGGTCATTGAGCGCGGCTTCGCCTATCAAAGCGGCGGCAGCGTCTACTTCGATGTCACCAAGTTTCCCTCGTTCGGTTCCGTTGGCCATTACACCGAGGAGCAGATGATCGCCTTCGCCAAAGAGCGTGGTGGCAACGTCGACGACCCGCACAAGCGCAACCCGCTGGACTTCGTGCTGTGGCACCCGTCGGCCAGCGACGAGCCCAGCTGGGACACGATGTGGGGCCCCGGGCGCCCCGGGTGGCATATCGAATGCAGCGCCCTGGCGCTACGCGAACTGGGCACCACGATCGACCTGCACGGTGGCGGTACCGACCTGATCTTCCCCCACCACGAATGCGAGCGGGCGCAGAGCGAGGCGGCCACTGGCGAGTTGTTCGTCCGCCACTGGATGCATGTCGCGATGGTCCACATGGACGGCACGAAGATGTCGAAAAGCCTGGGCAACCTGGTCTTTGTCGACCGCCTCCGCCGCGACTGGGATCCACGTGCCGTGCGCTTGATGATTATCGAGAACCACTACCGCCACGAGTGGGAGTGGGACGAGACGCGTATGCCGCGGGCTACCGAACGGCTCGCCCGCTGGCAGGACGTCCAGCGCGGCAGCGGCGATGGCAGCGCCGCGCTCGACGATGTTCGCACCGCGCTGGACGACGATTTGGACGTCGCCACCGCGATCGCGGCGATCGACGCGGCAGCCCGCGCCGGCCGACGGGTCAGCGACGCGGCGACGCTGTTGGGCGTCCAGCTGTAGAACTTGATCGCTGTGGTACTGGCGTCTCACCTACACTCCGCTGCGTGGGTTCGAAAACGTTGCAGCACCGATTCCGCGCCCTTGCACGTCCCGTGGCCACCCGGTTGTGGGATATCAACGTCACCGGGCTGGAGCGGCTCCCGAAACAAGGACCGGCGTTGTTGTGCCCGAACCACATCTCTTTTCTCGATAGTGCCTTCTTGATGCTCAGCGTCGATCGGCAGATCTCCTTTGTCGGCAAGGCGGAATACCTCGACAACTGGAAGACCAAGTGGCTGTTCCCGGCGATGGGGATGATCCCGATCGATCGCTCCGGTGGCGAGCGCAGCCAGGCCGCGCTGGAGGCCGCTGAAGCGGCGCTGCTCCGCGGTGAATTGTTCGGCATCTTTCCCGAGGGCACGCGCAGCCGCGATGGCTACCTGTACAAGGGGCGTACTGGTGCAGCTCGGCTGGCGTTGAAGGTCGGTTGCCCGATCTTTCCGGTCGGTATCGTCGGCACCGACCAGATCCAGCCGTGCGATGCCAAGGTGCCCAAGCTGCGCGGCGAATGCTCGATCACGATTGGCAGACCGATCCGCACCGAGCGCTACGCCGGCCGCAAACATGATCATCTGACGTTGCGCAGCCTGACCGACGAGGTGATGTTCGAGATTCGGGCGATGACCGACCAGCAGTACCGCGACGTGTACGCGGGGACACCGGTCGACGAGACGCCCACCACGCTGGTGCCCGCCGAACCAGCACGGGTGGGCAGCGTCGTTGGCTCGTAGACTGCGTAGCCGTGTCACAGATCACGGTCACCCTCCCAGACGGCTCCTCTCGCTCGCTGGACGATGGCTCGACCACCGCTGACGTGGCCGCCTCGATCGGCTCCCGTCTGGCCAAGGCCGCCGTGGCCGCCGAGGTCGACGGCCACGAGCAGGATCTCCATCAGCCGCTGCGCGACGGCCAGCGGGTAGCGATCGTCACCGCCGACTCCGACGCCGGCCGTCACATCCTGCGCCATTCCACCTCGCACGTGATGGCTCAAGCGGTGACCCGGTTGTTTCCTGGGGCCAAGTTCTCGATCGGTCCGGCGATCGACAACGGCTTCTACTACGACTTCGAACTGCCCGGCAACAAGACGTTCAGCGAATCCGATCTCGCTGCGATCGAAGCCGAGATGCGCGCCATCATCGCCGCCGACCAGCCCTTTGAGCGCTTTGAGATGAGCCCGGCCGAGGCCTTGGAACTGTTCAAAGATCAGCCGTACAAGTGCGACATCATCCAGCGCGTCACTGCGGGGGAGACCGACGGCGACGAGGACACCGAGATCGCCGGGGACATGATCAGCGCCTACCGCAACACCCCCGAATTTGTCGACATGTGTGTCGGCCCGCATGTGCCATCCACCGGCAAGCTTGGCCACTTCACGCTGCAGAAGGTGGCCGGCGCGTACTGGCGGGGCAACGAGAAAGGCCCGATGCTGCAGCGCATCTATGGCACCGCGTGGGAATCCAAGCAAGCCTTGGCCGACCACTTGCACCGCCTCGAAGAGGCCGAGAAGCGCGACCATCGCAAGCTGGCCACCGAACTTGACCTGCTCAGCTTTCCCCACGAGTTGGGTGGCGGTCTGGCCGTCTGGCACCCCAAGGGGGCGATCGTCCGCAAGGTGATGGAGGACTACAGCCGGATGCGCCACGAGCGCGGCGGCTATCAGTTCGTCTACACCCCGCACCTGGCCAACGGTCGACTGTTCGAGAAGTCGGGCCATCTCGGGTTTTATAAAGACGGCATGTACCCGCCGATGGAGATGGACAACGGCACGTACTACATGAAGCCGATGAACTGCCCGATGCACTGCCTGATCTTCGCCAGTCGCCAGCGCAGCTACCGCGAGCTGCCGCTGCGGTTATTCGAGTTGGGCAACGTGTACCGCTACGAGCGTGCGGGAACGCTGCATGGGCTGCTGCGGATTCGTGGGTTCACCCAGGACGACAGCCACATCTACTGCACCGAAGAACAGCTGGCCGACGAAATCGCCTCGCTGCTGGACTTCGTGCTGTCGGTACTGCGTGCCTTCGGGTTCCGCGACTTCGAGTTCAAGTTGTCCACCAAGGATCCAAACAAGTACGTCGGCAGCGACGAGATCTGGCAGAAGGCAACCGACGCGCTGCGCGAAGCGTTGGAGCGTCACGGGCTGGAGTACTCGATCAAGGAAGGCGACGCCGCGTTCTACGGGCCGAAGATCGACATTGACGTCACCGACGCGATCGGACGGAGCTGGCAGCTCTCCACGATTCAGGCCGACTTCAATCACCCGGAGCGGTTCGATCTGGAATACGTCGGCGCCGACAACGCCCGGCACCGTCCGATCATGTTGCACCGCGCCCTCTTCGGCTCGATCGAACGCTTCTTCGGCGTGCTCTTGGAGCACTACGCCGGCGCCTTCCCCACCTGGCTGGCACCGGTGCAGGCCCGAGTTCTGGCGGTTGCCGAAGCCCATCAGGCCTATGCCGCCGACGTGGTGGCCACGCTGCATGCAGCAGGGCTGCGCGTCGACATGGTCGATGCCAACGACGGACTCGGCAAGCGAATCCGTGCCGCCAAGATGGAAAAGATTCCCTACGTCCTGGTCGTCGGCGACGACGACGTCGCCGAGGGAACCGTCGGCGTCAACCCCCGCGGTGGTGATGTGCAGCGTGGCGTTCCCGTCGATCAGTTTGTCCAGGCGATCACCACCGAGATCGCAGAGCAACTGTCCGCTGCGAGCAGCTGAGGCGCCTGCACGATGGACCCGGTGGAACGGATCTGGAACGGATGGCGGTCGCAATACGTCAGCGGCGAGCGGCCCACCGATGGACGCAGCGTGTTCACCCAGATCTTCGAATCGGGCCTGCCCGACGAGCAGACCTACATCATTCACCGCGGCGTGACCTGCGTGGCGATGCTCAACGTCTTCCCGTACACCACCGGCCACATCCTGGTGATTCCGTATCGGCAGGTCGACGCGATCGAGTTGCTCACCGAGCAAGAACACACCGAGCTGTGGTGGACGGTGACCGACGGAGTGGTCGCCGTGAAGGCCGCCTACCAGCCCGGTGGCGTGAATGTCGGCGTCAATCTGGGAAAGGCCGCCGGGGGGAGCATCAACGAACACCTGCATGTGCATGTGGTGCCGCGCTGGGCGGGTGACGGGAACTTCATGGCCGCCGTGGCGAATACCCGCACGTTGCCGGAACCGCTCGACGAGTCGGCCGACAAGCTGCGTCGCGAATGGCACACTTCGCACCCGCTCTGACATGATCTGACCGCCCATCGATCGACGCCAGGGGAGGCATCACATGGAGTTCGGGATCTTCATTCAGTCGTTCGTTCCGCAGTCGCGCCGCGACAAGGATCCCGATGCGGAACACACCGCACTGATGAACGACCTCGAGGTTGTCCAGGCCGCCGACAAGGCCGGTTTCAAGTTTGCTTGGGTGACCAAGCATCACTTCTTGGACGAGTACTCGCACCTGTCGGCCAACGACGTGGTGACCGGCTACCTGGCCGCACGCACGGAGCGGATCCATATCGGTTCGGGCATCTTCAACCCGCTGCCGCAGGTGAACCATCCGGCCAAGGTGGCCGAGCGGGTGGCGATGTTGGATCACCTGTCGGAGGGCCGCTTCGAGTTCGGTACCGGCCGCGGCGCAGGCAGCCACGAGATCTTGGGCTTCCTGCCGGGGATGAAGGACCTGTCGGGAACCCGCGAGATCTGGGAGGACGTGATCCGCGAGTTCCCGAAGATGTGGCTGCAGGACGAATACGAGGGCTACGACGGCAAGTACTGGTCGCTGCCACCGCGCAAGGTGCTACCCAAACCGTGGGGTGCCGGTCACCCGGCGATGTGGTATGCCGCCGGGAACACCTCCAGCTACGAGATGGCCGCCCGCTATGGGCTGGGCGTGCTGGGTTTCTCGGTCGGTGACTACGAGTCGCTGGCACCGGTGCTGAAGTCGTACAAGGACGCGATCGTCAACGCCGAGCCGATCGGCGCGTTCGTCAACAACAACATCATGGTCACCTCGGCTGCGGTGGTCGACGAGGACGAGCATGTCGCCCGTGAAGCGGTGAAGAACAGCGAGATCCACTACCTGCAGAGCAACACGTTCCGCTATCACGACACGTTCCCGCATCCCGAAGGCATCCCGACCTGGCCCGACATCTTCCCGCGTTACACCGACGAGATGGTCGACGCTCAGATCGCCGGTGGGATGGTGGTCGGTAACCCCGACCAAGCACTCGAGATCTGCAAGCGTTGGGAGTCCGCCGGCGCCGACCAGTTGGTGTTCGGCGTGGGGATGAACGAGCACCACGAGACGCTGAAGATGATCGAGCTGATGGGCAAGCACGTCATCCCCAAGATCGACACCGACCCTGAAGTGTCCACCGCCCGCTACCGCCGCCAGGCGAGCCAGAAAGGCTGATCCATGGAATTTGGGATCTTCATCCAAAACTTCGTTCCCCAATCGATGCGCGAGGGCAACCCGAACGCCGAACATGAGGTGATTCGTAACGACCTCGAGCTGGTCAAGGCCGCCGATAAGGCAGGGTTCAAGTACATGTGGGCCAGCGAGCACCACTTCTTGGACGAGTACTCGCACCTGTCAGCCAACGATGCGCTGCTCGGCTACGTCGCCGCGGCCACCGAGCGGATCCACGTTGGCTCGGCGATCTATAACCCGCTTCCGCAGGTCAACCACCCGGCCAAGGTGGCCGAGCGGGTCGCGATGTTGGATCACCTGTCGGAAGGTCGCTTCGAGTTCGGCACCGGCCGCGGCGCGGGCAGCCACGAGATCTTGGGCTTCCTCCCGGGCATCAAGGACATGAACCAGACCAAAGAGATCTGGGAGGACGTGATCCGCGAATTCCCGAAGATGTGGCTGCAGGACGAATACGAGGGCTACGACGGCACGTACTGGTCGTTGCCGCCGCGCAAGGTGCTGCCCAAGCCGTGGGGCGCTGGCCACCCGGCGATGTGGTATGCCTGCGGCAGCACGGCCAGCTACGAGATGGCCGCCCGTTACGGCCTGGGTGTACTGGGCTTCTCGGTTGCCGATTACGACAGCCTGGGCAAGGTGATCGAGTCGTACAAGTCGACGATCACCAAGGCCGAGCCGATCGGCGCGTTCGTCAACGACAACATCATGGTCACCAGCGCGGCGTTCGTCGCCGAGGACGGTGCCAAGGCCCGCCAGAATGTGGTCGATTCATCCCTTGCCTATCTGCAGAGCAACGTGTTCCGCTACCACGACACGTTCCCTCGCCCCGAAGGTATTCCCGCCTGGCCGGGGTTGATTCCCGACTACACCCTGGAAAGCGCCGAGTTCGCCGCGCAGGCTGGAACCGTGATCGGTGACCCGGACGAGGCCCTGGCGATCTGCCAGCGCTGGGAGTCCGCCGGTGCCGACCAGCTGGTCTTCGGCGTGGGGACCGACACCCAGGAAAACACCCTGGAGATGATCCGCCTGATGGGCGAACACGTCATTCCCAAGCTGGACAAGGATCCCGAGCACCGCACCACACGGATGCGCCGCGAAGGCTGCGCGTAACAGGAGACGCGCGTCCCCAGGTGTTACGCGGGTAGCGTCGAACACGATGTCTGACGACCTGCGCGACGAGCTGCCTGACGATCTGAACGCGATCGAGCACGCCGGGCCCTACAAGTTTCCCGACAACAGTCGGCGGCGCATTCCTGCGCTGCTGTATTGGGCGTTAGCCGTGCTCTGTGCCGTTGTCTATTTCGTCACCCGCCCGGACTCCACACTGGTCAACCGCGGCGTGCTGTGGGCGGCGATCGGCTTGGCGCTGGTCGGGTTGCTGTCCTACACGTCGGGATGGCGGATGCACGTCGACGAGAAGCAGGCGCTCGTCGCCGCTCAGGGTGCCGTCGGGTTTCCGGTCGGGCACGCCTCTGCCCAGCAGGTGTGGCGCGGGCTGCGCAGCCGGCCAACGTGGCGGGTGCTGGCCTATTCGTCCGAGAATCCGCCTCGCCAACGTGCCCTCGTGTTGGTCGACGCGGTCGACGGTGCGGTGATCGAGCATGTCGTCCAAAACACTCCCGAGGACGAGTTGGACGATTTGTACGACGACGAAGTGGCTGCGGCCGACATGGCCATTTCCGATCCGGCCGTTTCCGATTCGGCCGATCAGTAGCCTTCGTCCATGTTCGACGGAAAGTTCCGCGCGCCGATCGATAAGGCTGTCAAGCCAATCGGCAATGGCTTGCGCCGCACCGGGCTGACCCCCGATCATCTGACGATCATCGGTTTGCTGGTCGCCGCTGGTGCAGCGGTGGCAATCGGCTACGGAAAGCTCTACCTGGGGTTGGTGTTGGTCATCTTGGCGGCGCTGCCCGACCTGCTCGACGGGGCGCTGGCCAAGGCATCGAATACCAGTAGCCAGCGCGGCGCGTTCTTCGATTCGGTGGTCGATCGAGTCACCGACGCCCTGCTGCTCGGCGGTGTCGGCTGGTATCTGGCGCTGCGCGAAACGCCGCAACTGTCGCTGCTGCCCTTTGCTGTGATGGCGTTGAGCTCGGTGATCTCCTACCAGCGAGCCAAAGCGGAATCGCTGGGGTTGTATGCCAAGGGCGGGCTGATGGAGCGCGCCGAACGGATCATCGCCCTGTGCCTCGGGCTGCTGTTTAACCGGCTGCTCATCCCGATCCTGTGGATCATGCTGGTGCTCACCCTGATTACCTGCATTCAGCGCTTCGTGACGGTTTGGAAACAGGCTGCCGTCGCCCCCGCCACCGCGGCGCGTATCGAGCTGCGCCGGGCGCGTCGCCAGGAGATTCGGGTCAAGATCACCAAGCGCCGTACTCGCGTTCCGCGCCGTCAGCGCAAGACCTGAGCGCTTGATCGATGGCTGAACGCAAGAGCCTGCGCCAACGGCTGAGCGAGCGCACAACGGTGGGCACGTACAAGGCCGGTTCGTTGGTGGCTCGCACGCTGCCGATGGTCGCCGGGCCGCTTGCCTCCGCCTCGTTGGGACTGACCACCAACCTGCTGAACCCGGACAAGCGACGGATGCTCGAACGTCACCTGCGGCGGGTCAATCCCGAGCTGCGCGGCAACGAACTGCGCTGGGCGGTGCAGCGCGCCTTCGACAGCTACGCGCGTTACTACGTCGAGAGCTTCAAGCTGCCCAACCTGTCGGCCAAGACGGTGGCCCGTTCATTCGTCCTCGAGGGCTTCGAACACGTCGAGGCGTCGTACGCGGCAGGCAACGGAACGATCTTTGCCCTGCCGCACATGGGCGGCTGGGAATGGGCAGGTCGGTGGATGACCGACCACGGATACCGGATGACCGTGGTGGTCGAGGAACTGAAACCGCCCGAGCTGTTCCAGTGGTTCGTTGATCTGCGCCAAGAGCTGGGGATGACAGTCGTTCCCGCCGGACCGCTGGCCGGGCCAGCGGTGCTCAAGGCGCTGCGCGCCAACGAGATCGTCTGCCTGCTGTCGGACCGTGATCTGGAGCGCAACGGGGTGCCGGTGAGCTTCTTCGGTGAGACCACTACCTTGCCAGCTGGCCCGGCAACGTTGGCGCTGCGCACCAAGGCGCCACTGCTGCCGGTGGGCGTGTATTTCACCGACGATGGTCCGGGCGGGCATCGTGCCGTGGTGCGTCCCCCGCTGGACGTCACCCGCCAGGGAACGCTGCGCGAGGACGTCGCCCGGATTACCCAAAACTTGGCTGACGAGTTAGAAGCGTTGATTCGCCGGGCACCGGAGCAGTGGCATCTGCTGCAGCCGAACTGGCCAAGCGACCCCGGCTACTGAGCGGGTCAGTCCTGCAGGCGGTTGCGCTGGCGCAACTCGTCGCGGTAGCCGCGGGCTTTGCGCCGGCTGGTGCGCCGCGACAGAACCAGCCAGAGCAACGCAAGAAACAGCACCACCCCGATCAGGATCCCGACCAACACAGAACCGCGGAAACCTGGCCCCTGGACGTCCAATGTCCGCTCGCCCTGATGGGCGGCGTTGCCAGTGCCCCACACGATGCCGGCGATGATCAAATTCGGGGCCGCCAGGATCGCTGCGCCAATCAGGAACGCCACCGCCCGCTGCCATGTGCTGCGGTATCGAAACCCGGTCCACAACACCAGCAAGGGCAGCACCGTGAAGACGATGCCGTGGGCGGTACCGCTGATCCAACCGACGGTCATTCGCCCGTTGACGAAGTTGCCGACTCGGTGGGCATACCACCGCGGCAACAGCAGCGTGCCGAACAGCCAGGTGATGATGACCCCGGCAGCGATCAACCCGAACACGATCAGTGGGTTGCGTCGCGGTGCGCCATTCGAGGCATTGGCCATGGACGCGACGCTAACCGGCAGTAACGTCGCCGGGGTGAACGGGTCGAGGCCGAATGGGCCGCTGCGTGTCGGCATGGTCTGCCCGTACAGCCTGTCGGTACCTGGGGGAGTACAGGCTCAGGTGCTCGGACTCAGTCGAACGTTGCGTGCCAAAGGGGTCGAGGTCCGCGTCCTTGGGCCGTGCGACGGGCCGCCGCCCGACGTCTTCGTGACCCCGATGGGCAACAGCTTGCCAACCTCGGCCAACGGCTCGATCGCACCGTTGGCCCCCGACCCGTCGTGTTCTCTGCGCACGATGCGGGCGTTGGCCGACGAGCAGTTCGACGTCCTGCACATCCACGAGCCGTTCGCGCCAGGGCCAACGCTGACCGCGTTGTCGATGCGTCCGGCGCCGATCTTGGCCACCTTCCACGCCGCCGGGGAAAGCGCCAGCTACCGGTATCTGGGCGGGGCGATCCGCCGCCTGTCACGCAACATCACCAAAGGCGTGGCCGTCTCGCCACATGCTGCGCTGTTGGCCAGTTCGGTCCTCGAGTTCGAATGCGAGTTGGTCTTCAATGGGGTCGATCTGAACGAAGCCCGAGTCGGAGAGTCGTTTCCGACTACGGGCCCGACGATCTTCTTCTGCGGCCGGCACGAGGAGCGCAAGGGGCTCGATGTCTTGCTTGCGGCGATGGTCGAACTGCCCGCCGAGGTACGCCTGTGGATTGCCAGTACCGGGCCCGATACCGAGCGGTTGCGCGCCGCCTACGCCACCGATTCGCGGATCGAGTGGCTCGGGCGGATTAGCGATGAAGAGAAGAATGCCCGGCTGCGTGGGGCCACCGTGTTCTGTGCGCCGTCGTTGCGTGGCGAGTCGTTTGGGGTGGTGTTGATCGAGGCGATGGCCGCCGGGACCACCGTGGTTGCCAGCGCCCTTGACGGATACCGCAACGTGGCCACCGATGGTGTCGACTCGCTGTTGGTGCCCCCGGGCGACGTTGCCGCGCTGGTCGACGCGCTCCGTGTGGCACTGAGCGACGAGCAGCGGACAACGGCGCTGCGTGCCGCGGGGGAGCGGCGTGCCGAGGATTTCTCGATGGACACCTTGGCCGATCGTTACCACCAGATGTATCTCGCCCTGGCCAGCGAACCGATGGCTGTCGGCGCGAAGGTCCCATTGATGACCCGCGTGACTCGTATGATGAGGCGATAACCCTCCGAAAGGGAGATCGACGAATCATGTGGATTCTTATCGTCATTCTGGCCATCATCGTGCTGATCGCGTTGTGGGCGATGCTGTCCTACAACGGCCTGATTCGCGGCCGAAACCAGGTCGAGAACGCCTGGTCGCAGATCGACGTGCAGCTCAAGCGGCGTGTCGACTTGATCCCCAACCTGGTCGAAACGGTCAAGGGCTACGCGGCTCACGAGAAAGAGACGCTGGATGCCGTGATCAGGGCACGTAACGCGGCGATCGCTGCGCCGAACACGCCCGTTGCCCAGGCTGATGCCAACAACGCCCTGACCGGTGCACTGAGCCGGTTGTTCGCCCTCAGCGAGGCCTACCCCGACCTGAAGGCCAACCAAAACTTCCAGGCGCTGCAAGACGAATTGGTCGCCACCGAAAACCGCGTCACCTATTCGCGGCAGTTCTACAACGACACCGTGCTGAACTACAACAACAAGCTGCAGCAGTTCCCGACGGTGTTCTTCGCCCGGATGATGAAGTTCGATCGCCGCGAATACTTCGAGGCTGACGAGGCCTCACGCGAAGTTCCCAAGGTTGGCTTCTGACTCGTTGTGCATGAATTGATCGGAGTCAACAAGCGGCGAGGCGCCGTGCTGATTGGCCAGTTCATGACCTTGGCGGTGATCGCCGGGTTGCTGATCGGTCTGATTGTCGACGCTGCCATCGTCGGCGCCCTCCTGGGGCTGCTCGTCGGCGCGCTGCTCGTCGCCGCGGCCTATTGGTTCGGCGCGGCGAAGGTGATTCGCTCCGTCGGCGCACGCCCGGCGGATCCGCAGCGCTATCAACGGTTTCATAACGTCGTCGAGGGCCTGTGTGTCGCCAACGGGATCCCCAAGCCCGCCCTGCTGGTCGTCGAGGATCCGGCGATCAACGCGCTGGTGGTCGGGCGCGACAAGCATCACGCATCGATCGTCGTGACGGTTGGGTTGCTCGACCGGCTGACGCGTATCGAGATGGAGGGCGTCGCCGCCCACGAACTGGCCCGGATCCGCCAGCGCGACATCATCCCAGCGACGATGGCCGTGCTGCTGCTCGGCGGGCTTCCGCTTCGCTCGGTGGTGGTCGGTCGGGGTCGCCAGGCCGATGCCGACCTGACCGCCTGCCGGATGACGCGCTACCCACCTGGCCTGATCGGCGCGTTGGAGAAAATTCGGGAGGATTCCCAGATCACCCGTTCGGGCAGCTCATCGACGGCTCACCTGTGGCTCGTCGATCCGTTGTCCACAGGGGGTGACAGCGCGGCCTGCGGTGGATTCCGTAGGTTGCTCGATGCGCATCTCTCGCTGGAGGAGCGCATCGCCCTGCTTCGGGAGCTGTAAATCCGAATGAATCTCACCCATGATCGATCACAACGTCGCGGCCCGTCTTGGCGGCGACCGTGGATGGCCGCCGCGCTGGCGAGCGCATTGCTGGCCACGACCGCCGGTTGTAGCGGCGATGGCGGGGGCAGCGCATCACCTGCGACCGTGACGATCGCCGCGAGCAGCACGGCCGTCTCGTCGTCCAGCACTACCACCCCCGTCGCCCCGACGACCAGCACCACCACCACCGAACCGGCCACGACGACGACCGTCCCGCCACCACCGACGATGCCGCTGACGGGGCTGCCGGTGACCAACCCGTTGGTTGCGTTGCGCGCCGCGCTGGTCATCAAGGTGTCCAACGACCCACAGGCTCGCCCGCAGACCGGTATCAATCAGGCCGACATCATCTTCGAGG
>Ga0073899_10000042_pt1 | contig 118523 bp, 110 predicted proteins | sample KloWWTmetaKNB5Ph_FD_88975 | JGI IMG/M metagenome (GOLD analysis project Ga0073899, IMG submission 88975) | Active sludge microbial communities from Klosterneuburg, Austria, studying microevolution and ecology of nitrifiers - Klosterneuburg... | ecosystem: Engineered > WWTP > Aerobic digester... | reverse complement strand
TCGGCGATCTGGCCGCGCACCACCCCGACCAGGTCGCAGTGCCCCTCGGCCAACGCCCGCTCGGCCTGCAAGGGATCCTTGAATCGGCCGACGCCCACCACCGGCAGATCGACCGCCTTGCGCAACGCCGATGGAATGAACGTGGCATAGCCCGGGGGGACGTGCATGCTGGCCTCGATCATGAACAGGCTGGCGGTGGCCACGCCGATCGAGGTGTTGATGTAGTCGACGTGCCCGCTGGTCTCGACCATTCGGGCGATCTGCACCGCGTCGTCGATCGTCGTGCCGCCCTCGATCAGTTCGTCACCGCAGATCCGCACGCCGAGCGCCAATCCAGGGCCGATCACCCGACGCACGGCGGCCACCAGTTCCAGGAGCAAACGGGCCCGATTGGGGAGCGTTCCGCCGTAATCGTCGGTGCGCTTGTTGGTAGCCGGTGACAGAAAACCGCGGACGATCGAGGAATGGCTGCACTGCAGTTCGATTCCGTCGAATCCGCCCTCGGCGCAGTGCTCGGCGACGAGCGCGTACCCGGCGATGATCTCGTCGATCTCGGCGCGGCTGACCGCCTTGGGAACCTCGCGGAACAGCGGGTCAGCGACCGCCGAGGGAGCCCACACCGGCAGACGCGAAAACATGCTGCTGGCCTGGCCTCCGTTGTGGTTGATCTGGGCGAAGATCGGGACGCGGTGTTTGTGGACGGCGTCGGTGATTGCCCGATAGCCAGGGATCACGTCGCGATGGAAACCGTGGATCAGCTTTTCGTACGGCCAATCCGTGGGGTGGGTGGAGTGTTCCTCGGTAATGATCAGCCCGGCGCCACCGGCGGCGCGGGCGGCGTAGTAAGCAGCGTGTTGCTCGGTGGGCTTGCCATCGCGGGCGTAATTGGTGAGGTGCGCGCTGAACACGATTCGGTTGCGCGCCGTCACCGGCCCGAGCCGGAGTGGTGTCCACAGGTAGCGATACGCCATGCGTCGCAGATCCTACTGACCAACCCGTCGGCGGTGCCGGTACACGGACCGTGCGCTGGCTACCCCATTACGGATACCGAGCGGGGTACCATAAGCGCATGCAGATTGACCCGGAAGAGCTCGATTCGGTGGTCAAGCGTTTGCGCCGCGCCGAAGGACAGATCGGTGGCATCGTGCGGATGATCGAATCAGGGCGCGATTGTCAGGACATCGTCACCCAATTGGCGGCCGTCTCTAAGGCACTCGATCGCGCTGGGTTCGCGGTTATCGCCACCGGGTTGCGTCAATGCCTGGCCTCCCCCGAGGAAGGCATGGACATCGCCGCGATGGAGAAATTGTTCCTGTCGCTCGCCTGATCGGTCGGTGTGCCAGCGCATCCGTGTCGTAGATTCGCCTGATGAAAGATCTGCAGGGCAAGGTTGCGGTCATCACCGGCGGGGGAAGCGGTATCGGTCAAGGAATGGCCCACGCCCTCGCGGCGCGGGGGATGAAGATCGTCCTTGGGGACATCAATGACTCGCGCCTGCGCCTGGTCGAGGCCGAGCTGGCCGAGGGCGGCACCGAGGTGCTCCCGGTGGTCGTCGACACGACGTCAGCGGTGTCGGTGCAGGCCTTGGTGGAGGCTGCGCTCGATCGCTTTGGGCGAGTCGATGTGCTGTGCAACAACGCCGGCGTGGTCGGCGGCGGGGACCCGTGGGACGGCCCGTTGGACATGTGGGAATGGGTCCTGAACGTCAACTTGTGGGGCGTGATCCACGGCGTCCGCGCGGTGCTGCCGATCATGCGCGACCAGGGCAGCGGGCACATCGTCAACACTGCGTCGATGGCTGGTTTCCTGGCGATGCCTGGCTATGTGGCCTACACCGCCACCAAGCACGCGGTCGTCGGTTTGAGCGAAGGGTTGTATGCCGAGCAACAGGCACTCGGCGGTCAGATCGGGGTCAGCGTGCTGTGCCCCGGGTTCGTCAAGACGCAGCTGATGAGCGAACCGACATGGGCACCGGGATCAGCCGGCCCGGCGCCCACGGAGAACCCGGTCGTCAACGGTGTCGAGCAGATGCTGAGCGAGGGGACGCAGGTCGGGCTTGACCCGCGAGCCGTCGGCGAATTGGTCGCCGATGCAATCCAGGCCGATCAGTTCTGGATCCTGACCGACACGACGATGAACGAGGTCGTGTTGGCTCGCTACCAAGGGGCGATGGCACAGCGCAACCCAGGAAGCTGACGATCGCCGACGTGCCCATCGCGTCGTCGGTTAGGTCAGGCCGTAGCGCGGCATCGCCCCGCTGAACGAGTGCTCGTAGAGCCCGTAGCCCTGGTGGCCGTTGTAGCTGAACCGGGCGGCGTGGTCGACCACCGCCATCGCTCCGAGGTGGCGGATCGCGGCAACGTCGTAACTGACGCCTTGGACGACCGTCTGAGGGCCTTGATACATCCCGTGGCGCCAGTCGGGCTCCAGCCCGTAGCCGGTGCCGACCGCCAGATAGTTGGCGATCATCGGTGTGCATTCGATCTGGAAGCCCGCGTCCAGGAACGAGATGGTCGAACCGGTCAATTCACGGATCCCGTCGGCGAAGTGGTGTTGATGGTCCGTGCGGCCGAGCGGCTCGATCCGTCCGTCGGGCCAGACGCGGTCGGCCTGCTCCAGTGACCGAGTGCCATCGGCTAGCTCGGCGCAGATGTAGAAGATGCAGTGGTCCTCGAATCGCATCGGGAAATAGGTCCACATCCCGCCGCCCATCGCGCTATGACCCTGGCGGATGCCCTCGGGTTCCTTCTCGCCGACGGGGCGCACGCCCCACGAGCGGTCGCGGGACCCCCACGTGGTCGATGGGTCAACCGTCAGCTCGTCGCCGTCGACGGTCAAGGAGCCACTCCACGAACCCATCTGGGCGAGGCGCTGGGTGTCGAAGGTGACGCGGCCGAAGCTGCGGATGAACTGTGCCGGTTCGGGGATCGCTGGGCCGAACCCTTCCCAGGTCAGATCGCAGGCAACGTTGTGCTCGCTGGGCTCGGCCACGAAACGCAGCCGCTTCAATGGTTCGAGCACTTCGACGCGCAGCGGGCCGACGCTGATGTCGGCCCGGTCGATCAGCGGCTTCGATGACCGCACCACGGTCTGTTGCTGGCCGCGGCGGACCGTGACGAACGCATCGGTGACCCCAAGGTTGGGGTACTGGCCAAGGCCCATCACGGCGATCCATTCGCCGCCGGTGTCGATTGCGTTGAAGTAGTAGCGGTCGTAGAAGTTGCGGTCGCTGGTGGCCGTGTGGGCGATCCAGTCGGAGGTTTGGTGGACGGGGTAGTCGTCCCAGGAGGTCACCGGCGATGTCATTGGCATAACGTACGGCGATGGGGGAGACAGAGAACGAGCGGGACGAGACCTTGGCGAGTCAGGCGGTCAAGCATCACCACGATCGCAGCCACTATGCGGCAGCGCTGGAGCAGTGGCTGAGCCGCCACAATTCGCGCGCCACCGACGTGCGCGTCGATGGAATTCGAATCCCATCGGCCACCGGGTTTTCCAACGAGACGGCGTTCTTCGAGGCCGACTGGACCGAGGACGGCCAGCATCGGCACGAACGGTATGTCGCCCGCGTCGAGCCCGGTAGTGGGGCCCTGTTCCCGGCGCAGACTGCGGAGTGCACCGTTTCGGTAGCGGTTCAATACCGGGCGATGCAAACGGTCGCCGCCCATGGCGTGCCGATGTCACCGTTGATCGGCTTCGAGTCCGACGCGTCGATCATCGGCCAGCCGTTCTTCGTCATGGGTCACGTCGACGGTGTCGTTCCAGCCGATGTGCCGCGCTATTCCGAGTCCGGATTCCTGGTCGACGAAGCGACGCCGACACAACGCACGCAGATGGTGCGCAGCGGGTTGGAAGCAATGGCCGCGGTCCATGCGATCGACTGGCGCAACGCCGGATTGGAATGGTTGATCGGCGACGAGGAACCGACGCAGGCGCGTCAGCTGGCGCTGTATCGGCGTTTCATCAGCAACCAACTCGCTGGTCGTGAGCACCCGGTGATGGATGCCGCCCTCGATTGGCTTGAGGCCAACGATCCGGGCGACGAACGGGTCGGGCTGATCTGGGGTGACGCCCGGTTGGGCAACGTGATCTGGGATAAATATCGGCCCGCCGCGGTGTGCGACTGGGAGGCGTGTGCGATCTGCCCCACCGAGGCCGATGTCGGCTGGTGGCTGATGTTTGACCGGATGTCGTTCGACGACCTGGGGGCGACGCGGATGGACGGCTTCCCGACGCGCGACGAGATGATTGCGATGTACGAGGCGGCGTCGGGCAACGAGGTCCGCAACGCGCACTATTGGGAGGTGTTCGGGGCGATGCGTTTCGCGGCGATCATGATCCCGCTCGCCGACCGAATGGTCGCCGCCGGCCTGGTCCCCGCCGAGATCAACATGGCGGTCAACAACCAGGTCACCCCAGCGTTAGCGGCCCTCCTCGACGCGTAACACCCGAGGACGCGCTCCCCCTTCTACGCGGCGTTAGCGGGCGACGACGTAGCCGCCGTCGGCGACGATCATCTGCCCGGTGATGTAGCTGCCCGCATCGCTGCACAGCAGCAGCGCCGGGCCGACCATCTCGTCGGGCGAGGCAATCCGCTTCATGTGGCTGATCTGCTTCATCCGCTCCATCGAGGCCTCGCCGGTATTGCGGACCATGTCGGTATTGACGGTCCCGGGGGCGAGGGCGTTTACCCGGATGCCGAACTCGGCCCAATCCTGGGCTTGACCGCGGGTGAACGACAACAGCGCGGCCTTGGCGGCGCTGTACATCGACGTCGCCGACGAATGGGTGATCGCCCCAACGGAGATGACGTTCAGGATCGAGGCATTGCCGCTGGCCTTCAGGTGCGGCAAAGCGGCCTGGGCAAGAAAGATTGGGCCCTGCAGGTTGACGCCGAATGACTTGTCCCATGCTTCGGCAGTCATCGCCCCCAGCGGCTGGGCCAGCGGGTTGGCCGCATTGTTGACAACGATGTCGATCCGTCCGAAGCGATTCGCCGTGGCATCGACCAGGTTGGTGATCGCATCGATGTCGCCCATATGGGCGGCGACGCCGAGGGCCTGATGTCCGGCGGCGGTGAGCGCAGCCTCGGCTTCGGCACATGCGTCGGCCTTGCGTGATGCGATCACCACCGACGCCCCGCAGGCGGCGAACGCCTCGGCGATCGCCCGGCCGATACCCCGCGTTCCCCCGGTGACGATCGCCACCCGCCCGCTCAGGTCGAACATCTTGTTGATCTCGTCGCGATTCACGGTTCCCGTCTAGTCGCTGCTGGCGCTCACAGCGAAGTCGCACCGACGTTTGGTGCCTGGCACCAAACGTCGGTTAGAAGAGCCATTGGCTGACGATGTAGATCACCAGGCCGGCCAGGCCGCCGACGATCGTGCCGTTGATCCGGATGAATTGCAGGTCGCGGCCAACTTGCAGCTCCATCCGCTCGCCGGTGGCCTTGCCGTCCCACGATTGGACGGTGGTGGCAATCAGATCGGCGACTTCGCCCCGGTAGTGATCGACCAGGTAGCCGACGGCGCGCATCACCCAGGCGTCGACCTTGGCCTGCAGTTCGGGCTCGGCGCTCAGCCGCTGGCCGAGGGTGACCAGCGAGTTGTCGATGCGGGCGCGCAGTTCGCTGTGCGGGTCGCTGGTGGCGGCCAGCGTTGACGTCTTCAGTTCGCCCCACAGCGAGCGCAGCCAGGCACGCACATCGGGGTGAGCGAGCAACTCGTTCTTCAGTTCCTCGCCTTTGGCGATCAAGGTCGGGTCGTCGCGCAGCCGATCCGCAAAGCTCTCGACGCGCCGGTTGATCGAGGCGCGCACGTCGTGGTTGGGATTGCCGCCGACGTCGGCCAGGAAGTTGCCGACGCCGGCGTAGATCTTGTCGAAGATCTTGTCGTCGATCGATTCCGGCACCCACCAGGGCGACTCCTGATCCAGACGCAGGCGAAACGTGCCGCGGTTGTCCTCCAGAAATCCGCCCAACCCGGTCAGCACCGCGTCGAGCAGCTTGTCGTGGTGCCCGCCCTCGATGGCCAGATCGATCGCCCGGCCGACGACCGGGGCAACGGCGATCGAGCGGACCCGCCGCTCGACCAACTGCTCGAACGCCCCACCGACCTCGGCGTCGTCCAACACCTCCAACGCACCACCTAACGCGTCGGCCACACCCTGCCCGGCGCGAGTCGCGTTCGCCGGTTCGGCCAGCCAGCTGCCCAATCGTTGGCCGACATGAACGTTGGCCAGGCGCGACTCGAGCACTTCGTGGGTCAGGAAGTTGTCCTGCACGAACTCTCCCAGCGAACGACCGATCTGGTCCTTGCGGTTCGGAACGATCGCCGTGTGCGGGATCGGGATGCCCAGCGGATGACGAAATAGGGCGGTGACGGCGAACCAATCAGCCAGCGCGCCAACCATCGCTGCCTCGGAAAAGGTGCGGATGTAGCCGACCCAGTGATGGCGATCCTCGAGCCAGCGAGTGATCAGGAAGATGATCGTGACCAGGACGAGCAGCCCCGTCGCCCACATCTTCATCCTCCGTAGCCCAGCGCGCTTGTCCTGATCGCTGGCCGACATCGGATTCACCCCGGCGACGCTACCCGCCGAGCCGATCCGCTAACGCAGGTACGGATTTCGTCGGATAGCGACGAAATCCGTACCTGCGCCGGCCTGGATCTGCCGTAGCGGCGGTGATCGGTCGGGGGCTGCCAGTGTTCGTGGCCAAGCGTCGTCGGCCGGGCCATCTGGCGCGCACCCCGTTCGTAGGATGGTCCACGCCATGCCGGAACCGCTGAACCTTGACACCCTGAACCCCGACCAGCTTGATGCGGTCGTGCACCGCGGTGGGCCGTTGCTGGTGGTTGCCGGTGCTGGGTCGGGGAAGACGCGGGTGCTCACCCACCGGATCGCGCACATGATCGACGAGGGTGTGCCGCCGTCGGCGATTCTGGCGATCACCTTCACCAACAAGGCGGCCGACGAGATGCGCCACCGCTTGACCGGGCTCGTCGGCCCGATGGTCAAGGCGATGTGGGTGTGCACGTTCCACTCGGCGTGCGTGCGGATTCTGCGCGCCCATGGCGATGCGCTCGGCTACCCGCGCAACTTCAGCATCTACGACCAGTCCGACGCCCATCGGCTGACCGGCTACGTGATCCGTGATCTGGGGTTGGATTCCAAGCGGTTTCCGCCGCGTGCCGCCCACGGGCAGATCAGCTTGTGGAAGAACGAGCTGATCTCGCCAGAGATGGCGATGGATCGCGCTGGCAACATCTTCGAACGCAAGCACGCCGAGATCTTCGCCGAATATCAGGCTCGCTTGGCCAAGGCCGGGGCGATGGATTTCGACGACTTGCTGGTCAACGTCGTGCGCCTGTTTCGCAAGCACCCCGACGTGCTGCACCACTATCAGCAGCGCTTCCGGCACGTCCTGATCGACGAGTATCAGGACACCAACATGGCCCAGAACGAGATCGCCCTGGCGCTCGCCGCCGAGCATCTGAACATCACCATCGTTGGCGACGAGAACCAATCGGTGTACCGCTTTCGTGGCGCTGACCTGCGCAACATCACCCAGTTCGAGGACGCCTTCGACTCGGTCACGACGATCGTGTTGGACCAGAACTACCGCAGCACGCAGATCATCCTGGACGCGGCCAACGCAGTGATCGCCAACAACCCGGCGCGCCAGGAGAAGCGGCTGTGGAGCGAGCTTGGCGGCGGCGAAAAGATAGTCCGCTATCACGCCGAGGACGAAGGTGACGAAGCCACCTGGGTGGTGCGCACCGCCCGCCAGATCCACGACGACGACCACCTCACCTGGCGCGACATCGCCGTGTTCTACCGCACCAACGCCCAGAGCCGGATCGTGGAAGACGCCCTGATGCGCTTCGGCGTGCCCTACAAGGTGGTTGGCGGGACGCGCTTCTACGACCGCAAAGAGATCAAGGATGCGATGGCCTATCTGCGCGCCGTGGCCAACCCGCTGGACGAGGTCAGCGTCAAGCGGGTGCTGAACACGCCGAAGCGGGGGATCGGCGATACCAGCGTGGCCAAGTTGGATGCGTTCGCCCTGGCCGAAGGTGTCCCGTTCGTCGAGGCGATGCGCCGCGCCGACGAAGCCGGCCTCGCCGGCGGCGCTGCCCGTGGTGTCGAATCATTCGTCGCTCTGATGGACGAGATGACCGCCAAGGTCGCCGCCGAGGAACCGCCGGGCGATCTGTTGCAAGCCGTGCTCGATGGCAGCGGTTACCTCGCTGAACTCGAAGCAGCGGGGACCGTCGAATCCGCGGGCCGTGTCGAGAACCTCGGCGAGCTGGTTGGTTCCGCACGCGAGTTCATCCGCCTCGACGAGTTTCTCGAACAGATCGCCCTGGTCGCCGATACCGACGAGCTGGACGACGACAACAAGATGGTGCTGATGACGCTCCACTCGGCCAAGGGCCTGGAGTTCCCGATCGTGTTCCTGATGGGCATGGAGGAAGGTGTCTTCCCGCACAGCCGGGCGCTCACCGAGCCGGTTGAGCTCGAGGAAGAACGGCGCCTGGCCTACGTGGGCATCACCCGCGCCCAACAGCGGCTGCACCTGAGCCATGCATGGAGCCGGCAGTTGTTCGGCACTACCAGCTACAACCCGCCATCACGATTCATTGACGAGATCCCTGCGCAACTGATCACCACCCAAGGCGGCGGTCAGCCCGGTGCACGGCAGAGCTACCGCCAACGCAGCACGTGGGGCAGCGGCAACGTCCCCGACTACCGACGCCGCGAACAGCGTGCCGAGCGCACCGACGAGCATCGCGAACGAGTGGTTGACGCCGCGCTCGCTGCCGGCCGGCGCAACGCGGCACCCTCGCCGAGCAACTCCCAAGACCTCGGCCTGCGGATCGGCGACGACGTCGAACACCCCTCGTTTGGCGAAGGCGTGATCGTCGAGATCGTCGGCGCCGGCGACAAGGCCGAAGCGACGATCCGCTTCCGCGACGTCGGCACCAAGCACCTCTCGCTCGCCTGGGCGCCCCTCAAAAAGCTATAGCGAGCGGTTGAATAGCTCGGTGCCTGCGGTCCAACACAGCGAAGCGACGTTGCGTCGGCGCCGCCGGTTAAGCCTGACCTGGGCTGGATTGGCGATCGGGTGGGCGTTCGTCCGGGCGATCATTGCCTGGGCTGTGCTCGGCGATTACGGGCTCAATCCGTGGATCTATCTGGCGATCGACCTGGGGTCAGCCTGCGTCGACGCCTACACGACACCGCGGATGGTGATCAGCTTCGTCGATCGCCAGTACAAGCGCGCCGTCACGTGGGCGTTGGCGTCGCTGGTGGCCTTCATCATCCCCGACCTGTACCTGTTCTTGGGTACCGGCAAGCTGCCAAAGAAGGTGATCTTGATCATGATCGGGATCATCAGCTTGACGTTCACCTTGGCGGTGGTCAGTGTGATTCGCAAGGTCCGTAAGGCGCGCGCCGAACGGATCGCCGCGCAGATGAGGCCGCGCCCTGGTCAGGCATGATTGAATCTGCAGGTATGAAGGCCGCGATCCTCGCCGAGAGCTTGACTGGGAATACTTGGAAGGCTGCCGAGAAGATCGGCGGGCTGCTGCAGCAGGAAGGTTGGGGGATCACCGGTCTCGACCGGGTCAAGAATCCTGACTACCAGGCGATCCAGGATGCCGATTTCATTCTTGTCGGTACCTGGGTGCACGGGCTGTTCGTCGTCGGCCAGGCGCCGTGGGGCCTTGGCCAGATCGATCACCTCCCGGCGATGAAGGGCAAGCAGGCTGCGGTGTTCTGCACCTACGCGCTGAACCCGGGCAAGTCGGTCGAGAAGCTGAACCGTTCAGTGCTCGGTTTAGGGGCCAACTCGCTGGGCGGTGTGGCGATCCATCGAGCCAAGCTCGACGCCCACTGCGACGAGTTCGTCGGCCGAATCTTGGAGAACGTCAACCTCGGCGCGCTGCGCTAAGCCGCTAGGGCGTCGAGCTCGTAGTCGAAGCGGCCGTCGGCGTCGGCGTGACGTCGAGATCCAAGATCCCATCCCGCGAGATCACCGGACGCACACCATCCGGCGGCAACGCCAACTGCGTCACACCGATCGTGCGTCCCTCGCAGTCGACAAACTGATCGGTGTGGCGAACCTGGGTGACCTTGCAGCTCAGCGGCTTGTCGGCCGGGTGGGCCAGGTAGATCTTCCAACCAGCCATCGGGTCGGTGCCCTGATGGTCAAGCACGATCGTGTTGTCGCCGTCCGTGCCCAGTAGGTCGGGGAACATCACCGGGCCGCTCTCGTCGATGATCTGCGCGTAACGCTTCACGCTCCCCGGCTGAAAGGTGCGCGGGCCGATCAGGTTGCTGGATTGGTCGGGATCGCCGGAGATGATCGCCGCCACGCCCCACAACGCCAGCCCCATCAGGGCGATGAACGCCAGCCCGGCAGCCACCGGCACGACCGCGCGAGCGAACGTCGACTTGAACACGGGAATCCGGAGCAGCGGACGTTCGGGCATCACCCCTAGTCTGCCGCCCGCGGCGCCCAACGGCGCCATACGCTCGCCACGCCCCCGACTCCTGCATGGGCGCGCTGGAGACCCGCATGCGACTTCGGTCGCGCCCAAGGCACTCGGGGATTAGCCCGACTCTGCCCGCTTGGGCGCGCTGGATACCCGTATAGGGCAGCGATCGCGCCCAAGGCGGGCTGGGATTGGCCCGCGGCTGTCGATCGGGCGTAAGGTCAACGGTTCGTGAAGCGGCACTATCGCGTCGTCGTTGCCAAGCCGGGCCTTGATGGGCACGATCGCGGGGCAAAGACCATCACCCGAGCCTTGCGTGACGCCGGATTCGAGGTGATCTACACCGGCCTGCACCAGACGCCCGAGCAGATCGCCGAGACCGCGCTGCAGGAAGACGTCGACGCCGTCGGGTTGTCGCTGTTGAGCGGCGCGCATCTGACGTTGTTCCCCCGGGTCATGGAAGAACTGACCAGCCGCGGGCTGGGCGACATGCTGATCTTTGGTGGCGGGGTGATCCCCGACGCCGACGCGCGCACGCTGCGTGACCAGGGAGTGGCCGAAATCTTTGGCCCGGGAAGCTCGCTGAAGGGCATCGCCACCTGGCTGGAAACGCAGCTCGACAACGCCGAATCCGACATCTGACGCAACCCACCGATTGGAGCACTGAGTGGACCTCTTCGAGTATCAGGGCAAGCAGTATTTTGCCCGCTACGACATCCCGGTATCGCCTGGCGATGTGGCGTACACGGTCGACGAGGCCGTCGCCGCTGCCGAGGCCGCTGGCTACCCGGTGGTCGTCAAGGCCCAGGTCCAGGTTGGCGGCCGCGGCAAGGCGGGCGGGATCAAGCTGGCCGACAACGCCGACGAGGTCCGCACCCACGCCGGGAACATCTTGGGGATGGACATCAAGGGCCATCTGGTCAAGCGCGTCTGGGTCGAGCACGCCAGCGACATCGCCAAGGAGTACTACGCCTCGTTCTCGCTCGATCGTGCGGCCAAGAAGCATCTGCTGATGCTCAGCGCCGAGGGCGGCGTCGAGATCGAACAGGTCGCCAAGGACAACCCTGACGCGATCGTCATGCTGCACATCGACCCGGTCGACGGGCTGACCAAGGACGCCGCGCTGAAGGCCACGAAGGACGCCAAGATCGACGCCGAGGCCGTTGACGGTGTGGCCGACATGCTGGTCAAGCTGTACCGCTGTTTCACCGAGGGCGACTGCGACCTGGCCGAGATCAACCCGCTGATCCTGCGCCCAGACGGTGGCGTTCACGCCCTGGATGCCAAGGTGTCGCTGGACAACAACGCCGCCTACCGCCACCCCGAATGGGACGAGTTCCGCAAGACCGAAGAGCTCGACGATCGCGAGCAGCTGGCCCGCCAGCACGACCTGCAGTACATCAGCCTCGACGGCACCGTGGGAATCATCGCCAACGGTGCGGGTCTGGCGATGAGCACGCTCGACGTTGTCAACCAGGTCGGCGGCACCGCGGCGAACTTCTTGGACATCGGTGGCGGGGCCAACGCCGACATGATGGCCGCCGCGCTCGGCGTGATCAACAGCGACGAGAACGTCAAGTCGATCTTCATCAACATCTTCGGTGGGATCACCCGCGGCGAGGAAGTGGCCAAGGGCATCGTCGAGGCGCTCGGTCGAGTCGATCTGCGTGCCCCGATCGTGATCCGCCTGGACGGCACTAACGCCGAAGAGGGCCGCCAGATCCTGGCCGATGCCGGGATCAGCGCCGACCGTTTGATCTCCAAGCCGACGATGCTCGAGGCCGCCCGCGCCGCCGTCGCCATCGCTAACGGAAAGGACGCCTGAGACATGGCCATCTTCGTCAACGCCGATACCAAAGTCATCGTCCAGGGTCTGACCGGCGGTCAGGGCAAATACCACGGACTGCGCAACCGCGACTACGGGACCCAAGTGGTCGCCGGCGTCACCCCGGGAAAGGGGGGCACCGATGTCGAGGGCATCCCGGTGTTCAACTCGGTCGCCGAAGCGGTCGAGGCCACCGGAGCAACCGCATCGTTCGTCGCCGTTCCCCCGAAGGCCGCGGCTGCGGCGATCCTCGAGGCTGCCAAAGCCGGGATTTCCTTCATCGTCTGCATCACCGAAGGCATCCCCGCCCAGGACGAGGCCAAGGTGTTCAACACCCTGCTGCGTGACTACCCGAACACCCGCCTGCTCGGCCCGAACTGCCCAGGGATCATCAGCCCAGGCAAGTGCAACATCGGCATCACCGCCGGCGAGATCGCCCAGGAGCCCACGGCCGCGGGTCCGAACGTTGGCATCGTCAGCCGGTCAGGCACGCTGACCTACCAGGCGCTGTATGAGCTGAAGCAGCGCGGCATCGGCGTGTCGACCTGCGTCGGCATCGGTGGCGACCCGGTCCCGGGAACCAACTTCATCGACTGCCTCAAGGAATTCCAGAACGACCCCGAGACCCACGCGATCATCATGATCGGCGAGATCGGCGGGTCGGCCGAGGAAGAGGCTGCCGAGTTCATCAAGGCCAACGTGACCAAGCCGATGAGCGCCTACATCGCTGGCGTCACCGCGCCGGAAGGTAAGAAGATGGGCCACGCCGGAGCGATCACGTCCGGCGGTAAGGGCACCGCCAAGGGCAAGATGGATGCTCTGGCCGCGGCTGGCGTGAAGATCGGGTTGAACCCGACCGAAGCCGGCGACCTGATGGCGGAGATCGTCAAGAGCCTGTAGTGACATTTGGTGCCGGGGAGAACCCGGCACCAGATGAAACCGTCAATCAAGGGGGTCGAGATGGATCGCAGCGAGCGTTTTCGGCGACTGCTGGAACCGGGCACGATCGGCACGCTGGAGTTACGCAACCGCATCGTGATGTGTCCGATGGGCCTGCTCTACGGCAACGAGGACGGTTCGGTCAGCGAGAACGAAGCTGCCTACTACGAGGCCCGCGCCCGTGGCGGCACCGGTCTGGTGATCATCGGCACGGCGTGTGTGGCCTATCCGCACGGCACCAACCACCGGCGGATGCCAGCGGTCTCCGACGACCGCTATCTGCCGGGGATGATTGATCTGGCCACCCGGGTCCACGCTCACGGCGGTCGGGTGGCGGCGCAGCTGAACTTCATGGGTACCTATTCCTTCATCGACATGGAGGAAGGCCGCAAGCGGATGGTGCCCTACGACATGCCAGCGCCCGCCCCGGACCGGATCAGCACGATGGTCTCGGCCGCCGAGGCCGCCGCCGCGGCATCGTCGTTCATGGCCCCGGGTGCGGCGTTGGGCTATCACGTCGTCGACGAAGCGGACATCGCCTGGGTGGTCGAGCGCTATGCCGATGCCGCCGAGCGATGCATGCGCGCTGGTTACGACGGCGTCGAACTGCATGCCGGACATGGCTACCTGATCGACGAATTCCTCAGTCCGCGCAACACCCGGACCGACGGATGGGGCGGCGGTATTGAAGGGCGGGCGCGGCTGCTAATCGAGATCATCCGCGCCGTGCGGGCCCGCGTCGGGCGGGACTATCCGTTGTGGATCCGGATCAATGCCGTGGAGCGTCACCACACGGTGGGCGAGTCGTTTGACGAGCAGTGTCAAGCGATCGACATGGCGATCGCCGAGGGCATCGACGCCGTCCATCTGACGGCCTATGCGAACACCAACGTTGCCACTGGCCCAGTCGATTCCTACGCGCCGCACGTCGTTGGTCCGCTGGCTGATTACGCCGCCCAGCTGCGGGCGCGCATCGACGTCCCGGTGATCACCTTCGGTCGCTTCGAGCCCGACGAAGCCGAGGCGGTGCTGGCCGAGGGCAAAGCTGACTTCATCGCCATGGGTCGCAAGCTGCTGGCCGACGCCGATCTGGCCAACAAGCTGGCCGAGGACCGCGCCGACGACATCCGTCCGTGTATCTACCAGTACCGCTGCATCGGCAACATCTTCGTCAAGCAGCCGGCGCGCTGCGTGGTCAATCCGCAGACCGGACTGGAACACGACCGCCAACTGATGCTCACCGACTCGCCGCGACATGTGCTGGTCATTGGCGGTGGCGTGGCCGGGATGGAGGTCGCGCGTTTGCTGAACCTGCGCGGTCACCGTGTCACGCTGCGCGAAGCATCGCCACGGCTTGGCGGGATGCTGAACGATGCCGCCATCGCCGATCCGAACCTCGGGTCCTACCTGGCATGGCAGATCCGCCAGTTGGAACAGACCGATGTCGACGTGCAGGTCGGTGCCCCGGTCACCGCCGCCAGCGTCCCCGCCGATGTCGACGAGATCGTGATCGCCACCGGCGCCGTGTGGGGCGCTCCCGATGTCGAGGGTCGCCAGCGGATCATCACGCTCGACCAGCTGCGCAGCTGGCTGCACAACCGTGATGATTCCGTGGGCCAGCGGGTGGTGGTGCTGGGGGCGAGCAAGGCCGCCGCATCGCTCGCCGAGCTGGCCTCGCAACGCGGCCATCAGGTCACCCTGATCAGCACCGAGAGCTACATCGCTGGCGAACTCGGTCTGCCCGGCCGCTTCCGCCTGGCCGCCGATCTGGACGCCGCTGGAGTACCGATCCTGACCAACACCAGCGTCGTGCGGATCACGGACGACGGCGTGGTGGCGATCACCGGTGACGACGAGCGACTGATCCCCGCCGACACCGTGATCGGCTTGCAGCCGACCGCCGGCGGCGCTGGACTGGCCGCCGAATTGGCCGTACTCGGCAAACCGATCCATGCGATCGGTGACAGCGACCACGTCGCCTTCATCGAAGGCGCCACCAACGGCGCCTTTACCACCGCCACCTCGATCGGCTGATCGCTCGCCCGGGACGCGCAACGGGCCCGCCCTGGAGGGCGGGCCCGGCTGTTGGTTGGAGGCTGCTGGTGCAGCGCTGATTTAGCGGCTGGGGGGTGGCGGCGGCGGGGGCGGCGTGTGGCCACCGTGCGGCGGGGGCGGCGGCGGGGGAACCTGGCCACCCGAATGTCCACCCTGTCCGAAGCTCTGCTTAATCTTGTCGGGGTCGGTCAGGTCAGCCAGCTTGCCGCCGGATGAGGTGAACCACATTGCCGCACCCGCTGCTGCGACGACGCCGGCGATGGTCGACACGATCATCCCGATGCCGCGATCGAACTGATCCGTGATGGCGTCCGGCCCGTCGATCGGGTTGAACAACAAACGGATCAACAGCAGCAGGGCGCCCAGGCCACACGCCGCGAGGATGATCAGCTGCCACGGCAACGAATTGTTCTTGAGCGTGCCGGAGACAAGCAGGAAGGTCAGCACCGCGGAGCCGATGATCAGGATCCAGGGCAACGTTCCAGTCCAGAAGAAGTCGAAGACATTCGGGCCGTCGCCGTAGCCGTCCATCGTCAGCCATTTGAAGAAGCCGAAGATGAAGAAGGCGACGCCCCCACCGACGATCATCCAGTGATGAGTTTTGAATTTGGATAGGTCCACGCGGTTCCTCCCCAGAGGGTTGTTTTGTTTGCGGAATCTTCCGCACCGTACACCTTGTAAACGGCCCGGGCGTGCTCTTGCGTTGCTGGCCTACCCTGAGTGTCGATGCCTACTGCACTGCTCTCCGTCTACGACAAAACTGGGATCGTCGATCTCGCCCGATCCCTCGCCAACGCCGGTTGGCGGCTGGTCAGCAGCGGCGGCACGGCCAAAGCGATCGCCGCCGAGGGCATCGAGGTCACCGACATCGCCGACCTCACCGGAGTCCCGGCAATCCTGGACCATCGCGTCGTCACCCTGCACCCAAAGGTGCACGGCGGCATCCTCGCTGACCCGACCAATCCCGGACATCAGGCCGACCTTGCCGAATACGGAATCTCACCGATCGAACTGGTCGTTGTCAACCTGTACCCGTTTGATACCAACCCGAGCATCGAGCTGATCGACATCGGTGGGCCCACCTTGGTGCGCGCCGCAGCGAAGAACCATGCCTTCGTTGGCGCCGTGGTCGACCCCGCTGATTATCAAGTCGTGGCCGAGGAGATCACCACGAACGGAGCGCTCAGCGAGGCAACCCGTCGCCGTTTGGCAACCAAGGCGTTCGCCGAAATCGCCCACTACGACGCGCAGATCGCCAACTGGTTTGTCGGCCAGGCGACGGCCGAGGGCGAACTGCCCGACACGCTGCACCTCTCGCTGACCAAGCAGCAGCCGCTGCGTTATGGCGAGAACCCGCATCAGCAAGGCGCCCGCTACCTCGACGCCGGCCACCAGGGGTGGTGGGACACCGCCGAGCAGCTGGGCGGCAAGGAGCTGAGCTACCTGAACCTGTACGACACCGAGGCGGCGTGGAAGCTGGTCAACCGCTTCGATCGCCCAGCCTGCGTGGTGGTCAAGCACGCCAACCCGTGTGGTGTGGCGGTGGCCGCTCCGGGCAGCGACGACTCGATCGCCGACGTCTACCGCCGCGCCCACGAATGCGATCCGGTCAGTGCCTTCGGCGGGATCGTCGCTCTGAACCGCACCGCCACGTCGGAGATGGTCGAGGCGCTCGGCTCGGTCTTCACCGAGGTGCTCGTCGCTCCCGACTTCGAGCCAGGGGCGCTCGAGCTGCTCTCGGCGAAGAAGAACTTGCGCGTTCTGCGCGCTCAGCCGCCGGCCGGTTCGCCGCTCGACGTGCGCGGCATCGACGGCGGGCTCTTGGTGCAACACGTCGACTCCGTCAACGTCGATCGATCGGCCTGGACGGTGGTCAGCGAAAAGCAACCGACCGACGCGCAGTGGGCCGAGATGGAATTCGCCTGGGCGGTGTGCGCTGCGGTCAGCAGCAACGCGATCGTGTTCACCAACGACCTGCAAGCCGTGGGGATCGGTGCCGGTCAGCAGAACCGCGTTGACTCAGCGCGTATCGCCCAGCGTCGTGCGGCCGGTCGGGCCACCGGAGGGGTTTGCGCCAGCGATGCGTTCTTCCCGTTCCGCGATACCGCCGACGTCGCCGCCGAATCCGGCATCGCCGCGATCATCCAGCCAGGGGGCAGCGTGCGCGATCAGGAGTCGATCGACGCGGCCAACGAGCACGGCATGGTGATGGTGTTTACCGGGGAGCGCCACTTCCGTCACTAGAGGGTGCTGCCGGTGTGGCACGGTTGCTGCGGATGATCGCGGTAGCGGCGAACGCTCCGGCGATCAGCAGCGCACCGCATAGCAGGGCCGTGCCACCGCTCCCGCGAGTCGATTCCGGCTTGATCGAGTTGCTGATCAAGCCAATCGCACCGAAGCCGATCAGCGTGGCGCCGCTCCATGCAGTGGCCCGTCGACGTCCCACTGCGCCGACGGTGGCCAGCGCGGCACCGACCAGCAACGCCAGCAGCGACGCGGTGGACCCACGGTTGTACGCAGCCGACAAGCCGAGTCCGCCGAGCGCGCCGACCAGCGCAGCGCCAGCGATCGGGGTCGCTGTCCCCCGGTACCCCTTGCGATCGAGGGCAACGACACCGGCCAACATCAACCCGCTGCAGACGAGCAGTGCCACGCCCGAATCCATCAGGTCCACGCCGCCAAACGGCAGGGCTGGACCCGAGGAAGCCTCGCAGTCGAATGATGACGGATCGCACGAGCGATCGTTACCCGGTGAGAACGCCGCGGCAATCCCGAAGATCAGCGCCCCGGCGGCAAGCCCGAGCATCAGCGGTCGACCGAAGAATCCGGGAAGAAGCCAGGCGATCAGGAAGAGTGCGGCGGCGACCAAGAACGGGATCCACGCCTTGCTGGGATTCTCGCCGACCATCGCCAGGGTCAGGAATCCAATGCCCACGACCCCGGCCCCAACCGCCGCGGCGCGCGCCTCGCGATGTGCTGGCACGAACAGCCGAATGGCCACCGCGGCAGCCAAAACGATTGCCGCGGCCAGCAGGACGAGACCCCGTTTGAAGCCGTCGCCGATGAAGAGCATGCCGATCCCCACGGCAGCGACGGCCCCGCCGACACCGGCGATCGCCTCGCCGACGCGTGGCGCCGGTCGGCGGACCGAATCGGGGGCCATCCGATCGAGGATGCTCCAACCCAGCGGCGCGCTGCGGGTCAACGCGGCGCCGTCGTCGCCGTCGTGGTCGCCATCACCATCGCGGTCGAAGGTCATCCGATTGGGATCGGGCAGTGGCCCTGCCTCGGATGTCGGCTGGCCGAGCGGGGCAGCGAAGCCCTGGGCTGCCGGCCCGCTCGAGCCGGTACCCGTTGCGGTCTGGGGCAGAACGATCGGTGTCACCGTGGACGTGCCCATCGGGTCGACGCTCTGCTTGCCGTCGCCGTCGATGACATGCGCGGTCCACGCCGCGCCGTCCCAATAGCGCTGGGCGAAGCGCCCGTATGGGTCCGGAAACCAATTCGCTGGTGTCGCCATCGTCAGATCCCCCTGTGATCGATTGTCCGAAGCTTGCCACGAGCGCGTCGATAGGCTGCGCATTCATGGCTCGGATCTCGCAGCTGCTGGCCAAGGGGCGGACATACTCGTTCGAATTCTTCCCACCAAAGACCGATGCCGGCTGGCTGTCGTTGGGCAAGACGATCAGCGCGTTAGAACGGCTGGATCCCAGCTTCGTCAGCGTCACCTACGGCGCGGGTGGCAGCACGCGAGCGCGCACCCACGATCTGGTCGCCTGGGTGCGCAAGGAGACCGAGATCTCGCCGATGGCCCACCTGACGTGCCAGGCGCACACCAAGGCCGAGATCGCCGCGATTCTCGATGCCTACCGCCAGGCCGGGGTCGAAAACATCATGGCCCTCGGCGGCGACCCGCCCCAGGACGGCCAGGTCGTCGCCAGCGATTACCGCTACGCCAGCGAGCTGGTCGCCGATGTGGCCGGCGCGGAGAGTTTTGACATCGGCGTCGCCGCCCACCCCGAGGTCCATCCGCGTTCGCCTGATCGCGCCACCGACCGGCGCCTGCTGGCCGACAAGCTGCGCGCTGCGGACTTTGCCGTTACCCAGTTCTTCTTCGACGTCGTTCACTACCAGCGACTGATCGACGAGCTGGCCGACCTGGGCGTCACCAAGCCAGTGCTGCCGGGGATCATGCCCGTCACCAACCTGCGTCAGGTGACGCGCATGGCCGAGTTGTCCGGTACGGCCGTCCCCGACTGGCTGTGCCAGCGCATTGGCGAAGCCGGCGATGACCCGGACGAGGCCTACAAGATCGGCGTCGCCGCGGCGGCCGAGCTGTGTCAGCAGTTGCTCGACATCGGGGCCCCCGGACTGCACTTCTACACACTGAACCGCAGCGGAGCGACGATCGAGATCGTCGAGCAGTTGGGCCTGGCGGCCACGACGGTCAACTGATCAAGGCAACTGTCGTGCTGCCCACCGGCGGAGGGCTGCCGCTCCACACCTGTTTTGAGCCGCGATACTGACCAACGCCATGTCTTCCTGGCCCCCGCCCGTTCGCCCTGCCATCGTCACCGCGCCCTCGTGGCCGGCGATCTCGTCGCGCCCCCAGCACGGCGATCAGCCGTCATTCGATTCGTCGCCCACCGGCCCGCACACTGCGAGCACCTCGCGGATCAGTCAGATGCCATATCTGCCAGGGCTCGATGGCCTGCGCGCCCTTGCGGTCGTTGCCGTGATGATCTACCACGCCGACCATCGCTGGCTGCCGGGCGGGTTCCTGGGTGTCGAGGTGTTCTTCGTGATCAGCGGATATCTGATCACCCTGTTGCTGATCGGGGAGCATGAGCGCCACGGTCGGGTCAGCCTGCGCTCGTTCTGGAGGAGACGATTCCGCCGGCTGATTCCGGCGCTGGTCGTGATGCTGGCGCTGTTGGCCGTGTATCTCGCGGTGTGGATGCGCAAAGCGCAATGGCAGGTCCGTGGCGACCTCGTCGCCGGGCTGGGCTACGTCAGCAACTGGTACCAGGTGTGGGTCGGTCAGGGCTATGCCGCCGGCGAGGCGTTCGCCCCGCTGCGCCACCTGTGGTCGCTGGCCGTCGAGGAGCAGTTCTATTTGGTGTGGCCGCTGGTCATGGTATTGATCCTGCGTCGCGGTCGCCGACATCTGCCGCGTATCGGCATCGCCTTGTTGCTGGTCTCCGTGCTGATCGCCATCGCCACCGCGCTGGTCTTCCGTGGTGGCGATATCGCGCTGGTCTGTTCGGCGGACGCGATGCACGGCTACGTCAAGATCTTCGGGCGCTGTGTCAACGTCAACGAGGCGCTCTACCTCAGCACCGCCAGCCGGGCCAGCGGGCTGATGCTCGGTGCAGGAATGGCGATGCTTTGGCGTCCGCTAGCGATCATGCGCGGCCCGCTGCGCAACCGTCGCGGCCGGCTCGATCTGGTCGGTGTGCTCGGCGTGGTTGCGCTGGGCGTCCTGTGCTTTTGGATCAGCCTGACCGGGCCCGGCCGCGACCTGGGGATTCGGTATGACTCCAAGCTGTTTCGTGGTGGTCTGCTGGGTACAGGGTTGGCCACCTTGCTGGTGATTGCGGCCGTCACGCATCAGCGCAGTGTTCTGTCCAGGGTGCTCGGCTGGGGTCCGGTTCGCTGGGTGGGGACGCGCAGCTACGGGCTGTATCTGTACCACTGGCCGATCTTCCAGATCGTGCGCAAACAAGCCGCAATCCCGCTGCAACCGTTGACGTTCGTGCTGTGCCTGATCGCCACGGCGGCGATCACCGAACTGAGCTACCGCTTCGTGGAGATGCCGATCCGCCAGGGTCGACTTGGCGAGTGGTTGCACGGCGAGCGTCGAGCGCGCACGGCGAAGGTTCGTCGCCAACGCCGGCGGATGGCCGTGCTGGCAGCGCTGTCGGCAGCCACGGTGTCGTTCGCCACGGTCAGCATCGGTCTTGCCGATCAGCAGTGCGTGACCCGCCAAGAGTGCGACAGCGCGCAAGCGGCGCAGGCGCTGGAAAACGCCCCGAAGAACATGCCAACCCTGCCACCGCCGCCGGCCACGACGACGTCCACGACGACGTCCACCACGACGGCGCCAACAGAGTCGAGCGCACCGGTTGACCCAGCGGCGACGACGTTGCCAGCGGATCCAACCGCCACCACGGTCGCCGCGGTCGAGCCGCCAGCAACGACGACCACCGATGCGATCATCGCCCCGACGGGTGTGCCCGTGCTGGCGATCGGCGAGTCGGTGATGCTTGGGGCCCTCCCGCAGTTGCAGGCCGGTGGGATCACCGTCGATGCCCAGATCAGTCGGCAGGGATTGACCACGGCCGAACTGCTGGAAGGACTGGCTGGCTTCGGTCAGATCCCACCGATCGTGGTCATTCAAACGGGCACAAACGGCTCGGTGTCGACCGCGACCTTTGCCCGGATCATGGCCCAATTGCCGCCCGACAGGGTGCCGCTGGTGGTGTTCCTCACGGTCAAAGCGCCGAAGGGTTGGATCGCCGACAACAACGCCAAGATCCGCGCCTTGCCCACCCTGTACCCCAACGTCCGAGTGATCGATTGGGAAGCAGCCGCGGCAGTGATCGGCGGCGAACTGAGCAGTAGCGACGGTGGTGTGCACTTGGCCACGGTGAACGCCAAGCAGTTCTACGCCAATCTGGTCTTTGACGGCATCGGGCGGCCGGACCTAAAGCGCTAGCGTCGTGACCGCGCCGCGTCCGCCGTGTCGCATCACATCCGCCGCACGATGACCCACCCCGCACCTCCCCACGCCCCCATTCCGACGCATTCGCCTCAGGGTCAACTGAGTCGCGTCCCGTACATGCCGGGGCTCGACGGAATGCGCGCCCTCGCCGTGGTGGCCGTAATGGTGTATCACGCCGACGTCAACTGGCTGCATGGCGGCTTCCTGGGTGTCGAGGTGTTTTTCGTGATCAGTGGCTACCTGATCACGCTGTTGCTGCTGGGGGAACGCGAACGGACCGGGCGGATCGATCTGCGCCAGTTCTGGATCCGCCGGTTCCGTCGCCTGCTACCCGCGCTGCTGGTGATGATGGGGCTGCTGGCGGTGTATCTGACCGCCTTCTACCCCAAGGCGCGAGGTCGAACGCGCGGCGACTTCATCGCCGGCTTCCCGTTCTATTCCAGCAACTGGTACCAGATATGGGTTGGCCAGGGCTACGGGGCCACCGAGGATTTCGCCCCCCTTCGTCACCTCTGGTCGCTGGCGGTCGAGGAGCAGTTCTACCTGTTGTGGCCGTTGGTCATGCTGGTACTGCTGCGCCGCCGTCGCCAGTCCGATCAGCCGCGGTTGTTCCTGTGGTTCGGCGGGCTGAGCCTGGCGATCACCCTGGCGATCGGCGTGCTGTACGCCAGCGGCGACGTGTCGGCGGCGTGTTCCGCCGATCAGATGAACGGCTATTGGAAGCTGTTCGGGCGGTGCATCAGCATCAACGATTTCCTGTATCTCAGCTCGATCTCGCGAGCCGGTGGGATCTTGCTCGGTGCGGCGTTGGCAATGGTCTGGCGCCCGGTGGCGATCATGCGCGGCCCCCTGGCCTCGAAGGCACGCCCCCTCGATCTGCTGGCGGTGGCTGGTCTGGCGGTGATGGCGCTGCTGATGTGGACACTGCACATGCAGACCAGCGGCCACAAGATGGGTTTCCGGTTCGATCCGTGGCTGTTCCGTGGCGGGTTCTTGTGGACCGGGCTGGCGACCGTGGCGGTGATCATGGCGGTCACCCATCAGGGAACGATCACGTCGCGAGCCCTGGGGACCCCGGTGCTGAACTGGATCGGGACGCGCAGCTATGGGTTGTACCTGTACCACTGGCCGATCTACCAGATCATCCGCAAGCAGGCCGGCGTGTTGCTGACACCAGCTCAATTCGTGATCGCGATGATCGCCACGGTGGCCCTGACCGAGGCCAGCTATCGATATATCGAGACCCCGATTCGCAAGGGCCGGCTGATGGGTTGGGTGCGCTCGGTGCGCGGTGATCAGCGCGTCGTGTGGGGTGGATTGGCAATTGGTGCCTTGTTCGTGGTGGCCGCGGTCAGCATGGCGCTGGCCCCGAACCGCTGCGTTGGTGATATCGAGTGTTCGCTCGAAGTCGCCAACGCGCTGGACGACACGACGACCACCGCGTCGGCGCCCTCGACCGTCCCCGTCAGCCAGCCGTCGGGTGGTGACACCACGAGCTCAGTCGGCTCGACCACCACGGTGACGACCGCCCCGCCGGAACCGAAGCCCTACGCCGTGATCGGCGAATCGGTGATGGCCGGCGCGGTTGCTCCCTTGGCCAGCGGTGGGGGTGTGGTCGACGCCCACGAGAACCGCGGCCCTCAGGGCACGCTCGATGCGATCAAGGCGCACCTCGCGTCCGGCGAGATCGGCCCGTCGACGGCGGTCGCGATCCAGGTGGGCACCAATATGGAGGTTTCTGCTGACCAACTGGATGGGTTCATCGCCCAGCTGCCGACCCAGCCGGTGACCTTTCTGACGGTCTATGCCCCCGGCAAGTCGTGGATCGCCGGAAACAACGAGCGGATCCACGCCCTGCCCGGCAAATTTCCGAACGTCAAGGTCTTGGACTGGGCAGCCCAAGCGGCGAACGTCAAGTTGTGCCCCGACAAGATCCACATCAGCTGCAGCCCGGAATCCCCCCGCGCCTACGCCAACCTGATCTTCGAAGCGTTAGGCCGCCCCGACCTGGTCAAAACCTGACGTTCGCTACTCGCGTTCGGCGGAGGTCCAGCCGGGGCCGTTGAAGGCCAGCTGGCGTGCGCCGATGGCGAGATCGGCGATCTGATCGAGGCGCTGCTTCTGGTCGGCGCTGAGCTCGATCTCGGTCGCCCCAGCGTTCTCCTCGACTCTGGCGGCGCGGCGCGTGCCGGGGATCGACACGACAGGAAGGCCGAACGCCTGACCTTGGGCGATCAACCAGGCCAGCGCCACCTGGGCGGGCGTGGCCCCAACCTCATTGGCGATCGCCCGGACGGCCTCGACGACGCGCTGGTTGGCGTCAAAGTTCTGGTCGATCCGCTCCTGGCCCTGCAGCACGCCCTTCGACGCCGTTTCGCGGCTCATCTGCCCGGTCAGATAGCCGCGCCCGAGCGGCGAGTACGGGACGAACCCAGTTCCCAACTCGGCCGCGGTGGGGATCACGTTTGCTTCCACATCGCGTGACCACAGGCTGTATTCCGTCTGCACGGCGGTGATCGGGTGGATTGACGTCGCGGCGCGCAGCTCGGGACCGGTGACTTCGGACAGGCCGAGGTGGCGGACTTTGCCGGCGGTCACCAGTTCGGCCATCGCCGCGACGGTCTCCTCGATCGGGCGATCCAATTCCCGACGGTGCATGTAGTACAGATCGATCGTGTCGACGCCCAGGCGACGCAGGGAGTCGTCGCAGCACTGCAGCACATAGTCGCGGTCTCCGCGAACCGCCGAACTGTTGCCCTGGCGCAACCCGGTGATTCCAAACTTGGTGGCGATTTGTACCTCGTTTCGCCGGGTCTTGAGCACCTCGGCGATCAGCTCCTCGTTGGTTCCGGCGGGCCCGGTGACGCCCTCCTTCGGCTGGCCGTAGACGTTGGCGGTATCGATGAACGTGACCCCCAGATCGATCGCCCGGTTCAGCGTGGCGATGCTTTCATCGTGATCGGCGCGGCCGTAGGCGCCGCCCAGCGACATCGCGCCGAAGCCGATCTGGCTGACCTGCAGCCCGTGTCCAAGATCAATGGTTGGGATCATTCCCGGACCCTACAGCGCGGGTTTTCGACGGTGCCGGTCGCGGGCGTACGCTCGTTCCATGACATCTCCCGTACGTGTTGCCGTGACCGGTGCTGCCGGCCAGATCGGCTACAGCCTGCTGTTTCGCATCGCCTCCGGTTCCATGCTCGGCCCCGATACGCCAATCGCCCTGCAATTGCTGGAGATCACGCCGGCGCTGAAGGCGCTGGAAGGCGTCAAGATGGAGCTCGACGACTGCGCCTTCCCGTTGCTGACCGAGGTCGTGTGCACCGACGATGCCAACGTCGCCTTCGGCGACGCCGATGTTGCCCTGCTGGTCGGGGCGATGCCGCGCAAGGCGGGGATGGAGCGCAGCGACCTGCTCAGCGCCAACGGCGGGATCTTCAAGCCGCAGGGCGAGGCGTTGTCGCGCAGCGCCAAGAAGGATGTCAAGGTGCTGGTCGTCGGCAACCCGGCGAACACCAACGCGCTGATCGCCCAGCAGAACGCCAAGGATCTGGATCCGGGCCGTTTCACGGCGATGACTCGTCTGGACCACAACCGGGCGATCAGCCAGCTGGCGGCCAAGACCGGTACGACGGTCAACGATGTGCGCAAGATGACGATCTGGGGGAACCACTCCGTCACCCAGTACCCCGACCTGTTCCACGCCGAGGTCAACGGCAAGAACGCCTACCAGCTGATCAACGACCCAACCTGGGTCGACGAGGTCTACATCCCGACGGTCGCCAAGCGTGGCGCGGCGATCATCGAGGCCCGTGGCGCGTCGTCCGCCGCATCGGCGGCAAATGCCGCCGTCGATCACATCCGTTCGTGGTCGCTCGGCACGCCCGACGGTGACTGGGTGTCGATGGGCATCGTCAGCGACGGCTCCTACGGTGTCCCCGAGGGCCTGATCTCCAGCTTCCCGGTGACCTGCAAGGACGGCAAGTACTCGATCGTTCAGGGTCTGGACATCGACGCCTACAGCCGCGGCAAGATCGACGCGTCGACGGCAGAGCTGGCCGAAGAGCGCGACGCGGTCAAGGACCTGGGCCTGATCTAGACCTCATTTGTTCGTGGGTTTCGGGCCCGCCAGTCGGGCCCGAAACCCACGAACAGCGGTGATCAACTGGTGGCGACGTCGCAGGCGACGGCCATCATCCGGTCGACACCACGGCGCAGGTCCTCGTCGCTGATCCGCTCGGCCGTGTTCTCGTCGGCGTCGATCAGGTCGCTGACGGTCATCATCGCCATCGTCTCGATCTTGTGGATCGCTCCCAGCGTGTACAGCGCGGCGGCTTCCATCTCGATCGCCAGGTGACCGCGGTCGCGCCACCGCGCCGCCTGGCCGGTGCGCGTGTCGTAGAAGATCGCGCTGGAAACGATCGCCCCGACGTGGACCGTCGACCCCGCTTGACGCGACAGCTGGACGGCCTTTTCGACCAGCGTCCACGTCGCCGTCGGCGCGTGGGCCTCGCCGTTGGTCATCTGCAACACCATTGGATCGTCGGGGGTGGCGCTCATCGCTACCACCGTGTCGCCCATGTGTAGGTCAGGCGACAGACCCCCGGCGGTGCCAACGCGGATCAGGCGCGTCGCGCCGAGCTGGATCAGCTCGCTGTAGTAGATCGACGCGCTGGCGCAGCCCATCCCCACGCTTTGCACGCTGATCGGCTTGCCCTCGAAGGTTCCGGTGAAGCCCAACGCACCACGTTCTTCGTTGACGCAGCGGGCGCCGGGGTCAAAGAACGTCTCGGCGATGTAGCGCGCCCGACGCGGGTCGCCTGGAACCAACACAGCGGGGGCGTAGTCGCCAGCCTCGGCGCGCAAGTGAATCGGCATCCCCCGAGCGTAATGCGAACGCTCAGTACCCGGCACCTAGCGTTCACTTGAGGAAGCGGGAGGTGGTGTTGTCGGCGAGTGGCTTACCGCCGGTTTGGCAGGTGGGGCAGTAGGCCACGGTGTAGCCGCTGTAGGTAACGGAGCGGATCGTGTCGGCGCACACCGGGCAGGTCTCGCCGACGCGACCGTGAACGTTGCCGGGGCGATCCTTAGACGAACTCATGTCGGATCTGGAGCGCTCATGGGCGAGTGCATCGTCGATACAGGCGTGCATTGCCGCGTGGATCTGCGCGGCGCCGGCGGCGCCGAGCTTGCCCGCCGTCGCGAATGGGGAGACCTTGGCTCGATGACAGATCTCGTTGGCCAGCATCCGTCCGATCCCGGCGATCTGGTGCTGATCGCGCAAGAAGCCGTGGATGCGCATGTTTGTGGCAGCGAATAGTGCGGCCAACTGTGGCTCGCTGACCGCCAGTGCATCCGGTCCGAGTCGATCGAGCGGCGGTCCGTCGAGCTGGTCGTTGGCAACGCACCAGACCCCGGCGCGGCGCTCGGTCCCCGCCTCGGTCAGCAACAGTGCCGGCGAGTCGCGAAACATGAAGCGGGCCTGGCCGTTGCGCGGCTTGGGGGAAAGCTTGTCGTCGACCAGCAGCCGACCGCCCTGCATCAGATGGATCACGAAGCTGACCTCGTCGAAGCCCAGAATCAGGTACTTGCCGCGCCGGCCGACGTGGCCCAGCGGCTGCCCGTACGCGGCATCCGGCGGCGGGGTGGCGGTCTTCAGCGCGGTGAACTTGAACGTCACGAACTTCTCCAAGACCGTCCCGGCGAACTGCGCGTCGAGCCGCTCGGCGTGAGCCTGGATCTCGGGCAGTTCGGGCATCAGCGGTACTCGGTGCGTGCCCCGACAACGCTGAACGTGCGGCTCAGCTCGGCGAACACCGGCTGGGCCTCGATCAGCTTCTGCTGGTCGCCGGTCAGGCGAATGTGCCCCTTGATGAACGCCTCTTGCGCGTTCAGCGTGCCCTGAGCCACGGCGGTGGCGGATTCCCATGACTCCTCCATCCGCACATCTTCCGGGTATGCCGGACCCGCTCCGAACGTGGCTGCACCGTCGCCGACCTGCAGGTGGTAGATGACGTCGCCCTCGGGCCCACCCGTGACCACCTGGGTGATCCCGATGCGATGGGAACCCGCCAGTTCGGCCAGCGTCGGATTGTCGGCGACCTCGGCCGACAGGGCGTCGATCCACTCCAGGCTGAGGTAGCGCAACAGGCCGTCGTTCATGGCTCGTAGTCTGCCCGATGTGAGCGAGTTGCGTCCGTCCGATCCGTGGGTCGCCGCCGATGAAGCCCGCCACCCAGACGTCGCTGCCGAGTCGTGGTGGTTCTGGGGATGGACGGCAGACGCCGACCTTGGCTGGTTCGCCGGGTTGGAGCTGCGCGGCGCCCGGCTGGACTACTGGGCGGGGCTGTGGCGAGACGGCCATCCATACCTGTACATCGACGACCTGGATGTCGACGGTCTGCGCAACGGGCTGGAGGTCAAGACGCCTGAGCTGTGGGCCGATCACATCTCCGAGGTGCCGTTCCAGCAATGGACGGTGACGAACGAAACCTACGGCGTGCTGCTCGACGACCCCTTCGAAGCCACCCGGCGGGCGTATGGCGAGCCCACCCCGGTGGCATTCGATATCGAGTGGTACGCGACGGCCAAGCCGACGGCGATCGAGCGCGGTTACGCCCAATCCGGCGAGTTCGATGCCGTGATCGAGGTGCGCGGCGGGCCGTTGCGCTGCACCGGCCTGGCACGGCGTGTCCACACCTGGGGAATCGGCTACGTCCCACGCGACGCGGCGATGCCGGTCACCAGCCGACACCTGCCCTACCGCCGTCACGACGCATCGCCGATCGACCAAACCCTGAGCCGCACCGGCATCAACGCTCGCCCGCTGGTTGGGTAACGAACCGGCATCTCGCTCCAAGACGTCGTGCTCAAGAGCCTGCGAACGCACTGTTGTCCCGCGAGCGATCTCTGCGTGCTTGTTGCTAGCCTGTCGGGCGGCCTCAAACTTTCGCTGTTTTCCGTCATTCCCTGACCGGCACGGCGTCACCATCGCACACGTGGAACCTGAATCTTCGCTCCCTGCTGAATCGTCGGTCACTGCCAGCACCGCTGGCCTGGACCGCCGCGCCCTGCTCCGCAAGGCCGCCGTCGCCGGATCGATCGCCTGGGCGAGTCCGGTCATCGTCTCCAGTGGCCCCGCTGCCGCCGGTGTTTTCACCACGAAGTGCGCGCCCGGCACCGTTACCGCAACGAATAGCTTCAGTCGAACCGACTGCCTGCCGGACTCCACCGTGATCTCGGTCACAATCACGTTCGCCGGTCCATGTCCATGCGGTGGCGCCCAGTTGTGGTGCGCGCAGAAGAACTCTCCGACACCGATCGTGTCGACAACCACTGCAGCGTTGACCTTTACGGTGACGCTTGCGGCCTTCTCAACGATCACGATTAGTGGCAAAGTGGCACTTGGATGTAAGGACCGCGACGGTGATACCCAGTACGCGGTCTACAACTGGTCGATGACTGCTACCGACAACGGTGCGCCGTGCAATCGGACCACGAACTCGATTACTTCCGTGGTGTTGACCGGCCGCACCTTGGTGACGGGCGCAGCTTGCCCGTCGCTTGCCGGCGCTGCGCTCGTCGCCGCACAGATCGAGTCCACCGGCGGTGCCACCACTCGCCCACTCGGTTAAGCCACCGCTCAGGGATCACGCGTGCAATCAGTTCCAACCGGCTGTCGAATGAGTAGTGCAGGCACTGTACCTGCAGACGTGACCACACCGATGGCGGCGAATTGTTCGATCGCTGCACGGACGTCAGCGGCAATACGAGTGGGTTCCACGTTGTAGACCTGGGCGACCGCATCGACGATCTCCGCAATCGATTTGACGCCATCGATCGCCGTCCAGATCTCGCTGGCCGCGCCGCCCAGGCGGTGGGTCTGACCAGTCGCCGGGTCAAAGACGATCACATCGCTGCCGTCGGTAGGGACGAAGGTCAACGCATCGTGGCGCCGAGCAACCACGGTTTCCCCCTGGGCGGTCATCGCCCATCTCCCTCGGCCGCGATGGTCATGACTGCCTCGGCGGCCGGCGCGACATTCGGATAGGTCAGCTCCACAGCGAGCGCCGACCTCACCAGCCGGGCCAGGCGCTCGAAGACAGGACGGCCATGCCGTGACAGGCCAGGGGTCAACGTCGCCATGCGTTCGAAGCAGTGCGCCTGATCGACCGGCCGCATCGTCAGCCAATCGGCCGACGGGTCGAACCGTGGAAAGACGATCACCGAGACGGGCACGGGCGTTCGCCGTTGGATTGCCCCCAGCTCGCTCGGAGCGACGAGTTGCTCGTCGGGCATGAACCGCCTGACGATCGGGTCGGCCGGGCGGTCGCGCCGGTCAGCCAGTGCTGGGCTGTGGGCGCGCAACCCCAGCGGACGCGGGTACGGATGCACCTGGCCGTGGTCGTCGATTACCGCCACCTCGTCGCCAACGAACTCCACCCCAGGCTGGTTGGCCAGCCAGCCTGCCAGGGTGGTCTTGCCGGAATGCGATACACCGGCCAGCAGGATTCCGCGGTCGTTCACCGCCACCGAGGCGGCGTGAACGGCAGCGGGGTTCGTCTCGATCGCGATTCGGTTGAGTTCCCATTGTTGATGGACGATCACGGCGTCTTCGCGTAACTCCAGTTCGCACGGCTCTCCATCGCGGTGAACCGACCAATGCAGGTGTGGGTGGAGGTGGCGATGGGTGTCGAACACGACCGTCGGCTGCGCATCGCGGTCGGCGATCGCTGCCAGCCCGCCGAACACCTGACGAGCGAGTTCAGCGAACTCGTCACTGTTCGTGCGGATCTCGACCACCGTTCCGGCTACCACGAGTGGACCAACAATCCGCTCTTTCATCGGCGGCCGCCCACGAACATCGCCGTGGCAGCGGCGATGAATCCCGGTCGATCGCGCCAGCGAAGCGCGCCAAAGGCGGTCATCGCCTGGGCGCGAAACGACGGGTTGTCGCGGAACAGATCGAGCACGCTCCGATCGGCATCGCTGATCTGGGTGCGCAAGGCGCGCTGCATCACGGGGTGATCCGTGCGCAGCTGGAGCAGCAGCCACGTGTCGATCACCGCCCGGGCAACCACCGCGCTGACGCCCCAGCGGTCCGCGGCGAGCCAAGCCCGCTCGACGGTCTGGTCGCCGTGCCCCAGAGCGATCTGGGCGACATCGCGATGGGCGCGTAGACCGGGGCTGCCACCGAGCACGGCGTGAAAGCAGGCGTGCAGCAGGCGGAACGGGGCGTCCAGAGCGGGGATCGAGCGCCCCGCCAACACAAACGAGTCGAGGTGCTCAAAGCAATCGCCCATCACCGATCGGACTCCGAAGCGGCCGACGGCGAATCGTCGGTGGAGGTCCAGCTCCATCCCATCGATCGAGACGGTTTCGCCCTTGCCATAGAGCCTGGTGAATCGTCGCGTGGCCCGACGGTGGTCGGCCGGTCGGCTGAAGGCACGCACGACCCGGTCCCAGTCGTCTGGGTGAATCACCACGTCGATGTCGCCGAAGCAGCGCATCACCGGATCATCAAAATCCAGGTGGCCGATCGCGGCGCCCTTGGACACCGCCCACCTGGCGCTGAGGTCGTCCAATCGGGCGGCGAGGCGCACCAGCAAGGCCTCGATAATCACGCACGCTTTCAGAGCGGCATGCCAGTCGTCATGAACCTTGGCCAGCTCCGCTGACTCCACGTGCAGCTCTCCGGCGGCGATTGCCGAGGCTGCCAGGCCGGCGATCCGATCGGACCGAACAAACAGACGAACCGATTCTGCCTCGGCCGGGCGCAAGACGATCGGCGCATGCGCCGAAGCGGCGTCCCCCGGTAAGCCATGGCGGGCGACGGCGACGAGCGCCGCATGGTCACGTGCCGCGAGCTGCACAACCGGCCTCCTCCAGCGTCGACAGCACCATCATCACGTCCGCGGCAACGACGTCGCGATCGGCAAAATGTTTGGCTGCCAGCTCCGCAACCAATGCAGCAATGTGCACCGGTGGCTGGTCGTGATCAGGCAACGCCAGCCACACCGTCCGGGCGGTGCCGGCCATCTCGACGCAGCGCCCGTCGGTCGCGCACACCACAGCGAAGTCGTCGGTGATCCGTGACAGCACCGCGGCTCGGCGGACCGTGGCATCGAACGTCGGCGGCACGCCCGCCACCGTACTGGGAGCCGACTTCGATGGGGTCTTAGTGCCCTATGCGGTGGTGGCTGTGCTCGACAAACTGCAGGTATGCCGACATGGGCGTGTATCGATGGAAATGAGGCCGCGGCGAGGGTCGCCTATGCGCTCAGCGAGGTGGTGGCGATCTACCCGATCACCCCGGCGTCGCCGATGGGTGAACTGGCCGACGACTGGGCCGCGGCGAAGCGACCGAATCGGTGGGGGATCGTCCCGGATGTGATCGAGATGCAGTCCGAAGCGGGAGCTGCGGGCACGTTGCACGGCGCGCTCCAGGTGGGGGCGCTGGCGACCTCGTTCACCGCCAGCCAGGGTCTGCTGTTGATGATCCCGAACATGTTCAAGATCGCCGGCGAGCTGACTCCCTGCGTGCTGCATGTGGCGGCGCGCACGGTCGCTACGCACGCCTTGTCGATCTTCGGCGATCACCAAGATGTGATGCACGCCCGCACTACCGGGTGGGCGATGTTGTGTGCTGGATCCGTGCAGGAGGCGCACGATTTCGCCTTGGTCGCCCACGCCGCCACGCTGCGCAGCCGCATTCCGTTCGTCCACTTCTTCGACGGCTTCCGCACCAGTCACGAGATCTCCAAGATCGAACTGCTCGACGACGCCGACATCGCCGCCCTGGTGCGTGACGACGACGTCGTCGCCCACCGGTTGCGCGGCATGTCGCCGGATCACCCCACGTTGCGCGGATCGGCGCAGAACCCCGACGTGTTCTTCCAGGCACGGGAAGCCTGCAACCCGTATTACGACGCCGTGCCGGACATTGTCGCCCAGGTCTTTGCCGAGCTGCATCAGCGCACCGGGCGAAACTACGGGCTGGTCGATTACACCGGAGCGGCCGACGCCGAACGGGTCGTGGTGATAATGGGCTCCGGGTCGGGAGCGGCGACGGAGGCGATCGAGACGCTGGTTGAACGCGGTGAGCGGGTCGGGTTGTTGACCGTTCGTCTGTACCGCCCCTTCCCAACGCGTGCGCTGCTCGACGCGCTGCCCGACACGGTGACGTCGATCGCCGTGCTGGATCGCACCAAGGAACCAGGCTCGATCGGCGAACCGCTGTACCAGGACGTTGTCACCACCTTGGCCGAAGCGGCGATGTCCGGCGACACGCGGTTCCAACGAATGCCGCGGGTCATCGGCGGACGCTACGGACTGTCGTCGAAGGAGTTCACGGCGGCCCACGCCATCGCGGTATTCGAAGAGCTGCGCGCCGACCGACCGCGTCCGCACTTCACGGTCGGGATTTACGACGACGTCACCAATCTGTCGCTCCCTTGGAATGCCGACGATCGCTACCGCCGCCCGACCGGTGAAGTCGAGGCGGTATTCTTCGGACTTGGCTCCGACGGCACAGTGGGGGCCAACAAGAACACGATCAAGATCATCGGCGACCACACCGATCTCCACGCCCAGGGCTACTTCGTCTACGACTCGAAGAAGTCCGGGTCGGTCACGGTGTCGCATCTGCGCTTCGGTCCGCAGCCGATTCGATCGACGTATCTGATCGGCAACGCCCATTTTGTGGCCTGTCACCAATTCGGCTTGCTCGAAAAGATGAAGGTTGTCGACGTTGCTGCCCCTGGTGCGACGTTTCTGTTGAACAGTCCCTACGGGCCAGACGAGGTATGGGATCATCTGCCAGGCGAGGTCCAAGAACAGATCGTCGACAAGCAACTGAAGTTCTACGTGATCGACGCCATCAAGGTCGCCCAGCAGGCCAAGCTTGGTTCGCGCATCAACACCGTGATGCAGCCGTGCTTCTTTCAGCTCGCTGGCGTGATTCCCGTTGACGAAGCTTTGGCGCTGATCAAAGGTGGAGTCGAAAAGACCTACGGCAAGCGCGGTCGGGTGCTGGTCGAACGCAACTTCGCGGCGATCGATGCGGCGCTCAGCGAACTGCGCCAGGTGAACTATCCGCAGGCGGTGACCTCGACGTTGACCCGCCGCCAGCCAGTCCCCGACGACGCCCCAGAGTTCGTCCGTCGAGTGACGGCGATGCTGATGGCTGGCGATGGTGATCTGGTGCCGGTCTCGGCGCTGCCGGTCGACGGTGTATTTCCGACGGGCACCTCGCGCTACGAAAAGCAACAGCTTGCCCAGCAGATCCCGGTCTTCGATCCCGACGTGTGCATCGATTGCGGCCGATGCGCGGCGGTCTGCCCGCACGCGGCGATCCGGATGAAGGTCTACGAACCGGCGCAGATCGATGACGCACCTGCAGGGTTCAAGACCAAAGCGTTCCGCTCGAAAGACGCGCCCGGCCTGGCGATGACGATCCAAGTGGCGCCCGACGATTGCACGGGCTGCAGCGTGTGTGTCGACGTCTGTCCGGCGAAGTCGAAGTCCAACGTCAGTCACAAGGCGATCAACATGGAGTCCGCCGCGTTGCACCGCGACGCCGAACGGCCGATGTGGGACTACTTCTTGACGATCCCCGAGCTGGACCGCGATCTCCTGCCGCACGACACGGTGAAAGGCGCGCAAGCGCTACAGCCACTGTTCGAATTCTCCGGAGCGTGCGTCGGCTGCGGAGAGACGCCATACCTGAAGCTGGTCAGCCAGCTCTATGGGGACCGGATGGTTGTTGCAAATGCAACTGGATGTTCGTCGATATACGGCGGCAACTTGCCAACCACGCCGTGGACATCGAACGCTGCTGGCCGTGGCCCGGCTTGGGCCAACTCGCTCTTCGAAGACAATGCCGAATTCGGCTTGGGACTGGCGCTGGGCGTCGAGTCGCACCACGCCCAAGCACTGGGATTGGTGCAGCGGCTTGCCGGACGGCTCGACGCAGACCTGGTCGATGCGCTCTGCCGGCCTGTCGATGTCACGCAGCGGGCGGTCGATGACCGCCGCTCGATGGTCGAACGGCTGCGCGTTGCGTTGGCCCCGATCGCCGCTGACCGTGATGATCCCGCCGATCGAGATGCCGCACATCTGTTGTCCTTGGCCGACCACCTGGTGAGCAAATCGGTGTGGATTATCGGCGGCGACGGATGGGCCTACGACATCGGCTTCGGCGGACTGGACCACGTGCTCAGCTCGGGCCGCAATGTCAACGTGTTGGTGCTGGACACGGAGGTGTACTCAAACACCGGAGGCCAGGCGTCGAAAGCCACCCAACGCGCCGCGGTGGCCAAGTTCGCCGGGGCCGGCAAGTCGGTGGCCAAGAAGGACCTCGGGGCCATTGCCCGGGCCTACGGCAACGTCTATGTCGCCCAGGTGGCGATTGGCGCCAACGACGTGCAGACCACCAAGGCGTTCAACGAGGCCGCTGCCTGGCCTGGGCCGTCGCTGATCATCGCCTATTCGACCTGCATCGCCCACGGGATCGACATGAGCACCTCGATGACCCATCAGCGCGACGCGGTGCGCTCCGGGTATTGGCCGCTCTACCGATATGCCCCATCCGAGGCGGAGCACGGCAATCCGTTCAGCTTGGATTCGAAGCCGCCGGACATTCCGGTGCGTGACTTCATCGCCAGCGAGGCCCGCTTCGCGGTGCTGTCGCGCACCCATCCGCAGCGCGCCGCTGAACTGGGTCAACTGCTGCAAGCCGACGTGGACGAGCGGTACCGGTTCTACGACCAGCTGGCCGGCGTGCAACGCACCATGCCCCATCTGGAAACTCCCGTCACGATCCGCACGACCGACGGCGCGCACGAGGTCAGCCCGTCGGCAGACGCACCAAAGGAGGCGCGATGACCACCGACCTGTCAACCACCTACCTGGGCCTGGCCTTGCGCACACCGATCGTTGCCTCGTCCGGTCCGTTGACTGGCACGTTGGACGGGGCCAAGGCGTTAGCCGATGCTGGTGTGGCGGCGATCGTCCTGCCATCGCTCTTCGAAGCCGAAGTGATTCACGAAGAGACCCAATTGAACGCCGCCCTTGAATACGGCGCGGGAACCAGTGCCGAGGCCGACGACTACTTCCCAGACGAAATCTGGGCCGACTACGCCAGCCCCATCGAGCGTTACCTGAACCACCTACAGGCCGTGCGCGCCGCGGTTGAGGTCCCCGTGATCGCCAGCCTGAACGCCGTGCATCCTGGTTCGTGGATGTCGCTGGCCAAAGAACTGGAATCGGCCGGGGCCAGCGCGTTGGAACTGAACCTGTATCACGTGGCGACCGACCATCGACGCAGCGGTACGGACGTTGAGCACAGCGACGCCCAGATGGTGGCCGCGGTGTGTACCAGCGTGAACATCCCGGTGGCCGTGAAGATGTCGCCGTACTACTCGTCGCTGGCCAACATCGCCGGCCGATTCGTCGAGGCCGGCGCCGCGGGATTGGTCTGCTTCAACCGCTTCTACCAGCCCGATATCGACGTCGACACCCGGCAGGTTGCGCCGCATTTGGAACTGTCCTCACCCTGGGAACTGCGCCTCCCGCTGAGTTGGATCGCGATGCTTCGTCCGCTGTTGCCGACCACGTCGTTGGCTGCCACGACGGGGATCGGGACCGGTCGCGACGCAGCCAAGGCGCTGCTGGTTGGTGCCGACGTGACGATGATGACCGCCGCGTTGTTGCGTCACGGCCCCGGCCACGTGGCGGTGGTCGAGCGTGAGCTACGCGACTGGGCCGAATCACACGAGTACGACTCGGTGGCCCAGCTGCGCGGCAGCGTCAGCCGGGCGAACACCGAGAACCCGGAAGCGTTCGAACGGGCCAACTACTACAAAATCCTGCACAGCTTCTCCACCCCCGCGTGACACCAGGGGACGCGCGTTTCCCGTTACGCGAAACGGGAAACGCGCGTCCCCTGGCGTTACGCGGCACACTGGCGGGGATGTACGGCGGCGACATTCTGAGCGACGATCACCGCGACCGACGGGCGAAATATCCAACGGTGGTCGCGGCCAAGGGGCTTGCGGTCGAGGACCGAGCCAGTGGCTTCTACGGCGAGATCATCGACCTGCAGAAGGGGATGGTCACGCTGAGGGGTCGCCACGACCTGAAGCGGATCTTCAGTCTGAAGCCCGGCGGGTTCCTGATCGACGGCAGACCGGTAACGCTGGTCCCGCCGCCGGCGACCCCGAAGGCAGCCAAGCAGACCGCCAGCGGATCGGTCGCCTCGGCCAAGCCCGTTGCCGCGCAGGTCGCCAAAGCCAGCCGCATCTGGGTCGAGGGCAAGCATGATGCCGAGCTAATCGAGCACGTGTGGGGCGACGATCTGCGCGAGTTGGGCATCGTCGTCGAGCCGATGAACGGGATCGATCACCTCGCCGAGTTGGTCGCCGAGTTTCGCCCCGGCCCGGAGCGGCGCCTCGGTGTGCTGGTCGATCACCTGGTGCCGGGTAGCAAAGAGGATCGACTTGCGCATGCGGTCAGCAACCAGTTTGTGCTGGTCACCGGGCACCCGTTCGTCGACGTCTGGGAATGCATCTGGCCGAAGGTCGCCGGGCTGAAGGAATGGCCGGTGGTGCCGAAAGGCGAGCCCTACAAGGAAGGCCTGTGCCGCCGCCTGAAGGTGCCGGTCGATGGCTTCTGGCCGAAGCTACGCAACCGTGTGACCAACTACACGGCCCTTCGCCCAGAGCTGGTCGGCGCCGTCGAGCGCCTGATCGACTTCGTCGCCGAGTGATCGAACCCTACGAACGCTAGGTGCACCTAGCGTTTGCGGCTAGATGACAGGGAGGGAGGCCAACGAGGCAGCGAAGCGGTCGTCGCTGATTTGCTCGTCGGTCATCGTGCCGCGCACGTAGGACTCGTAGGCCGGGAGATCCAGGAAGCCGTGCCCGCACAGCGCGGTCAGGATCACCTTCTCTTCGCCGGTTTCCTTGCAGGCCAAGGCTTCGCGGATGCACGCTGCCAGGGCGTGGGTCGGTTCGGGCGCCGGGAGGATGCCCTCGGCGCGGGCGAACTGCACCGCAGCGGCAAAGCATTCTGTCTGTGGCACAGCCAGCGCTTCCATCAGGCCCAGCTCATAGACGTGGCTGATCAGCGGCGCCATGCCGTGGTAGCGCAGGCCACCGGCGTGGATCGGGTCGGGGATGAAGTCGTGACCCAAGGTGTGCATCTTCATCAGCGGCGTCAGCCCCGCGGTGTCGCCGAAGTCGTAGGCGTAGGTGCCCTTCGTCAGCGACGGGCACGATGCAGGCTCCACCGCGCGAATCGTCGGGTTGATCTTGCCGGCCAGCTTTTCGCGCAGGAAGGGGAAGGCCAACCCACCGAAGTTCGATCCACCGCCGGTGCAACCGACGATGACATCCGGCGTCTCGCCCACCTTGGCGAACTGGCGGATCGCCTCCTCGCCGATCACCGTCTGGTGCAGGAGCACGTGGTTCAACACGCTGCCCAGCGCGTAGCGCGCCGATTCGTCCTGGACAGCGGCCTCGACCGCTTCCGAAATGGCGATGCCCAACGACCCGGACGCGTTCGCCGGATCGGCGCCAAGGGCGCGCCCCGACTCGGTGAGATCCGACGGCGAGCGGTGCACCGACGCACCGAAGGTCTCCATCAGGTAGCGGCGGTACGGCTTCGAGTCGTACGACGCGCCGACCTGCCAGACCTCGCAATCCATCCCGAATTGAGCGCAGGCAAAGGCCAACGCCGCGCCCCACTGGCCGGCACCGGTCTCGGTGGTCAACCGGTTCACCCCATGCAGCGAGTTGTAATACGCCTGCGGCACGGCGGTGTTCGGCTTGTGCGAACCCACGGGGGAGACGCCTTCGTACTTGTAATAGATATGCGCTGGCGTGCCCAACGCTTCCTCCAAGCGCCACGCCCGGTAGAGGGGCGACGGTCGCCACAGCCGATAGATGTCGGCCACCGCTTCCGGGATCTCGATGTACCGCTCGGCCGACACCTCCTGGGCGGTCAACTCCGGCGGGAACAGGGGCGCCAGATCGTCGGGCCCAACCGGCTGATGCGTACCGGGATGCAGCGGCGGCGGAGGCGGTTCCGGCAGATCGGCAACGATGTTGTACCAGTGAGTGGGCAGCTCGGATTCGTCGAGCAGGATGCGATGTTGGCGACTCGGCATGGTTCCGGACTGTAGCGAAGCCGCCGTCCCGCCCAAAGAGCGCAGCTCGTAGCGTTCGGTTTAGGTTTCGGGGTTGCCGTCGGTGAGGTCGGCGGTGATGTCGGCGGCAACGCGCTTGGCGGCGCGGCGGTGACGGACGAGTTCGATGATCACTGGAAGCAGCGAGACGAGGACGATGATGATCGCCGCGACCTCGATGTTGTTCTTGATGAACTCGACCTCGCCCAAATAGTGACCGAGGGCGACGATCCCGGCGCCCCACAGCAGCCCGCCGATCACGTTGAACAACACGAACGTGCGGTAATGCATGTGCGAGACCCCGGCCACGGTGGGCACAAACGTGCGCACAATCGGCACGAAGCGGGCGAGGATGATCGTCTTCGAGCCGTGCTTTTCGAAGAAGACGTGGGCCTTCTCGACGTTCGCTGGATTGAAGAACCGGCTCTTCGGCTTGTCGAACAGCCGTGGCCCAAGCTCGCGCCCGATCAGGTAGCCGACCTGATCACCGATGATCGCCGCGGCGGCGGTGACGCCAGCGACGACGGGCATCGACGGGAGCTTGTGTCCGCCCGCCTCGGAGGTCAGGAAGCCGGCGAAGAACAGCAACGAATCCCCCGGGAGGAAGAAGCCGATCAACAGGCCGCTTTCGGCGAAGACGATCAGACCGAGAACGAAGACCCCGCCCTTTTCGATCCATTTGTTGGCGAAATCCAGAAGGGCGAGCACGGCAGGCGAGGCTACCGCTGGAAACGACAAAGGCCCGGGCACGCGGCCCGGGCCTTTGCGAGCGAACGCGTCTGGCGGTTAGCGCAGATCGCCACCGTTGACAGCTGCGGCCGGCGCGTGAGAGCCACCGATCGACGCCTGCTTGCGGCTGCTGAACACCACAGCGGCGATCAGGATGACCAGCGCACCGGCGGCGACGGCGAAGCGCGCCCCGTCGTTGTCCGACAGCGAGATGATCGCCGGGAGGATCAACAGCGAGACCAGGTTCATCACCTTGATCAGCGGGTTCAGGGCCGGGCCAGCGGTGTCCTTGAACGGGTCGCCCACCGTGTCGCCGATCACCGCAGCCTTGTGAGCTTCGCTGCCCTTGCCGCCGTGGTGGCCATCTTCGATGTACTTCTTGGCGTTGTCCCACGCCCCACCGGAGTTCGACAAGTAGTTGGCCATCAGCTGACCAACGACGATGACCGCGGCGGAGAACGCGCCGAGTGCCTTCCAGTCGATGCCGAAGCCGATGACCACCGGGGTCAACACGGCGAGCAGCGCTGGGGTAGCAAGTTCACGCAGCGACGCCGCGGTGCAGATGTCGATGACCGGGGCGTAGTCAGGCTCCTTTTCGCCCTTCATGATCTTGCCGTCGGCGAACTGGCTGCGGACTTCCTGAACGACAACACCGGCCGTGCGCCCGACGGCGCGAATCGCCAGAGCGGAGAACAGGAACGGCACCGCACCACCGATCAACAGGCCGATGAAGATCTTCGGATCGGCGACGTTGATCTGCAGGATCGGCGAGTCGAAGATGCCGCGGGCGGTCTGCTCGAGCTGGTGGAAGGTGTTCGAATCGAGCAATTCCTTGCCAGCCGTTTCGATGTAGCTGGCGAACAGGGCGACGGCGGCGATGACCGCCGAGCCGATGGCGAAGCCCTTGGTGACCGCCTTGGTGGTGTTACCAACGGCATCCAGGCTGACCATGATCTTTTCCGGCTCGCCGTGGAACTCGCCGCTCATTTCGGCGATACCGGCAGCGTTGTCGGACACCGGGCCAAAGGTGTCTTCCGACACGATCACACCGGTGGTGGCCAGCATGCCCATGCCGCAGAGGGCCACGAGGTACAGCGAGAACTGCAGGTTGCCGTTGCCCAGGGCCAGCGACACGCCGATTGCCACGGCGATCGCGATCACTGCGTAGACGCTGGACTCGAGACCAGCCGAGGTACCCGACAAGACCACGGTGGCCGGACCGGTCTCGGCCGATTCGGCGATCTCCTGCACGGGGTTGTGATGGGTGGCGGTGTAGTACTCGGTCAGCCGGCTGACGCCCTGGGCCAGGATCAGGCCGATGGCGACGGCGGCAAAGCACTTCCAACCGGCCGATTCCTTGTCGTTGCCAACGTAGGTCAGGGCGACGATCAGGGTGCCGACCAGGGTCAGCACGCCGGCGACGGCGAAGCCACGGTTGATCGGCTTGAGCGCGTTGGTCTCGCCCGGCTTTGCCTTGACGAAGAAGATGCCGATGATCGAGGCGATCACGCCGATCGCCCGGGCGGCCAGCGGGAAGATCACACCGAGTGCCGGGTTCATCCCGATCGAGTTGAAGGCGGTGACACCCAAAATGATCGATGCCACCAGGGTGACCTCGTAGCTCTCGAACAGGTCAGCGGCCATACCGGCGCAGTCGCCGACGTTGTCGCCGACGTTGTCAGCGATCGTCGCCGGGTTGCGCGGGTCGTCCTCGGGGATCCCGGCTTCGACCTTGCCCACCAAGTCGGCGCCGACGTCGGCGGCCTTGGTGAAGATGCCGCCGCCGACACGGAGGAACAGCGCCAGCAGCGAGCCACCGAAGCCGAAGCCGACGAGGATCACCGACGAGGTGTTCTGGAAGATCATGATGATCAACGTCGCGCCCAACAAACCGAGACCAACGGTGAACATCCCGGCCACGCCGCCGGTCTGGAAGGCCACGGTCAGCGCATCGGCCATCGAACCAGTCTTGGCTGCCGCGGCAGTACGTACGTTGCCGCGGGTGGCCAGGGTCATGCCGATGTAGCCGGTGAAGCCGGACGCCAAGCAGCCGAGGATGAAGGCGAGCGTGCGGGCGGTACCGGAGCCGACAAACGACAGCGCCTCGGAGCCGTTCGGCTTGTTGATCGCCGTCGAGGTCAAGAAGACGACGATGGCGACCGGGACGACGATCATTCCGATCGTGCGGAACTGGCGCTTCAAGTACGCCCAGGCGCCTTCTTGGATCGCCGCGGCGATCTCCTTCATCTTTGGCGTGCCTTCGTCGGCGGCCATCACCCGCTTGGCCAGATAGAACCCGACCGCGATGGCCAGGAGCGCGGAGGCTGCCGACAGAATCAGCACCGTCCATTCCGCGCTTTCGAGTGTGAAGGCTTGGTATCCGCCTTCGGCGATAATTCCTGGCACCTGGTTCCCCTGGTTGCTCGGGCGCGCCGAACGGCACGCTGGTTGGACAAACGGTGCAAGTGTAGGGATTCGGAGCGCGTCGGGGTGAATCCGTCACGAAATCGGCAGACCCTGCCCTAGCAGAGTTCTTCCGATCGGGGGTCGCGGGGTACCGTTGCCAGCGATGGCACACGCAGTGAAAACACGCGGCCCCGAGTCGGGGTCAGCGGCGGTTGCGAGGAAGCGGAAGAAGTTCTTCCTGCTCGACCTCTACAACACCGCCGTCGGCAAGAAGTACGTGATGGCGATCACCGGGTTGATGATGATCGGCTTCGTCGTCTTCCACATGATCGGCAACCTGAAGATGTATCTCGGGCGCGACGACATCAACCATTACTCGCACTTCTTGCAGCAGCTGCTGTACCCGATTCTGCCGAAGAACGGGACGTTGTGGCTGCTGCGTGGCGGGCTGATCGTCGCCGTGCTGTTGCACATCCACGCGGCCTACTCGCTGACGGTGATGAACCGCAACGCCCGGTCGGTGAAGTACCAAGGACCACGTGACTACCAGGTGGCCAACTTCGCCAGTCGGACGATGCGTTGGTCAGGGATCATCATCTTCCTCTTCGTCGTCTGGCACCTGTTGGACCTGACCTTCGGCAAGGTCAACACGCTGGGAACCGATGGCACCTTCGTCAAAGCTGATGTGTACGGCAACATCGTGCGCAGCTTCGACCGCCCGCTGGTGTCGATCTTCTACATCCTCGCCAACCTGGCGTTGGGCTTTCACCTGTTTCACGGCGTGTGGAGCCTGTTCCAGTCGATGGGCTGGAACAGCCCGCGGTTTAACGCCTGGCGTCGCTACCTGGCGATCGCCATCGCCGCCATCGTGGTGGTTGGCAATGTTTCGTTCCCGATCGCCGTGATGGCTGGAGTAGTGGGCTGAGATGACGATGAATCTGGACGCAAAAATCCCCGAGGGTCCGATCCAGGACAAGTGGGACAATTACAAGCAACACGCCAAGTTGGTCAACCCGAACAACAAGCGCAAGTTCAAAGTGATCGTCGTCGGCACCGGCCTGGCCGGCGCCTCGGCGGCGGCGACGCTGGCCGAGCTGGGCTACCAGGTCGAGGCGTTTACGTTCCACGACTCGCCGCGCCGGGCGCACTCGATCGCCGCGCAGGGCGGGATCAACGCGGCGAAGAACTACCACGACGACGGCGACTCCGTCTGGCGGTTGTTCTACGACACCCAAAAGGGTGGCGACTTCCGCGCTCGCGAAGCCAACGTCTATCGCTTGGCCCAAGTGTCGGTGAACATCATCGACCAGATGGTCGCCCAAGGCGTGCCGTTCGCTCGCGAATATGGCGGCCTGCTCGACAACCGCAGCTTCGGTGGAGCACAGGTCAGCCGCACGTTCTACGCCCGCGGTCAAACCGGTCAGCAGTTGCTGCTCGGCGCTTACCAGCAGATGGCCCGCCAAGTTGGGCTGGGCAACATCAAGCTGTGGAACCGAGTCGAGTTGGTCGACACGGTCGTCGCCGACGGACGCTGCGTCGGCATCGTCACCCGCGATCTTCTGAACGGCGAGTTCAAGAGCCATGGCGCACACGCTGTGGTGCTGGCCACCGGTGGCTATGGCAACGTCTTCTTCCTGTCGACCAATGCGATGAACTGCAACGTCACCGCCGCGTGGCGGGCGCACCGCGCCGGGGCGGCGTTCGCCAACCCGTGCTACACGCAGATCCACCCGACGTGCATCCCGCAGGCCGATGACACCCAGTCGAAGCTGACCTTGATGTCCGAGTCGTTGCGCAACGACGGCCGGGTGTGGGTGCCGTTGAAGGAGGGCGACAATCGTCCCGCCGACCAGATCCCCGAGAGCGAGCGCGACTACTACCTCGAGCGTCTGTATCCCAGCTTCGGCAACTTGGCCCCACGCGACATCTCGTCGCGGGCCGCCAAGCGCGCCGTCGACAGCGGCCGCGGCGTCGGACCGCTGAAGAACGGTGTGTACCTGGACTTCGCCGCCTCGATCGACCGTCTCGGATTCAACACGGTCTGGGAGCGCTACTCGAACCTGTTCGAGATGTACGAGCGGATCACCGGCGAAGACCCCACCAAGGTCCCGATGCGGATCTATCCGGCCAGCCACTACACGATGGGCGGGCTGTGGGTCGACTACGAGCTGATGACCACCGTGCCCGGCCTGTACGCCGCCGGCGAGGCCAACTTCAGCGACCATGGGGCCAACCGCCTCGGTGCCTCGGCGCTGATGCAGGGTCTGGCCGACGGCTACTTCGTGCTTCCGGCGACGATCAGCAATTACCTCGCCCCGCTGTTGAACACGCCGGTGCCGTCCACCGACACGCCCGAATTCCAGGCGTCCGAGCAGGCCGCCCGCGAACGCTTCGCCGGATACGTGAACAACAACGGCACCAAGTCGCCTGACCACTTCCACCGCGAACTCGGCAAGATCATTTGGGAGTACTGCGGGATGGAGCGAACGGATGCTGGTCTGCGCACCGCCCTGGACAAGCTCCCGCCGTTGTACCAGGAGTTCAAGTCCGACCTGCGCGTCACCGGCGGTGACACCACGGTGAACCAAACGCTGGAAAAGGCCGGTCGAGTCGACGACTTCTTCCAGCTTGGGATGTTGATGTGTCGCGACGCGCTGGAGCGAAAAGAGAGCTGCGGTGGGCACTTCCGTGCCGAGTATCAAGACGCCGAGGGCGAGGCGCAGCGCGACGACGACAACTTCGCCCACGTTGCCGCGTGGGAGTGGACGGGCGACCCCATGGCCCCGGCGCTGACCAAAGAAGAATTGGAATTCGAGGCCCTTCCCCTGGCGAAGCGGAGCTACAAGTGAGCCACCATCTGCAAAACCTGACCCTCAAGATCTGGCGTCAAGACGGTCCGGACGATGCCGGGCATTTCGAGATGTACCGGATCGACGACATCAGCGACGAGGCTTCGTTCCTGGAGATGCTCGACGTACTCAACGAGCGGTTGATCGAGGAAGGCAAGTCGGCGATCGTCTTCGATCACGACTGTCGGGAAGGAATCTGCGGCACGTGCTCGCTGATGATCGACGGTCAGGCACACGGCCCGCAGCGCGGCACGGCCACCTGCCAGCTGCATATGCGCAAGTTCAAGAGTGGCGACGAGATCGTCGTTGAGCCATGGCGGGCCAGCGCCTTCCCGCTGATCCGCGACCTGATGGTCGACCGCTCGGCGTTCGACCGGATCATCGAGTCCGGCGGGTTTATCACCGCCGAGACCGGTGGAGCCCCTGACGCGAACATCATCCCGGTGCCCAAGACGGTGGCCGACGGAGCGATGGACGCCGCTGAATGCATCGGCTGTGGTGCGTGTGTGGCGGCTTGTCCGAACGGCGCCGCCAACCTGTTTACGGCGGCGAAGATTTCGCACCTCAACCTGCTGCCGCAGGGACAGGCCGAGCGGTACCGGCGCGTCGAGGCGATGGTCGAGACAATGAACGATCACTTTGGTTCGTGCACCAATCACGGCGAATGCGAAGCGGCCTGTCCGAAGAACATCTCGATCGACTTCATCGCCGTGATGAACCAAGACTTCCGCAAGTCGAAGTTCAAGAACCGCAAGAAGCTCAGCCGCACCCCGAACAACTAGGCGTCTCAGCCAACAGTCTGGGGCAGAGCTGAGCCGACGAAGTCGCCGGCCCACGGGTAACGCAGCGGGGCAATCAGCTCGAAGGCGGCCTCGACGATCGGTTCGTTTGGGTGGTTGATCGCCGCGGTCAAGGTGCTCTGCACGGTGGCCGCGTCGCCCTCGATCAGGATCACGTCGATCTGCAAGCCCGGCCGGAGGATCGACGCGTAGGAACAGATCGCGTGGATCCCGTCGACGGCCACAGCGGTCGGAGCGTAGACGTTGCTATACCACTGGTCTTCGGCCGCGTCGCTGCGCCGTTGAACGACGATGATGCCGGTATGACCGATGAACGGAACGTCACGGTCATCGGCGTTCAGGCCCGGATCAGCCGCCACCCAAGCCAGACGCAAGACGTCGCCTTCGCGGACAGCCTTCTTGTCGTCGGGGAACATTCGGTCGGCGGCCACCAATCGATCGCGCACCGTGGACATCTCGGCGAAGGCCTCCTGCGGGTCCCCGGTCAGGGTGTAGATCGTCAGGAATGCGGCGCGCCCGGTGGTCCACGCCGTCCCCGGTTCACCGCGGCGGGCCGCGTGGAGCGCAGGTGGGGCGACATAGCGGTTGCCGTGCATGATCCCGCCAAGCACGACATTCGGCGGCACGTGTTCGAGGTCGTACCACCGGTTCCAGGCCACGACCGAGTCGGCGTCGCAGTCCAGCGCGGCAAAGATGATCCCACTCGCTTCCATTTCGCCCACGTTACGCGGGGTGGGTCTCGATGATCGCCCGCAGGTGCGGCCAGGCGGCAGCGAATCCGGCGTGCAACGGACGCTGTTCAACCTCGCCGACCGGCACCCAGTCCACGGCCACTGATTCGAAGTTGGCTGCATGACCGAACGTGTCGGCGACGACGACGACCGCGGTGGTGTAGGTCCAGTCGGTGGCTGGGGTGAAGCGATACTCACCGATCAATTGATGTTCGTCGGGGATCGCCCCGACCTCTTCGCTGGCTTCGCGCAAGGCAGCCTGCAAGGGCGTCTCGTGCTCGTCGATCGCTCCTCCGGGGCAGCTCCACGTGCCGCCTTCGTGGGCCCATTGCGAGCGTTGCTGCAACATCACGCGCGCCTCGCCGGTGGGATCGATGTGGACGAAAGCGACGCCGGCCGCGCCAAAGATTCCCCAACGAATGTGGCCGTCGGAGCAGCGTAAGAATCCATCACCTGATCTCATGTCACGTTGCGTCCTTCACATCGGTGGGGATGACGATTGCCCACACGTAACGGTTCGAGGCCGCGCCGTCGGCGTATTCGACGCTGAGGTCCAGCCACAGTTGGCCCAGCACGTCGGGGACGACGAATTGCATCGTGCCGACGCGGGTGCATCCGTCGGCGGCCAATTCGCCAGACCAGGTCCAGATATGTCTGCCGCCTGGCCAGTGCAGCGTTGCGGTGGCGGTGGCCCCGGCCAGCGGGTGTCGATATTCGCTGACCACGTGGACATCGACGGCGAACGGCGAACCCTGGGGAAGAATCGGTGGGAGCAGGTCGGCAACGATGATCACCGGCTGGCAGGCATCGCTCACCGCTTGGTACGCGGCCTTCGGTGACCGGCGGACATCCAAGATGCCCCACGAGATGCCCTCCGTCGGATCGAACAACGAGGAGAAGCTGAACCCGCCACTGGGGTGATATTTCAGCCGTCGCAACGTCTCGATCTGGCGGCGGAGCAGATTGGCCTGATAGGTCTGCGTGGCAGCGACCCATGCCGCGGCATCGGGGGCGTTGGCGCGCGGCACGTGATTCTGGAATGGGGCAAGATCGGCGCGGTCGTGCTGACCGGCAAGTGCTTGACGGTCGACCGCCGCGGCCGGAGCACCGAAATCGCTGACGAATCGAACCATCCGCGGCATCGCCGCAGCGAACCCAGAGAGGTCGTTGACCTCGCCATGAAACCAACCGAAATACAAATGGCTGGCGCCACCCTCGAACGTCGGCGGACGGGGCACCGCGCCGCTGCGCGCCGTTGCCGGTCGGGTGATATCGGCATGTTCCAGGGCCCGGCGGATCCAGCTATCCAGCGCGACCTCCCCCCATTTCGGGAGCTGCTTGGCGGCGATGTGCTTGGCGATCGACGAGTGCAGCGCGTCGATCCGTTGATCCGTCGCGGGCAACGGTTCGTTGTGCGCACACCAGGTGACGATCGAAGGGTGATGACCAAGATGGTCGACCAGTTCGCGAGCCTGGCGGACGGCCTCCTTGCGGATCGTGCGTGCCTGGCCCCACTGGATCGGCATGTCTTGCCAGATCATCATCCCCAGCTCGTCGGCCGCCGCGTACACCTCCGGGTGGGCGACGTGGGCCTGAATCCGCAGCAGATTCAGCCCGGCGTCGCGGGCCAGCTCGACATCGTGGCGGGCCTGGGCAGCGGTCGCTTCGGCGATATCCAGGCGGGTGGGCGCAAGATTGACGCCCATCGCATACAGCCGCTCGCCGTTGATCGAGAGCACCCAGTTATTCATCGCCACCTCGCGCAGCCCGGTGGATACCTCGTGACGGTCGCTCAGCTCGTCGTCGACCGACACCTCGACGGCGATGTCGGTGAGGTGCTGTTCGCCAAGCCCCCACGGCCACCACAGTCGCGGCTCGAAGACATCGACGTTCCAGTCGATCTCGTTCAAGCCTTCGGCCAGCGAATGATCCTTGGCACCCACCGCAACGCCGTCGACAAACGTGCGGACACGAACGCGACGGGCGTCGTCGCTGTCCAGCCGGGCGTGCAAGCGCAAGTGGGCGCGTTCGTCGCCGACATCGCGGCACAGCACTCGCAGCCGGTCGATGCGCACCCGTCCACTACGGGCCACCGACACCGGGCGCCACAGCCCCCCGGGGTTCCAATTCGGCCGACCGAACTCGTTGTGTTGGAACACGCCCGTCAAATTGCGTTTGGCGGTCAGGTCGCGCTGCACCGGACACGCCACCTCGATCGCCAGCACGTGCTCATCACTCAGTCTGGCCAAGTCGGTGAACTCCAGGGCGTGGGGGAAGAAGTAGCCCTCGGGGTCGCCCAGGTACGCACCGTCGAGCCACACGTCCGCTTGATAGAACACGCCCTCGACAACGATGAAGACACGTTCGTCAGCCGCCGGACGGGGGAGGGTGAAGCGGTGCCGATAGATCAGCGGGCCGTCGCTGGTGGCGAACGCGGGAGTGTTCTGCCAGTGACCCGGAACAGTGACCGGTGTCCACGAGCGGTCGTCGAAGTCCAGACCCATACCATCGCGGCGCAGATCGTCGGTGGCGACGGCAGCGCGCCACGGTCCACCGAGTTCCGTTCCGTCCCGAGCCATGCGCTCCACACAGTAGGCCCCGTCGTGTCCCGGGGCCCGACGGATGGATAGGGTCCGCTCATGGAGCTCCCCACGACCCTCGCCGACCTTCGTGCATCTGGCTGGCAATCACGCCCGGTCAAAGAGGAGATCCGGGCCAATGCCGTGCAGCGCATCGCTGCCGGTGAGCCGTTGTTCGATGGCGTGCTCGGCTACGAAGACACGGTCATGCCGCAGCTCGAGAACGCGCTCTTGGCTGGCCACGACGTGATCTTCCTGGGCGAGCGCGGCCAGGCCAAGACACGGATGATCCGCTCCCTGGTCGGTCTTCTCGATGAGTGGATGCCGGTCGTTGCTGGCAGCGAGATCAACGACGACCCTTATCACCCGGTGTCTGCCTACGCTCGTCAGCTGGTCGCTGCGCAGGGCGAGGCGACACCGATCGAATGGGTGCATCGCGATCGCCGCTTCGGCGAAAAGCTGGCGACACCGGACACGTCGATCGCCGACCTGATCGGGGAGGTCGATCCGATCAAGGTTGCCGAAGGGCGATACCTGAGCGACGAACTGACCCTGCATTACGGGTTGGTGCCGCGCACGAACCGCGGCATCTTCGCGATCAACGAGATCCCCGATCTGTCCGAGCGGATTCAGGTCGGCTTGCTCAACGTGCTTGAAGAACGCGATGTGCAGATCCGTGGCTACAAGATCAGCTTGCCGCTGGATCTGCTGCTGGTCGCCAGCGCCAACCCCGAGGACTACACGAACCGCGGCCGGATCATCACCCCGCTGAAGGACCGCTTCGGCAGCCAGATCCGCACTCACTATCCGCTCGACGCCGACACCGAAATCGCGATCATGCGTCAGGAAGCCCGTCCGCTGAGCATCGGCGAGACGACGGTCGAGCTTCCCGACTACCTGGAACGGGTGGTGGCGACGTTCAGCCAGCTGGCCCGTTCGAGCAGTTCGATCAACCAGCGCAGCGGGGTCAGCGTGCGACTCAGCGTGAGCAATGCCGAGGTGATTGGCGCCAACGCGATGCGGCGTGCGCTGCGTGCCGGTGAGCACCATGTGGTGCCCAGGGTCAGTGATCTGGAGGCGCTGGCCGCGTCCAGCAGCGGCAAGATCGAGATCGAGTCGATGGACGACGGCCGAGAGGGCCAGCTCCTTGAGCAACTCGTCAAAGCGGCGGTGCTCACCGTGTACCGCGAAGTCGTCGATCCGACCAAGCTGACCAATGTGGTCGTCGCCTTCGAGGCCGGCAAAGTCGCTCATTCTGGAGAAGCCGTGACCTCGGCCGAACTCGCCGGGCTGTGCGAGGAGATCGCTCCGCTGGCCGAAGCCGTCGAGAGCTTGATCGGCTCGAACCAGGACGAGCCCGCCCGTGCCGCAGCCGTGGAATTCATCCTCGAAGGCCTGCACTTGTCAAAGCGGCTGAACAAGGACACCTCGGCCACATCATCTACCTACCGCGGCCGCAACGCCTAACCGACGTTTGGTGCCAGGCACCAAACGTCGGTTGTCCCCCAACGAACACTTGCCGCCAGCCGACGTTTGGTGCCTGGCACCAAACGTCGGTTACATGATGGTGGTAATCCAGCGCAGGTCGAGCTCGAGCGCGGCGCGGTCTGCCTGGATGAACATCCGCTCGGAGTCTTCGGCGCGTTGGGCCTCGGTGGAACCGGTCGGCTTGTAGGTCAGTGCCAGGGGGAAGTCGGGAGCCATGTCGGCGGTGCGATAGAGCAGTCGCTCAGCTTGGCTGCGGGTGGCGATGCCGACGATGTCGCATGCCCCGGCGAGGTCGGCCAACTGGCGGTCGGCCCGCCCGGGGATCGACACCTCGCCGGTGGTCAGACCGTGAAGCCAGGTGGCCCAACGCAGATGATCCTCGCGCTGCGCGGCGTCGGCCGCTGCCGGAGATTCGTCGGCGGGTTGGACAACGGCGACGTCGATCGAGGTCGCCACCGGCGGTCCGCCACGCAGGATCCGCCACGCATCGCGCCAGGCAACCAGCAGAGTGTCGACGAGTTCGCCGTGACGCCGTGGGTCGTGGCCGAGCAGCCGTCGGGCCATGGCGAACGGAGCCTCGAATGGCACCCACCCCGCCGGTGCACCGCCCAGCTGATCGGCAACCAGTTCGATCCAACGTGGCCACCAACGTCCAGCGGTGGACGGGTCGGTGAAGCCGCCGTCGTTGTCGAACCAATCGGGAATCTGCGGCTGCAGCAGGCGCAGCCATGGTTCAATGCCGAGCTGTCGGCAGGAGGCGATCGCGGTCATGACGTTCTCGAACACCGAGCCGTCGATCGCTGTGGGTCGTGGCTGGGCGGCGCGCCAGGAGACGTCGAAGCGAACAACGGTGCAGCCGTTGGACGCCGCCAGAGCGATGTCGTCGTCGAAGCGATCAGCTGCGTAATCGACAACGATGCCGCGCTGCGGCACCGAGGCAGGGCTCACGTCAGCCAGCGAATGGGGTACGCGTCCACAGCTCGGAGGTGTCGTTGGCGCTGGCGCCGACGGCCGAGCCGGACAGCGAGACCACACCGATCGACCCGGGGAAGCCGCGCAATTCAACGTCGCCATGGGAGGTGGCGATCACACCTTCGGGCAGCTGATCGAGCTGCATCGAGGGCAACAGCACTTCGAACGGGGCGGCGACATCACACAGCCGCGACGCCATATTGACGGCGGAACCGATGTAGTCATCACCTTCGAACAGCAGCGCGTAGCCAGCAGCGATACCGACGCGCAGTGACAACGGAGCGCAGACATCGGCAGAGCGACGGCCCAGATCGAGAGCGAACTGGATTCCTGCCGTGTTGTCGACCGAGACCGCCATCAATCCGTCGCCGAGCCATTTGGCGATGCGCACGCCGGTTTCGCTGGCGACCTCGCGGGCCAGGCTGCGGAACGCGCTGAGTATCCGGCCAGCGGCGTCGTCGCCGAAGGCCGCGGTGTAATTGGTAAAACCGGACAGGTCGGCAAAAACGAAGGTCCGCGGCACTCGCACGGTGAACAGGCTACGGCGTGCTGCAGCCGTGTGCTGGTATCGCGAACGCTAATGACCCGGCACGGAGCGTTCGGTAGGGTTCGGCTATGAGGCCGCGGTTTACCTATTCGCGCTGGGATGGGACGCAGCAGGGGTTTGACCTGGATGCCTTGTCGGTGTTGGACCAGATCACCGACGATCTGCTGTATCACGGCGATATCAATGCCGCCTTGCGCCGGCTGATGAATCAAGGACTGCGCGACCGTGACGGGAATCACAGCGCCGGACTACGCGAGCTGTTGAAGCAGATTCGCCAACAGCGTGGCGACATCTTGGAGCGCAGCGATCTCGGCGGCGTCTATGCCGAGCTCAACGATGCGCTCAACGACATCGTCGACGAGGAGCGCCACGCTGTGGATCGTGCCCGCGCCGAGGCCGAGCGCAGCGGCGATGAGCGCCGTGCCGAGGCGGGGCGGCAGGCAGCCGATGACCGTCAGTTCCGCTTAGACATGTTGCCCAACGATCTGGCCGGCAAGGTGCGCGAACTGCAGGCCTACGACTTCGAATCGGCCGAGGCCCAACGCCGCTTCGAAGAACTGCTCGACAAGCTCCGTCAGCAGCTGATGCAGCAAACGGTCGACCAGATGTCGTCAGCGGTGCAGAACATGTCACCCGAGCAGATGGCCCGGATGAAGGACATGATGGCCGCGCTGAACGAGATGTTGGAGCGTCGCCAACGCAACGAAGACCCGCGCTTCGACGAATTCATGGAGCAGTACGGCGACTTCTTCCCGGAGAACCCACAGACGCTGGACGAGTTGCTCGAGCAGATGGCCCGGCGAATGGCGGCGATGCAATCGATGCTCAACTCGATGACGCCGGAGCAGCGCGCTCAGCTGCAACAGCTGTCCGATCAGCTGCTCGAGGACATGGATCTGCGCTGGCAGATGGATCAGCTGGGTCGCAACCTGCAGTCGATGTTTCCGCAGATGGGCTGGGATCAGTCGTACGACTTCGAAGGCGGTGATCCGATGGGGATGGCCGAGGCGATGCAGGCGATGCAGCAACTTGGCGATCTGGATCAGCTGGAGAAGATGCTTGGCGGCGCGCCCAGCCCTGGGGCACTGGCCGAGGCCGACATGGACCGGGTGCGCGACCTGTTGGGCGACGATGCCGCGGATTCGCTTCAGCGCCTCGCTGAACTGGCGAAGATGCTCGAGGATGCCGGGCTGGCCAATCAGAAAGACGGCCGACTACAGCTGACGCCAAAGGGTCTGCGCCAGATCGGCAGCAACTCGTTGCGTGATCTGTTCGGTGCGTTGTCGAAAGATCGCGCCGGGCAACACCCGCAGCATCGCCGCGGGCAAGGCCATGAGCGCAGCTTCGAAACCAAACCGTACGAATACGGCGATCCGTTCAACCTGGACCTGCAGCGAACGATCCGCAACGCCCTCCGTCGATCCACCGGCACCCCGGTGCGTCTGCGCGCCGACGACTTCGAGATCGAACAAACCGAACACATGACGCGTACCTCGACGGTGCTGATGCTCGACCTGTCGCAGAGCATGATGATCCGCGACAACTTCGTGCCGGCCAAGAAGGTGACGATGGCGCTCCACGCGTTGATCTCGTCGCAGTTCCCGCGCGACTACCTCGGGATCATCGGCTTCGCCTCCGTGGCTCGCGAGCTGAAGGTCGCCGAACTGCCCGAGGTGGGTGTGGACGTGCAGTGGGGCACCAACATGCAGCACGGCTTCGCCTTGGCCCGCCAGATGCTCAACCGCCAGCGCGGCGGAACGAAGCAGATCGTGATGATCACTGACGGGGAACCGACGGCGCACATCGATCCGGTCTACGGGGTGGCCTTCAACTATCCGCCGACGCGCGAGACGGTCGAGGCGACATTCCGCGAGGTCGTGCGCTGCACCCGCGACGAAGTACGGATCAACTCCTACGTCCTCGACGTCAACGACTACTTGCGGGCGTTCATCGAACAGCTGGCATCGATCAACCGTGGGCGGGTGTTCTATACGACTCCTGATCGGCTTGGCGAGTACGTGTTGGTCGACTACCTCGACAACCGAGGCACCAGGACGCACCGCCACGCCGGGTGACCGACGGGTAACCGCGCCACGCGCCGGCGCCCTTCGTAAGAGTGCTGCTACAGGATTTCTGAAATCCCCCCTTGCGCTACCCGCATGTGATAGGGGAGAATACCAACGTTGTAATTACATGGTCGTCAGTGCATGATCATCCACCCGCATACTGCCGGGTTGATGACCCGGCAGCTGGCGGTCAGGGAGGCACCATGACCATCGAACTCAACGTTGAACAACAGAATTGGCAGGATGAGGCGAACTGCCTCGGTGTCGATCCCGACCTTTTCTTCCCCGAGCGAGGCGCGTCGACGCGCGAGGCCAAGGAAGTCTGCCGCGGTTGCGTTGTCCGTCTCGACTGCCTGGAATACGCGTTGGTCAATGGCGAGAAGTTCGGCATCTGGGGCGGACTCAGCGAACGCGAGCGTCGCCGCCTGCGTCGCCAGCGGGCGCAGGCCACGCGGCGAACCAGCGCGTAGATTTCACCCGGTTGCGCCTCGGCCGCCCAGCGCACCCATCGATTGGGGTGGTACCCTCGGCCCATGTTCGCATTCGATCTTGGTGGCCCCGAACTGATCATCATCCTCGTGTTGGTGCTGGTGTTGTTTGGCGGTTCCCAGCTTCCCAAGTTGGCCAAGAACCTCGGTCAGGCGCAGAAGGAATTCAAAGACGGCCTGTCAGCCGGCGAGCGCGAAGCGGCCGAGAACGCGGCCAAGCGTGCCCAGGCCGAGGCCCTTGCCAAGAATGCCGACGAGGCCAAGCTCGCCGCGGCGAAGGCCGAGGTGGCTCGACTGGAAGCCGAAGCTAACCGCAGCACCCCGATCGACGACGTCTAACGCGTCACCGCTTGCTTGCGGCGCTTCAGAATCCGCCGGCGCTCGCGTTCGCTGCAACCGCCCCACACGCCGTGCTCGATGCGCTGTTCAAGGGCATATTCCAAGCACTGCTCAGCCACCGGGCAACCCTGGCAGATCTTGCGCGCCCGATCGACGCCGACGCCGTCGCTCGGGAAGAACACCGCCGGGTCGTACAGGCGACAGTTGCCGTCTGCCATCCATGCGGTTGCGTAGTCACTGTCGAGCGGCGCCCCGGAACGCAGCTCGGCAGAGCGCTGGGTGATCGGTGCTGTCTTCGAACGGTGCATGTCGGTTCTCCTCTGAGCTGACCGTTGCCGGTGAGCTCGTCGTGTGCGCCCGCACCCGGCCACCGTATCTGCCCGGGTCGATCAGATCCCGGCGCTTTCCGATCGCGGCTGGTAACGGTTAGCTATTTAGACGTCTGAGCACCTCGGTTCGGTTCCCCGAATCGCAGATTCTCACCGAACGTTTACCTTTGGACCTCGCCAGTAGCCGCGCCGGACGACGCCGAATTCGCTGCGGCGAGCGCCTCGACAAACTCGGCGATCAGTTCGTTGCTTGGTTGGTATCCGGAGAAGTTGACGCACACCCGCTGGGCTCGGCTGCTGTAGCGGCGGACGAGCTCGGCGGCGCAGTGCTGCGGCGTGCCCCACACGCCGATCGTTTGCATCATCTCGTCGGAGACCATCTCGCCAAGCGTGGACCACTCACCGCGCTTGGTCAACCCGTTCAGCTCGGGTTGGAGATCCTCCCAGCCTTCTGCCTCCAGGACCGAACGATAGGCCGGGGTCGAGGCGTAGAAGGCGATGTTGAACTTGATCGCCCGGGCTCGTTCGAGTTCCTCGTCGGTGCGCCCGATGCCGGCGATGATCTCCACCGTGATCTCATACTCGGACGGGTCGCGCCCTGCGGTGGCCAGGCCGCGGTCGATTGCCGGCAAGGTCCGCTCGTTCATGTGTCGCTCGGTGTTGAACGGCATCACCAGCACGCCATCGGCGACCTCGGCGGCCATCTCGTTCATCCGCGGTCCCAACGCGCCGACCAGCACCTTCGGTGGGCCATACGGGTTGGGTCCGGGGCTGAACGCCGGGGTCATCAGCGTGTGCGTCGTGTAGTCGCCGCGGTAGTTCAACCGGGTGCCGTTGTTCCACGAGTCGAAGATTGCTTTGATCGCTTCGACCCACTCGCGCATGTGCGCAACCGGTCGGCCCCAGTTGGCCCCGAAGCGCTTCTCGACGTGGGCTTGCACCTGCGTTCCGAGACCCAGCCGGAAGCGCCCTTTGGACAGCAACTGCAGGTCGTTCGCGGTGGTGGCCAACACCAGTGGGCTGCGCGGAAAGGCAACCGCGATGTTGGTCATCAGATCCAGCGACGTGGTGGACGCTACGGCGGTCAACGGCATGAACAGGTCGTGGCCGTCTTCGTAGGTGAATGTCCCGTCGACGCCCAGGGACTCCAGTAGCCGGGCACGTTCGGGGGCCGTATCCGCGGTGGAGGTCAGAACCAGATCGAGTTTCATCCGTGCCATGGCAGGACTGTACGCGTCCCGGGGGTCGGCCAAGCAGGGCGGCTAGGATGGCCCGCTATGAGTGATCTCCCTGTCGAACCGCCGCGTGCTCACGCGCGCATCGTCTATTTGGGCCCCGTGTCGCCGCATTGGGAGGTCTACGGCGACTACGGCGACCGCACGCTGTTGGAAGAATTCCGCAACCGGGTCCTGGCCCGCCTGGTTCTGCTGCCACGCGACGATCCGCAATTCCGCCGCAACCGTGAGCGCATCGTTCGCGATGCCGAACGCGAACGGATCACGATCGAATGGGACCTGGGCATCGTCGAGGACGGCGCCTAGATCGTCATCCACCAATCGTTCCTCGATCGTGATGAGGCCAGGCTGATGTCGACGCCGTTGATCAATCGCGAAGTCAGTTGGCTGGATTTCAATCAGCGCGTCCTTGAACTGGCCGACGAGCCGGGAATCCCGCTGCTCGAACGGCTGAAGTTCATCGCCATCTGTTCGTCGAACCTCGATGAGTTCTTTCAAGTGCGCGTCGCTGCGTTGAAGGATCAGGTGGCGGCGGGCATGGTGACGCCCTCGGCCGACGGATTGACTCCCGCCGCTCAACTGGCCGAGATCGGCCGCGAGGTTGCCGAGTTCGTCGCTCGTCAAGAGGCCGTGTTCCTCGACCGGGTGATTCCGGCGCTGCAACAGCACGACGTGCATATCGTGCCGATGTCGGCGCTGACACCCGCCGAAACACGCTGGCTCAGCCAGGAGTTCCAGCAGCGAATGTTCCCGGTGCTCACCCCCTTGGCGGTCGACCCGGCGCACCCGTTCCCGTACATCTCCAACTTGGCGCTCAGCCTGGCGGCTACCGTCACCGACCCAGAAACAGGCGAACGGCGTTTCGCCCGCGTCAAAGTGCCCAACGTCTTCCCACGCCTGATCGAGATCCGCGGGCGGCGCAAAGGACGGCGTTTCGTCTTGGCCGAGGATGTGATCAGCGCGCACCTGCACACCCTGTTTTCTGGGATGGTGATCGAGGAGCAGGCGGTGTTCCGAGTAACGCGCAACGCCGACCTGACGCTGGAGGACGAGGAAGCCGACGACCTCCTGGCGGCGGTCGAGATGGAGCTGCGCAAGCGCCGCTTCGGCGGGGCGGTACGGCTTGAGGTGCAGGAGTCAATCAGCGAGGAGTTGCTCGAGCTGTTGATTCGCGAGCTGAACGTCGAGCCTGCCGACGTGTACACGATGCGCGGTCCCGTCGATCTGACCGGCATGTTTCAGCTGGCCTCGATCGACGATCCCGAGCTGCGCGATACGCCGTGGCTGCCGCTGACCGCGTCACGCATCGCCGCTGCCGAGGCGGCCGACCGGAGCATCTTCGACGTGGTGCGCGAGCGGGCGCTCACGGTGCATCATCCGTACGAAAGCTTCGCCAGCAGCGTCGAGGCATTCATCGCCGAAGCCGCCGACGACCCGCGCGTCCAAAGCATCAAGATGACGATGTACCGCGCTGGCGGCGACAGCCCGATCGCCCGCAGCCTGATGCGCGCCGCCGAGCGCGGCGTGCAGGTGGCCGTGTTGGTCGAGCTGAAAGCGCGTTTCGACGAAGCGACGAACGTCGGTTGGGCGAAAGCGTTGGAACGCTCGGGCGTGCACGTGGTCTACGGCCTGGTTGGGCTGAAGACCCACGCCAAGACCACCCTGGTGGTGCGCAACGACGACGACGGCCTTCGCCGCTATTGCCACATCGGCACCGGCAACTACAACTCGAAGACCGCCCGGCTGTACAAGGATTTTGGCTTCCTGACCTGCGACCCGCACATCGGTCACGATGTCAGTCAGCTGTTCAATCACCTCACCGGGTACAGCCGGTCGCAGGAATACGAATCGTTGCTGGTCGCCCCGAAATACCTGCGCAATCAGCTCTACGACCTGATCGAACGGGAGAAGTCGCTGGGTCCAGAGGGACGGATCACGGCGAAGATGAACTCGATCGCTGACGCTGGCATGGTCGAGGCCCTGTACGACGCGTCTCGCGCCGGGGTGCGCATCGACCTGGTGGTGCGCGGGATCTGCTGCCTCCGTCCCGGCGTACCGGGAATGAGCGAGAACATCACGGTGCGTTCCGTGCTTGGCCGGTATCTCGAGCATTCGCGGATCATCCGCTTCGCCCACGGTGGCGACAACAACACGCCGTTGTTCGTCATCGGCAGCGCCGATTGGATGGGCCGCAACCTCGACGGCCGAGTCGAGGTGATGGTGCCGGTGAGCCACCCCAAGCATCAGCTGTGGCTCGACAAGATGTTCGAAATCTTGCTTTCGCCCGACATCGTTCGTTGGGAGTTGGACCCCGACGGGGAATGGACGCGCCACGGCGACCCCGACTTTTCGGTGGCCGACGGGCAGGCCCGCTTTTACCAGTGGGTGCGCGACCGCCAGCGGCACTGATTTGCCCGTGGTTCGGCTGGCGTTCACTCCCCGTTTACCGATTCGCTGCCCGACGGTTAACTTGCATTCGTACCGTCGGCGGCGATGATCCAGCCGAAAGCCCAGCCAACGGCGCAACGGGACCAGGAGGAAGCCGTGGTGAACAGCGAACAACTGACCGACCCGTCAGTCGAGCTCGCCCGGGTCGAACGGCCGACGGTCGTCGACCGCACGTGGCTCGCCACGGATTACGACGCGGTCCCCGGTCCAGCGATTTTCGACGTCAAGGCGCTGGAGGTCTACTACGGCTCATTTCGCGCCGTGCGCGAGGTCGACCTGGTGATCCGCGAGCACGAGATCACCTCGTTCATCGGGCCGTCGGGCTGCGGCAAGAGCACGGTGCTGCGCTGCTTCAATCGGATGAACGACCTGATCCCCGGTGCTCGAGTGGGTGGATCGATCGACTACCACGGCCTCAGCCTGTACGACCCGGAAATCAACCCCGTCGAAGTTCGGCGGCGGATCGGGATGGTCTTTCAAAAGCCGAACCCGTTCCCGAAGAGCATCTACGACAACGTCGCCTACGGTCCTCGCCTTGCGGGGATCAAGAAGAAGTCCGAACTGGACGACATCGTCGAGCGCTCGCTGCGCAGCGCGGCGCTGTGGGACGAGGTCAAGGATCGCCAGAAGGCCTCCGGACTCGGTCTGTCTGGTGGGCAACAGCAGCGGCTGTGTATCGCCCGGGCGATCGCCGTCGAGCCGGAGGTCATCCTGATGGACGAGCCATGTTCGGCACTTGACCCGATCGCCACGACGCGCATCGAAGAGTTGATGCAGGAGATCAAGCAGCGCTACACGATCGTGATCGTCACCCACAACATGCAACAGGCCGCGCGGGTCAGCGATCGTGTCGCCTTTTTCACCACCGAGGTCAACGAGGAGAACGACCGGCGCACTGGGGTGCTGGTCGAATATGCCCCAGCAAGCGTGATCTTTTCCACGCCTGGCGATCAACGCACCGAGGCCTACGTCACCGGGAGATTCGGATGAGCAGGGATTTGCGCAAGTCGTTCAACCACGAGCTCGACACAGCACGCTCCGAACTGGCTCGGTTGGCCGCATCGGTCACCGAGGCGATTCCGCGGGCCACGGCCGTGCTGCTCGACGGCGATCTCGAAGGCGCGGACTACATCATCCGCTCCGATGACGAGATCGACGCTCGCTCGCTGGACTTGGAGGAGCTGTGTCTGCGAATCCTGGCGCTGCAGGCGCCGGTGGCAACCGATCTGCGTCAGGTCGTCGCACTGATGAAGATGAACGCCGAGGTCGAGCGATCGGGCGATCTGGTGTGCAACATCTGCAAAGCGGCGCGTCGGATTTACGGGCACGAACTTGACCCCAAGTTGCGCGGCATCATCGCCAAGATGAGCGAGCAAGCGCAGCAGCTGTACACCGCAGCGATCGAGTCGTTCGTCGAAAACGACAGCGCCAAAGCCGCCGCACTGAACGACATGGACTCGTTCCTTGATGGCTTGCAGCGCCAGTTCGTGCACAGCATCTTCAAGATTCACGCCGCCGGCCAACTGGACATGCAAGTGGCCGTGCAATTGGCGATCGTCGCCCGCTTCTACGAGCGGATCGGCGACCACGCCGTGAACATGGGAGAGCGGGTCAGCTTCATCGTCACCGGCGCGATCCCGCAACACAAGTCCGCCACGTCGGTGCAGCACAGTGACGACACAGCCGAGTTTGAAACGATTCTGACCGAGGACTCGTGAGCTGGATCTTCCGCTCGGCTGACCAGCGCAGCGAGCTGCAGCGCCAGCTCACCCACGCGGCCCGCCAGTTGGAGGCCTGCGCCGACGAGATGCAGCGACTCCGTCGAGCGTTCGACGCGCTCCCGATCGGGGTGATTCTGGCTGCCGCGGACGGTACCAAGGTGTTGCGCAATCCGGCGGCCGACTCGTTGACGGGCCACGCCCGCGTCCTGGTTTCCGAGAGCGCCGACCGCCACCTCCGTCAGGCAGCGACTGGACAAGCCAGCGGGCAACGTGTCGAGTTCTACGGGCCGCCCCGCCAGGTGGTCAACGTCAGGGCGATCCCGCTTCCCGGCGGCGGTGCTTTGGCGACCATTGAAGACGTCAGCGAACGTGCCCGGTTGGATGCCGTGCGCACCGACTTCGTCGCCAACATCAGCCACGAGCTGAAGACCCCGGTGGGTGCACTCGCCGTGCTGGCCGAGGCGATGGCCGACAACGACGATCCGCCCACCACCCGCCGGCTTGCCGAGAAGATGATCGACGAGGCGCACCGTGCCTCGCGCACGATCGACGATCTGCTCGAACTGTCGCGCATCGAACTGGGTGGTGCCGCGGTGCGCGAAGCGGTCGACGTCGACGACCTGTTGGAGCAGGCCGTGTCGCGCAACCGGATCGCTGCCGAGCATCGTCAGGTGCGCATCACCGTGCATCGCAACACAGGGCTGAAGGTCATCGGCGATAGTCGCCAACTCAGCTCAGCATTGAACAACCTGATCGATAACGCGGTGAAGTACAGCGACACCGGCCAGACGGTCGAGATCGACGCAGCGCCGGCAGGCGAGTTCGTGGCGATGACCGTCAGCGATCGTGGCGCTGGTATCCCCGCGAAGGACATCGACCGGATCTTCGAGCGGTTCTACCGCGTCGACCGGGCACGCAGCCGGTACACCGGCGGCACCGGGCTGGGCTTGTCGATCGTCCGCCATGTGGCAACCAACCACGGTGGCGTGGTCAGTGTGGAATCCCGCGAGGGTGAAGGCAGCACCTTCACGCTGCGCATCCCAAGCTTTGAAGGGTAGGTCGAGTGCAACAACCGATGGTCCTGGTCGTCGAGGACGAGCCGAGCTTTGTCGAAGCGTTGACGATCGGACTGACCCGCGAAGGGTTCCGCGTCGAAGTCGCGGTCGACGGCATGGAAGCGTTGCAGCGTTTCGACATCGTCCGACCCGACCTCGTCCTGTTGGACGTGATGCTCCCCAAGGTCAGCGGCGTCGATGTTTGCCGCCAGCTGCGCAAGAAGAGCCGAGTACCGATCATCATGGTGACGGCCAAAGGCGCGGAGATCGACACGGTCGTTGGCTTGGAGGTCGGTGCCGACGATTACGTCACCAAGCCCTACCGAATGCGCGAGCTGGTGGCGCGGATGCGTGCCGTGATGCGCCGCGTCCCTGACCTGGCTGGCGCTGATACGTCGCTCACCGAAGGCTCGCTGACCGTGGGTGATGTGTCGCTGGATCCCGATGAACACCGTGTGCTGATCGGCGGCGAGGAAATCACCATGCCGCTGAAAGAATTTGAGTTGCTCCATCTCTTGCTGGTCAATGCCGGTCGGGTCTTGCCACGCGAAACGCTGATCGATCGGGTGTGGGGCAGCGACTATATCGGCGACACCAAGACACTGGACGTACACATCAAACGGCTGCGTTCCAAGGTTGAGCCCGAGCCGGCGAACCCGACGCGGATCGTGACGATTCGCGGCCTCGGCTATAAGTACGAGCGACCGCGTCGCTGAGGAAGCACGAGTCGCGTGGCCGCTTCAGGCCGCGGGGTCGCGACCTACGATGCGGATGTGACTGATCGCGGCCGACACCGACCGGGTGCTCGACCCGTCACCGCGACGCGTCGCGAATCTCCGTTTCGGCGGATGGCGATCACCCATTCGCTGATGGCCTTAGGCGATGTGGCGATGGTGGTGTCATTGGCCAACTCGTTCCTGTCCGTCGACGCCAATGCGGCGCGCGGCAAGGTGCTGCTGTATCTGGTGGTCAGTTTCGCCCCGTTTGCCGTGGTGGCCCCGCTCATCGGGCCGTTCGTCGACCGGGCGCGTGGTGGCCGACGATTCATCATTCAGCTGACCAGCGTCGGTCGGGCGGTGGCCTACCTCTTGCTGATCGGATCGATCGACTCGATACTGATGTTCCCGCTGGCCTTCGTGTGCATGGTGCTGCAGAAGACCTACGGGGTGTCGAAGTCGGCGTTGGTTCCCTCGGTGGTGGGCAGCGACGATGAACTTGTCGAGGCGAACAGCAAACTCGGATTGTTCTCCGGCATCGTCGCTGGCGCGGGGGCGATCCCGCTTGGGGTCTTGTCGCTGATTTCGCCGAAAGTGAGCCTGGCCGCTGGCGCGCTGATCTTTGCCGCCGCCACGATGTCGGCCCGACGGTTGCCACGCGATGTTGTGGCCGCCCAACCGGCCCGGCGCGATGAGCAACAAGAGCTGCGTCAACCGCGCCTGGTGATGGCGGCCAGCGCCTTGGGCCTGATTCGAGCCTCGATCGGCTTCTTGTTCTTTCACCTCTTCTTTTGGATTCGCACCGAGCATTACCCCACGTATTGGCTGGGGCTGGCGGTTGCCTCGGTCACGATTGGGGTGATGATCGGCAACGCCGTTGCCCCGATCCTGCGCCGCAGGGTGAGCGAAGAGGTGATGTTGATTGGCTCGCTGGCGATGGTCGGTGTGGCCGGGCTACTCGCCGCCGTCGCCGGGGGAGTCGGCGCTGCCGTCCTGTTGTCGACCACGGTCAACGTCGCCGCGGCGATCGGGCGGATGGCATTCGAGTCGATCGTCCAGAACTCGGCTCCCGACGCCAACCGTGGCCGGGCCTTCGCCCAGTTCGAGACCCGCTTCCAGCTGTCGTGGGTGATCGGTGGGGTGATCGCCTCGATCTTCCTGTTCCCTGGATGGATCGGCTTCCTGATCGTTGGGCTGATCGGCGCATTTGCCACGCTGACGTATCTCGTCGGCGTGCGCGCTGTCCGTGCCGGTCAACCGATTCCCGAAGGGATCGGGGCTCGCGCCCGACGTGGCCTCGTCACCGCCGCGGCGCGCCGTCGACAAACGCGCCGACGCCCGGCAGCGAGGCGCCTGCCGCCAGGTGGCGGTCGCCCGGACCGGCCGTCCGGAACCCTTCGCCCACCAACGCCCGGTTCGCGCCGCGATCCGTGAGAAAAAGCCAGCCGGTTGTTGACCAGCGCGCTACAGCTCGAGGCGGGCGACCCACAGGCCGGGGGCCTCGAACTCGGCGGGTGTTGGCAACGCGCCGGGTACCGACCACAACGCACACAGCTTGGCCTCGCCAACCCGCTCGACCACGCCGGCGATGAACTGCTTGCCGCGCTGGACGTGTTCTTGGTGCAGCTTCAGGCCCAGTAGGCGTTGCACGTAGACGTCCTCGCGGCCGTGTTCGGCGCGGCGTCGGCGCACCGCCTCGGCGATCTGTAACGCGTTGCCGCCGATCAAGCGCACGGCGACGGCGTCGACCAGATAGTCGACACAGCCGATCACCGCGCCGAGGGCTGCATCGAGCCGCGGCTCAAGGGCGCGTTGCTCGGCCGACTGCACCGCGCCGAGGACCACCGAAGGATCGCTAAAGGCCCGCTGGATCGCTTCCATCGGATCTCCGTCAGACCCGTCGACATCATCCACGTCGAGTTCGGCGAGCCGCTCGGTGACCGCCGATGGGTCGGCCCGAAACGCGCCGACGTGGGCGCGAACCAGCGCCGTCAGATCATCGTGCACGGTGCCAAGCGAGAACACGACATGGCCGATCAGTTCTTGAGCGATCACCCACAGGCGCATCTCGTCGGCGGCGATGTTCCAGTCGGCGGCGAACGCCGACACCGATGCGGGCACGACCTGCAGCGACTGATCAGCGCGCGGGATCGGCAGGTCATACTGGCCGAAGGCGTGCTGGGCCATCCGCCCGACCATCGAGCCGATCGCCATGCCCATCATCGACGGGGCCATCATCTTGCTGAGCCCGGCCATCATCGCCATCATCGGATCGGCCGCCGCGTCATCGTCAACATCGGGTTGGTGCGACAGCGACGTGGCCATCTCGGTGAACAGCGGGCGGTAGGCCTCGAGGGTCCGTTGTGCCCACACCGACGCTGTCACCGGGGTGATCTCGGGGAAACTCAGATCCACGTCGCACACATCGCGTACGTGCATCGCCACGATCTGGGCCAACTGGGTGAAGGCGATCCGCTCGCTGGGTTCGACGTTCGGTTCGGAGATGCCGCCGCTGGATGACAGGGCGGCGAACTGGCGGGCCGCCTCCCAATTCAACGGACCCTGCCCGGCCAACGCCTTCGCCAGGTCGCCGAACATCGGCAGATTCGAGAACGGATTGTCGCCGCCGAATGGATTGTCGCGGGGGTGGTTTGGGTCCGGCGGCGGGCCCTGGTCATCGGCCATGGCCCGAGCCTACGGCGTCGGCGAGCGCTAGCGTCAGCGGCATCGTCACACGTCGCCGATCCACCTACACCGCCGCCTCGGTCGGTTCTTCCGCCGATCCGCGACCCATCGTCCCGATCACGGGTGCACGGATCTGGGTCAGCAGCGCTGCGCCGGGAATCGACCAACGTCTTCGCCATCTGTTCAACGCTGCCGACATCAAGCCGCTTACCGATCGCCAAGCGTTGGCCACGGCCGACGTCGTGATCTGGCTGGCCGGGGCCGACGCCGACCGCTTGGCACGTCAACGGCGCAGCGCCTTGGAAGGCTTCGCTGACATGTTGGCCGCGGCGACAACCTGCTCCCACCTGGTGTTGCTGTCATCGGCGATGGTCTACGGCGCGTGGGCCAACAATCCGGTGCCGTTGACCGAGGACGAGATCTTGCGTCCCGCTGGAGACTTCACCCTGGCCCGACAGCTGGCCGCGCTCGAACAGATCGCCGACAACTGGCGCGTCGCCCGCCCCGGCCGATCGGTCGCGGTGCTCCGCCCTGTCACCGCGATGGCGGCCGGCGAATCGGGCGCACTGACCAGCGCGTTGGCCGCGGGTATGGGACGGCGGCTGGGCGAAGAAGACCCGCCCGCTCAGTTTCTGCACCTCGACGATCTCGCTTCGGCGATCATGCTGGCCACCCGCAATCGGCTGGACGGCGTCTACAACGTGGCCCCCGACGGTTGGGTCGAAGGTGCGCGGGTCCGGGCCCTTGCCGGCAAGGTGCCGCGGGTGCGTCTGCCCGATTGGCTGAACCGTGCGGTGATCAGTTGGCGTTGGCGATTCACCCGCGGCCCGATCCCACCGGGGCTGGCCGCGTACATCAGTTCACCGTGGATGGTGGCCAACGATCGGCTGAAGGCCGCGGGGTGGGAGCCGACGGTGACCAACGAACAGACCTATGTCGAGGGCACCGACCAGAAGTGGTGGACGGTGATCTCGCCCAAGCGCCGTCAGGAGATCACGCTCGGTGGGGTTGGCGTGCTGAGCACGGCGACGCTGCTGGCGTTGATTCAGGTAATTCGCCGTCGTCGTCGGCGGCAGCGTCCGTCGGGCAACTGACCGTCGCCAATGGTTGTGCGACTCAGGAACCGAGTTCGTCCATCGTTTGCTGCAAGGCATGCACGAACTGAACGGCGACAACGTTGTTGTCGGACGCTGCGGCGCACAGTCCAATCAGCCTGCCGCCGTCGTCGATGACCGGCTGACCGGCGAGCGCACAGCCGCCAGCGTCGCCGGAGAGGCGAAAGTGGTTGTCGCCGATCTCGCTGATCAGCAGCGGTGTTGCATCGTTGCCGACGTAGGCGCTGGCGCCGAGACGTGCGTCCGCCCCGATTGACAGGCCGGGCGCTGTGAGCGATCCATCGGAGTGGGCGAGGCGCAGGACGGCAATGCCGTGGAGGTCGGCAAAGACGACATGGGCAGCGGAGGTCGACCCATCCGGTAAGCCGATCACGACGTCGTGCTGATCGGCGATCGCCGCCGCAGTGGTCAGCGCCAGGGTTCCACGGGACCCAACCCGCACGGCGATGAATGAGTGCTGTTCGGTGTTCACGGCGGCGGATGCCGAAGCCGGTGACTCCGTTGCCGTCGACGGCCTGGGGGCGACGGACGCGGCGACCGGCGCAGCGACGGATTCGCTGGGTTGGGGCAGAATCCAGTTGAGCAGTTTCACCGGTCGGCTGCTGGTGACCGTGGCCGATGAGTTCGTTCCAGCGTGGGAGGAGAACACGGCCCACAGCACCGTGACCGTCAACAGCCCGCCGAGCACACCGACGACACCGACCAGCCGGCGGCCGATTACCACCGGCGGCTCACTCTGCGCCCAGGCGATGTGGCCGACCTCGGATGGATGACGCCAGACGCGCTCGTGGGCCGGCAGCGGTGCCAACGGGTACAGTCCCTCGAGCCGCGCCTCGTCGTCGCCCTCCATCCGCTCCACCTGCGAGACATTAGCGACGCGATCTGACGCCGTGCGGTCGCGCCTCGTGTCCAGCCGGTGCGCAGCCCGACGCGCACGGCTACGATCCAGGCCGTGCAACCCCCGGAGAACGGTGACGTCTGGCTTGGCTTGAGCCATGTCTCGTTGCCGGCTGCCGAGGCAATGGCCTGGGCGGTGCTCCCCAGTTGCGGCGCGGTCGTCACCTTCGCGGGCACGGTGCGTGACCATGCAGTCGACGGTGAGGGTTCGGTGCGCGATGGCGTCCGTTGGCTCGATTACGAGGCGTATGAGGCGCAGGTCGAGCCAGCACTCGCGGCGATCGAGGCCGAGATCCGCCGTCGGTGGCCGTCGGTCGGGCGCGTCGCCCTCTTGCACAGAACCGGCCGAATCGATCTTGGCGAGGCGGCCGTGGTGGTCGTCGTCAGTGCTGGGCATCGGCCCGCGGCGTTCGATGCGGCCCGCTACGCGATCGACGCGGTCAAGGCCACCGTGCCGATCTGGAAGCGTGAATCCTGGGAGGGCGGCAGCGGTTGGGGCACCGGAGCCAACCCGATGGTCGAGCCCGGTCACGTCGCCTCGCCGGTGACCCGATGACCTGGATCATTCTCGCCGCCATCGTCCTGGTCGCCGCGGCCGTGTTGTTCGCGCTCCGTCGTCGTCCAAGCGACTCGGGGCCGGAATCCTTTCGTCGGCACATCGACGCGTTGTCCCCACAGGCGCGACGCGAAGTGATCGACCGGGTCAATCGTCAGGCGGCGGCTGACAACGCGCCCCCCAAGCGTCCAGGGCGCGACCCCGGCACAACCTCCGGAGACAACACCTGATGGCCCGCGACCTGGCAATCGACCTTGGCACCGCCAACACGTTGGTGTACATGAAGGGCAAGGGCATCGTGTTGAACGAGCCCTCGGTGATCGCCCTCAACCGCCAGACCGGCGAGGTCCTGGCCACCGGCCGCGAGGCGTGGCAGATGATCGGCCGCACGCCCGGTTACATCGTTGCCGTTCGGCCGCTGCGTGGCGGAGCGATCACCGACTTCGAAATCACCGAGCGGATGATCCGGCTGTTGCTGCAACGTGTCGGCGTCAGCCGATTCACCCGTCCGAAGGTGGTCATCTGTGTGCCGTCGGCGATCACCGAAGTCGAGCGCCGGGCCGTCACCGACGCCGCGCGGCGCGCCGGCGCGGCCGACGCCCAGCTGATCGAACAGCCGATGGCCGCGGCAATCGGTGCCGATCTGCCGATCGACGAGCCGGTCGGCAACATGGTGATCGACATCGGCGGGGGCACCAGCGAGACCGCGGTGATCAGCCTGGGCGGGATCGTTGCGCTCGAGGCCGTGCGCGTCGGCAGCTTTGACATCGATGCGGCGATCCAGACGTACGTGCGCCGCGAACATGGCATCGCCATCGGCGAACGTACCGCCGAGGAAGTAAAAGTCGCGATCGGGAGCGCCGAGGTGACCGAAGAAGAAAGCCAAGCCGAGGTGCGCGGCCGCGACCTAATGACCGGTCTGCCGAAGACCGTGATTCTGACGCCCGAGGAGGTCCGCTTCGCGATCGACGATGTCGTCAGCAGCATCACGTCGTCGGTGGTCCGTTGCCTGTCGAAGGCGCCGCCGGAGCTCGCCCAAGATTTCTTGGTCCGCGGTATGTTCCTCGTCGGTGGTGGCGGGCTGTTGCGCGGCCTCGCCCAGCGGATCCAGCGCGAGACGCAGGTGCCGGTGAAGATGTCGAACATGCCGCTCGAGGCTGTGGTGATGGGTGCCGGTCACTGCATCGAGCACTACGACGCCTTGAAGCGGATGTTCATGGGCGCTCGCCGGTGAGGTCACTGGTCGATACGACCGGGGTCTTGGCGGCCGGCTTGGCCGAGATTCGCAAGCAGTTCCAAGTCCCCGCCGAATTTCCGGCCGAGGTCGCTGCGGCGGCCAAATCGGCTGCCCAGCGATCACCTACCGCGCACGTCGACCGCACCGACTGGGGTTTCGTCACGCTCGATCCGGCGATGTCGACGGACCTGGACCAGGCGTTCTTCTTGGAGTCGCGCGGCAACGACATTCTGCTGCACTACGCGATCGCCGACGTCGCCTGGTTTGTTGACGACGGCGATCCGTTGGATGTCGAAGCGTGGAGACGGGGGATGACCCAGTACTTGCCCGACGGCCGGGCCAGTCTGTATCCGCCCGTACTCAGCGAGGCGGCGGCCAGCCTGCTGCCCGATGGGCCGCGCCCGGCGGTGATCTTCTACGTGCTCGTCGATCAGGTCGGTGCGGCACGTCTGGACGGCGCCGAACGAGCGATCATCCGCAGTCGCGCCAAGCTGGCCTACGAGACGGTCACCGACGATGACGTCCCGCCCGAATTTGGCGAATTGTCGCGGCGCATCAACGCCGCCAGCGAGCAGCGTGGGGCGACACGCATCGAACCGGTCGAGCAGGAGGTCAGCGCCCGCCCCGAGGGTGGGTTCGAGCTGACCCTGCGCGCCAACCTGGCCTCCGAGGAACGCAACGCGGCGATGTCGCTGGCCACCAACTTGGCGATCGCCGACGCAATGCTTCGTGCCAACGCTGGCCTGTTCCGCACCATGGACGGACCCGACGATCGCGCCATTCGGCGTTTGCGCCATACGGCTCACGCCTTTGGCATCGAGTGGCCGAAGCAGGTCGATTTGGCCACCTTCGAACGCGGTCTGCATACGGACAACCCCCGCCACGCGGCGATGGTCCTGGCGATCCGTCGCGCCGGCGGACGTGCCGCCTATCAGCCCCTGCACCTCATGCCGGGTTCGACGGCAAGTCCGCCGTGGCATGCGGCGATGGCGGCAACCTATGCCCACGCCACCGCACCGCTGCGTCGACTGGCCGATCGATATGTGGTGCAGGCGGCGCTGGCCTTGGGGTCAGGGCAGCCGATTCCGGACGCGGTCGTCGAGGCGTTCGAACGTCTGCCAGAACCGATGGCGCGGGCTGAGTCGTTGGGTCACAACATCGACCGCGCCGTGGTTGACCTGGCGGAGGCCGCGGTGCTGCATGGCCGCGAAGGCGACACCTTTGCTGCGGTGGTCACCGACACCGACGAACGTGGAGCGCGTATCCAATTGACCGATCTGCCAATCGTCGCCCGGGTCGACGCCAAATCCGTCCAACCCGGCGACCACCTGCGCGTCAAGCTCATCGAGGCCAATACCGCCACTAGATCGATCACCTTCAGCCGCGTCGCCTAGCCACCGCAGCGCGGGTCGCGACGATCACTCGTATCGTGGCAGGCCGTGAAGACGCGCACCCTGCTGCTGCTGGCCGTGACCTGCGGGCTGGCGATCTTGCTGGCCGGCGGGATCCAGTTGCTGCGCGTCGCCAACCAGCAGAGTCCGGCCAAGCCGCTGGCGATCGGTCAATCGGCCAAGGTTGGCGATGCCACAGTCACGGTCGATGCCGTCGACACCAGCGACGCCGAGCTGACCGTGACCATCCGGGTCAGCGGGGTCGATGACGGCAACGGCGGGGCTGGGTTTACGTTGGTCACAGATCAACCGATGGCGCCCGTCGACAATGACTGCACGGCTTTTACTGTGGCCGAGCGTCGCTGCCAGATGCGCTTCGCGCTTGGCGCGACCCGCTCCCAGGCTCGGGTTCTGGTGTTCTCTCGCGCCACTGAGCTGATCCGCTGGAATCTGAACGTTCCCGCCGCTCGACCCTGATCTGGCCCTGTCCAGGGCAGACAATCCGCGGCTACGGTTGACGGGGCACGTCCCCTGCCACCCAATCGTTCATTACCCGGAGCACCATGACTGACCAGGCCAATTCAACCGACACCGACCGCTTCGACATTGTGGTCATCGGCGGTGGGCCGGGCGGTTATGGGGCGGCGCTCTACGCCACGTCGGCTGGACTGCGCGTCGCCGTGGTCGAGAAAGACGCGATGGGTGGCACCTGCCTGAACCGCGGCTGCATCCCGGCCAAAGCGTTCTTGGAAACCGCAGCCGTCTACCGCCACGTGGCTCACGCCAGCGACTTTGGGATCAATGCCAGCGCCCCGACGGTGGATTTCGCCACGTCGCAGGCGCGCAAGCAAAAGATCGTTGACGACACCGTCGGCGGACTGACCAAGTACATGCAGTCGAAGAAGATCACGATCCTGTCCGGCGTCGGCAGGCTCGGGGCCAATCGGACGGTCTCCGTGGAACACAACGACGGGACCCGCTCGACCATCTCCGGCGACAGCGTGATCCTGGCCGCTGGCTCGGTACCGCGGATGATCCCTGGCTTCGAAGCCGGCGGGCCGGTGATGTCCAGCGACGAGGTGCTGTTGCTCGACCGTGTCCCTGAACGGATCGCCGTCATCGGGGGCGGGGCGATCGGTTGCGAATTCGCCAGCACATTCGCCGATCTTGGGTCGCAAGTGACGATCCTCGAGGGGCTCCCGAAGATCCTCCCAGGACTGGACACCGACGTGGCCAACGTCGTCGTACGCAGCTTCAAGAAGAAGAAGATGGATATTCGCACCGGCGTGAAGGTCACCGGGCATACACCCACTGGCAACGGCGGCACCACGGTCCACCTTGGGGAGAACGACTCGATCGAGGTCGACGCGGTGGTGGTCAGCGTTGGTCGTCGGCCGTTTGCCGACCAGCTCGGTCTGCAGGGCACCGCGGTGAAGGTCACCGAACGAGGCTTCGTTGAAGTCGACGAGTACTGCCGCACCGGCGAGCCGAACGTCTACGCCATCGGCGACCTGATCAATACTCCGCAGCTGGCCCACGTCGGCTATGCCGAAGCGATCCTGGTGACCAAAGTGATCCTTGGCGAACACGCCAACCCGGTCGATTACGGCCGGGTTCCGTGGGCGATCTACTGCCATCCCGAAGTGGCCTTTGTCGGGATGAGCGAAGAAGCGGCCAAGGAAGCGGGCCACGATGTGATGGTCGCCAAGCATCAGTTCCGCTCGAACAGCCGGGCCAAGATCCTCGGCGAGATCGACGGGCTGGTCAAGGTGATCGCCAAGAAGGCCGCCGACGGAACCGCCGGACAGGTGCTGGGTGTGCATATGGTCGGCCCGTGGGTCACCGAGCAGCTCAGCGGCGGCTACCTGGCCGTCAACTGGGAGGCCACCGTGCCCGAGATCGCCGAGTTCATCCAACCCCACCCAAGCCTCAGCGAACTGTTCGGCGAGACCGTCCTGTCGCTGACCGGTCGAACATTGAACGTTTAACCATCATCCCACGCTGGCGGACCTCGGTCCGCCCCGATCCTCACGAGGAGCGCCATCCACATGGCTGAAGTCAGTCTGCCGCAGCTCGGCGAAACGGTTACCGAAGGCACCATTACCCGCTGGTTCAAGCAGGTCGGCGACAGCGTCGGGATGGACGAGCCGTTGTTCGAAGTGTCCACCGACAAAGTCGACACGGAAGTTCCCTCGCCGGTCGCCGGTGTCTTGAGCGAGATTCGCGTTCCCGAAGGTGACACCGTCCCGGTGGGCACCGTGATCGCGGTTGTCGGCGATGGTGCGGCCTCGGCCGCCGAGGCCGCACCACCCACCGCTGAGGCCCCGCCAACACCTGCCGAAGCGCCCGCTGCCGAAGTGCCCGCTGCCGAAGCCCAGGCTCCGGCAGCATCGGCTCCGGCGGCACCGTCCACTGTCGACACCCCAGCGCCGGCTGACGGCGGCGGGCAGCCCGAGGGCGCCTCGCTGGTGTTATCGCCGGTGGTCCGCCGGCTGGTCGCCGAACACCAACTCGATCCGGCGTCGATCACCGGCACCGGGCCCGGCGGTCGAATCACCCGCGACGACGTGCTGGATCACATCGACTCGTTGGCCGGCGGCGGTGCCCAGCCGGCACCGGCCCCCGCTCCCACCGCCACGGCAGCCGCGCCGGCGCCAGCGGCTGCCGCGCCAACACCCCCCGCCCCGCCCGCCGCACCATCCCCATCCCCGGCCCCCACCCCGGCCCCCACGCCAGCTCCTGCTCCTGCTGTTGCCGCAGCGCCCGCCGCGCCCGAGGCGACACCACAGCCTGGACAGCGCGATACGACGATTGCCCTGTCGAAGATCCGCCAGATGACGGGCAACCACATGGTCGCCAGCAAGGCCACCAGCCCGCACGCCTTCAGCGTCGTCGAAGTGGACTACGCCAACGTCGACATTGCTCGACGAGCCGCCAAGGACCAGTGGAAGCAGGCCGAAGGGTTCTCCCTGACCTATCTGCCGTTCATCGCCCGGGCGGTGATCGATGCGCTTGCCGAGTTCCCCCACCTGAACGCCAGCGTTGGCGACAATCAACTGATTGTGCACAACTACGTCGATCTGGGCATTGCCGTCGATCTCGATTATCAGGGCCTGCTCGCTCCGGTCGTGCGCGGCGCCGACGGCAAGCGGTTACGGGCGATTGCCCGCGAAATCAATGATCTGGCCACGCGCGCTAAGACCCGCAAGTTGGGCCCTGACGAGATCACCGGCGGTACCTTCACCCTGTCGAACAACGGCTCGGCCGGCAGTGTGCTGACGATGCCGATCATCAACCAGCCGCAGGTGGCGATCATGTCGACCGACGCGATCGTGCGCAAGCCGGTCGTCATCGACCTGCCGGATGGCGGCGAGGCGATCGCGATCCACCCGGTGGGCAACCTAGCGATGAGCTGGGACCACCGCGCCTTCGATGGGGCATATGCGGCGCGCTTCCTGGTTCGCGTCAAAGCCGAGCTGGAGGAACGCGACTGGGCGAGCGAGCTGTAGATGACCCTGCGCGTCCGTTGGCTGGGCAACGTTGCCTACCGCGAGGCGCTCGCCGTGCAACGGGCGCTGTTCCGTCACGGACACCACAATCATCTGCTGCTGCTCGAGCACCCGCACGTGTTTACCCACGGGCGGCGCGCTGATCTGAGCCACGTCCACGTCGATCCGCGCACGGTTGGTGCCGAGCTGATCGAAACTGACCGCGGTGGCGACGTCACCTACCACGGGCCGGGGCAGCTCGTTGGCTATCCGATCGTCAGTGTGGCCAATTCACTCGGCGCGCTTGATCACGTCGGTCATGTGCAACGTGTGGTGGTCGACGCGTTGTCCGCGCTGGGCGTTGCCGACGTCGGCACGCTGGCTGACTATCCCGGTGTGTGGGTCGGGGTCAGTGGTCCGCAGCCGCGCAAGATCTGTGCGATTGGTGTCCGTCTCAGCGGCGGCCGGACGATGCATGGGTTTGCGCTCAACGTCGACCCCGATATGCGTTACATGCGCGACTACATCGTCCCCTGCGGTATCGCTGATAAGCCGGTGACCTCGCTGGCCGAAGAGGGCGTCGACGCAACGATGGCCGAGGTGGTCGACGCGGTGGTCGCCGCCGCAGCGGCAGTGTGGGGTGATGGCACGGTGGAACGCCAAGACGTTGCCTGGCGCCATCGCCCCGAGGACTTGTCGGCGTTCTCTCGCGGCGCCGGTCCGGGACGCGTCGTGCGCACCGCCGCTGACCACGCGATCGCCGAGGATCCCAGCCGAACCGCGGGGCACCCGCGGCTGGCGGCGCGGCTGGCCGATGCAGGTGTCGCCAGTGGGTTGGCGATCGGCGCGCGCAAGCCCGATTGGCTGCGCCCCAAAGTCCGACTGGGCGTCGATGTCCTGGCGGTCAAGAAAACGATCCGTGATCACCGGTTGATCACCGTGTGCGAGGAAGCCGGGTGCCCGAACCTCAGCGAATGCTGGGCCGACGGAACGGCGACGTTCATGGTTCTTGGCGAACGATGCACGCGCGCTTGCGGGTTCTGCCTGGTCGATACGCGGTTGCCGATGCCACCGGACCCCGATGAGCCGCGCCGGGTGTCGGCGGCGATCGCCGAGCTTGGTCTTGCCCACGCTGTGCTGACGATGGTCGCCCGGGACGATCTGGCCGATGGGGGCATGGGGCACATCGCCGCTTGTGTCGAAGCGATCCACGAGCAGCTGCCGAGCTGCCGGGTGGAGACGCTGATCTCTGACGCGAAGGGCGACGTCGCCTCGCTGCAGCGGCTGTTCGACGCTCGACCAGACATCGTCAATCACAACATCGAAACCGTCGCCGCGCTGCAGCGTGCCGTACGTCCGTCGGCCGGGTACGCGCGTAGCTTGGGCGTGCTCTCGCTCGCCAAACAAGCAGGATTCACCACCAAGTCCGGACTGGTCGTGGGGATGGGCGAGTCGTCCACCGATGTCGACGGTTGTCTGGTCGATCTGGCGTCGATCGGGGTCGAGATTGTGACGATCGGCCAGTACCTACGCCCGACGACCAACCATCTTCCGGTTGCCCGGTGGGTCGAGCCCGCCGAGTTCACCCGCTGGAAGCAGCTCGGCGAGTCGCTGGGTATTCGACACGTGGAGTCCAGCCCGCTGACCCGTAGCAGCTATCACGCCCGCCAAGCGGCGGCCACTGCGTAGGGACCGTTACGCCCGGGTGGCGTGATGGCGGAGTACTTCGGCGATCGCCACGGTCAGCCCCTCCGCCAGTGGCAGATGCAAGAACTCGTTCGGGCCGTGGGCGTTGCTGCCCGGGCCAAGGACGCCGGTGATCACAAATTGGGCGTCGGGATAGGTGGCTCCCAACATGCCCATGAACGGCACCGAGCCTCCCTCGCCGAAGGTTCGCGCCGGATGACCGAAAGCGATCATCGACGCATCGTCGACCGCCGCGGTCAGCCATGGTGTGGCGGCCGGAGCGTTCCACCCGTTGGCGACGTCGCCAACGGTGAAGGTGACCCGTGCCCCCGACGGCGGGTTCTCCGTCAGCGTGCGTTGCAGCGCGGCGAGCGCCGCGTTGGCATCGGCCGTTGGCGGTAAACGCAGGCTGAGCACCAACTCGGTGTACGGACGCAACACGTTGCCGGCGCTGCCCACCGGGGGAATACCACCGACGCCAGTGATGCTCAACGTCGGCCGCCAGGTGCGCGCCAGCAGCTGCTCGGCGGGGTCGTCGACCATCGGACGGACGCCGGCAACCCACGGGTACACGTCGTGCGCATCGAACGCCGCGGCGGTGTCGTTGGCCTCGGCAACGCGATCGGCCGGGATCTGCACATGGAACTCGTCGAGGAGGATTCGCCCGGTGGCGCTGTCTTCGATTCGATCGAGCAGCTGGCGTGCGACCCGGAACGACGACGGGACGACCCCGCTGGCCTCGCCGCTGTGGACGCCCTCGGTGAGCACGTCGACGCGCAACACCCCCGAGGCCATGCCGCGCAGCGACGTGGTGATCCACATCCGCTCGTAATCCATCGCCCCCGAATCCAGGCAGATCACCAAGCTGGGCATGCCCAACCGATCGCCGATCGCTTCCAGATGGGCGGGCAGGTCGGGGCTGCCGCTTTCCTCGCTGGCTTCGATCAACAGCACGCAGCGCGCCGTCGGGTAGCCGGCCAGATGCGCGGCCTCGATCGCGGTCAACGAAGCGAACAGTGCGTAGCCATCGTCGGCGCCGCCGCGGCCGTACATCTTGTCGCCCTCGACGACGGGCTTCCACGGACCCAAATCGTCACGCCAGCCGATCATTTCCGGCTGCTTGTCCAGGTGCCCGTAGAGCACCACGGTGTCGCCGACCGGACCGCCGTTTGCTGCCGGAATCTCGATCAGGATCAGGGGCGTGCGCCCATCGATCTGGCGCACCTCGATGCGCATCCCGGCGATCTGACGGCGCTGCGCCCAGCCGTGCAACAGATCGACGGCGCGGTCCATATGGCCGTTGGCTTTCCAGTCCGGGTCGTAGGCGACCGAGACGTTCGGGATGGCGATGTAGTCGTGCAAGGTCGGCACGATCTCATCGCGCCAAACGGTGGCGACGTGCTCGGCGAGGCCCGGTGCCTTGTTTTCGCTCATTGCTTCAACTCCATCAGACGATCGATCGTTCGTTCCGCCTCGGCCATCATCTGGCGGACCAGGTCGCCCGCCGGTGTCAACTCGGTGATTCCGCCAGCGGCCTGGCCGGCCGGGAAGAACTCGCGGCGCGGATCGACCGCCGTGCCCGGGGGTTGGCCAAGGTGGTTGACGCCCGCCCGGTATGCCGCCACCAGCTGGGCGGGGAAGGGTTCGATCTGCTCGGGATGGCGGTCGTGATGCGCCGTGTAGTCGTTGGCCAGGACCCGGCAGGTCTTGCCGGTGTACGAGCGGGTCACCACCGTGTCGTCGGCCGCGCTGGCCAACAGCGCGTCCTGGTACCCGTCGACCGTATTCGCTTCCGGGGTGGCGATGAAGCGGGTCCCCATCCACACGCCGTCGGCCCCAAAAGCCAGCATTGCCGCCAGGCCGCGACCATCGAACAGGCCACCGGCAGCAACCACGGGGACACTGTCGCCGACCGCGTCGACCACTTGCGGGACGAGTGCTGCGGTGGCCACCGTGCCGGTGTGCCCGCCAGCCTCGGTGCCCTGGGCGATAACGAAGTCGACCCCGCTGGCTACCGCGGCCACGGCATGGCGGACCTTGCCGCACATGCTGGCGACGAGGATCCCGTTGGCGTGCAACTCGTCGAGGGCATCGCGAGGAATGCCCAGCCCGGCGACAAACAGCGACGCGCCGCCGGTGATCACGTAGTCGATGCCCTTGTCCACCTGCCCGGCGACGGCCTGCAGCAAGTCGACGCCGAACGGCTTGCGTGTCGCGCCGCGCACCAGGGCCATCTGCCGGGGCAGCTCGCCGTCGCCCATCGTGCTGGCCCCAAGGGTGCCCATTCCGCCGGCCTCGCTCACCGCGGCCACGAGCTTGTGGTATGCCACGCCTCCCATCCCGGCGAGCATGATCGGATGCTCGATTCCCAGCATCTCCGTCAAACGTGTGCGCATCAGCCCAGTTTGGCGCGCGCGAAGGGCATCGACCGTCGCAGGATCCGCCGGTGCCAGCGGCGTGGCGTCGCCAGGATGGCGCGCGGTTCGTCTTCGAACATCCACCGGGCGAAGTTGCGTCGTGTCCAATCCGACAGGCCAATAACCCGGATCGCGCCGCGTGCCGCCCACGGCCGGGCCAACAGCTTGTTCAGTCCGACGGACATGCGGTGGTCGGCGAACAGGTCGTGGCGAACCTCGCGGCTGTAGCGCGCCGCGACCTGGTCCGCTGATCCGCCGGCCAGGATCGCCTCGGCAGCAAGCCGACCGGTGACCAACGCCTGGCCGATTCCCTCGCCGGTCATCACGTCGCCAGCGCGGGCAGCGTCGCCAACGAACAGCACCCGGCCGCGGGTCAAGGTGGCCGCGGTGATGCCGCACGGGATCGGCCACGCGGTGTGGCGGCCCTCCAGCTCGAATCCGTCGCCGAGCGCGGCAGCGATGTGTGGCCGGGCGAGCAGGTCGCGCCACAGTCCGGCCATGTCTTGGATCCGCCGTTGCCCGTCACGCAACACGCCGAAGCCGATGTTGGCCCGGCCGCCGGGGAGCGGAAAGCTCCAGGCGTATCCAGGCAGCAGGTCGGGTTCGAACCAGACGATCAGCTGATCGGCGGCCGGCCCGGTGACGCGGTGCGCGTACTGCCGAAAGGCGTGCCATTCGCCGCGGTAGCCGTCGCCGGACAGCCCGAGCAGCTTGCGTGTCGGCGACCATACCCCGTCAGCGGCAACCACAAAGCCGGCGCGAATCTCCCGCCCCACCCAGCTTGGGCGCGATGAATGCGGCTGTGCGTCTGCGTCGCGCCCATGGGGGGTCAGGGTGGCGGTAATGCCGGCCGGGGTGGGCGTGATCGTGGCCAGGGCGAGGCCGTCGATCAGCGTGGCACCAGCCGCCTGGGCGTTGCGGATCACGGCGAGGTCGAGTTCGCGACGCGGGGTCGTGGCCGCGGCGATGCCGTCGCCAGGCAGGCGCATCGTCACGTGGCGGCCAGACGGCGAACGCAGCATCACCTCGGACACCGTCTGCCAGTTCTCGATCGCCGCCGGTTGAACACCAAGGCCTTCCAGCTCGCGCAACGCCAGCGTGGTCAAGCCGTCGCCGCAACACTTGTCGCGCGGGAAACTGGCTTTGTCGACGACCACGACGTGCTTCCCGGAGCGGGCCAGCACGGTGGCTGCTGCCGCCCCCGACGGGCCCGCACCGATCACCAACACGTCGACGACCAACGGCTCACTAGTCGGCCGGGCGTTACCTGACGGGTGAGCGGTGTCGTTGGTCGACGTCATCGCTCAGCAGGCTAAGCCCGACCCCGCCATCGGCCACCGGGTGCGGCGAGCCGAACCGTCACCTCTGGGCGCGGCGCGGAGGGCGCGTTCTACAATCGAGCCATGGCCAAGTTGTGCGAAGGAAGAATCGTCATCGTTACCGGGGCAGGTCGGGGTATCGGGCGTGAATATGCCCTGATGCTCGCCGCCCACGGCGCCCGGGTGGTGGTCAACGACCTGGGCAGCAACGCAGATGGCACGGGTGCTGACGCCAGCCCCGCCCAGCAGGTGGTCGACGAGATCGTCGCCGCCGGCGGCGAGGCAGTAGCCAACGGCGAGAACGTCGCCAGCTGGGAAGGTGCCGAGCGGCTGATCCAGACGGCGATCGACACGTTCGGCGACCTGCACGCCGTGGTCAACAACGCCGGAATTCTGCGCGACCGGATGATGGTCAACATGACCGAGGCGGAATGGGACGCGGTGATCAACGTTCACCTCAAGGGCACCTTCGCCCCCAGCCACTTCGCCGCCGCCTACTGGCGCGACCAAACCAAAGCCGGCAAGACGGTCGATGCCCGGCTGATCAACACCACCTCGGTCAGCGGAATCTACGGCAACATCGGTCAGTCGAATTACGGCGCGGCGAAGGCTGGGATTGCCTCGTTCACCAACATCGTCGCCCTCGAGCTGGCCCGCTACGGGGTGACGGTCAACGCCATCGGCCCCAACGCGCTGACCCGGATGACCGCTGGCCTGCGCTCCGAACCCACCGACGAGGAGCGCGAGCAGTCCTCGCCGCGTTGGATCGCCCCGATCGTGACCTGGCTGGTCTCCGAGGAATCAAAGGGCGTCACGGGCCGGGTGTTCGAAGCCAGCGGCGAGTTGTTGGCAATTGCCCAAGGTTGGGAACGCGGTCCGCGTCACGCGCCGGTCGACGACCCGACCACGCTGGGCCCGATCGTCGAGTCGTTGCTCGCCGAGGCTCGCGGCAATTCGGGAATGGACGGCCGCCCCGGCACCTGGCCGCAGCCGAAGAGCTAAACCGGCGAACAAATGGTGCCGGGTTCCACGATGTACCCGGCACCAGATGGTGTTCGAATGATCAGGCGCGGTAGCGGCACAGACCCTGGTCTAGTACCACCCGGTCGCCGACCGAGGTGGTGAACACCGCCTGGCCGTCGCCGGTCTTCCAGATCTTGATCGTCAGTTCCTCGCCCGGCAGCACGGGAGATGCAAAGCGCCCTTCGACGTGTTCGAAGCGGCTTGCATCGCCGTCACAGAGCGAGTTCAGCAGCGCCCGGCCGGTGAACCCGTACGTGCACAAGCCGTGCAGGATCGGGGCGTCGAACCCGCCGAGCTTGGCAAACGACGGGTCGCTGTGCAGCGGGTTGCGGTCGCCGTTCAAGCGGTAAAGCAGCGCCTGATCCTTCGAGGTCTGGTAGCTGACCGTGTGATCAGGATCGCTGGCCGGCGGCTCGTTTTGCGGGCCCGACGGGCCACGCTCGCCGCCCCAGCCGCCTTCGCCGCGGATGAACAGCGAGGTCGTCGTGGTGTACAGCGGGGCACCGGTTTCCTGGTCGGTGGCGGCCGACTCGATAACGACGACGGCAGCTTTGCCCTTGTCCCACATATTGGCGACCTTGCCGGTGATGTTGACCTTGCCGTCGGCCGGCAGCGCGCCGTGCAGGGTGACGGCCTGGGAGCCGTGGACCAGCATCGCCGGGTTAAAGGTGCCGATGTTGCGCAACGCTCCGGACAGCCCGCCGGTGCCGACGACCACCGGAAAGGTGGGCAGCACTTGTTGGGCGAGATCCTTGGTGTTTTCCGTGGTGTAGGCCAGTTCGTCGGTACCGGCACCGACGCTGACGGCATAGAGCAACGCGTCCTTGCTGGTCCACGATGCGGGGGTGGGTTCGCTGGTATCGCCAACGGAGTCTGGGTTCAACGGCATAGCCATTGTCTAGCAAGCCAGACGAAAGCCCACGAAACGACGTGGGGGCGCGTAACAGCTGACGCGCGTCCCCAGGTGTTACGCGAGGTGGGCGGCCAGGTCGGCGAGGGGGACGTCTTGCTTGGTCCCGGCGCGGCGATCTTTCAGCTCGACCAGGCCATCCGCCAGTCCGCGGCCGACGACGACGATCGTTGGGACTCCGATCAGTTCGGCGTCGTTGAACTTGACGCCGGGGGAGACGCCGACGCGATCGTCGAGCAAGACGCGCCACCCGGCGGCCTCCAACTCGGTGGCCAACTTCTCGGCGGCGGGCAGCTGCGGATCGGTGGGTTTGCCGGTGGCGACGATGTGCACGTCGGCGGGAGCCACGGCGCGTGGCCAGATCAGGCCCTTGTCGTCGCAGTTCAGCTCGGCGATCGCGGCCATCGCCCGGGTGACGCCGATGCCGTACGAGCCCATCGTCACCACCCGCGTCTTGCCGTTTTGGTCCAGCACCGTCAAGCCAAGTGCCTCGGCGTACTTGCGTCCGAGCTGGAAGATGTGGCCGATTTCGATGCCGCGGGCGATCTCCATCGAACTGCCGCAGCGCGGGCACGGATCGCCGGCGTGGATTTCGGCCGCCTCGATCGTGCCGTCGCCGACGAAGTCGCGCCCGGCGACCAGGTTGGAGACGTGCTGTCCGGGCTGGTCGGCGCCGGTGATCCAGGCTGTCCCAGCAACCACTCGTGGATCCAGCAGGTAGCGGATTCCGCTGACACGATCGACACCCAGCACGCCCGGGCCGATGTAGCCCTTGGCCAGCGTTGGGTGCTTGGCGAAATCGGCCTCACTGAACGGTTCGACCTCGGCCGGACTGACCTGCGCTTCGACTCGCTTGACGTCGACCTCGCGGTCGCCGGGAATGCCGATCGCCAGTGGTTCGGCGGTGCCGTCCGGGTAGCGCAGCATGACGACCAAGTTCTTCAACGTGTCGGCAGCGGTCCAGTCGCGGTCGGCGCGGCGCAGATCGTCGCGGCCGTTGAACAGTTCGACCAGCGTCTGGATCGTCGGTGTGTCGGGGGTGTCGGCCACCTGCGCGGCAGGCAGGTCGTCGATCGGGCGCGGCGCAGGCGGCTGGACCTGCACGGCTTCGGTATTCGCCGCGTAGTCGCATCCCGTGCAGCGCACAAAAGTGTCTTCGCCCACCGGCAGCGGGGCGAGGAACTCTTCGCTGGCTGATCCACCCATTGCCCCGCTGACGGCGGAAACGATCACATACGGCAGCCCGAGGCGTTCGAAGGTGCGCTGGTAGGCGAGACGATGCGTGTCGTAGCTGACCTGCAGCCCGTCCTCATCGATGTCGAAGCTGTAGCTGTCCTTCATCGCAAACTCGCGGCCGCGCAGCAGGCCAGCACGCGGCCGAGCTTCGTCGCGGAACTTGTTCTGGATCTGGAACAGCGTGACCGGCAGGTCCTTGTAGCTGCTGAACAGGTCCTTGACCAGCAGCGTGAACATCTCCTCGTGGGTGGGGGCGAGCAGCATGTCGGCGTCGCGGCGGTCCTTCAGGCGAAACAGGTTGTCGCCGTAGTCGGTCCACCGTCCGGTCAGCTCGTAAGGCTCGCGCGGCAGCAATGCAGGGAAGTGAACCTCCTGGAATCCGGCGCGGGTCATCTCCTCGCGGATGATGTTTTCGACATTGCGATAGACGAGCCAGCCGATCGGCAGGAACGTGAACCCCCCTGGGGCGGCACGACGGATGTAGCCAGCACGGACCAGCAACCGATGGCTGGCGACTTCGGCGTCGGCCGGATCCTCACGCAGGGTCCGCAGGAACAGGGTGGACAGGCGCAGCACCGGGCGCACACTATCTGCCAGCCGGTATACTCGACAGGTCCTTTGACGTTCGACGAAGGCGTGGGCCGTCATGGTCCACGCCTTCTTCAATGAAGGGGCACGTATTGCAGGCGAACGGTTTGACAAGGAGGTGAGCGATGGAAAGCGACCAGATCGAGAATGACGAACTCGACATCGACAGCGCCGACATTGCCACCACGGACGCCGACACCGCCCTGGCCAGTGGTAACACCCTCGACCGCGTCCGTGCGCTGATCCTGCCGATTCTCACGGATTTGCGGATCGATCTGTACGACCTGGAGTTTCGCGGCGGAACGCTGCGGATTACGATCGACACCCCGGCCGGTGCCGGCGGTGGGGTCACACTGGACCAGATCGCCCTGTCGACCCGACTGATCTCCAAGGAGCTCGACGCTGCCGACCCGGTGCCCGGGCGTTACACGCTCGAGGTATCCAGCCCCGGTTTGGAGCGCACGCTGCGCACCGCCGCCCATTTCCAGCGCGAACAAGGCAAGACCGTGGGCATCCGCCTGCGCGACGTGGTCAACGGTCAGCGCCGTCTGCAAGGAACCTTGGTGGCGGCCACCGAGACCAGCATCGACGTGGATGTCGATGGCGAGATCCGGCAGATCCCGATCGAGCAGATCGATCGGGCCCGCACGGTGTACGACTGGACCCCGAAACCCAAGCCGGGCAAAGGGCCCAAGCAGCCGAAGGCGCCCAAGCCGCAGAAGAATTCACCGTCTACACAGAAATCAACGGAGGTCTGATGAGTGCCAGCCTTGATATGTCTGAAGCGATTCGCATGCTCGCCGCCGAGAAGAACATCTCGGTCGACACGCTGCTGCATGTGATGGTCGATGCGTTGGCCACGGCCTACAAGCGTCGCCCGAACGCCGCCGACGAAGTCGTCGTCGAGGTCAACCCGGACACGATGGAGTTCACCTTCGTTGCCTACGACGTCGACGACGACGGCAACTGGGTCAACGAGCGCGACGACACGCCGAAGAAGGAAGAGATGGGGCGGATCGCCGCGCAGACCTTCCGTCAGGTGATGAGCCAGCGCATTCGCGAGGCCGAGCGCGACCGCAAGTTCGAGGAATACGCCAACCGCGAGGGCGACATCGTCACCGGCATCATCCAGCAGAGCGACGAGCGCTACACGCTGCTCGATCTCGGTCGCGTCGAGAGCTTGCTGCCGAAGTCCGAGCAGGTCCCTCACGAGCGCGCCGTCAGCGGCGAGCGGGTGAAGGCCTACATCGTCGAAGTGCGCAAGACCGCGAAGGGTCCGCAGATCGTTGTCTCGCGTACGCATCCCGGGCTGATCAAGCGACTGTTCGAGCTGGAAGTGCCGGAGATCGCCGACGGCATCGTCGAGCTCAAGGCCTGCGCCCGCGAGCCAGGGCATCGCACCAAGATCGCGGTGTGGAGCAACGACCACAACGTCGACCCGGTCGGTGCCTGCGTCGGCGCCCGTGGCGGACGGGTGCGAATGGTCGTCAACGAGCTGCGTGGCGAGAAGATCGACATCGTCCCGTTCAGCGAGGACCTCGCCGATTTTGTCGCCAAGGCGCTGTCGCCGGCCAAGGTCAAAGAGGTCATCATCAGCGACGACTACACCCAAGCCGACGTGATCGTTCCCGATCACCAGCTCAGCCTGGCAATCGGCAAGGAAGGGCAGAACGCCCGCCTCGCCGCCCGGCTGACGGGCGTGCGCATCGATATTCGCGGCGAGACCCAGCCGGTCGACGACGGCTATGACGAGGCCGATTACGCCGAGGGCGAATGGATCGCCAATGCCGAGACGGGTGCGATGGAATGGCACGCCGCCGACGGCAGTGTGCTGACCCAGGACGAATGGACCGAACAGGCCGACGCCGCCACCGCCGCTTCAGCCGAGGACGCAGCGATTCAGCTGAGCGGCGAGGTCGATGTGGTCGATGGTGCGCCGGACGTGACCCCGGCGATCGAAGCGATCGAAGCGGCCGATGCCGGAACGACCGAAGGAGGCAGTGACGAAGCAGCGAACTAATCGTCATTCGCCGATCCGTACCTGTATCGGGTGCCGGACCACGGCATCATCCGCGCAGCTGTTGCGCTGCGTGGCCACGGCCAACGGGGCGGCCGTCAGCCGCACGCTGCCCGGGCGCGGTGCGTGGCTGTGCTCGACCCGCTGCTTGCAGACGGCGCGCAAACGCAAGGCGTTCAACCGCGCCTGGCGCCGGTCGGTCGACGAGCGGGCACTGGATGCCCTGACGATTTCATTCGAAGCTGCCGTTACTGGCATGACAGACTTGTCTGCCCCCGGAGCAACCCGGGCGCAGACGCCAACGAAAGGCTGAACTGGTTTGGCGAAGAATATGCGTGTACATGAGCTCGCCAAAGAGCTCGGGATGACCAACGCAGAGATGATGGACCTGGCCGAGCGCATGGGCGTCGGCGTCAAGACGCATTCCTCGACGTTGATCGAAGCCCAGGCCGACCGTCTGCGGCGTCGGGCCGAACGCGATGGTTTGACGCGCGACGAACAGCCCGAGGAGCCAAAGAAGGCCCCGGCGAAGAAGGCCCCGGCGAAGAAGGCTGCGGCCAAAGCGCCAGCCAAAGCCGCAGCGCCGAAGGCCGCCGCGGCCGACGACGCCGCACCGACGTCCAGCGCCGCGGCCGAGCCCACCGACGTTGCTCCGGCCGCCGCCGAGGCACCGGTGGTGACCGTGCTGCCAACCGCGGATGCGTCTGCGTCGAAGGCCCCCGAATCGTCGGATGTCGACGCCGCCCCTGCGGCGAAGAGCACCGAGCCCACCGAACCAGCTCGGCCCGCCCCCGCACCAGCGACCCCGGCCACGGTCGACACCGCCCCTCCCGCTGCGGCCACTCCGCCCGGGGCTGCTCGTCCCGCCGAGGCATCGGTTGCTGCGGATGCAGCGCCGTCGCATCCCGCCGAGCCTGCCGCACCCGCCGCGCCGGCTGCTGCTTCCGCCGCGCCAGCGGCGCCTGCTGCGCCGACCACGGATGGCGACGAGCCGCGCCGAATCGTGAGCAGCCGTCCGGGCCCCGACGTCGCGCCCCGTCCCGAGATGCCGCCCCGTCCTGCCGGTGATGCACCACGGCCGACGACCGACGCGCCGCGCCCGGCCGCTGCTGCTGGCGACGCCGCTCGACCCGCGCCCGGCGCGCCGCCCCGGCCGCCTGGCCCGCCCCCCGGTCGACCGATGTCGCCCGGGGGCAAGCCGATCCCGCCGCCGCCCCCCGGCCGTCCGATGTCGGCCAGCGGCAAGCCGATCCCGCCGCCGCCTGGTTCGGCGCGTCCGCCCGGATCCACTCGGCCAGGCAGCTACACGGCTCGTCCCGGCGGCCCCGGAGCCCGCCCCGGTGGTCCCGGTGCTCGTCCGGGTGGTCCCGGTGCTCGTCCGGGTGGTCCCGGTGCTCGGCCCGGCTTCGGGGCGCGCCCCGGCGGCTTCGGTGGGCCGCGCCCCGGTGGCGGCCCTGGCGGCGGTCCCGGTGGCGGCCCGCGTCCCGGTGGCGGTCCTGGTGGCCCCGGTGGCCGGCCCAGTGGCCAGCGCCGTGCGCCGCGCAAGAAGAGCCGTGCTCGTCGGCGTCGCGACTTCGACGAGTTGCAGCCCAACTACAACTCGAATTACACGGCCAGCTCGGCACCGGTGCCGGAAGGCACGATCGTTGTCGAGCGTGGTGTGTCCTCGCAGGAGTTCGCTCCCAAGCTGAACCGCACCCCTGCCGATGTGATCCGCTTCCTGATGCAGAACGGCGAAATGGTCACGGCGACGATGACCTTGACCGACGAGCAGATGGAGTTGTTCGCTCTCGAAGTCGGTGCGGACCTGCTGCTGGTCGAGCCAGGCCAGCAAGAGGAACTCGAGCTGCAGGCGCTGTTCGACGACAGCGACGACGAAGACGAGGACCTGCAGGAGACCCGCGCGCCCGTCGTCACCGTGATGGGCCATGTCGACCATGGCAAGACGACGCTGCTGGACAAGATCCGCAACGCCAATGTGGTGTCCGGAGAGGCCGGCGGCATCACCCAGCACATCGGTGCCTACAAGGTGCAGACGCCCAACGGCGAGGTCACCTTCATCGACACTCCCGGTCACGCGGCGTTTACGCAGATGCGTGCCCGTGGCGCGCAGGTCACCGACGTGGTGGTGCTGATGGTCGCCGCCGACGACGGTGTCATGCCGCAGACGATCGAGGCGATCAACCACGCCCGTGCCGCCGAGGTGCCGATCGTGGTGGCGCTGAACAAGATCGACCGCGACAACGCCGACCCGCAGCGGGTCCTCACCCAGCTGGCCGAGCACGAGCTGGTCCCCGAATCGTGGGGCGGCGACACGATCGTCGTCGAGATGTCGGCGATTCAGAACTTGGGGATCGACGATCTGCTCGAGCAGTTGGTCGTCGTCGCCGAGCTGGAAGAACTGACGGCCAATCCCACCGGACGGGCCAAGGGCATCGTCTTGGAAGCCAACCTCGACATCGGCCGTGGCCCGGTGGCCACGATCCTGGTCGACAAGGGCACGCTGAAGGTTGGCGACCCGATCGTCGCTGGTGCGGCCTGGGGTCGCGTCCGGGCGATGATCGACGACAAGGGTCAGCAGATCAAGGAAGCCGGACCGTCTACCCCGGTGCAGGTCCTCGGGCTCAACTCAGTGCCTAATGCGGGTGACGAGTTCCGCGCCGCGGGCGACGAAAAGACCGCCCGCACCGTCGGCGAATCGCGCGAGCAGCGCCAGCGGTTGAAGGCCCAGCGCGGCGATGCTCGCGTGCAAAAGGGCGTCAAGCTGGAAGACATCTTCAGCCAAATCCAGGCTGGTGAGGTCGCCACCTTGAACATCGTCCTGAAGGCCGATGTGCAGGGTTCGCTGGAAGCGGTCACCGAGTCGCTACGCCGGCTGGAGCGCGATGACGTGAAGTTGGCATTCGTCCATCGCGGCGTCGGCGGGATCACCGAGAACGACATCAGCCTGGCGGCCACGACGAACGCCACGCTGATCGGTTTCAACGTCCGTCCCGACCGCAAGGCCCGCGAGTTGGCCGATGCTGAGCACGTCGAAGTTCGTCTCTACGAGATCATCTACAAGCTGCTCGAGGACATCGAAAAGGCGATGGTCGGGATGCTCGCTCCCGAGTTCGAGGAGGTCGTCACCGGCGAGGCCGAGGTGCGCGAGGTCTTCCGTGTTCCACGGATCGGCGGGATCGCCGGCTGCATGGTGCTCAGCGGTCAGATCACCCGCGGTTCCAAGGTCCGCTTCCTGCGCGACGGGACGATTATTTGGAAGGGCGCAATCCAGTCGTTGCGCCGGTTCAAGGACGACGTCCGCGAGGTCCGCGAGGGCTTCGAATGCGGTATCGGCCTGACCGACTTCCAAGATCTGAAGCAGGGCGACATCATCGAAACCTTCGAAGAACGCGAGATCGCCCGCGTCTAACGCGAACGCTAACCGCCGAGGAAGTCTTGACCGCCGCTGGCGGTCACGCCGCCGTCGACCACCAGTGCCGAGCCGGTGATGTACGCCGCCTGGTCGCTGAGCAGGAAGCGGACCATGTTGGCGATGTCGGTCGGCTGGCCTAGGCGGCCCAGCGAGATCTTCCGTTCCATGCCTTCACGCATCCCCGCCGGCGCGCCCGGAGGCAACAACATTGGGGTCTCGATGAAGCCGGGGCAGACGGCGTTGACGCGGATGCCCTCGCCACCGAAGCGGTGCGACAGTGATCGGGCGATGCCGATCACGCCGTGCTTCGACGCGGTGTAGCCGGGGATTGCCCCGTGGCCGATCAGCCCTTCGATCGAAGCGATGCCGACCACCGCGGCCCCCGGGCCGGCGGCGCGCAACGCCGGAAGAAACGCTTGGATCAGGGCGATCTCGGCGGTCAGGTTGATCGCCAGCACGCGTGAGAAATTGTCCGGCTCCAGCGCGTCGCCCAACGCCGGTCCCGGGATCCCTGCAGCGTGAACCAGACCGCCCACCGTGCCCAGCGCGGCCACCGCCGGGTCGACCCCGGCGCGGATCGCCTCAGTGTCGCTGACGTCGATCGCCAAGGAACTGCTGGCCACGCCGAGCGAGGCGCACTCGGCGGCAACCGCCGACGCACCATCACCGTTCAGGTCCCACACGGCCACTGGCCGGCCAACCGCAGCCAAGGCCAGACACGTGGCCCGGCCGATACCCGATGCACCTCCGGTGACGACGACGCCGGTCGAAGGGTTCCCCAAATAGTTCTCTGCCATCGGCGGATCGTAGGCAGCTTCGTGTCGTCGATAGCGTGCCGGACATGGCCGATCTCGAGTTCTTCTTTGATCCCGTCTGCCCGTTTGCCTATATCACCTCGCGGTGGGTGGTCGAGGTCCAGCAGCAACGCGACTACGAGATCATCTGGCGCCCGATCTCGTTGGCCTTCCTGAACGAGAACGTCGACGACGAGTGGTACACACCCGAATACCGCGGTGGGCACCTCCTTGGGTTGAAGGGACTGCGGATCGCCGTGGCGCTGGGCGACAACGATGCCGTGGGCCGCTTCTATACCGCGGTCGGTGACGTCATTCACCGCCGCCGTGGACGGGAGCAGCTCGAAGCGGGAGAGCAGGGTTGGGCCCAGGTGTTGACGGCTGCCGGCCTGGACCCAGCCGTCGCTGCTGCCTGCAACGACGATGCCTACGACGCAGCCATTCGCGCCTCGACCGATCTCGCTCTGCAGCGCACGGGCCCGGATGTCGGCACACCGATTCTGACCTTTCACCCGGGTGCTGTTGACGAAAACAGCTTCTTCGGCCCGGTGATCAGCAGCATTCCGCGTGGCGACGAGGCGCTGCGCCTGTGGGACGCCGTCGAGCTGATCGCCACCACCAGCGGGATGTCCGAGCTGAAGCGCAGCAGCCGCGCCAAGTTGGACTTCACCTAAGTAGACACGTCACGTGGGTGAATCGACGAGGACGACGGCGGGTTTGGCGGTGACGCCGTCTTCGCGAGGTTCGTAGATCGCCAGCAGTTCGCCGGCTTCGTCGCACACCGCCCACGGACCGTCGCCTGCCGGGCACGGCAGGAATCGGCCGTGGGCGACCCCAGCGGCGACGGCGGCGTCGACGGTAACTGCCGGAAGGTCGCGCACCGCCTCGGCCAGGGTCATCAACGCGGCGTCGTCGATCGTTCCGGATTCTTCGATGGTCAGCGAGCCAACGGCCGTACGGCGCAGGCCGTGCAAATGCCCGCCACCGCCGAGCAGGCGGCCGAGATCATCGGCCAGCGTGCGAATGTAGGTGCCCGCTGAACAATGCACCTCGATGTCGAACACCAAGGGGTCGTCGGTGGCGGCGATGTCGAAGCGGTACACCGTGACCGGGCGCGGTTGACGCTCGACCTCGATGCCTTGCCGGGCCAGTTGGTGGAGGCGTACGCCATCGACGCGCACCGCCGAGACCATCGGCGGAATCTGCATGATCGGGCCGGTCAACGACTGGGCGACGACCCGCTTGGCGTCCTCCAGCGTCACGCCCGTCATCGCAAAATTCCCGGTCACCACACCGGTGGAATCCAAGGAATCGGTGGTTGAGCCCAGGCGCACTTGACCGCGGTAGGTCTTACCCAGGGCGGTTAAGAAGCGCATCACCTTGGTTCCCTTGCCCACGCCAACCAGCAGCACGCCGGTGGCATCAGGGTCGAGCGTCCCGGCGTGGCCAACCTGGCGTTCACCGAATCGCTTGCGGACCTTGGCGACCACGTCGTGGCTGGTCATTCCGGCCGGCTTGTCGATGACCAGCAGCCCGTGGGTAGTGGGCGGTTTACGTCGTGCCATCGGGCGACGCGTCGTCCGTGGGAACGGCAGCGTCGACTTCGTCGTCGGGCGCCGGCGGCCGTTCGGGCATGGTTGCCGGCTGGCGGAGGACTCGGTCGATTCGCTCGGCGGCGCGAATCGTTTCGTCGGCACGGAACTGCAGGATCGGCGTCTTCTTCGAGCGGATCTGGCGGGCCACGGAACCTTGGAGGCGGACTCGATGGTGGTGGAACGCCTCGAGGATCTCGCTGTCGCCGTCCTCGCCGCGCAGCGAGTCGAAGAACACGATTGCCCGGTTCATCTCGGGATCGACGTCGATCGAGGTCACCGTGACCAGGTCGAGACGTTCGTCATCGATCTTGGTCAGCTCCTCGGCGATTACCTCGCGGAGTGATTCGTTCAACCGCGCCGTGCGCGGGTACCGATGGGTGGAAGTGTTGGTTCTACGTGGTCGACTCATCGTGACTCCTTCGCAGCAAGGCTGCCACGCTATCGGCGCCCAAACCGTGACAATTCTGGTGGTCGGGGTAGCGTTGGTTCCCGCATGGATGTCGTCACCGACCTTTCCACTCCGCCGTGGCCGAACGAGCGCACGGTGGTCACGATCGGCGCCTACGACGGCGTCCATCGTGGGCATCGGTCCGTGATCTCTGCCGTATGCGAACTGGCCAAGGCCAACCGGCAGCGCTCCGTGGTCGTCACCTTCGACAAGCATCCGGCCTCGGTCGTGCGTCCCGAATCCGCGCCGAAGCTGCTCACCGACCTGGAACAGAAGCTCGAGCTGCTCGCCCAGACCGGTGTCGATGCCACCGTGGTCATTCACTTCGACCATGAACAATCGCTGGAGACCGCCGAGGGCTTTGCCCAACGCGTTTTGGTCGATGGACTGAAGGTCGCCACCGTGGTGGTCGGCGAAGACTTCCACTTCGGCCGCAATCGCACGGGAAGCGTGCCGATGCTGCGCGAATTCGGCGCCGAGGCCGACTTCGATGTTCAGCCCATCGAGTTGCTCGAACGCACCGATGGTGTCGACGAGCCGGTCAGCTCCACGGCGATCCGCCGGGCGTTGGCCGGCGGCAATGTCGGCCTCGCCGCGGACTTGTTGGGTCATCCGTTCCAAGCTCGGGGCGAGGTCGTGCAGGGCGACCGGCGCGGACGCCTGCTCGGCTTCCCCACAGCCAACGTCGAGGTGCCCACCGCGCTGTGCTTGCCGGCCGACGGCGTCTACGCCGGCTGGTATTTCCGCGAGGATGGCATCGCCCGCCCAACGGCGATCAACCTTGGTCGTCGGCCGACGTTCTATGCCCACGCCGATCGTTCGTTGCTCGAGGCCCACCTGTTGGATTTCCACGGCGATCTCTACGGCGAGCGGGCCCGCATCGAGTTCACCCATTTTCTGCGCAGCGAGCGCAAGTTCGACGGGATCGACGCGCTGCAGTCGCAGTTGAAGAAGGACATCGACGACGCCCGTCACGTCCTCGGCCTGCTTCCCGACTCCGTGGCCTAAGCCGCCACACGGTGGCGTGGTCGGTCACGGACCACGCTGGGTTGTTCAGCTGGCGCCGGTACTGGACGGCCAGATGACCAGCCCGTCGGGTCCGTAGACGTCCTTGACCAACGACACGGCGACCATCGAATCGATGTCGGGGACGATCCCACCGAACAGCCCGATCGACGCATACGTGGCCACCGCTTGGGTGAGCCGGGCGATCAGCGGCACGCCCAACGGTTCCTCGCTGGTGGACGCGTGACGGATCAGTTCCGATTCGATCTGCCACCGCCGTCGCTCGACGGCTTGCGTGGTCTTCAGATCGTTGCCGTTCGCAGCCAGCAACTTCCAGGTCTCGTCGGCGGCCTCGTCGGGCCGCTCCATGGCGATGTTCAAGCCGCGGATCGTCGCCCGGATGAAATCCTCCACTGCCGTTGGGGCGCGTTGGATGAACGTCGCGCTGGTGAAGATCACCCCAAACGACCCGGCAACTCCGTAGGTCGCTGGGTCGAACGTTTGGTAGGTGATGCCTGCGTCTTCAAGCAGCATCGCCGCGTCGCTCTTCGCCCCGGACAATCCAACGATGTCGGTGCGCTGAAAATTGCGGACCGGATCGAACGTGTCCAACACGACCGTCTTGTATTCCTGAGCGGTGAGCCCGACCTGGTCGAGCATCGCCGCAACCGCCGGGTTGATCGCCCCATGGACGCCGATCGAACGCCCCTCCAGATCGCTCAATCGGTTACCGCTGAGCACGCCCGGACGGACCATCAATTGGTCGAGTGGGACGCGCCCGTCGACCGTGAGGGCGACATATTTGGCATCGTTGCGGCCGGCGAAATCGACGATCTCGCTGAACGAACCGGCAGCGGCGAACTGGGCCTTGTCGGCGGCGATCTTGGCGTAGTTGTCGATCGCGAAGCTGGGCTGGATTGACACATCGAGGCACAACTGGTCGTACAGCCCCATCGACTTGGCCATGATCACCTCGATGATCCCGGCCGAGGCAGCAAAACTGTGGTTGGTGAGAAACACGATCGGCCCCGCGGCCCTGTTCAGTTGGCAGCGCACCGTGGGCATCGGTTGGCCGGCCAGGATAGCTGATCCGGGCGGCAACGTGGATGTGGTCGCCGCGACCGGATCGCTGCCCGGCGGGTACACCTGAACTGCCTGGTCGCTGCACGCCGTCGCTGTGGCGCCCAGTGACGCCACGGCCAACGTGGCGCTGACCAGGGATCGGCGAATCATCCCGACGGCTCCGTTGCGGCGAACATCGCCAGCACCTGCTCGATACCGATCCCGACCCGATGCCCCGTGCGCGACAAGAAGCCAAGGCTGACGCCGAGCGAGCGGTCGTCGGTGACGAAGAACTGTTCGTGACCGTGGGCGTCGACCAGGACATCGGTTGCGATCGTCGCCCCAAGTGCGGCGACACTGGCGTGGGCGTATCCGGCGTTGAGCACCTCGATCGTGACATTGCGCACGCCTGGGCCGTGGAGATCCAGCGCTGCGTCGACCGCTGCGGACGCCCCTCGTCCAACCAGAATCAGCTCGACACCTCCGGCACCGACGGCGACAACCGCGGGCGTGGCGGTGACGGCTCGGCGATGGAACCCGAGGCGATCGCACAGCGTGTCGGCCACGGCGTCGGCGTCCTCGACAGCGATCACCAAGTGGTCGATCCGGCTGGCCACCGTGTCGAGCGCGCTGACCCCGCTGGCAGCGTGCTTCTCCGGTGCTGGATCGGGCCGCTTGCCGGCGACTTCGATGCGGTGCGTCTCGGTGAGCAAGACACGGAACAGCTGCTCGATGAAGTCGGGGTCGATGCCTGCTTGGATCGCTCGGGCGCGCCGCGATGTCACCACATCGCGAACCCTGCTTGGCTGGATCACCGGAGTGTCCGTGCGCTCTTTGCGCTCGGCGATCTCGGCACACACCTCGAGCCGCTGGCCGATCACATCGATCAGCTGCCGGTCGAGATCATCGATGCGCGCCCGCAGGTCGTCCATGTCGGCCATCGGCGGAACGGTAGCTGAATCGGGCTCCCGAGAGTCAGGCAAACGTCACACTTGGTGAGCGATTGACCGGCCGATAACGTGGTCGAGGTCCATCGGGGCCACCCCTCCGTTGGATGCCGGCAGCACCGCCGTCGGCGACCTCATCGAAGACTCGAAGAAGGCAGACGCATGGAAAAGCAGGACACCATCGGCACGCACCAGCTGCATGGAACCGACACTGGTTCGCCGGAAGTCCAGATTGCATTGCTCAGCGCCAGGATCAACCACCTGACCGAGCACCTCAAGTCGCACAAGAAGGATCACCACAGCCGCCGTGGGCTGCTGATGCTGGTTGGCCGCCGTCGGCGGATGCTCGACTACGTCAAGAACATCGACGTCGAGCGCTACCGCGAGATCGTGCAGAAGAACGGCCTGCGCCGCTAGAACGCTCCGTAGCGTTCGCCGCTAGGCTGGTACCAAATATCAACCGAGCGGACTATGTGGATCGGTTGTCAGTCGCGAGTGCCGGGTTCCCAGGGACATCCCTGGTCGTAGCGCCGGCATTGACGACTGGGAACCGGCCTCCGCTCCAACCGTCGAGCGCTCAATAGTCGCGCTCGGCCGAAAGGAGAGCGCAGTGGCTGAAGCCATTCGCGTGTCCGGCCCCGTTTCTGGGACCGACCTAACCCTCACCCTCGAGACGGGCCGCCTGGCCCAGCAATCGCAGGGTGCCGTCGTTGCCTCGTTGGGTAACACCACGGTGCTGGCCACGGCCAATGCCGCCAAGGACGTCCGTCCCGGCACGGACTTCTTCCCGCTGACGATCGACGTCGAAGAGCGCGCCTATGCCGCCGGAAAGATCCCCGGCTCGTTCTTCCGTCGTGAAGGCCGGCCGACGGAAGACGCCATCCTGACCTGCCGGCTCACCGACCGCCCGCTGCGTCCGGCGTTCCCCGAGGGCTTCCGCAACGAGGTCCAGGTCGTGTTGACGATCCTCGGCGCCGACCAGATCAACCCGCACGACATCTTGGCGATCAATGCCGCGTCGGCCTCGCTGATGATTAGCGGGATCCCATTCGACGGTCCGATCGGTGCCGTGCGCGTCGCCTACACCCAAGATGGTCAGTGGATCCCGTACCCGACCTTTGAGCAGGGCGAGGAATCGACCTTTGAACTGGTCGTCGCCGGCCGCCAGCTGGACAGTGGCGACGTGGCGATCATGATGGTCGAGGCCGGCGGTACGTCGAAGAGCTTCGACTACTACGACAACGGTGCGCCGAAGGTCGACGAGGCCGCCTTGGCCGCTGGCCTGGAAGCGTCGAAGACGTGGATCAAGGAATCGATCGCTCTGCAGCGTCAGCTGGTGGCCTCGGTGATCGCCACCCACGGTCCGATCACCCCGATGGAATACTCGGTCAGCGTCGACTACGCCCCCGAGGTGCTCGATGCCGTGGCCAAGCTGGTCAACGACGAGGTCGCCCATGCGGTGACGATCAGTCAGAAGGCCGAGCGCAACGCAGCCACCGACGCTGCCGCCGCCAAGGCGATCGCCGAGTTGTGTGGCGAGGGTGGCCAATTCGAGGGCCGCGAGCGGGAGATCAAGGAGGCCGTGCGCGGCCTGACCAAGAAGCTGGTCCGCAAGCGGATCGTCGACGAAGGTCTGCGCATCGACGGCCGCGGGCCGCGCGATCTGCGCCCGCTGTCCAGCGAGACCGGCGTGCTGCCCACCGCGCATGGCACCGGCTTGTTCCAGCGTGGCGAGACGCAGGTGATGAACGTCTGCACGATGGCCATGCCGCGGATGAATCAGCTGCTCGACACGCTGTCGCCGGAGACCAATAAGTACTTCTTGTTCCACTACAACATGGCCCCGTGGGCCAACGGCGAGACCGGCCGTGTCGGTTCGCCGAAGCGCCGCGAGATCGGCCACGGTGCGCTCGCCGCCCGAGCGCTGATCCCGGTGTTGCCCGCCCAGGACAAGTTCGCCTACACCCTGCGTCTCGTTGCCGAGGTGCTGGCATCGAACGGGTCGACGTCGATGGCCTCGGTGTGCTCTGGCTCGCTGGCCCTGATGGACGCTGGCGTTCCGGTGCGTGCCGCCGTGGCTGGTATCGCCATGGGCCTGGTGTACGCCGAGGGCAAGTACACGACGTTGACCGACATCCTTGGTGCCGAGGACGCCTTCGGGGACATGGACTTCAAGGTCGCCGGTACCGCCGACGCGATCACCGCGCTGCAGTTGGACACGAAGATCGACGGGATCCCCGCCGACGTGTTGGCCGCCGCGTTGGATCAGGCCAAGGAAGCACGCACAGCGATCCTCGAGAACATGAACGCGGCGATCGCTGCGCCGCGTGACGAGGTTGCTGCCACTGCCCCCAAGATCACCACGATCACGATCCCGATGGACAAGATCGGCGAGGTCATCGGGCCGAAGGGCAAGGTCATCAACACGATCCAGCAAGAGACTGGCGCGGACATCGCCGTCGACGACGACGGTGCCGTCGGGATCGTCACGATCGGTGCGGTTGAGGCCTGGCGGATGGAAGAAGCGATGAGCCGGATCATGGCGATCGTTTCCCCGCCGATGGCCGAAGTCGGCGCTACCTACCAGGGCAAGGTGGTCAACATCACCAAGTTCGGTGCGTTTGTCAACATCCTCCCGGGCCGCGACGGCTTGGTGCACATCTCCAAGCTGGGCAAGGGCAAGCGGATCAACAATGTCGAAGACGTGCTGACGCTGGGCCAGGACATCGAGGTCATCGTTGAGGAGATCGACGAGAAGGGCAAGGTGTCGCTGACCCCTGGCGAGTCGTGGGATCCGGTGATCCCCGAGGGTGCTGCCAACTCGTCGGGCCGTGATGACCGTGGCGACCGTGGCGAGCGTCGACCGCGCCGTGATGAAGGTGGCCGCGACGATCGCCCACGCCGCGAGTCCAGCAGTGAGGCTGCGCCGGCTACTGGTGACGCGGTCAGCGTGTCGTTCGACGATCACTTCGACGCCGAGTTCGCTGGCGAGTTCGGCGATCTTGGCCCGGGCGGCGAAGCCGGTGGCAACGCCGGCAACGGCGGCGATCGTGGCGACCGCGGTGGCGACCGTGGCCGCGGCGGACGTAGCCGCGGCGACCGCGGCCCACGCCGTCACCGCTGATTCACCCCGAAACCACGCCCAATGGGCGCGATGGATGCGCGATGTGCGTCTCCATCGCGCCCATTGAGGGTTTTCTGGGCGGGTGGGCTGGGTGGGGCGGGCTACCGTCGGTGATATGTCGCAGATTCGGGTCGGAGTAGTTGGCGCTGGGGGAAAGATGGGCCGCACGGTGTGCGCCGCGGTGGCGATCGACCCGACGCTGGACTTGGTGGCTGCCGTCGATCCGTTTGCCGACGGTGAGGGCATCCACGGTGTGACGGTCAGCAGGGATCTACAGGCGCTGGCCGACGCTCAGTGCCAGGTCGTCGTCGATTTCACGGTGGCCGATGCCGCCCGCGCCACGTTGCCGTGGCTGGCCGAGCGCGGCATCCACGCCGTGGTTGGCACGACCGGTTTCAGCGCCGACGACTTGGACACGTTCCGTGCCGATTTCACGTCCAGCAACTGCCTGATCGCCGCCAACTTCGCGATCAGCGCGGTGTTGATGATGCATTTCGCCGAGATCGCCGCGCCCTTTTTCGAGACCGCCGAGATCATCGAGTTTCATCACGATGCGAAGGTCGATGCGCCGTCGGGCACCGCGGTCACCACTGCCCAGCGGATGGCTGCAGTGTCGGACCAATGGGCGCCCGATCCGACGCGCGACGTCAAGTTCGACGGGGCCCGTGGCGGGGAGGGCCCGGCCGGGATTCGCATCCATAGCGTGCGGATGCGTGGCATGAACGCCCACCAGGAGGTCATCCTCGGCTCGAACGGGCAGACCCTGACCCTTCGTCAGGACAGCTACGACCGGCTGAGCTTTATGCCCGGCGTGGTGTTGGCCTGCAAACACATCGCCGAACACCCCGGCCTGACCCTTGGGCTTGACCCCTTCCTGGGGATCTGATTGGGTGAGGCGACGAGGCCGGCGCTGGCCGGACCTCGTCGCCGTGTCACGAGCTAGCCGAGTGCGGCGATCGCCGCGTCGTAGTCGGGCTCTTGGGTGATCTCGGGGACGAGCTCGGAGTACAGCACCGTGCCGTCGCCGTCGACGACGACCACGGAGCGAGCCAGCAGGCCGCGCAGCGGGCCGTCGGTCATCGTCACGCCGTAGTCGCTGCCGAAGTCGCTGCGGAAGGTGGACGCCGCCACCACGTTTTCGATTCCTTCGGCCCCACAGAATCGCCCGAGGGCGAACGGCAGATCAGCAGATACGCAGACGACCTTGGTGTTGTCCAACCCGGCGGCCAACTTGTTGAACGTGCGCACGCTGGTGGCGCAGACGCCGGTGTCGATGCTCGGGAAAATGTTCAACACCGTGCGGGTGCCGTCGAGGTCGGCGGAGTTGACATCGGCCAGCCCAACGCCGGTGAGCTCGAAGCTCGGTGCCTTGTCGCCAGCAGCGGGCACGCTGCCGGAGATATTGACGGGGTTGCCCTTAAACGCAGTGGTAGCCATGCCATCTGGTCTATCACCAAACGGACCTCCGCGTCTTTAGCGACCCTTACGGAAGTTGTTCAGGTTGACCAGCACCACCAAGGCGATCGAGACGATGATGATCGGCCACTGGAATCTGGTAAGGAGGTCGATGATGTCGCGCAGCTGGTCCTCGAAGGCGTGGGCCAACCACCAGATCAACGCCAGTCGGCCAGCGACGCCCATCAGAAACAGGGGGACGAGCTTGCGCCACGAGCTGCGCGCCGCGCCGCTGAGCACGAAGACGATGTTGCTGCCGACGAACAGCGGGACGAGGAACAGTTCGGCGATGTTGAACTGGCGTTCGAACTGGCGGACGCCGTCCTGGCTCATGCCCATGAACTTCCAGAACCAGCGCAGTGCCTGGTCGCCGTAGATCCGTCCGAGCATGTGGCACACCGTGGCGGCCACGCCGAGACGCACCGTGGCGATCCCGGCCCACGTCCACCACCTCATCCCGTCGATGGCGGTGAGCGCGACGTAGCGGTTGCGCGACGACAGCATCAGGAGCTGTTCGGGGCGCTGGGTCACCCAGTTGGCGAACACCGCGTTGGCCACGTTGGTGCACACCACCAGGCCGATGAACGCGCCAATCAGCAGCGGACCGATCGGCGTCAGCTTGGACGGGGGATGGAGCGGCCGGGCATCGAGATCGTCGACGGCGAGGGAGTCGGTCATGCGTGGGGGAGTGTACGACTACCCTCGGCGTCGATGGGGACACACAACAAACTGCAGCGTTGGTTCGGGGCGGCGGCGGTGCTGGCTGTCGGGCTGGCTGGATGTGGCGGCGACGACAACGCAACGCCTGGATCCGCCGCGCCGGGAGCGTACGCAGCCGAAACGGTGACGGTCAAAGCGTTGGACAACACCTTCGATGCCGAAACCCTGACGATCGCCCCAGGAACCAAGGTGGTGTGGGAGAACCGCGGTCGCAACGATCACGACATCCTCGTGGCGGAACCCGGCGGCGCCGAAACGTTTGGCGTGACCAAGGCCGACTTCGCCCCGAAAGCCACGTACGCGCACACTTTCACCAAGCCGGGGACCTACGCCTACTTCTGTTCGCTGCACGGCACGAAGGACAAAGGGATGATCGGCAAGGTGGTCGTCACGGGTGGGGACGAAACCGCCGCCCAGCCCTCGGTCAGCACCGTGGCGCCGTCCAGTTCGAACGCGACCACCGCTCCCGCCGACGGGCCAGCCACGCTGGCCGTGCCCGGCGATTTCGCCACCATTCAGGCGGCGGTCGACGCGGCCACGCCGGGTGACCTGGTACTGATCTCCCCAGGCACCTACAACGAGGCCGTCAACGTCACCACCGACAACCTGACGCTGCGCGGCTTGGACCGCAACACGGTGATTCTCGATGGCCAGCTGAAGCTCGATAACGGGATCCGCGTGTTGGGGGCCAAGGGAGTGGCTGTCGAGAACATGACCGCGACGAACTACACGGCCAACGGGTTCTTTTGGACCGGGGTCGACGGCTACCGCGGCTCATACCTGAACGCGTATCGCACGGGTGACTACGGCGTGTACGCCTTCGACTCGATCAACGGCCAACTCGACCATGTCTACGCCGCCGGCAGTCCCGACGCTGGGGTGTACATCGGCCAGTGCTACCCGTGCAACGCAGTGATCGACCGGGTGGTCAGCGAACACAATGGGCTCGGCTATTCCGGCACCAACTCTGGTGGCAACCTGCTGATCGTCAACAGCACGTTCCGGAACAACCGCGCTGGCATCGTGCCGAACAGCGGCAGCTACGAGATGTGTTACCCCGAGCGAGAAACGACCATCGTCGGCAACGTGGTGTACAGCAACAACCAGCCCGACACGGCGGCGATCGATGTGGCGATGCTGGCGATGGGTAACGGCATCCTGTCGGCCGGGGGTATCTCGAACATCATCGAACGCAACCTGGTGTACGACCACGACAAGAGCGGGATCGGCTTGGTGCCGTTCTTAGAAGAGGACCCGAACGACGAGATTCCTGGCGATGATGAGCTGAAGATGACCTGCGCCGAGCAGAAGAAGATTCCGGTCACCCAGCCGGACGGCGCGCTCCTGTGGGATTCCAAGCACAACCGCGTCGTCGGCAACGTGCTGGAGAACAACCGCGCCGCCGATGTGTTGCTGGCCAGCGTGGGCAGCGATCTGGCGATGTTGGGCAACTGCGTGCAGGACAACTCGCTGACCACCACGGCGCCGAACGCGCTGCAGGACTTGGCCCCCTGCAGCGGGGCGGGCTCCGGGGATTGGAACGCCGGGGCGTACAACATCGCCGCCTGGCTCACCGAGCAAAAGCCTCCTGCGCAAGACTGGAAGACCGCGCCACTGCCGGCCCTGACCGCGCAGGAGAACATGCCCAGCGCGGCCACCGCGCCACCGAACCCGGCGGTCAACGTCCCTGCCAAGGTGGACCTAGCGACGATCCAGGTCCCCGCCAAACCGTGAAGCGAACGCTACGTGCCGGGTCATTAGCGTTCGCCCTGGTGGCTGCGGGGTGCGCTGCGGATCCCAGCCACGAACATGGCGCCCATGTGAACACGGCCAATGGGGCACCGGATCGGGTGATCACGGGGCCACAGGGCGGGCGTGGCCAGTTTGTCGTCGAATGTGCGCTGTCGCACCAGGCCCAGGACGACCCGATCGTCTTTCCCGGCCGGCCGGGACAATCGCACCTCCACGACTTCTTCGGCAACACCACCACCAGCGCGGCGTCGACGTTGGCTTCGTTGCACGCCGGCGGGTCGACCTGCGAACAGGCCTTGGACCGGGCCGCGTACTGGTCTCCGGCGCTGATCCGCGCTGGCCAGGTGGTCCCGGCGATCAAGAGCACCGCCTACTACCGCGCTGGGCCCGACGTCGACCCGACGACCGTGGTCGCCTACCCGCAGGGTCTGGCGATGATCGCTGGCAACGCCGCGGCGACCAAGCCGCAGGATCCAGCGGTACTGGCCTGGACCTGTGGGACGAGCGGCGAGCGCGCCACCGCCCCGCCGGTGTGCTCCGCCAGTCGCAAGTTACGGATGGTCGTCACCTTCCCCGACTGCTGGAACGGTCGCGACCTGGACACCGCCAGCCACATCGACCACCTCGCCTACAGCCGCGCTGGCCAGTGCCCACCCGAGAAGCCGGTACCGATTCCGCAGCTGCAATTCACCATCGAATACGACCACGCCGGCCCGACCGACGAGCTGCGCTTGGCATCCGGCTCGACGATGTCCGGCCACGCCGACTTCGTCAATGCCTGGGATCCGGGCAAGCTGCAATCCGAGGTAGAGCTGTGCATCCACCGCAACATCGTCTGCGGGATCACCAGCGGCCGACGTACCGGCTGAGAACCCGTCGGTAACTGCTGACGGGCTAGTGTCGGCAGCCAACGGAGTGGCGACCATCGTCGCCGAAGGGGAGAACAATGAAATTCAAGAAGGCTGCGATCTTGCTCGCCGCTGCTGGCCTGGTGGTCAGCGCTTGCGGGGACGACAAGAAGGAAGCAGATACCTCGACGACCAAGGCCGCCAGCGGTGGCACGGTCGATTGCAAGCCGGTCAAGGCGGGTGTCCTGAGCGTGATCACCAGCCTGCCCGGACCGAACTTCTGGGGTTCCGGCGAGGAAGACCCGGACAAGGTCAAGAGCGGCATCGAATATGACTTGGCCACCAAGGTTGCCGAGAAGTGTGGGCTGAAGATGGAGTTCAAGAACCAACCGTTCGATGCGATCGTCGCCGGTCAGGTCGACGCCAAGAGCTACGACATCATCTTCTCGCAGGTCACGATCACCGAGGAGCGCGCCAAGGTGGTCGACTTCTCGGTCGGTTACTTCAAGGCCGACCAGGGCATCATCGTCAAGGACGGCACCGAGGTGAAGTCCTGGGACGACCTGAAGAAGATGAAGGTTGGAGTTCAGGCTTCGACGACCGCCGAGTACTACCTGACCTCCGGTGATGTCCCCGGCTGGAAGCTCGATGGCGTCAAGACGTTCCCCGACCTGGCCTCGGCGTACGCCGCACTCGACGCCGGCACGATCGACACCGTGATGATCGACACGGCGATCAACCTCGGCCAGACCAAGCAGATGAAGGGCTTCAGTGTCCCGGCGCAATTCAAGACCGGCGAGGAATACGGGGCGATCTACGGCAAGGACAACGGCAAGAAGGCGATCTTCGACCCGATCCTCAAGGGGCTTGTCGATGACGGCACCGTGAACGGCCTGATCGCCAAGTACCTCGGCGGCGACCCGTCGAAGGTTCCCTTCGTCGACGTGCCTTCTAGCTGAGCCTTGAGCCGAGCCTCACGTGAGTGAGTTGGTTGCACCCGGTCTGCCCGCTCCCCAGCGGGTGGGCCGGGTGCTCACGTATCGCAAGGCAGCGATCGCCTCGCTGCTGTTTCCGTTTACCGGTGTCCTCGCCCTGCATCGCTCGTTGCGTGCCAGCAAGCTGGCCAAGCAGGGCGAGGTCGAAGCCGCCCGGATCGAAGGCGAGAAGGCCCGCGACTGGGTGTGGTATTCGGTCGGGATCGGGCTGCTTGTCTACCTGATTGCCTTTTTCGTCCTGCTGCTCCTGGCCAACAACGCCGGGGTCACCCGCGTCTTCATGAGTTGGAAGCACCTCGGCAATGCGAAGGCGTGGAGTTCGATGCTCAAAGGCTTCTGGATCAACGTCCAGACGTTCTTGTGGGCCGAGGCGTTCGTCCTCGTCTGGGCGCTGGTGGTGGCCGTGGTGCGGATGCTGCCCGGCAAGGCCTGTGGTCCAATCCGCGGTCTGGCCACCGCCTACGTCGATGTGTTTCGCGCCTTTCCGGCGATCCTGGTCGTGTACATGATCGGCTTCGGGCTGCCGAAGGCCAACGTTCCGCTGTTGAACGATCTGTCCGAGATGCAGTACTCGATCATCGCCTTGACGCTGGTGTACGGCGCCTACGTCAGCGAGGTCTACCGCGCCGGGATCCAGTCGATCCACTGGTCGCAGACCGCCGCGGCCCGCTCGTTGGGCCTGTCCAACGGGCAGACGATGCGTTTCGTCGTTGTGCCGCAAGCGGTGCGCCGGGTCATCCCGCCGTTGGTCAACGACTTCATCGGCCTGCAGAAGGACACGGCGATCATCGGCTTCATTGGGGTCCAAGACGCGGTGGCGCGGGCCCGCTTCTACAACAACTCGAAAGGCACGCTGGCTGGTTACACGATCGCCGCGATCCTGTTCTTTGTCGTCAGCGTTCCGCTCACCCGATGGTTCGAATGGATGCAAAACCGGCAGCGGTCGCGCGTCGAAGGCGGGAGGCACTGATGGCGTTGCTCGAACTGCGCGAGGTCACCAAGGCCTTCGGCGACAACCAGGTGTTGCGTGGCATCGACCTGGACGTCGAGATCCACCAAGTGGTCACCCTGATCGGTGCTTCCGGTAGTGGCAAGAGCACCGTGCTGCGTTGCATCAATGCCCTGGAGGACATCGACGGCGGCGTGATCCGGCTGGACGGCGATCGGGTCAGCGGCCGCGGCGTGGATGTCGATGCGCTGCGCCGCGAGGTCGGCATCGTCTTTCAGAGTTACAACCTGTTCCCGCACATGACCGTGCTGCAAAACATCACGCTGGCGCCGACGCGCATCCTGGGGGTTTCCAGCGACCAAGCCAACGGTCAGGCGCTTGCGCTGCTCGAGCGAATCGGTCTGGCCGACAAAGCCCGTGAATACCCCGACCGGCTGTCTGGCGGCCAACAGCAGCGTGTCGCCATCGTGCGCGCCCTGGCGATGCAGCCGCGCCTATTGCTGTTGGACGAGATCACCTCGGCGTTGGACCCCGAGCTGGTTGCCGAGGTATTGAACATCGTGCGCGACTTGGCCGACCAGGGGATGACGATGATTCTGGCGACCCACGAAATGGGTTTCGCCCGCGAGGTGTCCAGCAAAGTGTGCTTCCTGCACCAAGGCGTGATCCACGAAGAGGGTCCGCCCGAGCAGATCTTCGGCGATCCGCAGCAAGAACGCACCCGCGCCTTCCTCCAACGAATCGTCGAAGCCGGCCGCCTATAACAGCGTTACATCCGGTGCCGGGTTCCGGATGTAACGCGTTGCGTCTGATGATCTCGATACTCTGCGAACAACGGAACGTTCTTCGAAAGTCGCAGGAATCGTATGAACATCGCTCTCAATCGCATCGCAACCGGGGCGCCGCGCGAGCCGCGAACGCGGGTCGAGGAGACATTCAACGCGATCCGAGCCGACATCATCAATGGCGAGTTGTCGCCCAGTTCACGGCTCGCGGTCGACCGGCTGAAGGATCGATATGGCGTCGGCGCATCGACGATTCGCGAGGCGCTCAGCCTGCTGATTTCCGACGCCCTGGTCACCGCCGAAGGGCAACGCGGTTTCGCGGTTGCACCGATGTCGGTGGAGGATCTGGCCGACCTCTCGGAGACCCGCATCCTGCTCGAGACCCACGCCCTGCGGCAGTCGATCGAGCGCGGCGACGATGAATGGGAAGCGAATATCGTTGCCAGCTACCACCGCTTGAGCAAAGCCCAGGAGCGGCTCGACACCGGGGACGCGGACGCGATGGCCGAGTGGGAGGAACGCAACCGAGAGTTCCATGCCGCGCTGGTCGCCGCCGCTGGGTCCCGCTGGGTGGGCCATGTGCTGGCGATGCTTCATCATCACACCGAGCGGTACCGGCGGGCGTCGCTGATCGATCGCAGCGTGCAGCGCGATGTCAGCGCCGAACATGCCGAGATCGTCGACGCCACGTTGAGCCGTGATCCGGAGCGGGCCAGCGCGGCGCTCGATCGGCACATTCGACGGACCGCTGAGGTGGTCGAGGCGGTCACCAGCGCTCGGCGGGAAAATATCTGAAGTTTCTGAAAAACTCTGAAAATGTCTTGACACTCAGTAATTCGATGTAGTTCACTGATGACACGTCGTCATGGGGGCGACAGGTACTCAGGTGAGGCACCGATGAGTGGATGGGGGCAGGCAACCGCACAGGTGGTCCGGGTTCGCCGGGCGCGCTTTGTGGAGTTTGTCTTCACCGTCGACGGCGATCTGGCGATCGAGCTCGTACTCCCGTACAAGGAGTTCCGCTTGTTCTGTGATGACCACGACGTCGAGATACTTCCGGCCGACGCCGCGATCGAGGCCGAACTGAGCGACCTGCTGGCCCGTGAGGCGGACCGAGTCCACTTCGATCAGGCAGGTAGCCGATGAACATCGAGATCAAGTCCGAGGAATACATTCCCCGGCGTCAGACCTACTCGCACGTGGCCCGCCGCCTGGGCGAGGACCGTCCGGCGTCGCGCTACGACGAGGGCACCTACGACCTGCAGGCCACCAAGCACTTCCACTACCGCCCGCTGTGGGGCCCGCAGTTCGAGATCTTCGACCCCGCCCGCACCGCCGTGGTGATGGACGATTGGTATGCCTTCGGCGACCCGCGGCAGTTCTACTACGCCACCTACAACATCAACCGGGCGGCGATGAACGCTGCCGCGGAGCGAGCCTTCGAGATGGTCGAGGGCCGCAACCTGGTCGCCCGGATCGACGCTGATTGGCTGGCCAAGGTTCGTCATTACCTGGTGCCGCTGCGCCATTACGAGTGGGGCGCGGACCTGAACAGCCTGCGAGTCAGCGACTTTGGCTACGGGACGCGAGTCACCTCGGCGGCGATCTTCGCTGCGGCCGACCGCTTGGGCATGGCCCAATTGCTCACCCGCATCGGGCTGATCCTGGCCGAGATGGACGAAGCCGGACTCGACGATGCCAAGCAAGCCTGGATGGAAGCCGCCGACTGGCAGCCGCTGCGCCAGGCCGTGGAAGACACACTGGTCATCGACGACTGGTACGAGACGTTCATCGCCCAGTACCTGGCGCTCGACGGGATCATCCACCCGCTGGTGTACCAGACCTTTGATGACGCAGGTCTTGAACAGTCGGCGCTGGCCGTGTCGCTGATGAGCGAATTCATGGTCGACTGGATGGCGGACAATCGGCGCTGGGTCGATGCCTTGGTCACGGTGTGTGCCAAGGAGTCGGCAGCCAACGCCGAGTTGATCAGCGGTTGGTACCGCACGTGGCGCGATCGAGCGGTGACCGCGGCAATCCCGCTGGCCGAATCGACGCTCGGCGCCGACGGTGGTGCCGCGGTGGACAAGGTACGTGCCGCGCTCGACGAGCGCGCCGCCGGCCTGGGGCTGACGGTCTGAGCGCCGAGCGAAAGGAACGAATCGCAATGAACATCCAACCCGTATCGATCACCCTGCAAAACACCGAGGACGCCCGCCCGATCATCGAAGCGATCCTCGCCGACAACCCCGCGGCCACCGTGTCGCACTATCCGGCGATGGTCAAGATCGACGCCCCCGGGCGCATCGCGGTGGTCGCCGACTCGGTCACCGAGCGCATCGGTCGCGACTGGGACCCGCAGGAACTGCATCTCAGCGTGATCACCCTGAACGGCAACATCAACGAAGACGACGACGTCTTCGAACTCTCCTGGAACTGAGGACGTCATGGCCAAGAAGATTCCCCTCAAGCGCAAGTACGAACTGATGACCCGCGGCCTGGCCTGGGACACCACCTACCAAGACGCCGACGACATCTACCCGTATGACAAGTTCGAAGGCATCAAGGTCCACAACTGGGACGACTGGGCCGACCCGTTCCGTCTGACCCAAGACGCCTACTGGAAGTACCAGGCCGAAAAGGAGCGCAAGCTGTACGCGGTGATCGACTCGGTGGCCCAGAACAACGGGCAACTGTCGATCACCGATGCCCGCTACCTGGGGGCGATCAAGCTGTTCCTCACCGGCGTCAGCCCGTTGGAATATCAAGCCCACCGCCACTTCGCCCACCTGGCGCGCAACATTCGTGGCACCGGTGCCCAAGTTGCCGCGCAGATGCAGTCGCTCGACGAGCTGCGCCACGCCCAGACCCAGATCCACGCGATCAGCCACTACAACAAGTACTTCGACGGGCTGCATGACTTCACCCACATGCACGATCGCGTCTGGTACCTGTCGGTGCCCAAGTCATTCTTCGACGACGCGGTGAGCGCCGGTCCGTTCGAATTCTTCACGGCGATCTCGTTCAGCTTCGAGTACGTGCTGACCAACCTGCTGTTCGTCCCGTTCATGTCGGGCGCGGCCTACAACGGCGACCTGGCCACGGTGACGTTCGGATTCAGCGCCCAGTCCGACGAGAGCCGGCACATGACGCTCGGGCTGGAGGTCATCAAGTTCCTCCTCGAACAAGACGAGGCCAACGTGCCGATCGTCCAGCATTGGATCGACAAGTGGTTCTGGCGTGGCCATCGGTTGCTCGGCCTGGTCGGGATGATGATGGACTACATGCTCCCGAAGAAGATCATGTCCTGGAAGCAGGCATGGGAGATGTACGCCGAGGAGCAAGGTGGGGCGCTGTTCCAGGACCTAGCCCGCTACGGCATCCGTCCGCCGCTGCACTTCGAAACGGCGTGCAACGAGAAGCACCGAATCAGCCACGAAGTCTGGTCGATCCTGTACCAGTACACCCACGCCGCGGCGTTCCACACCTGGGACATCGACGACGCCCACAAGGATTGGCTAAGCGCCGAATACCCGGATACGTTCGACAAGTACTACCGGCCACGGCTCGACCTGTGGAAGCAGATGTCGGCCGAGGGCAAGCGGTTCTACAACATGGCGCTCCCGCAGCTCTGCCAGGTGTGCCAGATCCCGATGGGCTTTACCGAACCGGATGATCCGACGACGATCAGCTTCCGGGTCAGCAACTACAACGGGGATCGCTATCACACCTGCAGCGACGGTTGTCAGTACATCTTCGACCACGAACCTGAGAAGTATGTGCAGGCCTGGCTGCCTGTGCATCAGATCTTCCAGGGCAACTGCGGCGGCGCCGAGGTGCCCGATGTGCTGGCCTGGTATCACCTCAATCTGGGGGCCGACAACATGGCCTACGAGGGATCGCCGGAAGAGCAGTTGTGGAACGAATGGATGGCCTCGCGGCGTGTGCCCGTGGCCGGATCGTGAGAAGGGAACCACCATGCCTGTTGTCGCTTTGAGCCCCGACTACGCCGGCCGTGTCGCCGACGCCCGGGAGAATTTTGGCCCGAATCAGCTCGTCTACTTCCACTGGGAAAAGCACCTGATGTTCTGCGCCGCGCTGGCCTTTCCGCTGCCCCCAGAAATGCCCTGGGCGGCGGTGACCGGTGAACTGCTCCCGCAGTTCTACGCCTCGCACCCGGACTTCGCCAGCCTCGACTGGTCGACGGTTCGCTGGGAGCTGGACGGTGCCGAGTTCACCCCCGACCCGTCGATGTCGTTGGCCGACAACGGTGTCGGCCACAAGTCGCTAATCCGCTTGTGGACGCCCGGTCTCGACGGCCTCGGCGACTCCGGCGCCTGAATCGAGCCGAGAATGGCGATGCAGCTCACCGTCGAACCGACCGAGGATGTCGTCACCGTGGCCGACGGGCAGACGATCCTTGATGCCTGTCTGCGCGCCGGCGTGTGGCTTCCACACGCCTGCGGGCACGGGCTGTGCGGGACCTGCAAGGTGGAAGTCCTCGACGGCGACGTCGATCACGGATCTGCGTCGTCGTTTGCCCTGATGGAGTTCGAGCGCGAGGAGGGCAAGGCGTTGGCCTGCTGCGCGACGCTGCGCGGTGACGTGACGATCGAAGCCGACATCGACATCGACCCGGACGCCCAGGTTCGCCCGGTGCGCGACTTCGTCGGCACGATCACCCGCCTGGAACCGTTGACCGGCGACATCGTCGGGATCTGGTTGGCCACGGATGACGACTGCGAATTTCAGGCAGGGCAATACCTGAACCTCGACGTTCCCGGTGTCGAGCGGCCGCGTGCCTTCTCGTTCGCCAACGCGCCATCGTCGGCCCGTGAAGTTGAACTACACGTCCGTTTGGTGCCAGGCGGGGAAGCGACCCCGAAGATCCACAACGACTTGCGCGTCGGCGATCGACTCAGCTTCACCGGCCCGTACGGTCACTTCTTCGTGCGCCGATCCGCGAACAAGCCGATGCTGTTCCTCGCCGGCGGATCTGGATTGTCCAGCCCGAAGTCGATGATTCTTGACCTGTTGGAGACCGGTGAGCAGCAGCCGATCACCTTGATTCATGGCGTGCGTACCTCCGCCGACGCCCACTTCGCCGATCTGTTCCGAGACCTCCAGGCCAAGCACCAGAACTTTCGCTACGTGCCGGTGTTGAGTATGGCTGGCGATGGCGACGCCGAATGGGCCGGTGAGACCGGGTTTGTTCACGAGGCTGCCGAGCGATTGTTCGACGGTCGCTTCGCCGGGATGTCGGCCTATCTATGCGGCCCGCCACCGATGATCGAGGCCTGCATCCGGACGCTGATGAAAGGCCGTCTGTTCGAACGCGATATTCACACCGAGAAGTTCGTCACTGCCGCCGATGGACAGACGGCGACACGTAGCCCGCTCTTCAAGAGGCTGTGAATGGGCGCCACGACGTACCGCTGCACGGTGATCGCCGGCGACGCGCCGGTCAGCTTCGACGTCGCCGCACAACGCCCAGTGTTGCACGAGATGATTTTGCGCGGCCAGCGCGCACTCCCCGTCGGCTGTCGTGGCGGTGGCTGCGGGACCTGCCGCATCGAAGTGCTCCAAGGCCGCTACACCACCGGGCGGATGAGCAAGCGCTTCGTCACCGACGACGCCGCTCGCCTGGGCATCGCCCTGGCGTGCCGCACCTTCCCCGATACCGACATCGTCGTGCGGCCCTTCCCGGTCGCACCCGAAACCCAACCAACCGCGAGCGATCGCACAACGTAAGGAGATCCCCATGGCAATGACCGGTGTGATCCGCCCCGGCTACATCCAGATCCGTGTCCTCGACATGCAGGACGCGCTGACCCACTACCGCGACCGCCTCGGCTTGGACGAGGTGTGCACCGGCGACGACGGGCGCGTCTACCTGAAGGGCTGGGACGAGTTCGACCATCACAGCGTGGCGCTGCGCGAGGCCGACGAGGCGGGGATGGACTACTTCGGCTTCAAAGTTCTCGACGAGGCGACGCTCGACGAGTTCACCGCCAAGCTGGAGGCCGCCAACATCCTCGTCGATCACGTCGAAGCGGGCGAGCAGCCCGGCCTCGGGCGGCGCGTCGGTTTCGTGCTGCCCAGCGGTCACCGCATCGAGCTGTACAGCGACGTCGAGATGGCCGCCGATACGCCGCAGACGTTCAACCCCAACGTCTGGCAGCGCGAACCGCGCGGCATGGGAGTGACACGCTTCGACCACGCCCTGCTCTATGGTCCAAACATCCGTGCCGTCACCGATCTGTTCTGCGACATCTTGGGGTTCCGCGTCGCCGAGAAGGTCGAGCTGGGCGAGGGCGCCCTGGCGGTGTGGCTGACCTGTTCAAACAAAGCCCACGACATCGCCTTCGTCGAGAACCCGGAGATGGGCCGCTTCCACCACGCCGCTTTCTACTTGGAGGCGATCTACAACGTGATGCACGCAGGCGACATCATGGCCTACTACGACATTCCGATCGATATCGGTCCCACCCGGCACGGCATCACCCGCGGTCACACGATCTACTTCTTCGACCCGTCGGGTAACCGCAACGAGGTGTTCGCCGGCGGCTACACCTACTACCCGGACAACCCCACCCGCGAGTGGTCGCCGGATCAGCTTGGCAAGGGAATCTTCTACTACGAGCGCGAGCTGAACCCGGCGTTCCTGTCCGTCTACACGTGATTGGCGGTGTAGAGCAGATGACTGAGTTCCTCAACTTCATCGACGGTGCCTACCGGCCGTCGGCCGAGGGACGCACGTTCGAGAATCGCTCGCCGCTCGATGCCTCGTTGATCGGAATGGTCCACGAGGCATCGGCGAGCGATGTCGACGATGCGGTGCGCGCCGCCCGGGCCGCACTGGATGGTCCGTGGGCGACGCTCACCGCGCAGCAGCGCACCGAGATGCTGTACGCGGTCGCCGACGAGATCGATCGTCGGTTCGACGATTTTCTCGCCGCCGAGATGGCCGATACCGGCAAGCCGGTGTCGATCGCCAGCCACATCGACATCCCCCGCGGCGCGGCCAACTTCCGCGTCTTTGCCGACATCGTCCGCAACGTCCCAGGGGAGTATTGGGAGATGGCGACCCCCGATGGCGCCGGGGCGATCAACTACCTGGTGCGCAAGCCGAAGGGCGTGATCGCCGTGGTCTGCCCGTGGAACCTGCCGCTGCTGTTGATGACCTGGAAGGTCGGCCCGGCACTGGCCTGCGGGAACACCGTGGTGGTCAAGCCCAGCGAGGAAACGCCAGCCACGGCCACCCTGCTCGGTGAGGTGATGAACACCGTCGGCGTACCGGCCGGTGTGTACAACGTGGTCCACGGTTTCGGGCCCGGCTCCACCGGCGAGTTTCTGACCAGCCACCCCGGTGTCGATGGGATCACGTTCACCGGCGAGACGCGTACCGGCGAAGCGATCATGACTGCCGCAGCAAAGGGCGTGCGTGGTGTGTCGCTGGAGATGGGTGGCAAAAACCCCGGCATCGTCTTTGCCGACGCCGACCTTGACGAGGCGGTCGCCGGCACGGTGCGCTCGGCGTTCGCCAACACGGGCCAGGTCTGCCTGGGTACGGAGCGGGTGTATGTCGAGCGGCCGATCTTCGACACCTTTGTCAGCCGCTTGGCCGAAGCGGCGACCCAGATGAAAATCGGCGACCCGAGTGATCCGGCAACCGACCTCGGTCCGTTGATCAGCTTGGAACATCGTGACAAAGTGCTCGGCTACTACCAGCGCGCCGTCGACGACGGTGCCACGGTGGTCACCGGTGGCGGGGTCCCCGAGCTCGGTGAGCGCTACGCCAAGGGTGCCTGGGTCGAGCCGACGATCTGGACGGGACTGGGCGATGACGCCGCAGTTGTCACCGAAGAGATCTTCGGCCCGTGCTGCCACATTCGTCCGTTCGACACCGAGGACGAGGTGGTCCAGTTGGCGAACGACACGCCGTACGGTTTGGCCGCCGCGGTGTGGACGCGTGACCTGTCGCGGGCTCACCGGATGGGGTCTCGCTTGGACGTCGGAATCTGCTGGATCAACTCGTGGTTCCTGCGCGACTTGCGGACCAGCTTTGGTGGCATGAAACACTCGGGTATCGGCCGCGAAGGCGGCGTTCATAGCCTCGAGTTCTATACGGAGCCGACCAACGTATGCATCAAGTTGTAGGAACGATGAGTCCTGGAACGCGGGCCGCCGCTGATCGGTTGGCCGCCGCCTATGGCACACAGCCGTGCGCCCCGATCGCCGAACTGATCGAATCGGTCGATGACGCCTATGCGGTCCAGGAGATCAACACCACCCGCTGGCTCGCCGACGGCCGCCGTTTGGTCGGCCGCAAGGTGGGCCTGACCTCGGCTGCCGTGCAGCGCCAGATGGGCGTCGCCCAACCCGACTACGGGATGCTCTTTGCCGACATGGCCTTCGACGAAGGCGCCGAGATCGACTGCGCCCGGCTGCTGCAACCGAAGGCAGAAGCGGAGATCGCCTTCGTGGTCGGCCGCGATCTGGATCAGCCGGACACCACCGTCAGCGAGATGCTGCGGGCGATCGAGTTCGCCGTCCCGGCGATCGAAATCGTCGACTCGCGCATCGCCGACTGGAAGATCTCGATCCTCGACACGATCGCCGACAACGCCTCGTCCGGGTTGTTCGTGACTGGTTCGCGTCCCGTGAAGCTGACCGACTTCGACCCGATCATGTGCGGGATGGTGATGGAACGCGCCGGAGAGCCGGTGTCGGTGGGCGCCGGGGTCGCCTGTCTCGGCTCGCCGATCTCGGCCGCGGCCTGGCTGGCGCGGACGATGGCCGCCGCCGGGCGGGGGCTGTCAGCGGGCGACATCGTCCTCAGTGGCGCGCTGGGGCCGATGGTCGCCGCCGCACCCGGCGACGTGTTCGATGTGCGGATCAACGGGCTCGGCTCGGTCAGCGCCCGGTTTGGAGGAGTCAGATGACCAGCCGCCCGAACACCGCGCAGATCGCCGCGATTGTCGACGAGGCCGCGCTCAGCGGCACGGCGATCGCCCAATTCACCGCGCAGTTCGAGTTCAACGTCGACGAGGCCTACGCGGTTCAAACGCAGTCGATCGATCGCCGCCTGGCCCGTGGCGAGCGGCTGGTCGGCGTGAAGATGGGCTTGACCTCGCGGGCCAAGATGGCCCAAGTCGGCGTCGACCAGGTGATCTGGGGTCGGCTGACCGACGCGATGATCGTCACCGAGGGCGCGCCGCTGTCGATCGGGCGTTTCGTCCACCCGCGCGTCGAGCCCGAGGTGGCCTTCCTCATCGGCGCATCGCTGGCTGGCAACGTCACGATCGCCGAGGCGATGTCCGCCGTCGAGGGCGTTGCCCCGGCGGCGGAAATCATCGACTCGCGTTACCAGAACTTCCAGTTCGCGCTGGCCGACGTGATCGCTGACAACTCGTCGTCGTCCGGTTTCGTTGTCGGCCCGTGGGCGTCACCCGAGGTTGACATCTCCAACCTGGCGATGGTGCTCAGCGTCGACGGTCGCCCGGCACAGATCGGCTCCAGCGCGGCGATTCTCGGCAATCCACTGCGCTCGCTGGTCGAGGCAGCCCGGGCCGCGGCATCCGCCGGGCTGACGTTGGAGCCGGGGTGGATCGTGCTTGCCGGTGGGGCGACCGCAGCTGAACCACTCGCCGTTGGGTCGACCTATCGGGTCGACGTCGAATCGCTTGGGTCGGTGGCGTTCTCCGTCACCGCCTAATTGTTACATCTGGTGCCGGGTTCCCGATGTAACGCCCGCTGGGCGTTACATCGGGAACCCGGCACCAGATGTAACGCTCTACAACACGAGGAAGTGCACATGGCTACTGCTGCGATCGTCGGTCCGGGGAACATCGGTACCGACCTGATGTACAAGCTGCTCCGCTCGCCCGACATCGAGCCGCGCTGGATGATCGGGGTCGACCCGACCTCCGAGGGACTCAAGCGTGCCGAGGCTGCTGGGCTGGAGGCGTCGGCCGAGGGCATCGATTGGCTGCTGGCCCAGACGGAGTTGCCCGACTTGATCTTTGAGGCGACGTCGGCGTACGTCCATGTACGCAACTACAAGCGCTACGAGGAAGCCGGAATCCGGGCGATCGACTTGACCCCGGCGGCGCGGGGTCCGTTCGTCGTGCCGCCCGCCAACCTGACGGAGCACATCGACAAGATGAACGTCAACATGGTCACCTGCGGGGGGCAGGCGACGATCCCGATGGTCCACGCCGTGTCCAGCTGCGTGCCCGTCGACTACGCCGAGATCGTCGCCACCGTGTCGTCGGCCTCGGCCGGGCCGGGCACGCGGCAGAACATCGACGAGTTCACGCGCACGACCTCGAAAGCCGTCGAGGTGATCGGCGGGGCGACGCGAGGCAAGGCGATTATCATCTTGAATCCGGCGGAGCCGCCGCTGATCATGCGCGACACGATCTACTGCTCGATTCCCCTCGATGCCGACACCGAGGCGATCGCCGCGGCCGTCCACCGCCGCGCCGCCGAGGTGCAGGAGTACGTGCCGGGCTACCGACTGCTGGCCGATCCGCAGTTCGATGTGCCGTTCCGCGACGCCGACTTCGGGCGGGTCGCCGTGTTCGTCGAAGTCGAAGGGGCGGGCGACTTCCTGCCGAACTATGCCGGCAATCTGGACATCATGACGGCAGCGGCCACCAAGGTCGGCAACGAAATCGCCCGCTGGCTGGACGCCAGCCGCGTCACCACGAAGGGAGCCTGACCATGCCGTATTCGAACGATCTCGACGTGCGCGTCACCGACACCAGCCTGCGCGACGGCTCGCACGCCAAGCACCACCAATTCACCACCGACGACGTGTGTGCCGTGGTGGCTGCGCTTGACGATGCCGGTATGCCGGTGATCGAAGTGACCCACGGCGACGGGCTGGGTGGGTCGTCGTTCAACTACGGCTTCTCCGCCGTCGACGAACGGCAGCTGATCAAGACGGCGGCGGAGACCGCCAAGCGAGCCAAGATCGCCGCGCTGATGCTGCCCGGTCTGGGTGTCAAAGACGACATCGTCGCGGCCCACGACCTGGGAGTGTCGGTGATCCGTATCGCCACCCACTGCACCGAGGCGGACATCTCCGAGCAGCACTTCAAGATGGCCCGCGACCGTGGTCTGGAAACGGTTGGGTTTCTGATGATGGCCCACACGGTGGCACCCGAGGTGCTGGCTGCGCAGGCGCGGATCATGGCCGACGCTGGATGTCAGTGCGTGTACGTGGTGGATTCGGCCGGAGCGATGATTCTGGACGACGTGGCCGTGCGAGTAGAAGCCGTGTGCGCCGAACTGGGCGCCGATGCCCAGGTCGGCTTCCACGGCCACGAGAACCTGTCGCTGTCGTTGGCCAACACGATCGTCGCAATCCGCGCCGGTGCCGTGCAGGTCGATGGCTCCACCCGCCGTCTGGGTGCCGGATCGGGCAACACCAGCTGCGAGGCGCTGGCGGCCGTCACCGAACGGCTTGGCATCCGCACGGGCCTGGACGTGTTGAAGATGATCGACGCCGCCGAGGACGTTGTCCGCCCGATCATGGACGACGAATGCAAGCTCGACCGGCTGGCGCTGGTGATGGGCTACGCCGGTGTGTACTCCAGCTTCTTGAAGCACGCCTACCGGGCCGCCGACCGCTACGGCGTGTCGGGCGCCGACATCCTCCTGGAATGCGGCCGCCGCCATCTGGTCGGCGGGCAAGAGGACCAGATCATCCAGATCGCCGCCAGCTTGGCGTCTGCCTAGGATCGGTCGATGCCTCTCGTCAACGTGCACATGGCCACCGGTCGAACCGACGAACAGAAGAAGGCGCTGATGACGGCAATCACCGAGGCGGTGATGACCACGATCGGTGCCCCGCTCGACTCGATCCGCGTCTGGATCGACGAGTTCGAGCCCACCGAATACATGGCCGCAGGCCAAACCCTGGCCGACAAGCGCGCCGGCCTGTAACCGACGTTTGGTGCCAGGCACCAAACGTCGGACCGGGGTAACTCACACTGGCTGGTAACCGACGTTTGGTGCCTGGCACCAAACGTCGGTGTTACGGGGGTCACAGTTCTGCTTGACGGTGAGACAGATTTGTCTTAATGTCTCAGCATGGATCAGCGGCTGGCGTTCGACGTCGCCCTCGATGCGGCCATGGCGTGCTGCGAACGGTGGGGGCTCAGCAAGGTGTCGATCGATGACATCGCTGCCGAGGCCGGGCTGTCGCGGGCCACGATGTACCGCCTGTTTCCCGGCGGCAAGGACACGCTGTTCGAGAACCTTCGGCAGCGCAACACCAACCAGTTCTTCGCCGAGTTGCGCCGCCAGGTTGGCGATGCCGACGACTTCAAAGACCTACTCGTGCGCGTTGTCGTCGCCGCCACGCACGGACTGCGCACCGACGAACACCTGGCGGTGATGCTCGCCGCCGAGCCGGGCGTGGTCACCTCGGAGCTGTCCGTCGCTGCGCTGCCCCGCATCATCAACGCCGCCACCACGTTTCTCGCCCCGCTCGTCGCCCCCTACATCGACGCCCAGCAGGCCCGCCCGCTGGCCGATCTTCTCGCCCGGCTGGTGATCAGCTACTTCCTCGCCCCATCCGACGTCGTCGATCTTGGCGATGCCGGTGCGGCCACCGTCTTTGTCCGTGCCCACGTTCTGCCATTCGCTTTGGCCAATCCAATCAGGAGTTGAAATGACCGCCCTCGACCATCACCACGACGAACTCGACCACACCAAGATCCTCGGCCGCGCCGAGATCAATGACCTCGACGCGATCCTGGCCATCCCGTTGACCGACCCGGACGAGGTCGAGCACAAGGTTGCCAACAGCCGCGATTCGATCTTCACCTGGGAATACACCCGGGATCGTGCAGGGCTCTCGAAGCTGTACGAAAAGGCCAAGACCGGGCAATGGAACGGCACCACCGACCTGCCGTGGGACACCGATGTCGACATCGAGAAGGTGATCTCCAATGACATGGCGATGCTCGGCACGCGGCTCGACCCGCACGCCTACATCGGCCTTCCGGTCGAGAAGTGGGGCGACAAGGAATGGCTCGAGTTCAACATTGAGGGCCGCAACTGGATGCTCAGCCAGTTCCTTCACGGTGAACAGGGCGCGCTGCTGTGCACGGCCAAGATCGTCGAGACTGTACCGTGGTACGACGCCAAGCTCTATGCGTCGACACAGGTGATGAACGAAGCCCGCCACGTCGAGGTCTTCGCTCGCTACCTGCAGGAAAAGCTCGGCGGCGAATACCAGATCAACGCCCACCTCGGCCTGCTGCTCGACGACATCATGACCGACAGCCGCTGGGACATGACCTACCTGGGGATGCAGATCATGGTC